>ERZ772827.144-NODE-144-length-39574-cov-3.547534_pt1 | contig 39574 bp, 32 predicted proteins | sample MGYA00580850_ERZ772827 | MGnify/ENA primary metagenome ERZ772827 (study PRJEB29015, sample SAMEA2737950) | human oral metagenome | biome: human oral; feature: human-associated habitat; material: dental | place: China | collected 2145 ... | reverse complement strand
AGTTTATTCAGATGAAAAACGGTATTATTAAGGTCAATGTACAGAATAATCCCATACTTTCTTCCGGAAATGTATTTGAGTCTATCAGTAAATTGCCGGGAGTTAGCTATGATGCTATAAATGATAGATTTAAACTCAATGGAAATACAGGTATCAGGGTAGAGATAGATGGAGAATCTCTCCTGTTAAGCGGTAATGAGCTGATGATTTACCTTAAAAACCTGCAAGCAGCCGAAGTGGAGAGCATAGAAATAAACTCCTCTCCATCAGCTAAGTATGATGCAGGCTCTGGAGCAGGAATTATCAATATAAAAACTAAAAAATTTAAGAAAGAAGGGGTCTCTGTCATCGCGAATACCAATGCTACAAAAGGCAGATACTTTAAACAAAGCACAGGAGCAAAAGCCCAGTATAATATTCATAATAAGAGTTTTGTGCTGAGGTATCTCAACTCCTATGGAGGAGATTTTGAGCAGGCAAATAGCCTGAAAGGCATTAGCAATAGCCTCTCTTCTGAGCAGGAAATCTATGCAAAAATCAATAATGCCAACCATAGTATAGGAGGTACTTTTGAGAACAGATTCTCTCATTCTAAGCTTACACTCAATACTAAACTTACATTCTATAATGAGGATATTCAGCAGAATACAGACTTGATATTCAAGAATAACAGCCTCCCGTATTCTGAAATTATCTCTCGGCAGATGAGTGATAACAGCCTCAGAACCTTTGATGCAGGTATAAGATATGCGTATGACTTTAAGAAATCCAGTTTAGTCCTGCGAGGAAATTATATTCGCTATAATACAAAGAATAATGCCCTCCTAAGCTCAAAGGAAGTGCAAAATATTCAGCATTTTAAGGATTTGGAAAACCGAGCTCCTAATACAGTAAATGCAGCAGTAATTCAAGTAGATTATACAAATAAAATAGACTCCACTTCTACCATAGAATCAGGTTTAAAGTATATTTTCCAAGACATTAATAATAAAAATCTATTCTATAAAAGGGAAATTAACGGCTGGGAATATGACGAACCTAAATCTAATGCCTATACTTATAATGAACATATCGCAAGTGCATATCTCCAATACTATAAATCTTTTAAGAGAATAGATATCATATTAGGCTCGAGGGCAGAATTTTCACCTGTTTATGGCTATTCTTCTGAAAATGATTATCATCTTAAGAGAGAAGAGCTTAATATCTTCCCATTTATTAATTTTTCTTATGCAAATCAGTCTAAAAATCATCACATAAGCCTATCGTATAACAAAAAAATCAATAGACCTAATTTTAAAAACCTAATGCCATTCGTCTATTATATAGACCCTTATACGAAAATTCTCGGAAATGCAGAGCTGAAATCAAATATCACTCATCAGCTTACCTTACAGTACCTCTATAAACAAAAATATATATTTAATATTATCTATTCACAGAACAGAGATGCTATCTATCAGACTCATATTCACAATAAAGCTACACTTTCCTCTATGCTTACACCTGTTAATATAGATAAAATTCACTCCATTATATTTAATGCCAATCTGTCATTTAATATGCTAAAATGGTGGAGTCTTAATGCTAATATAAACCTCTTCCGAGATAGCATAAAGTCTAATGATAATGCCCAAAATATAAATACACAGAGCTGGGCACACCAATGGGCGATTACCAATAGATTCTCACTCCCTGCAAAGATAAATTTAACCTCTGGTTTTGATTTTATTTCCGACTTTATACAAGGTCCCTATAAGACAACTTCTTTCTATGGACTAAGTTTAGGAATTAATCGTAATTTTATGAATAATCAGCTAAGATTTTCATTAACAGCTAATGATGTATTTAATAGAAAGGAGATTAAGAACCATTTATTGGCACAGGAGCAGAGCTATTTCTCTCGACAAACCTTTGACTCTCGATGGATAAGGCTCTCCCTAACCTACATTTTTGATAAAGGTACAAAGAATAATACCTCTTATGATGAAGATACAGTAGATAAACTAAAATCAAGACTTAAATAATGAAACTCATTATCCTTTATGATAACTGGTGTCCTAAATGTACCTCCTTTGCAAAGCTTATCAGTAAATTAGATTGGCTTCATTTGATAGATTGTAGAGAGCTTAGAAATATAGAAGAGCATTCATTAGATGAACAAGGACTAAATATTTTACTCGCTAAGCAACAAATGGCATCATTTACAGATAAATGGCAGTATGGTTTTACTTCCATCTATCTTATTTTTCTAAGATTGCCTGCTTTTTGGATATTTCTTCCTGCATTTATCCTTTTAAAGCTTACAGGATTAGGGCAATTGCTCTATAAAAACTTAGCAGTAAATAGAAAAATAATACCTTTGCATTGTGATAATGAATGTAATATAAAATAATAATATTTATTTGTTACAAAATTTTAAAAAATTGGGGTCTCTGACCCCTTTATTGTCTGCACAAAAGTGTAAATTCTAAAGAAAAAATAGATTTGTGTATGCACAAAAGTGCAAAATGAAAAGAAAAAATACTTTTGTGTCGACACAAAAGCGCAAAATCAAAATAAAAAATGGTTTTTTGTATGCAATAATTTCATAAATCGGACAATTTGTCCTTTTGTGCATACACAAAAGTATAAAATGGAGTCATTGACCCCTTTTGTGTCGACACAAAAGTATAAAATGAAAAGAAAAAATGGTTTTGTGTATGCACAAAAGTATAAAATAGGGTCTATGACCCCTTTTGTGTTGACACAAAAGTGCAAAATCAAAATAAAAAATGAATTTATGTATACATAAAAGTATAAAATGGGGTCTTAGACCCCTTTTGTGTAAAGACAAAAGTATAAAATAGGGTCTCTGACCCCAAAGTATGGGTCTCTGACCCCCTTTTTGTTTTAGGAGAGGGGATTATTGTTAAGAGGATAGGGATTTGGAGAGCGGGGTAGGGGAGTATAGCGTATTGGAGAGGGATAATGAGAAAAAGAAAGAGGTGCTGGCAAAGCCAGCACCGCTAACAGTAATTAAAAAATCACTTTAATTATGAAGATATTATTTTTTATTTGCTTTTACGATAACATTATCTACTTCCCAACGGGTAGATTTGCCGTTTTCGGAAGTATATTTGAAGGCAATTCTTATGTTTTTGCCAGCAAAGTTATTCAAACTAAGCTTGCCGGAACCTACGAAACCTTTAAATCCAGATAAATCTGTATCAAAAATGGCGCTTGTGATTTCCGTCCAGCTTGTTGTAGTGGCATCACCTGTATAGTTATCGGTTACGAATACCTTTAGAGGGTTGCCATCAAAGGCTCCATCGGTTTCAAAGGAGAAATAAGCGGACTTAAATCCATTGAGCGAGATTTCTTTGGAGATTAGCCAGTCGGTATTTTTCTTTTTCTTCCCATCGAAGAAGGCAGAAGGCTTCGGATTTCCGAAAGTTGTGGTTGTCCAAACCTCATCTCCCTCAATACTTACCGCAGTCCAGTCATTGAGATTCTCAAAACCTTCGTTAAATAATGTTACATCTTTGGTTGGGAGTGTACCATCACATCTTGGATTGTCTAAATCTGCCCCTCTAAGGTTAAGAATCCAGAGCTGAAACTTACCATTATAGTATCCGAGCACTCCTGTTACATCACCTTTGCCTGTATCTACTTCTACATCGCTTGCGAGGAGCTTGTTATCATTTGTCCCGAAGTTGGCACGCCCATTTGTTCGGAGTAGAATGGTATTCCCAGCGCAGTCTTCAAGGGTTCTGTTGCTGGTATTGGTTCCATCGGCATAGGTTTTCCCTAAATCGGAGCTTACAAACTGTAAGTCTTTTATTTTAATGTATCTACCGACATCATTAATGCTAAGTTCGGGGAGGGTTTTCAGTGTTGGGGTTACATTAATCAGAGGCTTCTCTGTACGGAAGAAGTGTTTGTATTTATCAACATCTTCTACACGGCTTACTTCACCCTTGTATAGTCCGCCCAATTGTATTTCTCCGTTTTTGGAACCGATGTATAGGTCCTTTAAATTGACTGTAAGCGTTCTACCTACTTGGAATCGTTGGTCAGAAAACAGTCCCGTACCACTACGATCGGCAAATTGCTGATGAGAAGCGATATTAATTTTGATACCTCCTGTGTTGTCTTCCACATAAACGAATCCTGTGTGCTGCTTTCCATCTTTAAAGTTGTATGCTGCGAGGTTCCCAGACTCATCGTTTGCTGTTACAAGGGCAGTAAGGGTAGCATTTTCGGAGATTTGGGTAAGATTGCCTTGTAGAAGGGCTTTTACTTCGGCTACGCTGAGGGCAACGGCATCTGCACTGGCTTCGCACGGCGCAATAATCTTATCTATCCTCTCTTGATTCATATTCAAGTCAGCATCATCTACGATATAGAGCTGATAAGTGGTATTAAACTTGCTGAAAATACCCACGATATCTCCATTTCCAGAAGGAATGGTCTTAAGGGCAAAGGATGCATAGCCGCTCATTCTCGCTACTTTGTTGGCTGTAGTGCTTGTAGCGTCTATTAATTGCTTATCTGCACTCGAGCCTGTAGGAGCAAACTGCTGACAAAGGTGTTTAGCGGCAAATTCTGCGTTTTCTATCTTCACTAAACAGCCAAGATATTGCTCGTTTCCTTTAATCATATCAGCTAGAGTCATTACTTTCGGAACGATAGTCTCTTTTTCAGAGCAAGAACGGATAATTACTTTCGGAAGATCGGATTCAAGGATTCTGGAAACCGAAGTTGCATTCTTTTCATTACCAAACTTCACCCCTAATTGTATTACTCCACCGTACTCACCTATGGATAACCCCGCAAGTCTTATATAAACCTTTGAGCCTTGAGGATAGTGGTTGTAGGTAGAAGTAGCATCTACTGTGATTGTTAAACCTTGCGTAGGGTTTTCAGGTTTGTCCTGTATGAAAATGCTTTTGTAGATGTTACCCGTGTGGTCAGACGAAGAAACATAGCCCTCGATGTAGCGATTATCATCTTTCGGGAAGTCAAAAGTCTTTTTACCATCATATAATTTCTTTAAGTTCTCCAAAGAAATTAAAGATAGGCTTGTATCTTGGGATAAATCACCACACTGATAGGTATTTGTATCTGGAATATCGAATTTATCTTCTTGTACGCAGGCTGTGAAGAGCAGCACAGAGGCTACAAGAGAAATCTGCTTTATTGTATTGAATATGTTTTTCATTTCTGATGATTTAAAAAGTTAATTAAAACCTAAGATATACATTAGCAAAGAATGTAGTACCCCTGTCGTACCACAGTTTTGGTCCAAATATAGGGGTGCCTCTTTGACTTTCTACATAGGCATCGCGGAAATTAGATTTCCTGCCTTGCTCGAAGCCCCCCGTTACATAGTTTCTATTGTTGAGGATATTGTTTACACTTACGCTAATACCCATTCTGTACTTACCGAGAAGGAAAGATTTGCCCGCATTAGCATTGAGCATAAACTGGTCATCAAATTTTGTCTGCCTTACGAGGGGTTCAACGGTTTCAGGAGTAGCTTCTGGGATGCTGATTCCCGTTTTTGGATCTACGATAGCGGTGTAATTGTCGCCTGTACTTGGGTCGGTATAGAATTTATCCGTTCTGTTGAGCACAGAAATATCCAAATACTGATCCATCAAGTAGTTTGCACTTGCGCCTATCCACCAGTATTTCGGGGAGTTGTACTTAAGCCCTACCGAAAAAGCAGATTGTGGAGTACCAGAAACCCTGTAATTTTTAATATTTGCTTTTCCAAGGTATTCAAAACCTCGTGCATAGTTCTCATTATCTGCACTTACATATACATTAGGGGTATTTTTGTACTTATATTCTCCCCAGCTACCTGCAGCAGTTAAGTTAAGGGTAGAAGAAAGTTTTAAATCTATCCCCAGCTCTACACCTAAGTATTGTTTATGGGTTCCCGTCATAATTTCAGAGACGAAAGCATCCTGAGGCGTCTGTGAGCTACCGAGCTGAATACCTTCTGCATAGTATCTTGATACTTCTACTGCATTTTGAATGTCTGTAAGGTAGCCTGTAAGCCTTAGTTTAAGAGTCTGACCTCTCAATATGTAGCTCAAATCATTTGCATTTACGATCTGACTGGAAAGTTCAGGGGTAAGGATGTTTGACACCCTTGGGTTTACGAAGATTTCGTTTAAAGTAGGAGCTGCAGAGTAAAGCGTACCATTATATACGATGAAGTTTTTACCATTAATTGTATAGGTAACCCTACCTTTTAGCCCTGCATTGAGAGAATTGTACTTCGCACTCTTGCCTTTGGAGTTGTCAGCATAGAAATGATTCCTGAATTTGCCCTCTCTTTGAGACTCGGAATAGGAACCGAATATGGAACCAACGACATTCCATCGGGATAAATCTACTTCTGTGGAAGCATTAAAGGTATAAGAGCTCCTAAGAAGGTCGTAAGAATACTGAGTTCTGTCTCCTTCTTTCACTTTCGTATTTGGGTTGTCTAAGTCATAAGGTTTATCATTGCCGAAAGCATTTACATTATTTGCGAATGCCGCTCCAAGGAGGTCTTTTATCTCTCGGAAGTTATCGGAGACCAAATTTTGATACGCAAAGTTTAAGTTGAGCCTCCAATTGCTTGCAAGTTTTGTATCAAAGTGAGAGATGAAGTTGAAAGTCTTGTCTTTATTCACATCTTCTACGATGGAATACCTTGCGCCTTTATCATAGTTGAGACGATTCATATTATAGAGTGCCTCCCAGTTGATTTGGCTCTTATTATTGAGGAAATCATTCCTTTGAGCATCAATAATGGCTTGTTCTACATCTGTAATATCTTTCCCACCAAGGCTATTGCTTTCTTGGAATTTAGAAATCCAGTAGCTTGGGAGATTTCTGTAATAAGTAGGGTTTGGATCTGCGGCGTGGAACCAATCAAGGCGGCTTCTTCCGTCTCTACCGAACTGATAAGAGAATGTGTTGTTCCAATTTGAGGTTTTTCCCAGCTTATTATAGAATTGTAGTTGGAACATAGGCTCGTGCATCTTTTTGATTCTCGAGTTTCTCTTTTCACCATTCTGCCAGCCCCAGTAAGCATTGTAGTTTTTGCCCATTAAATCATATACTTCTTGGGTATTTGGACTGTTTGATGCCCTATAAGTAGGAGCTCCAAAGGCGGTTAGGTTAATAGAGAACCTATCGCTAAATTTCTTCTCGATAGAACCGAAATAGGCATAAGAATCTTGGTATAAACCATCAATAATACCTGTATTTGCCCATCTTCTACTTCCTGAGAAAGTAAATGCCCAGCCGCTTTTGCTCATACCAGTGGAGTAAGTAGCCATTAATCTGTGGAAATAGCTTCTGTTAGTAAATGAATATGCGAGGGAAGTGCCTTTTCTGTAAGAAGAAGCCCTTGTGTTGTAGTAAATAACCCCTCCTAAGTTACCGAAAGTATATTCTGATGGGGTGATGTTGTCTGCATTCTCTATCGGATAACGGGTTACATCATTTAGTCCTCCCCAATTGGAGAAGTCAATTCGCCCATCATCATTTTTAGACATAGGAACACCGTTGAACAAAACATCTTCATAGCGGTTATCTACCCCTCTTGGGCGGAACCAATATGCTCCTAATTCAAATGCAGCTGCACTTTGGAAAGCATCTTTGCCTGCATTAAGGAGACCTACGGTTGGTTGCATAGAGCCACCGTCATCATCAGACATAGATTCATCTACCATCATAACACCAGAGTCCATAGAACCTGCCATAGGCACTAAGTTGATTACCCCAAGGTCTTTCTTTTTCTCATTTGCAGTTACACTAAACTGGAGAATCTGAGTCTCGAATCCAAATTTGGAAATAGTTACCTGGTACTGGCCTGGCTTTAAATCCACAAATTGGAAATAACCGATTTTATCGGCAGTAACATCATCATTAGACTGTAAAAGGTCTACTTCTGCTCTTTCTACCGGTTTACCGTGGTTATCTTTTACATACGCATAGACCGTGGTTTGTGCATAGTAAAAGGATGCAGGTAACAAGGTAAATAAAGAGATGAGAGATAAGTTCTTTATCATAGCATATCATTATTTAATTATCTTATTAGAATTGAATTTAGAGGGACAAAGATAAATCTATTTTTGAATATTGTTAATTTCTATTAACATTTTAGCTATGGTATCAATACTAAAAAACTAATGCTAAAACTTCAATATAAATCTCTGTTTTATTAATTTTGCCACAATTTATAAGGGGATAATTAATGTAGGAGTTAATTATCATTTCTGATAACATTTAACATTTTTAAAGATGAAGAAGTATGTATTATTCGGGCTGTTAAGTTTTACACTTATGCAGGCTCAGCAAAAACAAGTTCAGCGTGCTGCAATTGGTTTTATGAATGTGGAGAATCTATGGGATATTTATCCGTCTGCTGATTATATAGATGGTACTTTATCTCCCGATAACCCTGCTTTTCATAGGAGTGTGCCTTTGGATTCATTGCAATACCTTCCTGTTACAGAAGAATACAGAGGAGAGTGGAGCGATGAGAAGCTTATCGGTAAAAAAGTAGTGAGAAAACAGATTTTAAGTGATGATTTTACTCCACTAAGCCCTAAAAAATGGGATAAAAAACTCTATGATGATAAAATGGGAAGGCTTGCAAAAGTGATTTCAGACCTCGGTAGAAAATATACGAATACTGCACCTGTGATAGTTGGGCTTATAGAGGTAGAAAACAGACAAGTGGTGGAAGAACTTACCAAGCAGCCCGCTCTCGCAAGGTATGATTACGGTGTAGCTCATTATAATTCCTATGATGCAAGGGGGATAGATGTAGCAATTATTTATCAGAAGAAAAGGTTTCTGCCTATTAAAATTTCCAAAAAGGAGATGAAAATCTACAGAGAAGATGGTAAGAGAGAATATACCCGTGATTTATTAATCGTTCAAGGGCTATTAGACGGCGAGAAAATCGCAGTTATAATGAACCACTGGCCATCGAGGAGAGGAGGTACGGCCTCAAATCCTAAGAGAAATGCAGCTGCGGTCTATCTAAAAGAAGAGATGGACAGGCTGAGAGCAGAAATCCCAGGTATAAAAATATTAGCAATGGGAGACTTTAATGATGACCCCGATAATGAGAGTATCACTAAATATTTAGGTGCTGTGGGTAGAGAGAAAGACCTCTCTGAGACTTCTCCTTACTTCAACCCTATGTGGAAGCTCTTCAAAAACGGTGTGGCATCTTATGCTTACAGAGATGCACCTAATATGTTTGACCAGATTATTATGACTAAAAATCTCGTTCAGAATAAGGATAAGAAAACCTACGCTATGTTTACTACCAACATTTTTGCACCGTCTTATCTTATTACAGATTCTGGGCAGTATAAGGGGTATCCTTTCCGCTCTTGGGCAGGAGATCAATATACAGGTGGGTATAGCGACCACTTCCCAGCATTTACGGTTCTCCAAAGGGAGTTTTCTAAATAGAATTTAATGTTTTACTGTATAAAAAATGCTTGCTGAGAATAGATTCAGCAAGCATTTTTTTTGTTAGGTTACTTTTTATTTTCCTTCCTCGCAGAAGATGTAGTATTGTACAGCTACTGCGGATTTAAAATGCGCCTTTATACTTTTTAAATCCCCCGAAGCGCTTTCTTTTGTAAAGTAGCTCCCCGCTAAAATTTTATAATTAGGTCTTAGGGAGGCGTCTACTATCGTTTTTGTATGTGGGAATTTCTGTCTAAAACTCGCCTTTATTTCATTTGCTTCTTTATTGCTTTTTACTACCGCTACTTGTATCTTGTAGCCCAATACTCGTGGGTTTTGCCTGCAAATCTCAGCAGTAGAGAGCTTCCTTTTCGGAACGGATATTCTTCTTGAGTCTAAGTCATCTGTATAGGAAAAACTACTATCATTTGTTGACCTTTTACAGTTATTGCTATCCATTTTGTTTATCAGTTCACTTACTTTTGGGCTTGCGGTTATCGTTAGTGGGGTTCCGTTTATTGTATCCACCTTCGTTACCGTTTGAGCGGTGCTGAAAATAAAAAATGAGGATAGATTAAGGCTGAGAGCCAATATTAATTTCTTCATCACGAAAATATTTTGAGCAAAAATAATAATAAATTTGATATATTATAGGAGTTCTGAGCTCTTAAAGATTGAGACCTAATTTTTTTATAAGGGATATATAGAAATATAGATAAAAGATGTGCTTATCAGAATGAATTATTATGAGTTTTGTAATTTTGTTCAGATCTCCTTTCATCATTGTACCATTTTGGTGTGTTTTGAGGATTTAGATGGTGAAGGTTAATATTTTTGAATATTTTATAAAGAGGTTTTTAGTTAAAAATCTTTATTATAATTAACAGTTTGATAATGCTTGTGTGTTTATTTAATTTATTGATTTTTAATGTAAATAAAGTGCACTTACAATTTAGACTACATACAAATTTAACTCGTATAAGGAAACAGGAGGTGGGGGTCTCTTAATTTTCTGTTAAATGTTATATTTTTGCCGGTGAGAAATAAAATTCATTTTTTTCATAACCCAATTTTACTATAAATGATTAGTTGGAGAAAGCATTACAGGAAAGCATTGGTAGCAATAGGTCTATTGCTATCTACGAGTGCTTCTATTTACGCGCAAGATGCCGCTACAGGTGATCCTAAAAACGGGGAGACTTTGTTTAAAACCAATTGTGCTGCTTGCCACGCATTGGATAAGCAGTTGGTAGGTCCGTCATTAGGAGGAGTTGTAGAGCGATTAGAAAAAGAACACGGTCTTGGGAAAGATTGGCTACACAAGTGGATTGTTAATTCTATGGATGTAGTAAACTCAGGAGATAAATACGCTAATGAGGTGTTTGAGAAGTTTAACAAAATCCCAATGTCTCCGTTTCCTAATCTTTCTGAGAAGGATATAGATGATATATTGGCTTATACTTCTAACCCTCCTGCACCAGAGCCAGCAAAACCAGCTGCAGCTCCAGAAGGTGCAAAACAGGCAAATGAAGAATTAGCACAGGAAAGCAAAGCGGATTTACAGTCTAAATTGATTATAGGTTCTCTACTTGCAGTTGTAGGCTTGCTTATCTGGGTTCTGCTCAGGTTAAGAGGGCTTATCAAACTTCAAAGGTCTGGTAACTTAGACCCTGAGAGAGCAAGAAAGGTAGAACGCCTTTATAATAGATTTAACCTCGTAGGTAATGGTTTGATGACCGTATTGGCAGTGGTAGCGCTCTATGGAGTTTGGAACTGGCTGATGTGGATTGGGGTTTATAAAGGCTATAAACCAGAACAACCGATTTACTTCTCGCATAAAATTCACGTGGGAGAGAATAATATTGATTGCCAGCTTTGCCACTCTGGGGCTAAATATGGCAAGGTCTCCGAAATCCCATCTATGAATGTTTGTATGAACTGCCACAGAGGTATTTCAGAATACAAAGGGGCTTATATCGAGCCAGGAAAAACAAAAGAATTCTATGATGGTGAGATTCAGAAAATCTACCAAGCTACAGGTTGGGATGCAGGTAGCCAGTCCTATACAGGGAAAACAAAACCTGTACAATGGGTGAGAATCCATAATATGCCAGATTTTGTATTCTTCAATCACGCTCAGCATGTGGTGGCAGGAGAGAAAGCGATTATTGATTCTCATAACAAGAAAAACCCTAATGATAAAATAGATGTTGTTTGTAAAGCTTGCCACGGCAAAGTAGATGAAATGAATGTGGTACAAATGGCAAATGATTTTACGATGGGATGGTGTATAGAATGCCACAGAACTACAGAGGTAGATATGACCAACGGATATAATAAAGAATATTTTGCGAAGCTGCACGATAAACTTAAGAAACAATATCCTAAATCTCAAGGTAAGATTACGGTAGATGCTATCGGAGGACTTGAATGTGGTAAATGTCATTATTAATAACGAAAAAATTAGAAGTATAAATGGCTTCAAATAAAATACAATTCAGAAGTATTCACGAACTAAAAGACCCAACGCTTACACAGAAGTTGGCTCAGAAAGAGTTTATAGAGGAAATCCCAGTAGATGAAATAAACGCTGCTGAGGAAAATGCAAATACTCCTCTCACTTCACGAAGAGATTTCCTTAAAATAGCTGGTTTCTCCACTGCAGCTGTTGCATTAGCGGCTTGTGAATCGCCAGTGATTAAGACAATTCCTTATGTGGTAAAACCGCATAATATTATACCGGGTGTTCCTAACTATTACGCTTCGGCTTACTATGATGGGTATGACTTTGCGAGCGTTTTAGTAAAAACAAGAGAGGGAAGGCCTATTAAAATTAATCCAAATCCTGCTGCAAAAGGTTTCGGTTGTACCAATACAAGAGCTCAGGCTTCTGTGCTTTCACTTTATGATAATGATAAGGTAAAACAACCTAAACTCGATAAGAAAGACGCAACCTTTGATGCACTTGATACTTACGCATTGAAGTCCTTAGAGGGAGCAGCGGCAAGTGGTAAGAAGATTGTTCTTCTCTCCCACTCATTACCTTCTCCTACATTTAAGAAGCTGTTTGCAGATTTCAAAGAGAAATATCCTACAGCAGAATTGGTGATATATGATGCAATCCCACTCGCTGCAAATCTTGATGCTGCACAGGAAGTTTTCGGAATGAGAGCATTGCCTGTTTATGACCTTACAAAAGCAGAATTGGTAGTATCCTTCCAAGCAGATTTCTTGGAGATGTTTAATGGTCAGAGCTTAGAGCATTCTTATGCAGAAGCGAGAAAACCAGGTAAGGGAATGCTAAGGCACATCCAAGTAGAAGCTAATATATCTCTAACAGGAGCTAATGCTGATACAAGATACAGACTAAAACCAAGTGCGGTTCTCAATACATTGGTAGAGGTTTATAAAGGACTTGATGGAGAAACTTCTAACAAGGAGGCAAAAGAAATACTAAAAGAGCTTAAAGCAAAAGGTAATAAAGCTGTTGTTCTAGCAGATGGTTCTAAGGCGGCTATCGTTCTTTCTCACTTAATCAACCAAAAACTTGCATCAAGTGCATTTACTGGTGAGGCTTGCTTCCTTAAAGAGTATGATGGGGAAAGATATAAGCAATTGCTCTCTTGGCTTAATGCTGGTGAGGTAGATACGCTAATCATTAATAATGTAAACCCGATATATTCTTCCAACCAAGGGGAAGCATTCAAAACCGCAGCTACCAAAGCTAAAAATATCATCTCTTTCTGTGATAAGAAACACGAGGTTTATGATATTTCCAAAGCGGTAATCCCAGTAGCGAACTGGTTAGAATCTTGGGGAGATATCGCTCCACAGACAGGAGTTTATGCGCTTACCCAGCCTACAATCCAAAAAATATTTAAGCCAAGACAATTAGAAGAATCTCTACTGGTTTGGATTAATGGAAAAGATAGCGAAGCGAATAATTATTACGATTATTTAAAAGCTAATGCTACGACTATCTTGCATAATGCTACATTTAATCAGGCTTTATATCACGGTATTAATGAAACTCCAAATATTGCTGGAAGACTTTCTTATACTGGTGGAGATGCAGAAGCTGCGATAAATGAAATAGCATCATTTAAAGCGACAGACTTTGAATTAACATTATATACAAATTCTATCGGAGATGGTACTCAGGCTAATAACCCTTGGCTTATGGAGCTTCCAGATCCTATTACGAGACTTTCTTGGGATAATTACTTGACCATTTCTCCAAAAGATGCAGAGAAACTCGGTATTAAGAATAAACTCAATGCAAGAATGCAGCTCGATGGAGATAAAGTAAACCTCTCCGTAAATGGAAAAGTTATACTGAAAGATGTTCCTGTATTTATTCAGCCTGGTCAGGCAGATGGTTCTTTAGGTATCGCTCTTGGTTATGGTAAGAAAAATTCAGGTAAAGTAGCTGCTACAGGTATTAATGCTTATCCACTCTTTGATGGGGTAAACTTTAATATCAATAATATTAAGATTGAAAAAACAGGCGAAGACTATGAATTCGCTGGAATGCAGCTCCAGAATACATTAATGGGTCGTTATGATATCGCGAAAGAAGTAAGCCTTAATGACTTCATTAATGTACCATTTGATGACCCTAAAAAAGGTTGGAATAAGCCATTGGAATATCATACGCTTAATGGCTCTCTACCTGCTGAAAAAATCACCCTTTGGGATTCTTATGATGATACAGATGGTCATCACTTCAATCTCTCAATAGACCTTAATGCTTGTACAGGATGTGGTGCTTGTATCATTGCCTGCCAAGCAGAGAATAATACTCCTGTAGTAGGTAAGCAGGAGATGAGAATGTCAAGAGATATGTACTGGTTGAGAATCGACCGTTACTACTCTGCTGATATTCCAGAAAACTTGGATACTGATAAAGACGGAAAATTAACGCCTGAGGAAGCAGTAGCTGGAGGTCTTGATGTTCCAGGTATGTATGGTAACGCATTTACAGATGGAGGTATCTTAAACCACGCAGCGGAAAATCCAAAAGTGATCTTCCAGCCTGTGATGTGCCAGCACTGTAATAATGCACCTTGTGAGAATGTATGCCCAGTAGCGGCGACTTCACACGGTAAGCAAGGTCAGAACCAAATGGCGTATAACAGATGTGTGGGTACCAGATATTGTGCAAACAACTGTCCATACAAAGTGAGGAGGTTCAACTGGTTCAACTATGCAATGAACGATAAGTTTGACTACCAAATGAACAACGACCTCGGTAGAATGGTTCTTAACCCTGATGTAGTGGTAAGAACAAGAGGGGTGATGGAGAAATGTTCTCTTTGTATCCAAGAAACTCAGGCTACTATCTTAAAAGCTAAGAAAGAGGGCAGAAAAGTAACAGACCAGGAATTCCAGGATTCTTGTGCTTGTTCAGCAGCTTGTTCTTCCGGTGCTATGGTCTTTGGAGATATGAACGACAAAGATTCTAAGGTAAGAGAACTGTTTGCAAGTGATAGAAGATACTACCTATTAGAAGAATTAGGTGCAAGACCAAATGTATTCTATCATACAAAAGTGAGAAATAACGGAGTAGAAAATTAAAGTTTAAATAATAATAAGCTAAAAAATGTCACATTACGAAGCCCCGATTAGGGTACCCTTAATTAAAGGACATAAGACCTATCGTGATATCACAGAAGATATTGCAAGACCTATTGAGGAAAGAGCTGGTAAATTATGGTGGATTTCTTTATACGCATCATTGGTTCTTTTCATTTATGGATTTGGCTGTATTGCTTACACCATAGGTACAGGTATTGGAGCGTGGGGATTGAACCGAACCGTAAACTGGGGTTGGGATATTACCAACTTCGTGTGGTGGGTAGGTATTGGTCACGCAGGAACATTGATCTCCGCAGTATTATTATTATTTAGACAGAGATGGAGAATGTCCGTAAACCGCTCCGCAGAGGCAATGACGATTTTCGCCGTAGTACAGGCAGCAATCTTCCCTGTAATACATATGGGGAGACCGTGGTTAGGTTATTGGGTATTCCCTCTTCCAAACCAATACGGTTCTCTTTGGACGAACTTTAACTCTCCACTCCTTTGGGATGTATTTGCGATTTCTACATACTTCTCAGTATCGGTAGTCTTCTGGTTCATCGGTCTTATTCCAGACTTTGCGATGATTAGAGACAGAGCCAAAACTCCATTTACTAAGACAATGTATACTTTCCTTGCATTTGGCTGGGGAGGAAAAGCAAAACACTGGCAGAGATTTGAAGAGGTGTCATTGGTATTGGCAGGTTTGGCAACTCCGCTTGTATTCTCAGTACACACTACGGTATCCTTTGACTTCTCCACATCGGTGATTAAAGGTTGGCACTCTACAATTTATCCTCCTTACTTCGTTGCTGGTGCGGTATTCTCAGGGTTTGCAATGGTACAGACGCTCCTCTTGGTAGCGAGAAAAGTTTGCCACTTGGAAGATTATATCACCAAGTATCATATTGAGATTATGAATATCGTCATCATTGTAACAGGAGGTATGGTTACTGTGGCTTATGCTTGTGAATATTTCATCGCGTGGTATTCTGGTTCAAGATATGAAGACTTTGTATACCTCTCTCCAGGTGCAGCAACTGGACCTTACTGGTGGGCATTCTGGGCACTTATTATCTGTAACCTTGTAGTACCAGCAGCATTCTGGTTCAAAAAAGTGAGAACAAATATTATAGCTACATTCCTCATTGCATTGGTTATTAATATCGGTATGTGGTTTGAGCGTTTTGATATTATCGTAATCAACCTTTCAAGGGATTACTTACCAGGTTCTTGGACGATGTTTAAACCAACCATTATAGATGTGGGTACATATCTTGGAACTATTGGATTCTTCGGAATTTTATTCCTACTCTACGCAAGAACTTTCCCAGTAATTGCACAGGCGGAACTAAAATCTATTTTGAAAATTTCAGGTGAAACTTATAAAGCAAAAGAAGGAGATGAGCACCACTAAAACTATATACGGAATTTACGCCGATGATGATGATTTAATGGCAGGAGTAAAAGCGTTTAGCGATAAAGGAATTAAAATTAATGAAGTCTATACTCCATTCCCTGTTCACGGGTTAGATAAAGCACTTGGTCTTAAAAAGACAAGAATCTCTGATGCTGCTTTTATCTACGCAGTTTATGGATTACTCATAGGGGGTATTACCACTTGGTATATGATGAATCACGACTGGCCGCAGAACATCGGGGGTAAGCCAGCGTTTGACTGGGCACATAATATGCCAGCATTCGTAGTGCCTATGTTTGAGCTTATGGTATTCTGCTCTGCACATATGATGTCTGTTACTTATCTTATCAGAAATAAAATGTATCCGGGAGCACCAGCTCAGAATCCAGATCCAAGAACTACTGATGATAAGTTTATGATCGAGTTTAAGAGTGATGATGTTGAAACTATAAAACAACTCCTTATAGAAACAGGAGCTGAAGAAATTTCTGTAAAAGAAGCATAATATGAAAAATTATATCATAAAAATTTCTGCAATATTGGGAGTTTCTGCTTTGGCACTTACTTCTTGTGGTCCAAAAGAAAATCCACCATTGGTTTACTTCCCAGATATGTACTTCCCAGTGGCATACGATCCATTAATGAAAGCTGAAGACCCTTATGTAGATCATAAAAATGAAATACCTGCTTTCGTGAAAAATGATGGAGCTACAGGCTTAGTTCCAGTAGATGGTACAGTGGCACAAAATGAGGACGGAGTAGTAGAAGTAAATGATGCAAGACCTCTTAGCCCTACGCAGTATAATGAGGGTTATGATGCATCTAAACTGGTTACTGCTTCACCGCTTAACGCTTCTAATCTGGATAAGGATGTAGCAAGAGGTAAGGATTTGTATAATAAGACTTGTGCAGTTTGCCACGGTACAGCAGGAGATGGTCAAGGTTCAATCGTGAAATCTGGAGCTTATGTAGGTGTGCCTAACTTTAAAGACAGAGAGGTTACATTGGGCTCCGTACACTATGTGCTCTCTTATGGTAGAAACTCTATGGGCTCTTATGCTGGGCAGTTAAAACCTGGTGACAGATGGAGAGTGGCAATGTATATAATGAAAGAATTTAAAGGTCAAAAAGATTTTGCAGGTAGCCCAATAGCCGCTGCAAAACCAGTTGCTGACTCTACTCAAACTAAATAATTAAAAGAGAAAAATATGTATACTTTTTCATCTAAATTAAGATTATTTTCAATTGTACTTTTAGTAGTGGGGCTTGTGCTCTTTGGTGCAGGCTATATGATGAATCATAAGATTGATGATGCTCAGATAGAGCAGATGATGGCAGATTCTCACAAGAGCGGTCATAATGCTCCTACTCATTCCCACGAAAAAACAATTGATAAGAATACAAAAGACCACGCGGATAAAGGGCACGATGCTCATATGGAGCTTGCGCATCATCAGGTGCATAACCGTCCTTGGGCAGCGCTTCACACTGTTGCGGTATTCCTTTTTGGTTTGAGTGCTTGTGCTTTGTTTTTCTATGCTATTCAGAATGTAGCACACGCAGGTTGGCCAATTATTGTACTTAGAGTAATGGAAGCAGTTTCTTCTTTCATTCCTTATGGAGGGGCACTTTTACTCCTTATAATGGTACTGAACATTACTCATAATGCACATATGTTCCATTGGATGGATCCAAGTCTTGTAGATCCAGAATCCGATCACTTTGACTCTATTATTTTTGAGAAAAAAATATTTCTCAATATCCCACTTTATGTTTTCAGAAATATAGTATATGTTTTCGGGTCTATCTTCTTCCTTTGGAAATTGAAATCTCTCTCTAAGAAATTAGATCAAACTAAGGACAGAAAAGATTACAGCAAAATGTATAGCTGGAATGTAGGTTATATCGCTTTCTTCGGTTTTGCATCTGCATTTTGGGCTTGGGACTGGTTAATGTCTATTGACCCTCACTGGTACTCTACAATGTACATCTGGTATTCTATGGTAAGCTGCCTTACTTCTGCTGTTGCAGTTATCCTGATAATAAGTGTTTATCTCAATAAAGCAGGTTTCTTACCACAGTTTAATGATAACCACTTGCACGATTTAGGTAAATTCCTCTTCGCTACGGCTATGCTTTGGACTTATACTTGGTTCTGTCAATATATGCTTTACTGGTATGCGAATATACCTGAGGAATCCAACTATTTCTTTGGAAGATTCGAGCATTACAGCCAGACATTCCTTCCGATGCTGATTTTCAACTTTGCTATTCCATTAGCAGTAATGGTAAGTTCAAGCATCAAGAGAAGAGCTTGGGTAATGGTTCTAATGGCGGTGTTTATCCTTATCGGGCACTGGATGGATTACTTCAATATGGTAATGCCGGGTACAGTAGGTATTTTCTGGGGTATCGGTCTATTAGAAATAGGAGCTGTATTATTCGTAGGAGGCTTATTCGTCTTAACGGTAATGTCTGCACTCTCTAAACTGAAACTCATTCCTGAGGGGAACCCTTACCTTCACGAATCAAAAATATTTGAATATCCTTTCTAATATTCACAATTAAGAAGATAATGAAAATAGAAGTCTCCCTTGCGTTTCGTGAGGGGGATTTTGTTTTTGATGGGGCAGAAATTATATTTGCAGGCTTAATGATATCAAAATGAAGATTACAGAGCATATACAGAATGCTGATGGCAAAACGCTTTTCTCATTTGAGATTGTTCCTCCTCAGAAGGGAGTAGGCATTTCGGATTTGTATAAGAATATAGACCCTCTTATGGAGTTCAAGCCGCCGTTTATAGATGTTACCACCTCTCGGGAGGAGTATATATTCCTTGAGCGGGAGAATGGGTTGGTAGAGAGAAAGGTTACCAGAATGAGACCTGGTACTTTGGGGATTTGTGCTGCCATTCAGTATAAATATAGCGTAGATACCGTTCCTCATCTGCTCTGTGGAGGCTATACCAAGGAGGAAACCGAATATCTCCTTATAGACTGTATGTATCTCGGGATTCAGAATGTGGTTGCTCTAAGAGGTGATGCAATGAAGGGTGAAAAATACTTCAAACCCGCATTAGGTGGGCATTCTTATGCTTCGGAGCTTGTTGAGCAGATCGATGCTCTCAGATGTGGTAGGTACCTTAATGAAGATACGGGGTATAAAGGCTGTGCTACCGATTTCTGTATCGGTGTGGCGGGTTATCCAGAGAAGCATATAGAAGCACCGTCTATCAATTACGACCTTCAAATGCTCAAAAAGAAAGTAGATATGGGGGCAGATTATATTGTAACCCAGATGTTTTTTGATAATCAGAAATACTTTGATTTTGTTAAAAAAGCAAGAGAGAAGGGAATCACCGTCCCGATTATTCCTGGCATAAAGCCTGTCTCCACTAAAAAACACCTCCAGCTCCTCCCGCAAGCGTTTAAGATCGACCTGCCAGAGCCTCTGATAAATGAAGTTGCAAAGTGCAGTGATAATAATGCTGTGCGCCAAGTGGGGATAGACTGGGCGGTGCATCAGTGCAAGGAGCTTTTAGATTTCGGAGTGCCCGTTTTGCATTTCTATTCTATGGGCAAGAGTGATAATATTTACAAAATTGCAAAGGAGCTGTTTTAGTAGGGAAAAGGTTTAGGATGGCTACCTAAACCTTTTATTAAGAATCCCTCGTTTTGCATTTTCGTAGTCTTGGGGGGCGCAGGGCGTCCAGTTTTTGGGATTATCGCCAGTACCGAAGTACCACAGCCCGCTAAAGCTATCTTTTTTAAAGCTCCATTCGGTGTCATCTATCATCACGAGGAAGGTCTCATAGCTTCGTTCTTTGGGGTGGGTTTTCTGGATATTTACTCCTTCTATCAGGTACCAAATCATTTGAGCCAGAAGCTGATGATTGAGCAAATTTTTCGACTGAATATTAAAATTAAACAGTCCGAAAGAGACTAAATTCTCACCCAAGCCTATTTCTTTCATATAGGCACAGATTTCCCGCCTGTTCAGCCCATTAATCTGAGGTTGGGTAGAGAATCCACCAGCAAAGCTTTCCACTGCATTGCAATTGAGGCTCACCAGATTGGCTCTCCTTAGGAAGGGTTCTGCTCTTTCGGTGATATTCATCATTTCCGAAAGGCGAAGGAGGTCAAACTGAATATCATTGATGAGTTTCAATGCCTCTACATCGTTTAAATGTTTCTGATAGCCCAGCAGGTGGAAGCTCCTGAGCATTGAGCTTTTCTCTGTCAGGATTTTGTTTAAGAAATTGAATTCAGTGAGCTCGTTTCCACCTTCATCAAGGTGTAATATATTGGAAATTTGAGCATAATCAATCGCTCTACCTTGTAAATTAAGCGCTGAAAATAGCGAATGGGTAAGGTCAATACTCCCCCCAATCACCACTGGAAGGGCTTTTTTCTTATGGCAGAGGCTCAGGATTTCCTGCAAAATATAGTGGGTATCCTGTGGCGCTTTCCCAGAAATCAGCTCGCCCAAATCGCAGATAGGCACTTCAAAATCATAGACCGAGAGCCTGTACAGGTGCTCCCTCATCAGGTTATAGGGGCGCACCTCTGCGCTACCGCCCCCACCTCTATGGTCTGAGACGAAGATTAGAACGATCCCTCCCTCCTCAATCGTGTCGCTTATCTTGCTTCCGAGCTGCCATTTCTCGGTTTTAATGCTTGGCGGAGCTAAAAAAATATCTTCAAAATTCATAAGTACAAAGGCGAATGCTCCCAATCGTATTCGCCGCACGAAAGTAGCAAAATAAAACCAACTCCCCAAGAGAGGATTTATTTAGAAGACTATATTAATAGGAGCTTCCCTGTTTTTCTTCGAGTCTGAAAAAAGTTGGATAAAAAGGTAATACTCTTAATAAGTTTTAAAAAAGGCACTATACCGTTCACTGGCCCAGGAAATATTTGTACTTTTGTGCGGCTTTATTAAAAAATATTCAATGGAATTAGCACTGAAAATCTTTCAATTTGTACTTTCAATCTCAATTTTAGTCCTCCTCCACGAGCTGGGGCACTTCCTCCCTGCAAAGTGGTTCAAAACAAGGGCAGAAAAATTCTTCCTCTTCTTTGATGCGTGGTTTTCCATCTTCGCAATGAAGAAGATTAATGGAAAATGGCAGTTTAAATTCTTTTCTAAAAATCAGCCAGATACAAAGATTATTAAAGTAAATGGAGAGAAAAAAGAAGTGCCTATTAATATAGCGGAATTAGATGATAATGACTGGCGCAAGCACCCAGAAAGCACGAAATACGGCATCGGATGGCTACCTATGGGCGGCTATGTGAAAATCGCAGGGATGGTAGATGAGTCTATGGACCTCGAGCAGCTGAAAAAGCCCGCTCAAGACTGGGAATTTCGCTCCAAACCCGCTTGGCAAAGGCTGATTATAATGCTCGGTGGGGTTACGGTTAATTTCTTCCTCGCTTGGTTTATCTACTCTGCATTGGCGTTCTATAAAGGAGAGAAATATATAGATATCAGTAAGTTTGATAATGGAATTGCTGCCTCCAAAGCAGCTGAAAAAATGGGCTTTAAAGAGGGTGATAAAATCATTAGCATAGACGGGAAGCAGGAAAAAAGATTCGGAGTAGCGGCTATCAATATCTTGTTTAGCAATGAAGTAACTGTGCTTAGAGACGGTAAAGAGCAGACCTTCCCCATAAATGAAGAAGGCGTTGCGGAGGTCATCCGTTCCCGAGAAGTGCAGGCATATCTCTCCCCGAGAATACTCCCAGTAGTAGATTCTGCAATTGGAAACGCCGCAAAAGCGGGGCTAAAAAAAGGAGACCTCATCCTCTCTGTAAATGCTAAGGAAACGCCGTTTTTTAATGATGTTGAAAGCATTATAAGAGCCAATAAAGGCAAAACCGTAAGCGTAGAAATTAAAAGAAATGATACTATAGAAACCCTGAATATCCCTGTAAGCAAGGAAGGGATTATCGGTATCATACCAGAGGCGGATGTGATAACTCTGCAGGAGTATTCGTTCTTAGAATCCGTTCCTGTAGGCTTTAACCGAACGATTTCTGCACTTACAATGCAGGTAAAGCAGTTTAAGATTATCTTCAACTCTAAGACCCAAGGCTATAAAAATGTAGGTGGACCTATTGCCATCATCAATCAGATGAATGTAGACAAAGACAAAGAAGGAAATTTGAGTATCAACTGGGAGATTTTCTGGAGCTTCACGGCAATGTTCTCCGTATGGCTGGCATTCCTCAACCTGATACCCATCCCAGGCTTAGACGGTGGGCATGTACTCTTCACCCTTTGGGAAATACTTACTGGAAAGCCCGTACCACAAAAGGTATTAGAGAATGCACAAACAATTGGGGTTATTTTTCTATTAGGCTTAATGGTTTTAGTATTTGGGAATGATATACTTAAATTAATATTAGGAAAACTATAGAAAAATATTTTCAAAAAAGTGGAGCTAAAATTTGGTAGATATAGATAATGTTTTTACATTTGCACCACTGAAAACAACACAGTAGCCTTTTTAGCTCAGTCGGTTAGAGCATCTGACTGTTAATCAGAGGGTCGCTGGTTCGAGCCCAGCAAAAGGCGCCTTCATTCAATAGAGTATCAGTTTTAAAACTGGTACTCTTTTATTTTATTATTTTGCTTAATAGCTCGTATAATACTCCTTAACCTCCCCATATTCTATGAAAAAAACTATCTTTGCAACCACTGATTTTGAAGATGAAAAACATTAGGAATTTTTGCATTATTGCACATATTGACCACGGGAAATCTACCCTGGCAGATAGACTTTTAGAATACACCAATACCGTTACCCAAAGAGAATTACAAGCCCAGACTCTGGATGATATGGACTTGGAGAAAGAACGAGGGATTACCATTAAATCTCACGCCATACAGATGGACTATGAGTACAAGGGCGAGAAATATGTCCTCAACCTGATTGATACCCCTGGACATGTGGATTTTTCTTATGAAGTTTCCCGCTCCATAGCGGCTTGCGAGGGGGCTTTGCTCATCGTAGATGCGGCGCAGAGCATACAGGCGCAGACGATTTCTAACCTTTATCTCGCGTTAGAAAATAACCTTGAAATTATTCCTATCCTTAATAAAATAGACCTTCCTTCGGCTAATCCAGAGGAAGTTACAGATGATATTGTCAACCTCCTTGGCTGTAAGCCCGAAGATGTTTTACGCGTTTCTGGCAAAACAGGTGAAGGCGTTCGTGAGCTTCTTGAACAGATTGTAGAAAGAATCCCAGCACCAGAGGGCAACCCTGAGGCACCGCTTCAAGCGCTGATTTTTGACTCTGTTTTTAATCCGTTTAGAGGGATTGAGGCTTATTTTAAGGTGGTAAATGGCAGTATTAAGAAAGGTCAGAAAGTGAAATTTATGGCAACTGACCGTACCTATGATGCAGATGAAGTTGGTACGCTCAAGCTAAAACAAGTCGCTAAGCAGGAGATTAAATGCGGAGATGTGGGCTACATTATCTCTGGAATAAAAGATGCCCGAGAGGTGAAAGTGGGAGATACCATTACCTCTGCTGAGAACCCTGCACCGAACCCAATAGAAGGTTTTGAAGAAGTGAAGCCAATGGTTTTCGCGGGGATATATCCGATAGAGTCCGAAGACTTTGAGGAGCTTCGTGCATCGTTAGAAAAGCTGAGGCTGAATGATGCTTCCCTTGTTTTCGAGGCGGAGAGCTCGGCAGCCCTTGGTTTTGGTTTCCGTTGTGGCTTCCTCGGGATGTTGCATATGGAAATCGTGCAAGAGAGGCTAGACCGAGAGTTTGGAATGAATGTCATTACTACCGTTCCCAATGTGTCTTACCACGGATATACTAAGAAAGAGCCTGATGTGCCTATCCTCATCAATAACCCTTCGGAGATGATGGATCCAACGACGATGGACAGGGTAGAAGAGCCGTATATAAAAGCATCAATCATTACAAAATCCGACTTTGTAGGTCCAGTAATGACCCTTTGTATTGAGAAAAGAGGAGAGATTGTTAATCAAAGTTACCTCACTTCCGATCGTGTGGAGCTTATCTTTAATATGCCGCTTTCCGAAGTGGTGTTTGATTTCTACGACAGGCTGAAATCCATCTCCAAAGGTTATGCATCGTTTGATTATCATCCCATCGGTTTCCGCCCATCGAAATTAGTGAAGATGGATATCCTTATTAATGGCGATATGGTAGATGCACTTTCCTCCCTCATCCACGATACAAATGCTTATACGATTGGAAAAAAGATGTGCGAAAAACTCCGAGAGCTCATCCCAAGACAGCAGTTTGATATTGCCGTACAGGCGGCTTTGGGTACGAAAGTCATCGCTCGAGAAACCATAAAAGCCCTAAGAAAAGATGTAACGGCGAAATGCTACGGTGGTGATATTTCCCGAAAGAGAAAGCTCCTCGAAAAGCAGAAAGAAGGTAAAAAGAAAATGAAGCAAATTGGTCGTGTAGAAGTACCACAATCTGCATTTATGGCGGTATTGAAGTTGAATGATTAATACTTTAATACTATGGATATAAAGTTAAACGATATTTTACAATTATCTGATGAACAGCTAAAAAATATGAAGATTAGGTTTAATTTAATGTTTTCAGATAATTGGAATCCAGTTGAAATATTTAAAAATAATGATACAAAAACTTTATTAAATGGGCAATATTGGAATTATTCAAGGAATAAAGTTTATAAAGAGGGTAATATTACTATTGGGTTTATCCGTATAAAGGGAGATGAATGGCTGTTATTCCATATAGGAAGAGTTACTAAAAGATTGGATATTCTAAATGGAGTTGGATATGAATATGAGGAATTAAAAGAATATGAGAAATATTTTGGAAGACTAGTTATAAAGTATAAGAACACGGCTCAAACTCTGATTCGCAGGGCAGAGTCTATTATTGATGATTGCAAGGTTTTTCAAATATTACCCAATATATTTGACAATGATATATTCCCTGGGTATGAAAATATTAATCTTACTTGGAGCGAACTATCAAGAGTATTGGAAAAGCTCACTTGGAAAACAGCTTTAGAAAATCAAAAAGGAATATATCTAATTACTGATACTTCAAATAACAAACGATATATTGGCGCTGCTTATGGAGATAAAATGCTTTTGGGACGCTGGAAAAATTATGTAGAAACAGGGCATGGTGGAAATAAAGGACTGAAAAAACTTAATTTTGAACATATAAAGGATAATTTTCGTTATTCAATTTTGGAGATTTTCAAGTCAACTACAAATGATAATGTTATTTTAGGAAGAGAAAAGTGGTGGAAAGATGTGTTCTTGAGTCAAAAAGCAGAATTTGGTTATAATCAAAATTAATATAATTTATTTTAGCTCGCAGAAAAATGAATGATTAAACTTTCTTTTTTCTTAAATGAAAGTTTCATTTATTTTAAACTTAGTCCGCGCTCTAAAAAACTCAGTCAGTTTTTTTTATTGTTTCTGTAGGATTTGGAAATCAGGTGATTGCAAAGGTGGTTAATTAGTTTTCAAAATCTACTAAAATAATTCCTGATGGTTTCCTACTTCAGTGGATTCACTTACTAAGGCTTTAATAACATCTATCCAGCGGTCTTCATCATTGAGGCAGGAGATGTAGTGAAAGGTTTCTCCTCCTGCGTTTAGAAAGATTGAGCGGGCTTCTACTGAGATTTCTTCGAGGGTTTCGAGGCAGTCGGAGACAAATGCAGGGCAGCAAATAACCAATTTCTTTTTACCCTGCTTGGGGAGGTTTTGAAGGGTAGCATCGGTATAGGGCTCTATCCATTTATCTTTTCCAAGGCGGGATTGGAAGCTGGTCTGAGCCTTTCCATCTAAATTGAGACGAGAAGCAATGGCTACGGTAGTGTTAAGACATTGTTGTTTGTAATCAATTTCATACAGAGGTTTGCCTTGGTCTTCACCCCAGTTGGGAATAAGCGAGGTTATTTTTTTATCAACTTTTGGAAGGTGCCGCTCTGGAACGCCGTGGTAGGAGAAGAGGAGGGTATCAAAATCTTCGGGGAGTTTTTCTTTAATGCTCTGTGCAAGGCAGTCTAAATAGAGCTCCTGTTGATAGAAAGAACCGACATATTTAATACTGAGATTAGGGAATTTTAATTTTCTTACTTCCTCGGCTTTAGCAATAACGGTCTCTGTAGTACTCATAGCATACTGTGGATAGAGGGGGAAGAGGATAACTTCGGTTACACCTTGCTCGGCGAGTTTTCTAAGCCCTGTTTCTATGCTGGGCTCGGCATATCTCATCCCTATTTCTACGGGCATATCTACCTTTTGCTGAAGTTTGGTTTTTATTTTTTCGGTATAGACGATAAGTGGAGAGCCTTCGCTTGTCCAGATGGTTTTGTATGCCTCTGCGGATTTTGCAGGACGGGTCTTTAAGATAATCCCACGAACCAAAAGATAACGAAAGAACCATCTGTAATCTATGACTCTTTCATCCATCAGAAATTCGTCCAGATACTCCTTTACATCTTCTATCGAAGTAGATTTTGGGGAGCCTAAATTTACCAGTAGAATACCTCTTCTCATTATTTTATTTAAACCTGTCGGTAATGTATTGGTTATTAATTTTATTATCCGTTTACGGCTTCTACTACTTCTACTAAGTCTGGTAGGAATTGTTTCAAAATGTTTTCTATCCCATTTTTCAGGGTAATTCTCGAACTTGGGCAGCCCGAGCAAGCACCTTGTAGGAGCATTTTAGCTACTTTATTTTCTTCATCGTAATCTATAAGGGAGATTTTCCCTCCGTCGTTTTCCACTGCTGGAGCCACATACTGAGCGAGTACATCTGCGATTTGCTGTTCCTTTTCGGTATAGTCTCTCTCGATGATTTTCTCTACTGGGCTTTCGTGCTTTTGAGGTTCAATATGGGTTACTTTACCACCGTCTTGCAAGTATTCTGCGATGACGCTTCGTACGGCATTCATCACTTCGTGCCACTCTACGCTGCTGTTTCGGGTAACTGCCACAAAATTATCGGAAACGAAAACTTGAGTAACGAAATCAAACTCATTATAGATGGCTTCGGCAAGGGGTACATCTGGCGTGCGGTTCTCTACTTTTACTTCTATAAACCCATCGAGGATGAGCTTAGGAGAGACGAATTTCATTACATTGGGGTTGGGTGTCATCTCTGCATAGATTGGGAACAGCTCCTTTCTCTTCGTTTGTCGGTAGATTCTTGGGTTTGCGAGCAGCTCGTCTTGTATTACTTCTCTCAGGCTTTCGGCTACGCTCTCCCAATCTACGCTATCGGCTTTCTCTACTGCAATAAAATTAGCAGTGATGAATATTGATGAGATAAAAGGATATTTAAAAAGCTCTTGTGCGAGCGGTATTTCTGATATGTCGGAATCTCTGTGCAGTTCCAAACCACCGGGGATAAGGGTATAATCTACCACGAACTTTGTTACATTCGCATTTTCCGTAGGTTCTATATGTACATTCAGCATTTTATTATTAATTTTGAAGGGCAAAAATAAGGATTACTTATTAGATTTATGCTAAGGAATCATAAGACTTTATCAATTTAGATTTTAGGTTCGGTAGATTTTAAGCCTTGATAAATCATTTATCTAACAAATTCAAAATACCTGTAAAATATGGCACTTATAAAAGATGTTTTAGGCAAAAGCCCTGTGATAGGCAAAGGGACTTACCTCGCAGAGACGGCAACCGTAATTGGTGATGTACAAATGGGCGAAAACTGTAGCGTGTGGTTTAATGCCGTTATCCGTGGCGATGTACATTCCATCAAAATCGGGAGCAAAGTAAATATTCAGGATAATGTAATGCTCCACTGCACCTATCAGAAGTCTCCACTAAGCATTGGGAATAATGTATCCATCGGGCATAATGCCATAGTACACGGCTGTACGATAAAAGATAATGTCCTCATCGGAATGGGGGCAATCGTGATGGATGACTGTATTATAGAAGAGAAATCCATCGTAGGTGCAGGCTCCGTAGTTACCGAAGGTACCCACATAAAATCAGGCGAAGTATGGGGCGGGATACCCGCAAAAAAAATAAAAGACATCAATGCTGAGCTCCTCGAAAACGAAATCCACCGCATCGCCGAGAGCTACATAAAATACGCCAGCTGGTATACCCTGACGGGTGGGACTTTTATTAAATAAAACGGGAAATATTTGCTTAAAGTAAAGGCTTGGTCTGATTCATCGCGTTTTAATCTTTTTAAAAATCAAAACTGATGTAGATTAACAATAAAACAAAGTTTTGATAGTTATTAGAAACAAAAGTTATTTTCAATAGCATTTAGTGTAAGTTTAATAAAAATTTAACCAAATTTTTTGTAGGCTCTAATATCTAAAATGCACTTAAATTTATATCTTTGTCATCTTAAAAAAATTAGAAAAGAGAAATGGGGTTATTTGATGTATTTACGCAAGAAATTGCAATAGACTTAGGAACAGCAAACACACTGATTATCCACAATAATAAAATCGTTATAGACCAACCTTCCATAGTGGCTATTGACCGTAATACAGGTAAACCAATAGCTGTGGGAGAGCCAGCAAAACATATGCAGGGGAAAACCCACGAGGATATAAAAACTATTAGACCACTGAAAGATGGGGTTATCGCAGATTTTCAGGCATCTGAGCATATGATTCGTGAGTTTATAAAGCAAATTCCAGCTGTGAAAGGTAAGCTCTTTCAGCCTGCACTTAAAATTGTAATTTGTATACCATCAGGCATTACAGAAGTAGAAAAAAGAGCGGTGAAAGATTCTGCTCAAAAGGTGAATGCTAAAGAAGTACGCCTTATCTATGAGCCTATGGCTGCAGCCATAGGTGTGGGGATAGATGTACAGAAACCGGAAGGGAATATGATTGTAGATATAGGTGGTGGTACTACCGAGATTGCAGTGGTCTCCCTTGGTGGTATTGTGTGTGATAAGTCTGTCAAAATCGCAGGGGATGTATTCAATAACGATATTGCATATTATCTAAGAACTCATCATAACCTCTATATCGGTGAGAAAACTGCGGAGAGAATTAAGATAGAAGCGGGCTCAGCTACCGAAGATTTGGATGTAGAATTAGAAGATATCAGTGTGCAAGGGCGAGATCTTATTACAGGTAAGCCAAAAGAAATAATGATTAATTACAGAGAAATTGCAAGAGCTCTGGATAAATCCATTATAAGAATAGAAGATGCCGTGATGGAAACCCTCTCTATGACCCCACCAGAATTAGCAGCAGATATCTGGAAAACAGGAATCTACCTTGCAGGAGGTGGGGCGCTGCTCAGAGGCTTGGCAGATAGGCTTCATAAGAAAACAGGACTGCCAGTATTTGTAGCAGAAGACCCTCTAAGAGCCGTAGTAAGGGGTACAGGCATTGCTCTTAAGAATATGGATAAATTTAATTTCCTTATAGGTTAAACAAAATTTCAGTATAGAATTTTATGGGCATATTACTAAGGTTCTTTTCAAAGAACAGCCTGTTTTTATTCTTTCTGTTTCTGCAAATCATCTCCCTTAGTTTGATGTTTTGTATGAATACAATGCAAAGGTCGTGGATTGCTGCTCAGTCCGCGGCTTTTAATGCTTGGATAGCTGGGTATATAGATGAGGGAGCGTCTTATCTAAAACTCAAACAAGCCAATGAAGAGCTCATAAAACAGAATAAAGAACTGATGGAGCTGCTCTATGGAAGGGAATACTCATCTTCATCAAAACCACGAGTAATAGCAGACTCCACTCAGGGGAAGCAGATGTTTACCATTATAGATGGAGATGTTATTAATAACAGTATCAATAGGAAAAATAATTATTTTACCATCAACCGAGGGAGTAAAGATGGGGTGGAAGATGATATGGGCGTGATTTCTCCTAATGGAGTTGTGGGTATTGTGGTGAATACAACGGCTCATTATTCCCTTGCTCAGTCGGTTTTAAGTGTAGATAAGATAAAAATCAATGCTTCACTGAAAAACTCAGGATATTTCGGCACGCTCACTTGGAATGGGGAAGACTCTCGGCTGATGCACCTTGCTGATATCCCTAAGTATGTATCCTTAAAAGTTGGAGATACCGTAGTAACCGATGGTAAATCGGCAATATTTCCACAAGGAAAAATGATTGGAACCGTTGCGGGTTTTGAAGTAGATAATAAAACTGGATTTTGGGATATTTCGGTGGAGCTAAGCGAGAAAATAGGAAAACTCAGCAAGGTATTTATAGTAAAAAACCTGAAAAGAGAGGAGATGAAGCCTATACAGGATAGTTTAATGAAACACCAAAAAGCAGAATAAAAGGATATGATAACCAGAAATATTTTTTCAGATATAATTTTCATTTCTGTGCTTGCTGTTTTTCAGGTAGTGGTACTGAGCAGAGTTAATATTCTCGGAGAGTATACTCCTGTAATGTATCCTATGTTTGTTATGTTTTATCCTTTTTTTAGAAATAAATATATCTTTCTTTTGCTCAGTTTTCTTTTGGGATTTGTAATAGATGCCAATATTGGCACTTGGGGAGTAAATGCCTTTGCAACTACTCTTATCGCCTATTTTAGAACGATTATTTTCCGTACTTCTACAGATTCGGATACTGATTTCTTCTCTTTCCAGTCTATACAGTGGTCGCAATTCATCTTTTTTATATTGATGAGTGTTTTTCTGCATCAGTTTATTGTGCAGTTCCTTGAGTATTTTAAACTTTCAAGAGCGGTAGATATACTTATTAATGTATGTATTACAAGTATTATCTCTTTCTTTTTTATACTGGTTTATGCCATTGCATTTAGAATAAAAGAAAAAGTATAAATCTTCTTAAAGGGCTTTTTATAGCCCTTTTCTATTTTGTCATAAGAGAAGTTTTTGTCCAATTGTTAAAATTCCCCATAAAATTTGTTAGTTTAATCTAACTTTTTATATTTGCAAGGTCAATTAATGCTGAAATCGCTTTATTAATCACTAAAATCTTTAATAGATGAGTAGTTCTTGCATTTTACAAATCAAAGAGGCTTGGGAACTGAAAACAAAATCTGGGGATAAACTGATGAAATCAGGAAACTATAAAGAAGCCTTGGAATTTTATAAGGAAGCCTTGTACCGAGCAGAGGTTCTGAATCTGCATACTTATGCGTGCAGGAGTATTAAAGTGTCTTTTATGAGCCTGCTGGTATCTTCATTTAAGAATATTATTCATATTTATGAGAGGATGAATTGTATAGAGCAGGCAGAAGAAATGATGAAAAAGATGATTGCCTATATTATAAAGCTCTTTAAAAATAAAGAAATTACAGAACAAGAATATCAGACAGAGATAAAGGTTGCCCTTGTAAGTTATACCGATTTTATCAATAAATACCAATTAAAATAGAAGATATTTTCATAGATAATACTTTTTTACAACCAATATTTATTTGTAAAGGAATTGTTCGTACTGAATGATTCCTTTGTTTTTATGTTTCGCAGGCTGGCTGCCAAATGTGTATCTTTGGCAAAATCTTTCTATGAACGAAAAAGACTATCAAGAGGCAATAGACTGGCTTTTTGTGCAGGCGCCCAATTATCAAATTAATGGTAAAAAAGCATATAAACCAGGCTTGGAAAACATTCGTAGGCTCTCCGATTTCTTTGGAAATCCACAAGAAAAGATAAAGACCATCCACATAGGGGGTACCAATGGTAAAGGCTCTACCAGTAATATGCTCGCCTCCGTCTTGCAGCAGTCGGGGTATAAAGTGGGGCTCTTTACTTCTCCTCATCTCATTGATTTTACAGAGCGGATAAAAATTAATGGTAAAAACTGTGATAAGGATTTTGTATTTGATTTTATACAAAAGTTAAAATGTCTTCCAGAAGACATTAAGCCCTCTTTTTTTGAATATACTACTATTATGGCGTTTGATTATTTCTACAAGAATCAGGTAGATTTTGCCATTATAGAAGTGGGGCTTGGTGGTCGTCTGGATTCTACTAATATCATCCTCCCGATGCTCTCCGCTATTACCAATATATCCCTTGACCATCAGGATATCTTGGGCGAGACTCTGGAGCAAATAGCACAAGAGAAAGCAGGAATTATAAAGCCCGATATTCCTATCGTTTGCGGCAGTGATGATGCCATTGTAAAGGAAATCATCAGAAAAATAGCAGATGAAAACAGAAGCCCATTCATTGATGCTACAGAGCGGGATTCTCCTTTTGAAACCGATTTAAAGGGAGGGTATCAGCAGAAAAATATCCGTGTAGTCCTATCTCTTATCGATGTTTTAAAGGATTTGGGCATCATCATCACCGAAGAGGATATCGCTGCTGGGCTAATGAATGTACAGAAGAATACAGGTTTTATCGGTCGCTGGTATGAGTTCTCTCGTGCGCCACTCACCATTTGTGATACGGGGCATAACCAAGCGGGATTAGAGCAGGTTTTTTCCCAGCTTTGTTCAATGCCTGTCTTTAAGCACATCATTTTAGGCTTTGTAAATGATAAGAAAATAGATAAAGTCCTCTCCATTCTCCCGAAAAATGCGTGTTATTATTTCGTAAAACCGTCGGTAGAGAGGGGGAGACACCCCAAAGACTACGAGGACTTATTGAAGCTCCATAACATTTCCTATCAGCTATTCGATGCTGTAAATGATGGATATACAGCGGCATTAAAATCCTGCAAAAAAGACGAAATGATCTTTATAGGAGGGAGTAATTTTGTGGTTGGAGATTTTTTTAAAGAAAATTTGGATGGTAAATAAAAAACTGTATATTTGCACCACTCAAAACGAGAGGGCGGTTAGCTCAGTTGGTTCAGAGCATCTGGTTTACACCCAGAGGGTCGGGGGTTCGAATCCCTCACCGCCCACCGAGCAAGGGTTCTTAGCTCAGCTGGTTCAGAGCATCTGGTTTACACCCAGAGGGTCAGGGGTTCGAATCCCTTAGAACCCACCAAAGTCTAAAATCATCAGGTTTTAGACTTTTTTTATGCAATAGGAGGGTCATTATCTATTCTTGGGGAGAGTTTGCTATAATAATATAAAGAAGAGGGTGAAGTCTCATTTTTATTGATTAAAGAGATTATGTCCCCAAAAAAGAAGTAAATTTGCACGCAATGAAGCAAAATCTGGACATACACAAGACCTCAAACTTTTCTGTGCTGAGCATTAGCTATGAAAAAGCAGATGCCGAAACGCGCGGGAAGTTTGCTTTTTTTGATGAAAATGTAAAGGAATTTGTACGAAGGATAAGCGAGAAACAGCTGGGAGATGCTTTTGTGGTCTCTACCTGTAACCGAACCGAAATCTACACCACTACGCTCAACTATATCTTCATTGTGGAGGAATATTGTAAGCTGATAGGTGTGCATTTGCTCGATTTTATGCGCTTCGCTACGGTGCTCAACAGGGAAGATGCCCTGAACCACCTCTTCCGAGTGGCGGGTGGATTAGAAAGCCAGATTATTGGCGATTTTGAGATTATTGGGCAGATAAAAAATGCGTATAACCGATTCAAAAGAGAGAAAAAAAATTCTAATCCTTACCTTGAAAGAGCGATTAATTCGGCAATTCAGATTTCCAAACGAATAAAAAATGAAACAGGTATCTCAAATGGTGCAGCATCGGTCTCGTATGCGGCGGTGCATTATATTTTGAACCATCAGCAGAATGTCTCGGAGAAGAATATCCTCCTGCTCGGAGTGGGAGAGATTGGTCAGAATACGGTGGATAATCTCATTAAGCACATCTATCAGCCTAAGATTAAAATCGCCAACCGCAGCAGTGAGAAGGCAGAGAAAATCGCAGAGAAATATCATATCCCGAGCATCCCTTATGAGCGCCTGAATGATGAACTACCCCAAACCGATATACTCATCGTAGCTACAGGAGCCAAAACACCTATTATCAATAAAGAACATTTCCCAAATAATGGAAAGAAAACCCTTATTATAGACCTTTCTATCCCGAATAATGTGGATAAAACCGTTCTGGAAAACCCGAATATCACCTTGATAGATGTAGATCAGCTCTCGGTACAGATACAGGAGACAATGGAGCAGAGGAGAAAGGAAATCCCCAAAGCAGAGCAAATCATTAAACTGATGATGAAGGATTTTTTTGAATGGGAGAAGACCAGAAAAATGGCTCCGAAGATTCATCACTTCAAAGCCGTACTCAAAAATATGGAGAGAAACGAAATGCATAATATCCATAAAAAACACAGATATGTGAATATAGATGATATGGAGCTTTCGGAGAAAATAATACAGAAAATAACCAATCGTTTTGCAAAATATATTATAGATCACCCTTGGAAAGCGGAGGAAGTAAGTAAAATGATGCACGAGATTTTAGTAGAACAACCCAATAAGGAGTTTAATGAGAAGCATTAAAATAGGGACTCGTCATTCGCCATTAGCACTATGGCAAGCCCGCGAAGTAGAGCATAGATTACAAGCCTTGAACCTAAGTACAGAGGTATTCCCCATCATATCCACAGGAGATAAAAACCTCTCTCAGCCCCTCTATTCTATGGGGATTACAGGGGTTTTTACCAAAGATTTAGACCTGGCACTTCTCAATAAAGAGATTGATATTGCAGTACATTCACTTAAAGATGTGCCTACTCAGCTTCCAGAAGGGATAAAAGTATTGGCATATTTGGAAAGAGATTTTCCTCAAGATGTATTGGTGCGCAGTACGGCAGCTAAAGATAAGCCGCTTCAAGATTTGAAAATCGCTACCAGTAGCCTGAGAAGAAGAGCTTTTTGGGCAAAGCAATTCCCCAATACGAGTTTTGTAGATATCAGAGGAAATGTAAATACCCGCCTCCAAAAAATAGAAGATGGCTTGGCAGATGCTACCCTGTTTTCATTGGCGGGAATTAAGCGCTTAAACCTCAATATAACCTATGAAGAGCTTCCATTTATGATTTCTGCACCTTCTCAGGGGGTGGTAGTGGTAGTCGGGAGAGATGGAGATAATGATGAGGTAAATAATCGAGTGAAAGAAATCAATCATCTTAATACCCAGTATTGTGTAGAGGTAGAGCGGGATTTTCTCCAAACATTGGAAGGTGGCTGTACGGCTCCCATCGGTGCTATTGCCGATATACAGGGCAGTGAGATGGTATTTAAAGGCAGATTATGCTCCCTTGATGGAAAAAAATGTATTGAAATAAACGAAAAATTCAGTTTTAGCGTTAATCAAAAATATGGTAAAATATTAGCCGAGCAGGTTTTAAGGCAAGGAGGAGAAGAAATAATGAAAAGCCTCAAATTATAGATGAAGAAAATTCTATTCACAAAGAAAATAGACGAACAATTAACTTCCGATATACTTGGAGGCTCGTTTTATTGTGAATATATAGAGGCTATCCGAATTAAAAACAGGAAAGTAAAACCCTTTAATGTACGGGGGAAATCCATCATCTTTACCAGTGTAAATGGCGTAAAATCATTCTTTGAAAATGGTTTTATTCTTAATCAGGATTTTACCAACAGGCTGTGCTTTAATAGGGTCTATGCCGTAGGTATTAAAACCAAAAGAGAGCTTAGGAAGTATGGAGTAAATACTTATAAGGTCTTTTCTTATGCCTATGTGCTTATAGATTTTATTATCAATAAAGCCAATGAAGAGTGCTACATTCATTTTTGTGGTAATCTGGCTTTGGATCTGTTTAATAACAAGCTCCCATTGCAAAATATTAGTTATAGAAGGATAGTGGTGTATGATACCGAACTTCTCTATCCAGAAATTAATGAAAACTATGACGGCATCGTCTTTTTTAGCCCAAGTGGCGTTCGGAGTGTTCTAACAAATAATGATATAGGACAAGCAAAAGTCTTTGCTATTGGGCGAACTACTGAAGACGAACTCAAAAAATACAATATCAAGAATATAATAACCAATAATGAGGCAAACTTAGATGGGATTTTTCATTCCATAAAGAATATTGAATTCTAAGTTTGTGAGTATAGAATAATTATGATTAAAAACAACTTATATTTAAGAGCTTTAAAAGGTGAAACGGTAGAAAGGCCTCCCGTTTGGATGATGAGACAGGCAGGGAGATATCTCCCAGAATTTATTGCTCTAAGAGATAAATATGACTTCTTCACTCGGTGCCAAACTCCAGAATTAGCAGCCGAGATTACCGTACAACCCATTAGACGATTTCCGTTAGACGCTGCAATTTTATTCTCAGATATCCTTGTAGTACCGCAGGCGATGGGTATAGATTTCAAAATGAAGGAAGGTATAGGTCCCTGGCTTGAAACCCCTATCCGAACGCAAGCACAGGTAGATGCCATTAAAGTTCCCCAAGTAGATGAAACCTTAGGCTATGTATTTGATGCCATAGAGCTCAGCCTCCAAATGCTGAATAATGATATTCCGCTTATAGGTTTTGCCGGTTCTCCTTGGACGATTCTCTGCTACTGCGTAGAGGGAAAAGGTTCAAAGGCATTTGATATCGCTAAGTCTTTTTGTTTTCAGCAGCCAGAAGTTGCTCATCAGCTCTTGCAGAAGATTACAGATACCACCATCGCCTATCTCAAAAGAAAGGTAGAAAAAGGAGTTTCTGCGGTTCAGATTTTTGATTCTTGGGGCGGTATGCTTTCCCCAGAAGATTATAGAGAATTTTCTTGGAAGTATATCCATCAGATCGTAGAGGAGCTGTCTAAGGTTACCCACACTGTAGTTTTTGCTAAGGGCTGTTGGTATGCTTTAGAGGAGATGTCTCTTAGTAAAGCATCGGCTTTGGGAGTAGATTGGACGGTGAGTCCAGAGCTTGCGAGGCATTTTACTCAGAACAGAATTACCCTGCAAGGGAATTTTGACCCTGCCCGACTGCATTCATCACCAGAGGTAATTAAGCGAATGGTAGGCGAGATGATTCATCGCTTTGGAAAAGACAAATACATCGCAAATCTCGGGCACGGAATCCTGCCGAATATCCCTCTGGAAAACGCCGAAGCCTTTGTTCGCGCTGTGGTGGACTGGAAACCTTAATCGAGATTGATGAATTTATAAATGATGGCGAACTGGCTTGAAAGAACCGAGCTTCTCATAAAAAAAACTGGTGTAGAGAGGCTTCAGAATGCGAATATTTTAGTCGTTGGGCTCGGTGGGGTAGGAGGCTTTGCAGCCGAATTTATCGCAAGAGCAGGCGTAGGCAAAATGACCATCGTAGATGGCGATACAGTGGATATTACGAATATTAATCGGCAGCTACCTGCCCTGCATTCCACCATTGGAAAAGCAAAAACGGAGGTCATCTCCCAGAGGCTTTTGGATATCAACCCTCATCTTCAGCTTACGGCTCTTCATCAGTTCCTCAATCCTGAAAATATGGAGACCCTGCTCGATGGGCAAGATTTTGATTATATTCTGGATTGTATCGACAGTGTTTCGCCCAAGATTGAGCTCATAAAAGCTGCCCGAAAACGAAAGATAAAACTCGTAAGTGCTATGGGTGCAGGCGGCAAGACCGATCCGTCTATGGTAATGGTGAGAGACATCAGCAAGACGAATAATTGCTTCCTTGCCAAGCAGATTCGCAAAAGGCTCAGAAAGGAAAATATAAACAAAGGTTTCCGCTGTGTGTTCTCTAATGAGATTCAGGCGGAGGATAGCCTTAAAATGACCGATGGCTCGCAGTTTAAAAAATCATTCTACGGCACAATGAGCTTTATGCCTGCCATTTTTGGGCTTTATGCCGCTGCTGAAGCCATCAACCATATTTTAAAAATTGAAGATTGAAAAAGTACGCCTACCCTCGCTCGGAAAAACTGAAACAAGATAAAGACTTCGCCCTTCTTTTTAAAAAGGGGAAATGGCGTACGGCAGGTGCCGTAAGGCTTGTTTTCACCTCCTCCGATGAGGTACAAAAGCCCAAAGTAGGGGTCTCTGCCTCTAAAAAACTCTTCAAACGCTCCATAGACCGAAACAGGGCCAAGCGCCTCCTGCGAGCGGTCTATCGCCACCATAAAGAAGCCTTTGCACAGAAATTTGGTAACCAAACCCTCGCAATGCTTTTCTGGATTTCCCCAGAGCTTCCCCCCAACTACCAAACCGTAGAGGCTGACTTCCTAAAACTCCTCTGAAATACCTCTCCTTTTGGGTTATTTATTCCATTAAATAAAATATAAAGACCTTTACCTAAAAAGGCAATGGACTTGGCAGAGGAATTTTAGGTAAGTAAAGCGGAGGAGGTCTGCCCAGAGGTGGTGCTGAAAGCAGACGCTCATACTGTAATGTATCCTTTGGAGGAGGGCTTTGTTCTCTTTTGGGGAGTTGTAGGAGATGGCGGAGCGGTAGATTTTTATCAAGGAGAGGTTGAGGAGGTGGGTGTGTTTTCCTTTGGCATCAATCTGGGCGCCGAGCGAGTGGTTGAGCTGGCGTTTTTTTACCAAGAAATCATCGATAAACCGTATTCTGAAGCGTCTCGAGAGGCGGTACCAGTAGTCTAAATCTTCAAAGAAGAGGCTTTCATCGTAGCTATTGAGGGCGATGAAGTGGGTGCGGCGCATCATAGCACTCACCGAGCAGAAGGTCTTTCCGCTGTGGAGCATCAGATAGTAATCAAAGCTGTGGAGACGGCTGTCGAGCACCTTTCCTTCATTATCTACATCAAAAAAAGGCGTGGGGTTTTGTCCATTTTCATCGATAAGGTAGGCATTTCCGAAAACGATGCCCGTGCTATCATCCTGTTTTTGGAAGAAATCTACCTGCTTTTGAACGCAGTCGGTCAGGAGTACATCATCCGCAGAAAGATCGATGAGAAAATCTCCATTGGTATATTTAAACATTGTATTGAATGCTTTGGGGAGGGGGAGGGGCTCATTGAGATGAATGAATTTGACCTCCGGAAAGTCTTTTAAATAATCTTGAATAATGCCGAGAGAATTGTCTGTACTGCCATTGTCTAAAACAATTAATTCTATATTTTTGTAAGTCTGCTGTTGTACGGACTGTATGGCTTCCAAAACATACGGAGCGTGGTTGTAGCAGTTGCAAACAATGGAAACAAGAGGCAAGTCCATAAAAAGATTTTCCCAAAAGAATAAATGAATACAAAAACACTGGAAGACTTAGA
>ERZ772827.142-NODE-142-length-39818-cov-3.629128_pt1 | contig 39818 bp, 51 predicted proteins | sample MGYA00580850_ERZ772827 | MGnify/ENA primary metagenome ERZ772827 (study PRJEB29015, sample SAMEA2737950) | human oral metagenome | biome: human oral; feature: human-associated habitat; material: dental | place: China | collected 2145 ... | reverse complement strand
CCGCCGCCTTGACTCCCTTGAACTTTCTCTCTGCCTTCATTTTGATTTCCTCCTCTTTCTGGGCTTTGTGCCCCTGACCTTTATCTTGATTATATTATAGCAGGTATATACATACTTGTCAATAGTTTATATATATATTTTTTTATTTTTATAATTATATTTTTAGAGGCATAAAAAATAAGCCCCGAAGCCGTAGCCCCGGGGCGATGATTACCACTCTATGATATTGTATGTGACAGTCGCGCCCTTGTAGTGCCCTCCGTCAAAGTGGGCCAGCGCCTCAAACCGCCCCTGCTCGTAGCCGATACTCATGAGCGCCTTGCCGTCGATCACGGATGCCCCCGCCTTGATGCGGTGATCTTTGCGGAGGTTGATCTTGTAGACGTCTACCTTCTGCTCCTCAGTTGGCAACTGCTTGCCGTCCTTGTCCTGCGTGATAGGAGTGACCACAGTCCGATCAGACTTCTCACGTGCTGCCCGTGGCAGTGTCTGTGCATCCTCCCTAATCTGACGCTCAACGACCTGCGCCGCCCGCTCCACGGTAGGAGCGGTGACGTGGTATGTCACTGTAGGCGCACGCTGCCCCGCCTGTACCTCAGTAAGACGTTTTTGCAGGGCATCCGCATTCGCGCGCGAGATGTCGAGCTGATTCCGCAGCGCCTTAACGTCCTGCGTCTGCTCCTGCCTCATGACGGCGGGCTTTTCGGCGGTTGTCCGCTCCGATGCAGAGTGTCGTCCAACAGCGTATGCAACACAGACGATCAGGAGACACAGGATCGCCAGCAGGGCTGTTTTGTGCTCTGTAACGAGCTGCTTGCCTCTCTCAATCATTCGGCGTGCCTCCCTGCTCTTTCCACGCCTTGCGGTACCAGTTCGCCTTTCCACGCAGCACGTCGCCGCCGCGCATTCCGCCCTCTGCCCACGGGTGGTATTTGGGACTCTCCATCGTGCTGAGGTATTCCAAATCCCATCGCTCGCAGCCGTTTTTGGGTCCATACGGGTCATGCGGGTAGATGCCGTCCTCATTGTCCGCCGCCTCGCCGTGCGTCATGACGCGTGTCTTGTCGATGGTGAGCCAGAGTCCGTTACAGAGTGCCGCGATTGCCTTGGCCATGCCCTCGATCTGCAGCGGCGTTGGTGACTCCTGTCCGAGGTTGTTGGTCGTTGCTCCCACGCAGCCGAGGAGGCAGATGCTCACGCTGCCGCTGTTACGTCGATATGTTGCCTCCAGAATATCATCCAGCTCTCCATCGGCAATGACGTAGATCTCGCCGTCCTTGTCGATCTGGACGTGGTAGTCGCTCCAAAACTGTCCATAGTGTCCTGCCGACCAGTGGAGGTACACTTTCGTCTCGCGCCCCTGCGCCCGTGCCGCATCTGCGATTGCTTCGCGGTAATACATGGCGAGGCTTTCGAGTTCGGCGGGTGTCACGCGGCGCATTGCAGATTTACTCAATACATGTGCCATTATTTCTGCTCTCCCTTCTCGTGTTTCAGCTGCTCAAGTGTCTCACGGAGTTTCTCCGGCACCGGAAGCCCTGCATTTGCCGCATTTTCGAGGATTGATAACCCCTCATTGCCCAGGAAAAACCAAATAGCGACGGTCTGCACGACCGTCTGACTTGTCGCCTGGTCGACAAAATGCGCAAGTGATATGAGGAGCAGGATCATGATCTTTTTGGCAATCCCTCGAAATCCCTTGCGGCTGTCAAGCTTCATGCGTGGATTGATGTACGCGGCCAGGAGGCCGGATATGTAGTCAATCACCATCGCAAAGACAAGAGCCTCTAGGATCCCGTTCCATCCGAGGCTATACGAGCATATCGACCCTACCACAGACACAATAGCCCCCCATTCGATCTGCACCTGCGTCGGAATGAGTCCACGCAGAAACACCAATACCTCTGTCAACATTGACCATCTCCTTTCTGAACATAGAAAAGGCGCACACCGTATGATGCACGCCTCTTTTGACCGCTATTACTCCTGCACCTGCGACTGGTCAGGATCTTTCTTCACCTCGATTACAACGTGATCGCCGTAGGTGATTTCATCCGCCTCCGTCTGATCTGTTGTCGCAAGGCTGAACATCTCGCCCGTCTCCACGTTTGTAAACGTGAAGTTGGTGAGAGTGCTGTCCCCCTGTGGGTAGGTGATCTTCCCATTGACGATGTACTTCTTTTTCATTTTGTTGTCCTCCTATTTCACTTCTTCTAAGAACGGTCTACCTGTTTCAGCTTCATACTTCCATCCCGGTGTACATCCTGTGACATCCAGAATCATGACGTTGAGCAATGATGCGAGATTTACCATTTCTTGTGATAAGTCTGGATACCTCACACCGCCCGCAGGCGGCCCTCCACCAAAAAGAGAGACGCAGGTCGTAAACTCCACCGTACTTGGGTCAGGAAACCAGAACCCCGTATTATACAGGTATGCCTTCCCTCCTTCTGCATAAGCAAAACAGGCGTTTTGTGATAAGGCAGACACGGCAATTCTGCGCCCGGGGAAAGAAAATCTTTTTGGCGTGTTGTGTAAACCTGCACCGTCTAGAGACAATGCGTTGATATTGTTGGAGTATGTCAATATACGCATATAATCATAGCGGTTATTGAAAATCACCTCGCCACTCTCGTTCCGTACAATCATCTCGCCCTTTTGCAAAGCAATTTTAGAGTCTTTCAACCCGTATGCGTATAGGATAGGGGCGGTTTCTGCCTCTTCTTCAAACGTCTCCACGGTAAAATTCCCATTGTTCTTTGGTACTTTATTTACAAACTCTGTATACCCTACGTTATGACCTTGAAAGCTCTTCCCGTAGGCAAGCGTCTGAGACAGTAAACTTCTCCGCTGCCAAAAATTGATTATATTTGCCATTAACCCCCAACTGGACAGGCTTGCAAATGTATAAACAATATTCGGCATTGCTGCCCCCAAAGCGAATATGTACGGGACTTCCACATCTTTGGCAATAGCAAATCTTGCGTGCAGTTCTGGGTTGTCAAGCCTAAGTACAGAACGATATTCTTTCCCAACGAATCCATAAAACCCCTGATCTCCCAAAATCGAAGAAGGTCTAGTATATAAATATGTGGTCGGAGATTCTAAAATGATTTTATTAGGTGTGTCTTTGCGGCACCACGGATTTGGATATCGCTCCCCTTGTCGCCATTGGTAAGTCTTACCGTTCGCATAGTCGTAATACGGGAACGTACATATTCTCTCTCCTGCCGCGTTCCTTTCGACGTGCATCCCTGTCAGACATCGTTGCTGCTTGACATCCGGCATCCAGTTAAGCCGATAGTTGTGATAGGCACCATCGATGATGTGAGCCCCTGCATTGTTCTTTATTTCCACATACCGCACAAAAGGTGCACCTCCTCAGCAAAATCCGTAGATGACCGCACAAGGGTTGAACTCTACACAATCCGAGTAATAATATGCGTGAGGAAATTCGGGGTCTGCTTTTGCGTTCGGCTTAAAAGGAAGTGTCACTGTAATTCCTTGTAAATCTGCCCACGTCTCTATGGTTGTCACATCTTCGGATATGCCGCTTGCATATGCCCCATATCCGAACCCACGAAAAACAAGCTGCGTCCATATTTTATTCATCCCCGGATTCGGGATTGCAATACGCGTACGTTTTCGCCCATTCTCTCCACCAAGAGATGCGACGCCGACGACACGCGTTACGCCGCAGCTCAAGTCCAAGATGCACGAGCCTCGCGCGTTGTAAAGTTTGATTCCTGCTTGTTGCTCCATACCTGCCTCCCCTCAAGTAAATATGCCGATTTTTACACGGGATTTATTTTTGTCATCGAACACCTCGATGAGGTTATCCGAGATTTCCGTCCGTGCCCCCGCTGTTTTTGTGCGCAGCTTTCCTATGGTCGCCGATACGGCAGACAGACTCCCCACCGCGAGCTTATCCGCCGTCACTGCCCCCGCTTGCAGCATGCGATTGGCAATAATGTTGCCGTCAAACTGCGTGTTTCCCGTAATATGCAGGAGACGTCCGTCGATGCGTACACCTGCAGGTGCGACGTTGATCGCTGAGACGACTTCGCCCTTGGCTACTTTGAGCTGCAGACCACTATAGAGCTGCGTAATGGCGCTGTAGCCAGAGTTTTGAGGATTGCCCGAGAGTTTTGCGACAATGGACGTAATGCTTTCGTTCGTCTTCTTTATTTGCGATAGTGCAGTGTCACCCTTGGTATTGGCGGCGTTCGCTGTTGTCTGTGCCCCTGCCGCAACTCTTCCTGCATTGCCCGCTGCATTATGAGCATTGTTCGCTGTCGTCTGTGCCGCGCTCGCAGTCTTGGCCGCGTTCCCCGCCGTCGTGTTAGCAGTGTCCGCAGTCGTCTGCATGTCCGACAACTGCTTTTTTAGTGCTGCGTCGAGGTCTTGCTGTGTGATGGTCAGCCCTTCGATTGCAGCCTTGTCGATCTTCACAGCAACGACAACCTGCTCTGCCTGCGATAGTATCCCTTCCCCAAGAGCATCGAGAAATGCTGCCCTTACGCTATAGATTCCCGGCGCTCCGCTATATGAGACAAATGATCCTGTGGTTTCGATGGTCTCCGTTACACCATCGTGGGAGAGATATACGCAGGTTCCCTTTACCCCCACAGGACGCTCAATAATATTGACGTTAAATCCTTGCAACGTCTTCGTCAGGCGTATTTTCGGCGCTTCTGGGAGAGGGAAGTTATAATCAAAGTACCGTGCTTCCCCGTAGCCCTTTTGTGGGTTGTGCGCGCGAACACTGACGCGTCCTACACGCGCACCAAGCGTTACGTTGCAACGTATGCCCGTTGTCTTCTCAACGGACCCTCGTGGCCGTCCCGCTTGATCGCGCGGGAACACTTCATAGAAATCGATGTACGTGTTCGTTACGGGGCTCCATTCCGCACGCACAACACCTTCTTCCATCCAAACACGCAAGTCTTTCGGTGCATCAGGTACGGCAACGCTGCTCGCCGCGACGATCGCCACGACGGACGCCTCCGCAGGATCCACCGAAAGCACACCAGAGCGATTGACAGCCTTGACAGCAAATGTGTAAGTCCCCGAGGCTGGAATAAAATAGCTGTAGCTTGTGCCGCCGATCAGATCAACGAGCACCGCGCCAACTCCGTCAAACAAACGGTAGCCGAGAATATCTGTCTCTGGATTCGCTTTCCACGAGAGCTGCAGAACGCTGCTGTTGCTCGAATCCTGCACAACGGCGAAGTCCTGTACCTTCGATGGGGTTGATCTCTTCGGCGCGGTGTAGATGGTTTGTGTTGCCGCGCCCCCAGCAAGCCCGAGGTCGTTATAACAAGTGACGCGCACGGTATAGCTGATCGACGCCGCAACACCCGCAATCACGGTACTTGTTGCCGTGCCGTCATAGACACCCTGCGTTGTGTACTCCGCCTCGCCGTCGCGCCTGTATTCAACCTTGATCTGTTTCGCCACAGCTTCACGCGGCAGACGCCACGAAACAGCAAGATTATAGGCTGTCGTCCCATCTGGCTGCGTCTTGATGTCTACCGCTGCAAGCAGATTATTGACCGTGAGCGCGTCGCTCCCCGTCGTGTAGTCGATGATCGGCACGTCGCTGTCGTCGCTTGCGTAAAGCTCCGCATAGTATTCCATGCAGGTGATCTTGCGCGTCTGCTCCGTCATGCCCTTCGTGATCGAGAGGACGCGGAAGGGCTTTGCCTCCTTCGTCGCCTCGCCAAAGGTATAGAGGTCATCGGCGGCGATTTCTGCTGTCCGTTTGAGTGTAACAACTGCGCCGGATACGCTCTGCACCTCGTAGGTATGGAGCGCGTCTGTCTTGCTGTCTCGCACCATGAGGCGGTACTGTTTGCCCTCTGCCATCGTGACGATGCGATCGAGCGTAACGGCAGCATCATCAACACTGACCACGCGACCACCGCTCCCCCACTCCGTCACATCATGCTGCAGCAGGATCACATCGCCGATCGTGCATGCAATCGCATCAACGTAGGCGTCAAACGTGCACGTCCGCAGCTCGTACTTATTCGCGCGCAGGGCATGCTTGCCATGCGCGTACGCTTGCTTGAGATCGGTACAGCCCATGAGTTCAATCTGCGTCGGTGTGGCGAGCGCCTCACTGGCGTCGTAGTCGTCGGCAAACACAGGGAGCACATCACGCTCGTAGTTTTTCGCCGCGTTCATGAAGGAGATTTCAACGACGTTAGCACGTCCCTGCGTGCCTTGAAACTCCTCCTTAAAGCTGTCCTGCTTGATATTGCCGACAGTGAAGAGCTGCGAGGGCTGCGCCGCATAATCATAGACGCATGTAAAGCGCGTCCCCTGCATGATGACCTTGCCGCGCCCGACCGTCTCCGGATAGCGCAGCGCCTCCCACGTCTGCATCGCGGAATCATAGATGTAATTGAAGGTGTACCCCTTCGCCGCACACTGCTCCGCCCATGCCTTGAACATATCATAGGAGAGACGTTCCGCAGGCTCACCGCGTACAATGTAGCGGTCACCGATCTTTCTGCACTGATGCAGGATGTCGTAACACGCCCACGCGGGATTATCCGCGCGTTTTTCCTCATACGCTTTGCTGTACGGATTCCATACATAGACCTTCGAGCGTTCCTGTACCCATGTCACCGTAGGATCGTTCCCGCTCAGCTGCTCCGTCGCAAGTGCACGGATGCCGATGAGCGCTTTGCCGGGGTGGATGAAATCGTCATAGACAATTTGAGTGAGCTGAGACCAATAGACACGATTGACATAGCGGACGGATGTGCCGCCTTTGGATACGCAGCGCATGCGTACTTCGTAGCGTCCCGGGGGCAGGTTCTCAAAGCGATAGACGCGGTAAATGCTTTTATTCGTCGCATCACGAATAGAGCCATCATACCCAGCGTCTACACGCCCATGCCCAAGCGACTTCGCCCATGTGCTGCCCATTCGCTTTAAGAAAGCATCTGTCCCCGTAGTATTGCATAGCGGTAGCTGCATCCATTCCGCATTACTGCCAACAATGCGACATTCTGCCGCGAGTGTAACGCTGGTCGAGTCAAGCCCGCCACTGTCGTTGCTGTAGTAGAGTCCATTCGGCAGCGCAACGGTCAGTTCAATACCCGTGCAATCATTGCCCTGTACCTCATGTGTCGACCATGCTTCCGTGAGCTCATAGTTGAGTTGCTGATCGGCGTAGCTGTCCGCAAAGTTCGGGATAACTGCCTGATCGTTTGTCCCGAGGCGAACGTCAATCTGCACGTCCTTGTAATTGCTGATGGGGTTTTCGTTGATGCGGATGTTTCTGATGTCCTGCAGCTCACCCTCTCCCGCGCAGTAGAGGAGATGGAGATACTGCCGCGCACCGTCGCTGATGATATGGCGCGAGAGCAGGACACCGCCCGACTTCATCACTCCATAGGTAATAGCGAGCGGATGCCCCTGCCCCGTGAGCGTCGACGTCCCTCCCCAGCCGTATGTCTGCGATTGCTCCGTATTGCTCATGTCAATCCGTGGACGGTTGAGCCTGGAGACAAGAGAGCCTCCGATCATGCCGATTGCGATGGCCGTCACCATGCGCCATCCAAAAGAGAGCGCTCCAAGGAGTGCACCACCCGCGATGCCCGCCGTCACAAAGGACAGACCAAGCGAGAGAATCATCCCAAGAGCCTTACCCTCAATATGCGGGACAATAGCGACGCAGTCACCATCGACTGGTACAGCGTCAGGTTCACAGAGTACACCATTGATTGAGTACTGCCACCGCCCAGGCTCGTTAAAATACGAGCGCAGCGGCATACCCTCACGGCAGACGACCTCCTGCATATCCCGTTTCGTCACGTCAAAGGGATTGCGCACGATGACGAGCTGTATCATGTTTTTCCTCCTTTGTAACGATAGGTGCCCATAATGCGCCGCCGATAGCGCTCCACCTGCTCCACACAGACACCTGCATATTCCGTCGAGTGCAGGAACTTCCCCCCGCCAAGATAGATGCCGACGTGATCGGCTGCACGCCCCGTAAGATTCATGGCGAGGATATCCCCCTCGCGCGGCTCGTCATGCACGGGCATCCACTCCGAAAGACCGATCTCAGACGGCGCACCGCTCATCCAGTAATCCGTATAGGAGCGCAGCGTAATCCCCTGCGCAGCGTAGTACCGGGCGACCAGTTCCCAACAGGGCAGCTCTGCCCACGTCTTTCCCACAAAATCATGGATTGTTGGACGCATAGAGACCTCCTTGCGGTATTGTCGCTTCCCCGCCGAATCTTTCGTTATTCTTCAGCTCGCGGCAGCGCTTGAGGGTTTTATTGCATTTGCTTGCCGCCCCCTTATATCCGCACTCAATGCCCTTAAACTTAAAAGGACAATAATCCTTCATCATGCGGATGGGAGGAAAGCGCCGCGTAAAGGAGAAATCCGTGCCGAGCGTGAATGTCACCCACTCCACATCACAGGTAACGCCCGTCACAACGAAATGCTCTTCCACCTCTGCAACGTCGGGGATATCTGTATGATACACACGGATAATGACCTTACAGCCGCCAAGCCCATTATTCTCCTCGACGTAGCGCTGTATTGTACCGGTCACGTTGGATACACTGAGCTTTACATTCGGCAGTTCTTTGCCGTCCTCCGTGATATCTTCCAAGGAAAACGGAAAGGCGACGTACTCCTGCCCACCAAGCGTAAGGTTCTCTGTGTTATTGACGAGATAGATCGGACTGCCTGGAATCTGCGCCTCGAGGGCGAGAAGCCACACTCCGCTGGTAGAGAGTTTGTTTTTCTCGATGATACTTGCCTGTGATAGATTGAGCATATTACGCCTCCGTCAGTTTGATGCCGCCCTCCCAGTATCCGTGATTGGTGCACGAGAAGGAGAAATCCCCGTCAAAGCGCACGTTAAACACCTTGCCGGAAAAAGTGCCGCCCGCTCCAACGGGGTACGTCCAGCGGAATGGGACGGCGCCGTTCACTTCATGATAAAATGCCCGCAGCTTCTCATAGTCCCGTTCCGGCAAAGCCGTCCAGGAGAGTTCAAAGCTCATCGGCGTGCGCGTAAAACGCTTGCGGGCGATGATGACTTGATTCTCCATCTTACCCTTGAGCGCCGTGTCTGGGATCGTCTCCTTGATGGGATAGATCGGCGGCGCAATCTTCGGAAAATCCATTACACCGCCCCCTTAATCACGTCGCGGATTCCGTTTTTATTTGTGGTATAAGCATCAATGAAAACGTTCGTCACCCACTCCAAGCCGTTAAATTTCGTCTCTGCCGTGCCCGTCATGCGCTCGTTGGTATTGTTGTTGACAATCACGCGGATATTCGGCGCTGTGCCGCCACCGCTTGGCAGGGAGTTGAGGATGCGCCCTGGCTGCGTTGGACGGAAAATCTCGGGGCCGCGTTCGCCGACGAGATACGTCCTGCCAGAGGCGACGGGACCACCCGTCGCGCGTGCCCCAGCAACATCTGCCGTTGCCCCTCCCTGCACGCCAAACATCCCGCCGCCGGGAAAAATCATCGAAAGCCATCGCGTTATCATTTGATTCATAAGGAATTTCACGATGGAGCGCACCATGTTCTGAAGCATATCCGAAAACGAATCCGCAAGACCATCGAATCCATCCGTCAACACATTCATAAATCCGTTTGTGAATCCATCTGCCATCGACGTAAAGAGCGAATCTGTCATTTCCTTCATCTGTGCGCCTGTATCACGGAGCCGCTCATATTGCTCCTCAAGCGTTGCCCGGAGCGCCTCCTGCGTCGTCCGCGGGGATTTACGCATTGCCTCCACTCGCTGCTGATCGAGGCGTGCCATCTCTGCCGCCGCCCACTGCTCCACTGCGACACGAGCCTCAGCGGAGTCCTTCGTCATGGCGACTTCTTTTAGGCGGTTTTCCTTCTCACGGTTGAGCTTTGTCACGCCGATCTGGTACGTTGCCTCTGCCTCCGCGCGTACGTCCTTATTCACCTGCGCCCATGTGAGCGCTGTCTCGCTGCGCAGATCTTCATTCGCCTCGCGCCATGCCTTTGTGACCTTTTCCTTGATAACGTTGGCGTATTCGTCGAGCTTTGCACGCAGAGCCGTCGTATCGATGCCGAGATCGGATGCCTCCTTGATCTGTGCCTGCATCTGCTCCATCTTCTGACGTAGCGCATCCATGCCCTTCTCATAAGTTGTACCGATCTCGTTGGTGATGTCATTCGCAAGAGACGAGATGCTCTGCTGTACCTTTTCCGTAAGGCTCTTGATCTTTTCGGCGAGACGCTCTGCCTCGCGCGCCGCTTTATCCGTGGATTTATGGGCTTTTGACTTTTTGCCGCCGTCCCACGTTTCTGCCCCGGTGCCTTTTTGCACCGCAGTTTTGGTACGCTGCGGAACGATAACATCACCGTCGGGACCGTCACCAATCTTTGCTGCACTTTCGCCAAAACGCGCGGCACTCCAAACCCGTCCACGCGCACGTACATCATCCACAGACTCAGATACAGAGTCAATGAGATTAGAGGCGGCCTTTACAAAGGCGAGCTCTTTTACGGCGGCAATGGCCTCCTCAACCCAAGCGATAAAGCGCCTCACATAGCCGATGGCCGTCTCCATCGACTCATAGACCCAGTCTGCAGCCGCCTGAAATGCATTTTTGAAGATATCAATGACAGGCGTGACCGTTTCATCAACCTCTGCCACAATTCCAGCGATGAACTCAATCGCCGCCGTGCAAAAGTCCCCGACAATCTCCTTTGCAGAGTTCCAGAGATCAGCGGTAATGCCATAGATATAATCCCACGAGTCCGCGACATGAGTCTGTACCATCAGGACGACCTCAAGGACGGTGTCGAGTATGCTTGCAATCACGCCGATTGCCCCATAGACAACGCGCTGGATTGTAGTGACAACGGGGATGATTGGGCGTAGCGCCGTGAGTGCAATATTCCCGACGTCCAGGAAAACATCTACGAGTTTTCCCATCGCCCAAAGGAATGTATCCGCAACAGGTGCAGCGTCCTTAAATATCTTCTTGATCGTCTCTCCAAAGGCAGATACCTTCTCGATCAGATCATCCGGCAGAATGCCCGCGAAGAGGCTTTTCCCGCCCTGTGCATTCGCGAGCATCGTGTCCGTGATGTTCTTGATCTCAAGGAGCATGTTTTTTGCATCCTCAAAGAGAGGTAGCCCGGAGAGTCCGAACGCCTGCCCGATGTTGTCCTTGACGTTCGACAGCACGCCCTCGAACGTCTCTGACTGCTTCTTCATCATCTCTGGAAAACGCTCGTTCATGCCGTCGATGAGGGCTTTGATCGCAACATTGGCATCAATGCCAAGTTCGCCGATACGCGCAAGTTCTTCTTTCGTGAGACCTAGATTCTTCGCAAGGATGTCTTTGACAGGCACACCGAGCTGCGCAAGCTGCATAACATCCTGCCCCATGAGCTGCCCTGTTGTCCGAATCTGGCCAAAGACAAAGGCAAGATGATTGAATCCATCCTGCCCGCGCCCGAGTCCAGATGCTGCGTTGCCGAGTGCTGTGAGTGTGGGAATAATCTCCTGCGCGTCATATCCAAACGCAAGGAGCTGCTGCGCGGAACTCCGTACGCCAGGCATCTCAAATGGCGTTTCCGCTGCAAATTTTTGCAGGTCGGAAATCATAGTGTCCGCCAGCTGTGCAGAACCGAGCATCGACGTAAATGCGACGCGCGTCTGCTCGAGCTGTGCATTGTAGTCAATAAATGCGGACTTGCCCGCAGAGAGTGCCTTTTCCACGGACATGATCGCGGCCGCGGCAGCGAGAGCTTGAGGAGCAAGCCTGCCGAAGCTCGCGGTCACGCCCTCGACATTCCCCTCTGCGCCATTGGTATTTACTCTGAGATTGACGACCTTGTCACGGATGCCCACCAGCTTATCCCTGACGCTCTGCACGGCCGCCTGTGCTGTGCCTGTATTCGCCCGCACGTTAATCGTCTGATCTTTGATCGATGCGACCGTCTGGCGCACACGCTCAAATGCGGCCGTTGCATAGTCCCGCGCCCGTATCGCGACGGAAATCTCTTTATTTGCCATTTCTCTTGCTCACCTCCTGCAGCATTACACTCTCAAGCGTCTGTACCTTATGCAGCATGGCAAGGTCTAAGTCAACCCCTAAGACCTCTGCCACTTGCCGCACGGCGACATAATCGATGCCAACAACACCCTCGAATGACGTGCGCACCTGTGTCTGTATGTGCCGCCACAGTGCCCACGCCTCCATATTCTCGTCCATCAGTGCAGGACGTTCGAATTCACATCCACTGCAAGGCGGATGCTTCCCTTCCTGCGCGTATACCTCACGACACATTGCGCAGTATTCGGGGCTTTCCGACATTTCCCACCGATAGACGGCCTCTAGTTTTTTACTTCGGTCTCCCGACCATAGGTCATGGCGTAAGTATCCGTCGCGATTCGGAATGCCTCGCTGTAGGGCATATCATCCGTGATCTGATCTCCGTAGACGTTATCGAGGATCCAGTCCACCATGCCCGTCGTGGCGGCGGCGCTGTCGTCCCTATCCGCAAAAGCGGGGTCATACCCCGCCTTGCGCAGCTCCCGCATTTCTTTCACGGTGAGGGAACGGATTGGGATAATGTGCTTCTTTTCGTCTGCCATATGTCTTTACCTCCTGCTTAGTATGCTTCCTGCTGGTTCTTGAGCGTCGTCGTGACGATGCTCGCACCGTCTGCCGAGAATGCACGCCACTTTACATCCACAACCACACCAGAGGGGCCGCTGATCTGGGCATCGAACGGCTCGAACTGTACGGTCGGCATCGCAAAAACGAGCGATGTATTCTCGTCGAGTTTGAATCCGATCTCCATAGCGACGGCAGCACCTGTATCTGCCTTGTCCATCCACTCAGTAGATGTAAAAAGTGCCTTGAGACTGCCCGAGGCCTTCATAAGACCTTCGGGAATATCCCCGCGTACTCCACCTCCTCCAACAACATACTGATCACCGTCGAGATTCGCGCTCACTTCAAGCGAGCCTTCCTTGACGATACGGCTCTCTGTGCCGTCGATCTTGATGTATGCGTGATTCTGTGCAATGCGCAGGAGTTTTGCCGCCTTTGCCGCGCTGTCATACGCCGCAGAATCCTGCTCACGCGACGCGCCCATGACGCCATATTTGAACGTCATTTCACTGTCCTGCCCGTAGTCGACGGAGAAAGTGTTGATCTTGACACCCTTGTAGCGGATGTATTTGCCCAGGTCGGGGAACGCCTTCTCGACGATGATGGACGGCTGATTATCCTTGACCGTGAAGACGTGCGTCTTGTTCGCCGTTGTTCCCGTAGTCTTGGGGCTGCCAAAAAGAGCCTTGAGCATGTAGCCCGCGGACACATAGTCTGCGGGCATCTCGATGTCCCCGTCTACGCTGACGCGTCCGAGTGCCGGCTGCGTATCGTTGCGCGTATTCGTGATCGTGTCCGACTCGATGAGCGTCTGCGCCTTCGAGAGGTCGTTGCTGTTCATCGGCAGGGCTACGCCCTTTTTCGTTCCTGGTGCGACTCCAAACGAGGATTCAAAGTCAATCACCATCGCGGACTTATATCCGCGTGCCTGTTGTGCCATATCGTTCCTCCTTATGTTTCCTCATAGACGATAATCTCGATGCTTGTACGGCTGCCAACGAGGGGACGCACACTGTCCCCATCGCCTGCCGTCTCTGTGATTTTCAGCTGCATGAGCTGCACGCCGTCCGTCACCCATGTCACTGTCTCCTCGTACTCTCGCAGCGCCTCCATGACAGCGTTCTCAAGTCGGGCGAGGGCTTCGTATCCCACGGTCAGATTCTTGTTATCTGATTGTACCCATGTATCGAGGCTGATCTGGATACTGGTATCTGGTACGAGGTCAGTACTTGAGGGACGCTCACGGTCACGCATCAAATAGATAAGCCCCTTCCCTTTCGGGTTGGGGCGTACATTACGCGGATTGTACCCGCCGAGGATGACCTCGTCGGCAATTTTTGCCGCGCGTAGATGGTCTCCAATGCTCTTGATCACCTTTAGCCAGAGCATTCCGTCACCCCCGATATAGCTCTACAGAGCCGTAACCATTGCTGACTGCTTCGCCCGTGAGTGCGGCCGCCGTCATGGATGCCTCAAGCCGCTTTATTTCGTCGCGGTAAAAACTGTATTTCCCCGCATAGCTGTCCTTATCGTCAGCGCCGCCGCTCCCCCATGCCTGTGCCCCCGTGTAGCTCTTGCGTATGCAGAGCTCCCGAAACACATATACCGTGAGGAATCGCCGCACATAGTAGGTCGGCTGCACAGCATCCCAAGCAACGCCGAGACCTGCCGCCGCAGCACGCAGGTACTCCTCCGCCTCTTTGATGAGATCATCCGTCACGGACGCCCCGAGCAGTTCGTCCTTATCCTGTAATGCGTCTGCTTGTAATAGCATCCTCCACCTCCCGCAGTGCCCGCTCTGTATAGCGGTCAAATATATTCATGATCGTCTCCTGATTGGACTCAAACGCGTCATAGATAAACGGATCCGGATCCCATCCAGGGAAGCGAACGCGCTTTGCGAACAGGAACTTGTTCCCGTCCACCCAGCGCAGCGCCTTCCTCCGATTTGGGAAAATATCATGCGGTTTGATGCCCTCATGGATGAACACGCCATAGGGCGCGATGTTCCCGTCAAGGTACACCCGCGCCTCCATGCCGCTCTCGCCGATTGCCGTCTGCACCGCATCCTTGAGCCGTCCATGCCGCTGCTTGTATCGGTGCTCCATCTTGGCAGTCGTCGCAACCTCCACCGCACTTGCCTCAACAGCAAGCCGGAGGTTGCGACGAAACGCCTCAATGCTGCTCATCACCCTCACGGCTCGGATTGTCCTCCGCGCCGCCCTCATCGATCTTCTCGCCCTTATCCTTTCCCTTGCCGCTGTTAGCGCCCTTGCCGTTGCCTTTATTCCCCCCAGACTTCTTGGGCGTATCAGAGACATCAACAACCGCCTCAACAATCTTCTCCGCGACCTCAAGCGGCTCGGGCTCAAAGCCCTGCGCCATCAGCTCTGCTGTCCGCTCCTCCGTTTCGGAGTACTGGACCTCATTCAGCCGTACAAGTCTTGTCATCATAATCCTCCTTATGCGCCCGTGTTGACCCAGACGCCCGCGAGCTTGTTGCTCGGGATCCAGATATCGTGGAATTTGCGGTAATCAAGCTTCCACGCATCCGCTGCCTGGTTCGTATTAGGGTCAAAAACGCGAATCTTATCTGTCTTGGAGATTGCGATCGGCGCTTTGCGCGCCATGATGATCCAGTTGATCGACTTGGCTCCGGTATCTGGCTTAAATCCGCCCGCTTCCTGTCCTGTCGTCTTGCCGTCTGCAAAGACATATGCTGTCTTCATGCGATCGGAGGGGACGGAGAGGATCGGAATCTCGTTATAGGTCTTAACCTTTGTGCTCACTTCACCTGCCTTGAAGTCCGCAACATCGAGATACCGCGTCACATCCTTCGCGTTATTGAGGATGGTGCGTACAGGGATTGGCATAATAATTACCAGCGGCTCGCTTTCGCCGACAATATCCTGGATTTTTGCAATCTCCTCATCGAGCTTGCCGAGAATGTTGTCTTTGCTCGGCGTAAATGCCGCCGACTCATGCGATGCGCCCTTGGCAAGTGCTGCGATGCGCGAGTAGCGGTAGGCGTCAATCTCCGTCGCGACCTGCGTTCGCTGAAACTCGCCCATGACAGCACCAGCCGTCGCGATGAAGTTGCTCTCGTTGACGTCCATCGCATCGAGATGGAACGTGCGGCCGCGGTCCTTGGTGAGCGTGTAGTCCTTGTAGGAGAGCGTCACCGCGCCGCGATTGAAGCCGTTGTCGCGGCTGTAATCCGCGAGTCCGGACGTGGAGATGGACGGCATGCGAACGGTATCGCCGCCGTCATACTGTACGTTTGTAGCGTTCGCCTCCATCCAGCCGGATGTAGCATCCACGATCATCCGCTCATCGAGCTTTTTCTGATAGAGTTTCGCCATCTCAAGCGTATTGATTGCCATGTGTTATTACCTCTTTCTGTTTAACCTCCGAGCGAGGCGGCAATCTGCTCTTCCAGCGTTCCGCCCGCGCCGTTATCCTGTGACCTGCCGTCACCGCTGCCGCGCAGCTGTGTATCCTTGACCGCCCACGCCTTACCCGTGAGCCACTCCGTCGCGCCATCGGCGATGCTACCCTGTGTGCCATCTGCCTTGATATAGCTGTATGTGCCATCCTCAGCGACTTTGATGGAGGGCGCAATGAGTTTCGCAAATTCCTGCGGGTCGACGGCGTTACTCTTGGTGAGGGCATCGACCGTCTGCGCCATGATGTCCGCCTGAATGCGGCGTTCCTCGGCGCTCCTGCGCGCCGCCTCCGCGTCCTCGTACTTTTTGGCAAGGTCGGCGATCTGCCCCTGCAGCTTCTGCATCTCCGTCTGTGCGCCCGCGCCCTTCTTCTGTGCGTCGCCGAGCTGCGTCTCCAGCTCCTTGTGCTTCTCTGCAAGCGCCCCATGCTCCGTCTTGAGCGCAGTCAGCGCCTCCTCTGCCTTGTTCCTCCCGATGCGTGCGTCTGCCGCCTCCTTCCGAACGCCCGCCAGCTCGCTTTTGATGGTCTCCACCATCGCCGCGCCGTTCTCTGCAGCCTCCAGTGCTGCATATACCTCTTTGAGTTCCATGTTCTGCCTCCTGTGCAAATAGTCTTGCGGGTCTCAATCCCGCGCATAAAAAATGCCCTGCCGTCAAGCACGGAGGGCATGAAAAAACCGCCTATGTTGTCATAAGCGGTTTAGAGCAAATTATCTTATGCTGCGCTCTCTGTAAGCGCAATAAGAATATCTTCCTGCTTTATTGTATCCGTTTCGATACTGCCATCCAACCGATCAATATCAGCCTCATAGGCAACGCCAGGCTCATATATCTCTACAATGCTCGCTGTTTCCCCTGTCTTCAGGCGCACCTTATCATACAGTTTGATGTCCACAATATCACTCCTTTACATAAAAAGAAGCTCTAGCAGCCCAGCCATAGTAAAACCATATCTCTCCCCTTGAAGTTTGCCATAACACGCCACCAAAGATCGATTAGGACGCTTGAACAACATCCTCCCAACCGCCCTCTTCTCGAATTCGATATTCCCTGATGGATGGTGTAAGATTATCAACAAGAAACAACTCAAAAGAAAGCGCTTGCCCTCTTTCGGTTTCCATCTCGTCATGCGCCATCAAGCTCTCATGGATATCATCTTCCGACCATCCCCGAACACGCATTTCGGCGATGAACTCTTCCCGTGTCATGGTGTTCCGCCTCCTTTTCCAAATTGTTTCTGATACTCAGCCTCTATCGTCTTACCAACTATCTTCGCAATATCACGAGGCTTTGGGTTGTTGCAATACTCAGCCCACGCTTCCGCAATCATTTCAGCATATCTATTGCGGTTTTTGTTATCCCAAGCATACCTTGACAGAGCGTCACTCAACTCTGCATGCGTCCTTGAATCATACAAATCTTTGATAGTCTGGATGTCTCGAATGCCCAACAGATTATCCAACTGATGACCGATCTCGTGGTCAAGAACGGAGCGTATAGAATCGCAGCCAACCGGATGGAATTTACTGCCAACATCCTTTGCAAGCACTTGGGCAAACTTCTTTGCATCTTTGCCATGCTCTCGATTGACAGATACACCTCGGAACTCCGAAAAAGGAGCTCTGGATTCAGAAAAGCTCACTGCCAAAGTCCCTTTTGCGACTTGCAACTGCTTCATTGTTTTTCTCGTCGCCGCATCTGCGAGCTGATCAATCTGTGCAGGCGGCAACCACGCAGCTCGTTTTCTGTAATCATCCGCGTAATGCTGGCGTAGGATAGGCTTTAGCATCGCATTTCGCTCATGAGCTTCTCCGACAAACCCAAAGTTCTTTTTCAACTCGGGGAATCGGGAAAAAGCATCATGAAGCCCTCTATTCCACGCATTCGCTGTATCCACGTCACAGCCCTTGTACGATACATTGGGTATTCCCAAAATCGATCTTGCGTAATCTTCCGCTTCGCTGATCTTCTTTGCGGGAATGAACGTATGTATCTGTTTTATATTCATTGTACCACTTTTCGCGCCCTCTTGCGAGAGTCTGCTGTCAATTTTTTTACCACCGTATCCGCGTGCTTTCTGCGTCCAGCTGATTTTCCCGTCCATCACATCCTTCTCCCCATGAATCCCGAGGAGCATCTGCCGGTGATGAAGGTCGACGCTGTCAAGATACTCTCTGCCGCCCTCCTCGATACGCTCAATCGGCGTTTCGTTGTCGATCATCCCACGGATAACGGGCTTGAGAAAGCACATGCAATGCGGATGCGCGGGAAGACGCGGCACCTTGTCCTTCGGGAACACACCCGCACCCATGCCGTAGAGATTCGCCTTTGCGTACAGATCGCATATGTCATAACGCGGATGCCGTCCCGACAGCTTCCACTGGTAGGCGACGCAGTCATCGTTATTGTCCCACTTGAGCAAAAACCCGTCTTGGTACGCCCGCGCCATCTCCGTCCGTGCAATACGGTCGGCAAAGTAGCGCGTCCTCTCCTGTGTTGCTGTGAAAATTGCTCGATTCAGAGCTTTTTCGTTCTGCGTCTCTAATGCGTCCATGAGCTGCGAATATGCTGCACGCATTCCCGCCGTCGTTCCCTTTTCGATTTGCCGCCGGATGGGCTTTAGCATTTTCAGTATTTCATCACGCGGGATACTTGCATGGCGTGCTATTGCCATTGTCTCAGCAAGGTATTTCGGTACATCCTGCACAGGGATAACGCCGCCCTGCCTGTATCCGTCAAAGATCGCAAGGCTCGCCTGACGATAGGACGTGCTCTTTTTGATCTGCTCCGAGATCGTCCGCGCAACCATCTCCCGCACAAGGATGGAGGCATGCGTCGTGCGCTCTGAGAGTGTCAGCCCGTCAGGTGTCCAAGAGTGTGTAAAGAGTCTGTCTGTAATCCCCTGCGGCAGCGAATCTCCGTATCCACGCTCAGCCTCCGCGCGTATCTGTGCGGCTACCTCCCTTTGCAGTGTTTGCATCACAGGGTGCTCTTTGTATGCCTGATGCACGGCAAACCGGACGCCGTAGCCCTCTGCCATCAGCTCACGGATGCGCCGCTCAAATGCCGATATCTCTGTCTGTGTCGCCGTCCGTTTCATCGCCGTCTCCGTAGGTCTTTGTCTGCTCTATAACGGCGGCCGCCGCTTCGAGCTCACTGATGATCGCATCGTATGCCACCGGCTCGAGGTTCGGCAGGTACGCCTCAAGGACTTTACGCGCCACCTCTACCTGGTACGTCTTGCTCTCAAAACCAAGATCGAGCGCCGCCTGTGCCTGTGCAAGCCCCTCCGTCACATCCGAAATTTTGAAGTCGCGCGGATATTCACATACATAGCCGATCGTCTCGCCTGTCCATGCCTCATAGAGCGCAATGATGGCTTTCTCTGCCTCCTCGCTCTGAATGGCGAAGTCGACAAGTCGCTGATTCGTCCGCTCGAAGTCCCACTGACGTGCAACGCCTGACTTCGCCGATTGTACGCCAATCACGGAATCAATGCCGCTCATGCGGTACATTTCGCGAATGAGGCGGTCAATCTGCTCCGTCAGCACCTGCGCGGGCGCTGCGTCGGGCGCAATAAATGCGGGCGGGTGCTGACTCTCCGGAGGATAGGTCAGTATGTTGTTCGTTCCGATGGTCAGTTCGGATGCGCCTGTATGCGGCATGACGAGGATGTTAAATGTCTGGTTCTGCAAGATCTGCGTATGCCAGCTGCAGAGCTGATAGACATGGAGATTCGTCTGCGCGACCGACAGGAACTCCGGCGGCGGCAACACCTCCATCGGGTCAGCACTGCGTCCGAAATACTGCACAACGGGCAGCCGCCCGAGGGGATTATCTCCCTGCCGGATGATCTGTCTATTCTCATCCGCAACCGTCCACGCCGTTTCCGACCATGTATAATAGCGCGTGCGCGTCTTATCCTCAGCATCCTTGACAGAACTCTTATAGCCAAACTCGACCATCCGCCCACGCTCATCGAAGCGCCAATGAGTGACCTCATTCGGCAGTACATGAGCAAGATATGGCAGTGCCCTCTTGTTGAGGCTATCCTGCACTGTTGCACCGATCTCCGCCTCGTTGTTGACGATGACATAGACAACGCCGTAGAGCTTCGCCATAGTGGCAAGGCGGCGCATATAGTTCTGCAGGTCTGCGCCCGTTCGGTCGGCATCATCGAGAAATACCTTAAATTTCGCCGTGTCGTTGTACTCACGCTTGATCTCGTTGCGAAAGATCGGATCTACCGAGGCGTTGACGATCGGTCCCGTGTAGTTGAGGTAGTAGGCGAGCTTCTTGCGTTTGGCCAAATTCTCCGGACTCTCGCGCGTGTGACGGACGAGCGCTCCACCCTGTTTGAATTGCCCATCACCATAGTATGCGTCATGCAGCAGCGTGTAAGTCTCTGCCATTTCGTTGATGTCCAAATGCGTCCCTCCTTAGTAGATATTGCCGCGCATCGCTCGTATGCGTTCACCCGCCGCAAGTTCCTCCGTCGCATAGCGTACCGCGTCAATCGCGTGGTTATCCTTATCCGGATAGGCCGATATAAATTGCCCGTCTTTGTTGCGCTCGTATTCGTAGCCGACGAACTCGCGGTAGGTGTTCGGTGCACGGCGCTTGTCGATGTAGATGCGTCTGCGCCCCTGCAGCCAGTGGATGCCGTATGCAACGGAGTCAGGTCCCTTGCGAGCTGCGTGCACATCCAGACCAAGCCCACGCATTTCGGCGATGCTCTTTGGCTCTGCAGCGTCTGCGGTCAGGTGTTGCTCGTGTAGGCGCGGCAGGATTCTCCGTGCCGCCTGTGCATTCGTCAACCGCTGCTCATAGATCTCGCCGAAGATGTATAAATCCTCGTGTTTGGCGTCGTAGTGCATGGAGACAAAAGCAAGAGGGTCAACAGCAAATCCGAAATCAAGGCCAAAGTAGCGGCGGTCAAAGAGCGCTATATCTGCATCACTCATCTCCATATCCTCGACGTTGTCAAATACGCTGCCGCCCGTGCCCGTGACCTCACCGAGGTATTCATGCCGATACAGTGTCTCGTTTTTGTCCCGCAGCCGCTCCGCTTCTCCGATAAACTGCTCCCCCAGCCACGCCTGCGGTACATCCAGATACGTCGATCGGTGCACAATGCGATCGTCACGATCAAACAGTGCTTCCTCATTGACCCAGTTGTTACGGCTTTTGGGAGGGTTGTACGAGTAAAACACCCAGTACCGATCACCTCCGCGCAAGAGCGACTGCAGGAGGCTCCGAATCTCCTCCATACCCGTGAACTGATCAAGCTCCTCCATCCACACAATGCCAACATAACCAAAAGGCAGCTTGAGGGATTTGATTTTGCTTTTATCATCTACGCCCAGGAAGAGTATTTTTTGCCCCGTGCGGCGGTACTCGAACGACAGTGGACTCACCCGCGCCGCGAATGCATCGGATAAGCCCAGCGCATCAATCGCCCATTCGACCTGGTTATATACACTGTTGCGCAGGGTATTTGCCACCTTTCGCAGCACAACCACATGACAAAGTGGATTCTGCAGGAGGAGGAGCGGCACGCAGAGAGATACAAAACTGGACTTCGTGGATCCTCGCCCACCCGCAAGCCAATAGTGCGTATAGCAGTGCTCCTGCACGTCGAAGAAAAGGCCGTCGAAGCTTGGCGCTATCAACTCTGCGACGTTGACTCTCTGCTCGTTCATTCCGTCTCTTCCCTCTCAAATACAAATGTGATCGGCGCAATGGTATCGCCGCGCTCATCTTTGAAAGCCTTTTCCCTCAGCTTCACCTCGCGCTCCCGGAGACGTGCATCTGATGTCTCTCCCATAACATCAAGCACAAGTTTCATCATTTGACCATTCCCCTTCATTGCGTGGATGATTGCAGAAAAAGCCATCGCTGCACCAATCGTCATGTCTTTATCATCTATGCCCGCCGCTTGCAGTTGCGCTATGATCTTCCTATCTTTCACGGGCATGTCTTTGAGCATCTTAAGCACTTCACGCATCGAGCGTTTTTTTCTTCTTGCTACACCACTCGCAATGCCGCCTTTTTTGGCGATCTCTTTTTGTTCATCTTTTGTTCTCCGATTGAGTGGTACTAAGTCCTCTCTCGCCATGTTACACACTCACCACCTGCCCTTATTTATCCACAAAAAAGGACACCGTATAAACGATGCCCCATGTTTACCTTATCAACTAACCGCGAAATCGTCCGCGATAACTTCATTTCCGTACAGCCTCACATCATGCGCGGCTACACGAAGGTCGTGCTTCACATAGATACGTTTCTTCGCTCCTCTTATCATTTCCAGGGCTCGCGTGAGGAACGAGCTCCAATCAACCCCCTTATCAAGTCCCTGGTAGTGATTGATCTTCCCCACCTTATACACATCGACCGAGTCATCTCGAATTGTTCTTTCAATAACCCTTAAAGATTCCTCAGGGTCAATCACAGGCTCAAACGAGACAAATGTCTGAATCCCTTCATCATGGAGCGCCTTCAATGTTTCAAGCCGTTCTCCCGGAAGAGCTGCGCCGCTTTCCCACTCTTTCGACCTCTCATCATCAAGGAAGGTTAGTGTCGCCCCGATCTGGATATGTTCCCCAAAAGACTTAAATACGTCCATATCTTTCAAGCAGCGCCGCCCGCCTTTCGTCAAAATAGCGACAGGGACATGGTGCGCATTCAAGAGTTCAAGAGCCTCTCTTGTCGTTGCATTCTGATCTGATGTCTCACAGTAGACATCACCGATGAAGGAGAGCAACACCTGCTTTTTGGGGGCATCTTTTACAAGTTCGCGCTTCAGCTGAGATATGACATTTTTTCGAGGCTCCGGCATGTTCGGCTGGCAAAAGTAATTTTCTCGTGCTCGCTGCATCGCGGACGGTGCATAGCAATATTTACATCCGTGTGTGCACTGCAAGTACAGGTTAAGTGCCAATGGAGAGTATTCCCTCGCTGCGCCTCTCGGTGTGTAAATGACTGACATAATATCCTCCCTTTCTGGAACAAAGCTTTCTGCTTTTCTATATTATATCATTTTCAGACTTTTCACGCAACAATTATTTATAATTCAAACAACGAAAAATCCATAATGTTTTTCATACGTTGATTTTATTTCATACTCACATACTTTCCGGACGCCAAGAGAGTATAGTAACCCATAAAAAAGATCAACGGCATATCCATTGATCATCGTCTTGGATTTCGCGTAAATGTCGCGAAGGTGAAACAAATCAAGGATACACTTGTTGAGACTGCTCATTTTGTTGGTGATACAAGTGTAGATGATAACGGTGCCTTTTTGCAGGGTATCATTTTGATACAGTTCATAGATTTGATTTGCAGGAATTCCATACGAATCAACATCTATGACGTTGAAATCCGAGAGGTCAAGAGACTGTATCACGCGTATGTTATCCGTGTGTAAGTTTGCCCCTTTGCCTTTTACCTTCTCAACACCATAATAACGCGCCTTTTCAAACGATGCCCACAGTTTATTCTCTCCGGCAAACAGATCAAGAACACGCAGCTCATCAAGCTCCTTTGTGGCGAGTTTTCTCAAATTGATCTTACTCTCTATGTGTGCATTGTCGGTCTTAGTTGAGTGCAGATTCAACCTCAATCCCCTCCATCGATCTCAGCTGATTTATAATATCAATGATTTTATCATGGTCGTTGATGCCCACCGTGATAAGGTAGTGGGCTTTTTGGTACGGCCTGAGTTCTTTCTCTTCCGGCTCAATGACTTCTTCAGAGTCCAGCATAGAAAATCCGAATTCTCCCATGTCAAGTCCAATTCCCCCAAGTTCTATGTCAAGGCTACCAATATCCCATTCAGACAGTTCTCCGACCTTATTATCCGCCAACCGGAAGGCCTTGATCTGCTCAGGCGTTAAATCGTCAGCCACCACGCACGGAACATTTTTCAAACCGAGAGACTTCGCAGCTTTATATCTTGTATGTCCACATACGATCGTCCCATCAGAATCAATCACAATCGGCACACGAAAACCAAACTCTTTAATACTGTTTGCAACATACTGGACTGCATTGTCGTTGTGACGAGGATTATTCTTGTACGGGCTTAATTCAGTTATCTTCTTCTCTACAATATCCATTCTCTCCACCCTTAAAATTTTATGTCTCAGAAATACGAAGTGTAAAAAATCGCAAAAATTTATATTTCATACCTCCATCTCTCCCCCAACAAAAAAGCCGCCTCATGTGAGACGGCTTTATGAGAGGGAATGGATGAAGGAGGTAGTGGCGACCTGACTCATCTCCAGGTCACTCACAATAACAGTATAACAGGTTTTCCGATGAAAAAAAGGAAGTAAAACGGAACAAAAACCCGGTTAAAAATACCGTTGGGAAGATGATTGAGTTATCCACAAGCATATGCAAGTTTAAGCTGCGCAGGTCTAACTACTACCCCGAATAACATCAGCGCAACATCCCGCAGCACCTTCCCGCCTTTCTCCTGCGCCCACTTCTCCGTATAGTTCAGAGCATCCGCGATCTCTATCCAGGACTGCCCCCGCATATACCGCCCTTGTACCAGCTCCACATCTGCAGCATCCAGCGACTCAAAGGCTCGATCAATCGCCCGTATCGTGCGCTCTATTTCATCTCTGCGGATCCGCATATCCGCGATATGTCCCTCAAGTTTAATGCGACGTACAGCAGCCGCCTCCGTTGTAGTCAACTCCCTTGTCCCGCCGCTGATGCGATCGTCTCCGTACTGGATGGAGGATATGGATTCATCACGCAAAATTATCTCCTGTGCATCGATCTCTTCTGTGAGATTCGTGACGGCGACCTTCATCTTTGCATAGTTCTGCAAGAGCCGCTTTGTCTCCCTGATATAGTCGCCGTACTCTCTCACACCTGTTCCTCCTGTCCGTTCATTATCCCGCCGCTTCTGCGCTCCGTCCAGAGAGCGCATCTTGTAGCCGATCTCGAAAGATCCGCTGCACATCGCGGTCTATCGGGTGGATCTCATTGTTCTCCTCCCAATGTGCCTCAATCTCACTGATCATGTCTCGCAGCTGCCAATCCTCAAACTCATCCACGCGCCGAAGGACGAGATCGGACACGAGAGACAGTGCATAGGATTGTCGTGGTAGGGCATACCGAAATGCAAAGAAATATAACGTCTGCTCATCCGATGTCATCGCAAGCCTCCTCAAAACGGAATATCCTCATCGGGTACGGGTGTCCCTGCATATGCTCCTCCGTTTGTAGTTCTTGCCCCGCCGCCCTTGCTGTCGCAGAACTCCATGCTATTTATAACAACTTCCGTCACATAGCGTTTCGTCCCATCATTCGCCTCATAGCTGCGTGTCTGGATGCGCCCTTCGACGGCGATCTTCTGTCCCTTCGATACATACTGACTGATGATCTCCGCCGTCTTTTCCCATGCAACGCACGAGATAAAATCCGTCTGCGGATTACCATCCCCGCTCCTGCGACGGTCAATAGCAAGCGTGAAGGATGCGATTGCCTTCCCGCTCTGCGTGTATCTTACCTCGGGGTCACGTACCAGCCGCCCGATTCCTACAAGGGGAAAACACCGTGCCGCATCTTGTGCAAATTTTCCTTCCCGCTGCACGGCATGTAGGGCAAAACTTCGCCCCGTTCGGCGCCTCAAATGTCTCGTTACATATCAGACACTCTTTCTTCATGATGCTGCCCCCTCTGTCATATCTCCATCTTCGAGGAAGTCAAAGAGCGTCGGAGCACTGAGCTTTGCCTCCTCAGCTTTTAGATATCCTACGCCATCGCGGAAATAATCTGCATTCAGCTCCGTCGCCATGCCGCGCCGCCCGCGCTTCAGTGCGCAGAGAGGGACGGTCATCAGTCCCCCGAACGGGTCAAAGATGAGATCGCCCGCATTGCTGTAGCGGTCAATCAGGCGCTCCACGATGTCAAACTGTAGGGGACACACATGGAGCTGTTTGCCCTTCTGCGCCTGCAAGGTGTTCATCGTCCTCATCCGGTTGATATCGTCCCAGACTTCATCCGTCCAGCTGCCGGGCGCGACGACCATAAATGTGGCGGGCAGTTTCTTGTCCTTGTCGAGCTTCTCTGCCATCGCAACATGTTCGGCGTAGTTATACACACTCTCGCGGCTGTACTTGCGGTAGACGCGCTGGAGGTCATTCACAGGGAAGCTCATTACCTCCTCTTTCGTGAGCGGGCGGTTGCCGCTGCTGCGCCAATATCCATGCGCATCGATCTGCCACCGTCCACGGGTATACTCCTCTTTTGTCTTTGTGACAGGTGTATCTGCATATGCTTTGGAGGTGTCCGACGGCAATTTGCGGAACAGCAGAATGTACTCAGGGCACCCGACGCCCATCTTGCTCCCATCTTTACACTGCTCCGTCCAACCAAGGCGGTACGTCTGGTTGTTTTCTCGCACAACGTCGGTCACGACCGTTATCATGCCGAAATATTGAAATCCATGCCGCATGTAGTGCTCAATGCAGAGCGCATGGAAAGGCTCGATGGTCGGCATCCCCGTCCCCGTCGCGTTGCCAAAGAGCACGCGATCTTTAACGTGACAGGCAAACACGCGCCCTGGCTTTAGGATGCGAAGGAGTTCTGGACTCAAATAGTCCATCTGCTCGAAGAATCGCGCCGTGTCCTCGTTGTGCCCGAAATCGTTATAGCTCGCCGTGTACTCGTAGTGATTGGAAAATGGGATTGAGGTCACAATCTCATCGACAGAGTTCTCTGCCATCCGTTTGGTCTCCTCGATGCAGTCGTTATGTATGGCCGTCCAGCCTTCACCTTTTATTTCCACACGATCAACTCCTATACTGCGTCCCATCTCTGCGGCCGCATTCGCACCGCCAAGGCCATATTCCTTGATGATGTCCGCCATCTTCTGTGTCAGCTTGTTGTACTGCGTCCATTTGTGCTGCAATACTTTGAGGATCTCCTGCTCGCTGTCCATGTAGATGATGTCTACGATCACCTTCTCTGGCTGCAGAAAGCGATGACAGCGGTGAATTGCTTGGATAAAATCGTTGAACTCATAGTCAATGCCGAGGAAGATCATGCGGTGACAATGCCGCTGAAAATTGCACCCGCTCCCTGACAGCTCCTTTTTCGTCGCAAGGATGCGGAATTTGCCGTCAGAGAAGTCGATCGTGTTCCGCTCACGCACGTCCATATCCTGTGCGCCGTATATTTCCCGCGCCTCCGGCAGCGCCTTTTTGATTGCGTGACGCTCTGCCTCGAGGTCGTGCCAGATGATAAAATGATCTTCCGGTGCAGCATCGATGATGCGTTTTGCCTCCGCCATCCGCGCATCAATGCTTTCACGTTTCTCGCGGGCCGCCTCTTTGAGACCCTGCGCCGCATCGTGAAACATTTTGATCTGCCCGTCCTTTTCTTCGCTTATTTCGGGAGGTCGTCCAAGCTTGTGATAACGCACCTCGAGTTCCGGCAGATCATAGCCGGTATCGTCATAGCCGAGGTTGGAGGGCTTTTGGATAAATAGCGCCCATGTCGATAGCCACAACCAGAACTCTTTTTCCTTGTGCGGATAGAGTGTCAGGTTGTTTGCCTTCGTGCTATCCCGCTTGAAAAATCTGGTGAGCGCCTGCCCCGTGTCCATGATCTCAAGGTACCCCGCATAATGAATGAGTTCCTTGTATTTGTTCGGGGACGGCGTTGCCGTAGAGACGAGTTTATACGGTACGCCGCGAAATTTGTTCAGGAATGTTTGATATGTCTTGCTCCCAAAGGAGCGCAAGACCGCGGCCTCGTCAAGCGACGTGCCTGAGAACGCATCCGGACGAATGTCGCCATCGCGTACGCGCTCATAGTTCGTGATCATAAGCCAACCGGGCGCAGCCGTTACCTCCTCCATGTTGCGGACGTAGACAGGTGCGTCCATGTGGAGCAGTGTTTCAGCGTCGCGGATAAACTCCTGCTTGACCCCGAGAGGGCACACGATCAGCATCTTGCCGCCCTGGTGTTCGTGGATAAGACGGCACCATTCGAGCTGCATGATCGTCTTACCCAGACCAAACGCTGCGAATATGGCACGCCGTCCTCCCGCCGCCGCCCAGAGTACCGCGTCGCGCTGGTGCGGTTTCAGTACGTCACTGATCTCCTCCGCAGCGATGGAGATGCCCGTCTTTTTGGCAATCACCATCTTTGATCTCAAAAACTCAGTATAATCAACGAGCATAGTTTCCTACCTCCATAATCCTCCATCAATGCACTTCCCGAAAAACAATATCCGTATCTTTCATCATGTGCAGAAACATCTTCTTGCGCAGGAGATAATCCCGCATCCGTACGCCCTTCACCTCGATGACCTCGCGCCGGCCATCGTCATACTCGACGAGGAAATCCGGTGTATAGGTGATTGGCTTTTGCGGCTTTCCCTGATTGTCCCGAAAGCCCTCAAGCAAGGTGTACGTTGGCTGACACTCAATATGCTTGATCTTCCCAAGGCGGTGTTTCTCTCGGAGCATCATGTACCATTCCGATTCTCTTTTGCTGTCAAATGTGCGTCCGTAGATAGTTGTCTTGCGTGCGTTGTACTTGTTCATCGCTCCTTCTCCGTGTTGCGCTCGACAATCTGAGCGATCAGCTGATCATATCGTGCAAAGAGCGCTACCGCGTCCTCTGACATTCGTTCAAACGCTCGCCGCTCGATATCTTTCACCTGTCCGTCATAACTAACCAAAAGATACCGCTGAAATTCCTTGAGTTTCAGCCCCATGCGGATAATTGCATTGGCGCGAAGCTGCAGTTCGGCGTTCTGCCGCATCATCTTGTTGCGTTTCTTCTCCGCAGCAAGGCGCAGCTCTGCTTCTCGATTGGCATTCCACGTCCGCGTTCTTGCCCGATGCTTTGCGAGTTCTCGGTCACTCATCATTCGCACTGTGCGAAAGCCGCTGTCCGCTTTCCCGATTGCCTCCCGCGCCGTCGGGTCAGCTTTCTTGCAGGGCGTGTATTCGTCCATTTTCTTCACCTCTCAAACGCTGCTCTCGTCCATCCGTAGACCAAAGAGCGTAATCTGATCGTCATTGTCTTGGATGCGGTTGTCCTCACCCATCCACCAGCGCATGACCTCTGCGCCCGTTTCCCACTGCGTCGGGTATCCATCCGCACGCCGCTTGTCAATCATCCGTTGAAACGCCGCCTCGTATGCCTTTGCGTACTGCGGCCAACGTTCGGCGTCTCGCCGCATCCCTTTCGTCCCCTGATAGGGACACATGATACACCCGAGGCGTTTGTACCCCTCATCGTAGAGCTTGCAGTACGGGACATTGTAGGTGTGGATGTACTCCCATACGTCCGCATCCGACCAGTCGATGATCGGATGCAGATACCTCTTGTCCCGATGCTGATTGCACGTCTCAACCATTTGCCGCTTGGCACGTCGCGCGGATTCGGCGTGTCGCACGCCCGTCACTACAAACCGCTTCGCCCCGCCGCCCTCTTTGAGTGCCTGACAGCAATAGCGCACCATACGCGTGGGCGGCATCCGCTTTTCGGGGATGAGCTGCCACATGGTCTTTTCGGGGACGTTGCGCCCTTCCCACGCCTCGGGATACGAGCGGCGGATGAACTGCACCAATTCCGGCGGGTCTACGGTGGTAACGTTGTAGTGCGCGTCGTATTTGACGCCCGCCCGCTTGCACAGATCAAGCACTACACAGCTATCTTTGCCGCCGCTGAACGCGACATAGTAGCCCTCGGGCGGCTCGTGGAGACGCAGACGATTCACGGCAACCTTGACCTTGTCCACCTCGCCGTATAGCGTTAGTTCTTTCAGCATGACCGCTCCTCAGAAATACCCGCGTGCCTTGTTCTTCTCGTTCACGTACCGATGCAGTTCGCCGCGCATCTCCTCGTCATAACCGAGCGCATCAAGCCACGAGACGCAGACCGTGATAACGTCGGTGAGTTCTTCTGCAAGACGATCCTTTGCGTCGAGCACATCGCCCGTACCTGCGGCGGCGTTTTTACAAACCATTTCATAGTTTTCCGCTTCCTGTACAACCTCATTCGTCTCCTCAGACAGTTTCGCAATCCACGCCGTTATTTTCGCGTCACAAAACTTTGTGCACGGCTGCGGCTTTGTCAGATCGCATGATCGCAAATGATCGTGCCAAGCCCCTAATGTTTTACTCAGCCTTCTTCCATGAGCCTGCAACCTTTCAATTTCACCTTTCAAAGCGATAATCTCGCCCCTTTGTCGTGATACTTCCTCGTCCGTTTGTTCCAGCACCTCCAAGATGATTTCACGGAGTAGGTTATCCGTCCTCCCGCACAATTCATCTATGCACTTTTCCTTAGCAAATTTAGCTTGTTCAATTGCGTTCATTTGGTATTTCATCTCAGCACGCTCCTCTCATGCGCCAGTCTGCGCCCCGTATCTCCACCCGCTCACACATCCCGTATATGCGTGACATAATCCGCTGCCCCTGCAGATCGTCAATCACGTTGCCCCGCGCGTCCACCGTCGCCATGTGTGCAATGACCTGCGTCGGGCTGTAGTTGCTGGTGACAACGGTCGCGAGGCGTTCGTTGTACCTGTGGTTGACGATGCAAAAGAGCTGCTCGCCGACCCACTCCGTCATCTTCTCCGCGCCGAGATCGTCCAGCACGAGAAACGGCGTATTCTTCACCGCCTGTACCGCCTCCGAGGTCGTCCCGTCCTTGAATGAGCTGCGGATGTCTGCCATGAGGTCAGGCACGGAGGCAAAGAGTACGGGGCTTCCCGCCCTTGCACGCTCGTTTGCGATGATTGCCGCGAGCTTGGTCTTGCCCGTGCCCTTCTCGCCGTGGAGAAACAGCCCCTTGATCTCGTCCGCGACCATCATGTGCGCCGCATCGACCGCATCCCTGTTTGCCGCCGTGACAGTATAATCCGCGAACGTGTCCCCTTCGTACGCCCTAGGAATACGGGCAGAGGCAAAGAGTCGTGAGATGCGCAGACGCGCCAGACGGTTACGCTCGTGGCGGCATCGTCTGAGAGCGTGGCAGAACCGCCCATCATGTACTTCGACGACGGGAATCATTCCCCGAGAGGGTTGCTTGCATACCTCTCCCGTGCATCCCTTGCACCGTTCCTGTGCGCATTCAATATCCGCAATCTCATCCAGGTGTCGCCGTATCTCCTCCGCTGGGAGGTCGTAGCTTCCACGGAGGGACGTAGTCGCGGTCGGCATCGTGGAAATCTTGATACCGCGCTTCAAGAGCCTCGCGGCTATCGTTCCTGCCTGTTCCATGTTGTCTCACCTCCTGTTTTTTCAGCGGGTAGAACGTCTTCCACTCTCTCATTACAGACTCGTTGACAATAGCAATTTTCTCTTCGTTGCTGGTTGACAGCTTGTCGAGTTTAGAAAGACTGAGTTGTAACGCCCGCTCCGTCAATACGCCGCCCTTCTCCTTTCGCATTTCAACGAATCCACGAAGAGCTTCAAGAAGCTCCGCATTATCCGTGTAGGATTCCAGAAGAGAAGCAAGGGCTTTTTCTTTTGTATTTCTTTTTGTCTTAGTCTTAGTCTTAGTCATTGTCTCTTGTCTATATATGTGTGCAGTTTGTGGTGCAGTATTCAGTGCAGTTTTTGATGCACTTTCTAGTGCAGTTTGCGGTGCAGTTTTTAATGCAGTTAATGCACCCTTTTCTTCACACATATCATTCAGACGATAGAGTGTCGGTTGGCCTTTTTTTCCTTGCTTGAAATCGATGAACCCCAGTCTCTTGAGGATGTTCCTGTTCTCGATGAGAGTATGGGCACTATTTAGTCCGACTTCCAACATTAGTCTCTGATTTGTCGCCCCGAACCATTCCGTCCAGCCGGCGCGGTTGTTTATGAGAAACAGCCTGAAATAAAGCGCTTGGGCTACGGGCGGGACTAATCCCACGCTAGAATCAGAGTAAGATTTTAGAAGTGTCATATACTGCCGCATACATTCACCTCGCTTTCAGCCGATACACATCCGCGATCCGCTCATCGATCTTCACCGGCTCGAGGAAATATCTCTTTAGAAAGTCCTCCTGCCCGATGGTGTGTATCTCCGTGTGGTGCTCTCTGCACAGCGGGAGCGCAGGTCGCCCGATGTGGTTGACCTGCTCCCGATTGTGTCCCATCCCGATGATGCCGCCGTCACAGTGATGCAGGTCTGCGTGTCGCCCGCATACCGCACACTTTTTGCTCATGAGACAGGCGTATACATACCGCTCAATATCCTCGCAGTTCTCAATCAACGGGACGCGCGTCGGGATATCGTTCTCGATGATGAACTCTACGAGGAAGTTGATGAACTCCCGTGCCGTGGTCACATCGCAGTTGGAAAGAGAGAACAGCCGCCGTTCCATGCCCTCCATGCGGGAGAGCATAAACTCCATCTTGAGCGTCCGCTTGGCACTCTCAATCGTCCCGGCATTTCGGATGCCATCGACGTACTCTGCGACCTCACCGATCAGCGCGTACACCTTGCGCCGTTGCTCAGGAGAGATGCGCCGTCCATCGGGCAGAATGATCTCAACATCCTTGTAGTCCCGCAACATGGCACGGAGAGGGTCGGGCAGGGCTGCGTGTATGACCGCCGTCCCGTCCTCTCTGATGTCCCTCACCGTACCAGTAACGCGTTCCTGTATCATGCCGCCCCTGCCACGATCTCTGCCGCAAGATTCGCCGTGAGCTTGCGCAGCTGCTCCGCCGTGAGTTCGCGCGAGGAAGCTTTTCCAAAGAGCTTCCTGCAAATTCCCGCAACTTCTTCCTTTGAAGCGTGGATGCGCTGCATTTCAGCCGTGAGTTCCTTCATTGCCGCGTGTGTGTCATTGACCGTAGCCGTCTGCTCCTGTGCGGGCGGCTGTTCCTTCGCTTGCCCCTCACGCGCCCCAGATCGCCCCGTACGCGTATATTCGTCCGTGTCCGCATCCTTGGTATCATCAATTCCAAAGAGCGCATTGAGGGCATACTTGCGGGCGTAGGAGGATGTCGCTCCTGTCACCTGCGCCGCGTCCATCCCCTTTTTCTCTGTCTGTTCACGGGCGTATGCCGTCGCGCTCTCCGCTTCCCCTGTTGCGATGTCCACCGCCGTGACCGTCGCCTTGACGTAGTAACGCTCGCCGATCAGCTCTACTGTGTCAGAGGTGCGCAGGTACAAACCGTTTTCCTTGAGCAGCGGCTTTACCGCCTCCAGAATGTCCTCCGCGCTGCGATAACGGTACTTGCCGAAGGTGTTTTCTTGTCCCTTGGGTGCTTTGAGTTCGCTCTGCACTGCCATGAGTGCGGCGTAGATTGCCTTTCCTGTCATACGATCACCTCCTATTTGATCTGGATGTTCTTCCGCTCGATCAGCTGCACCCCCGGAATGACAGCACCGCCCTTGAGTGCCTTGAGCAGTCCATCCTTATCGAGCTTGTCCGGCTGCGGAATACGGTACGCCGGAGGAATTACTTCCTCATCCGTGATCTCCGTCGCCTGTGACGCACGGAAGGAGATTTGATACTCCGTCCCCTTGACTTCTTTCCCGCCGAGATAGGAGGAGAGATATGCTTTCAGCCCCTCCGCCTTGTTCTTTGCTACCTTCTCACGGGCAGCGAACGCATCTTTCTGCTTCTTCAGGGCTTCCGCCTCTGCGTTCAGTTCCTTGACCCAGCACGCAATGTTGCGGATTTTCCGTTCCTTCTCCATCTTCAGCTCGTCGAGCTTTTCCGCATCGATGATCTCTCCTGTCTCCATGTCCACACAGGAGAGGATTGCATTGTCGATGTCATAGAGATTCATGATGCCAACACCGCCTTTCGGAATACATTGAAACTGCGCCGATGGGAGCTTGCATCCTCCACAATGCGCCGCTCATACTTGTTGTAGTGGATCGTCGAGTCAAGCGTGACCAGTTTGTCACCGAAAAGATCATCCTTATCCACATAGGTCAGCTCGATGTATGCAGCCCCTTTGCGCCGCTGCATGACTGCCGCAAGCAACGTGAGCCGCCCGAATGCCTCTTCCAGCTCCACGAGGCTTTTCAGGTCTTGTGGCAGTCGCTTCGGAATCTTCATATCTACGCCCCCTCATCCATCTCATACAACGAGACAGAAAATCCGCATTCGTCGCAGTCCTTGAGCAGATCGCCGCGATCCATATTCACGACCATCTCCTCCGCATCATCCTCACAGGAGGCAATGACCTCGATTGCCCCTCAAGATTGAACATCACCTTGTAACGCTTCTTCATTTGCGTTTCCTCCGTTCCCGTGATATACTCACGGTGTAAGTCTTATTGTTCTGCGCTCGGAGCGGTTGCCGCCGCTTCGGGCTTTTTCTTTTGCGTTGAGTTCTCGCACCCGTTTGAGTGCCTCATCCAACGTCGCATAATGCGGACCGTTTCGCTCCTCCACGCCATCAATCACGCGGAAAACAATGTGCATCCTCAACGGCGGGCTCACCATCTCGCGGCGCGTCTGCCACTTCGTCATGTCGTCTCCTCCTTTTTGTTGAGTTCACGCAAAAGCCCCTTCATCATTTTTCTTGCACACGGGCGGCAGAAATGGAACAATGCACTCGGAACACCGAGATACAACTCGATGCGCTTGTTGCATTGCTTGCTGCAATTCCAACAATACCCATCTGCATGATATGTCGATATCCTCATTTCTTCTCCTCCTTCACCCAGTACGTCACCTTAATCTCATCGCCGGGGTAAATCTCCCCCTTGCGCTCCATGAGCCAAGGGTTAAGCTCCTCAATCCCCGACTTGTACTCGAGGATGTAGCGGCGGGGCGCCGTGTTCTTCTGGACATACTCCTCTGCGATATCCCAGAGTGTGTCGCCCTGGCGCACCGTGTAGGTCTCCTCGACCAACACAGCATCCCGGGTATCGTCCCATGGATTCACAGCACCCGAGCAGAGGATTGCTAGTCCCGCGATCACACATCCTGCAATCACTTTCTTGCCGCTCATGCAACTACCTCCCTTCTTGCGTTCTTCGGTCCTGTGTATGTGGGCAGATTCCTGATATACTGCATCACCCATGAACGACGAACCTTGCGGTCTCCATCCGAGGGGTCGATCGTCCAGACAATCTCACCTGCCGCCATCTTCGCCGAGACTGTGCCCGGTGTCATGGCGAGGATAGCCGCAACCTCCCTGCGGTTCAGCAGTCGCTCTTCCGGCTCTGGAACGATCTGCGGTGCACCCAGCTGCTCTGCCTTGAGCTTTTGCACCTCCTCGCGGACGACGCTGCGGATAATCTCCGCCAACTCGTCCCGCAGTACGTCAAATGGATTGCTTGCCATTGTGTCACCTCCTCTCTGCTGCGCGGATGATATTCGCATTTATGCGACTTCCGTGCTAAAAAAAATAGCATTCAACTCATCGAGATCAAGGTTTAACGCCTTTGCAATGACATTGACCTCACGAATTGTAAAAGCTTCTCCAGCGTTTTCCAACTTACGGTAAAATGTAGCTCGATTAACCCCAATCAAAGCTGCCATCTTATCTGCGTTGACTTTGTATTCTACCATTCGTCCGCGCAACTTATCGACATTCACCACGTTATCACCCCCTATTTAATTATCGCATATATGCGATTTTCTATGACTATAATACTCTACTAGAATACCTATGTCAATATATCTTTCGCATTATATGCGAATTTTATTGCATATTCGCGATAAAAATGCTATCATCAAAAAAGGAGGTGTGAGTTATGACTGTTGGAAGCCGTATACGAGAATTCAGAAAGCGGCTCGGCTTATCAGTTGATGATGTTGCGGAAAAGCTTGGGAAAAATAGAGCTACTATATATCGCTATGAAAGCGATGATATAGAAAACCTACCTGCACCCATTCTTGAACCCTTGGCAAAAGTTTTGCAAACAACACCTGCTGAACTAATGGGGTGGCAAGAAGAAAAAAGAAACGCTCCCGCCTCGGGCGATCTGCCCGATTTACCCAACATTTTCCCAATTCGGACAAAGAAAGTCCCCCTCCTCGGTACGATTGCCGCAGGGGTTCCCATATACGCCGACGAAAATTTTGACGGATACCGCGAGTGTACCGGGAACGTTGATGCTGATTTCTGTCTGAAGATACAAGGGGACAGCATGATCGGCGCACGCATCAATGACGGTGACATCGTTTTCATCAAGAAGCAGCCAGATGTAGACAACGGAGAGATCGCCGCCGTCCTGATCGAGGATGAGGCAACGCTAAAGCGTGTCTACAAGGAGAAAGATTCTCTTATATTGCAAGCTGAGAATCCGAAGTACGCCCCCATTGTCTGTACGGCAGAAAGCTATGTCGAATGCCGCATCATGGGCAAGGCAGTTGCCTTTCAGAGTGATGTTGTGTAGGTGTGCCGGAGGAGTTTGTCGAACTGAAGCAACTATAGATTTATGATAGGGAGTGATTTCAATGAATGGTTTCTTTGCATTTTTGTTTTTGGCTTCAATCGGAGCAGTTCTAGGAGGCGTTGTATTTCTTCTGTATGTCATTCTTCGGAAAACGGAACATAATCGCCGCCGCATCCTCTTATTTATTGTAGCTTCTGTGGGTGTTTGCGCCATCTCCGGAATCATGTTCGCAGAGACCAGAACACCAGAACAAATTGCGGCTGGTGAGCAAAGAAGAGCAGAAGAACGAGCTGCAAAAGAAAAAGACGCCGCCGAAAAAAAAGCGGAAGAACAGAAAGCTGCAGCTGAAGAAAAACATAAGCAAGAACAGCTATCGAAGTCGGTGGTAAACAAGCGCGATGCGCGTGCGATAGACGCCGCTATTCGGAGTACAATACGTGAAACAGAAGCTGACCCACGTGTCAACAGCGTGCGTATTATGACCTTCCACGAATCCAAAGAGATTATGATATCGTTGATAGTTGATTCGTCGGTAGATAGGAATACTGCGCTAGAACTCGGTGACGATCTAGTCAAACGATATGCTTCAAACGTGGCCACTTATGGCGGATCATTCAGCCGCCCTGGTGATGGAGCATACGGTAATCTAGTCTACACATACGCCCTTTCCGTCGCGATCTCATACCCCAATACAGCCATTGACCCCGATCAGTGGTTGTATAACCAGCAGTTAACCCCAGGGAAAGTCATAAAATAAACAAAAACCCGCCCGCCGTGCTGGTAACACGATGAGCGGTTCGCACGTATCCCCGTAGAGATATACGCACTACACAAGCGAAAGTATATCACACCTTCGGGGATTATTCCACAACGAATCCTTCGGAGGTGTATTATTATGGCAAAAAAGGCAACAATCCGCACCCGCAAACGGGGCAAAACCTACTCCTACTCCTTTGATGCGGGTAAGAACCCGGTCACAGGCAGGCGCAAGATGATCGAAAAAGGAGGATATGCGACAGAGCAAGAGGCATATGATGCAGGTGTCGCCGCCTATGCCGACTGGAAGTCTGGCAACATCGGCATCACAAGCGAGCGGATCAAGCTGCGCGACTATCTCGTTGCGTGGCTGGAGAACGTTGCAAAGCCGAGCATCGCGCAAGGGACATACATCAACTATAGATCCGTGCTCCATGCGCGCATCATCCCATATCTCGGCGGTCTTGTGCTGCAGGACGTGCATCCGCGTGATATCGACGCATGGGTGAAACGCCTCGCTGCGGAGGGTCTCGCAAAACGGACGATCGAAGTGATCAAAACGATCCTGTCAACGGCTCTAAAATACGCCGTTTATCCGGCGGAGATCATCGCTTCAAATCCCTGCACGGGCATCAGCATCCCCCGCTCCGCCCCCATAAAACTCACGCAGCGCGTCATTATCTCCCCCGAGATATTTGCAACGGTATTGGAAAAGTGCCCCTTCGGGCACAGGTGTCATATTCCCCTCCTGCTTGCCTACCACACGGGAGCACGTATCGGTGAGATATTAGGGCTCACATGGGATGATATCGACCTGCAGGACGGCGTTCTGCATATCCGCTATCAGCTTGCAACGAGATCCCAGCAGGGACAGCTCTATTATACGCCGCCAAAAACAGAATCGAGCAAGCGCACGATTCTGATCGACCGTGTTCTGCTCACCGCCTTGCGGCGTTGGAAAATGACGCAGGCACAAAACGAGCTCTATTTTGGCGATGCCTATCAGATCATCTATGGAAACGGTACGGGACAGCTGCGCACCGCACCAAAGATCGAAGCCCCGACAGAAGACGCGAAGCGCCTCCCATTTGTTTGTACGGATGATTTCGGTCTGCCTGTTCTCTATGACGCCGTTCGGTATGTCCTGCATCCGTTCGGTCTCAACGCACATAGCTTCCGCCACACTCATGCGACAAAACTCATCGAAGCCGGTGCAAAACCCGTCGACGTTGCCGCTCGCCTTGGTCATGTCAATCCGACAATCACGCAGAATCTTTATACGCACGATACGGAAGAGATGCAGCGCGAGACAATCGCGATCTTCTCTCGAATGGTAGACAAGTGAGTCTGTAGACAAACGGTAGACAAATCACAGGTAGAGCCCCAATAAAGTCTAGAGTTTACGGGGATGTGCAAGATTCGCTCAATTTATAAATCATAAAAAAGGAAAATACGCCTCCATCGCGAATATTTAGAATATAACAAAGCACATTTTCCAGCGCGCTTCGCTTCCCCATTCTATCAGAATCTGTGTAGAATTACAAAGGAGAGATCATTTCATGGCGATTATTGAATCCGAATACGTCGATGCTGAGAAGCGCTTCGGCGGCAACGGTACGATCCACATCCAGAAACTCATCGGTCCCGCAGAACTTGACGGAAAATGTGCGATGTATGCGCGCGTGACGATCCCACCCCACGCATCGATGGGTGTGCACAAGCACGAGGGCAATACAGAGACCTACCATATTCTCTCGGGACGTGCGCGTTACAATGACAATGGCACGGAGATCGAGATCGGCCCCGGAACAACGACGTTCTGTGCCGAGGGCGAAGTACACGCCATCGCCAATGCCTCCGAGACAGAGGATCTCGTATTTATGGCGCTGATTATCAATAAGTAAAACATGATGAAACAAGCCCGCAGCGGAACATTTCGCTGCGGGCTTGTTTATTGGGTACTTTCCCGATTACTCATACCTAAGCGCGTCGATCGGATCAAGCCGTGCCGCCTTGCGTGCAGGATAGATGCCGAAGAAGAGACCGATGCCGACGGCAAAGGAGAAGGAGACGAGGATCGGCAGGACGGAAATGGTGGTCGTGAGCCCGCCGAACGATCCGATTGCCTTGGAGAGCGAGACTCCGAGAACGATGCCGATCACTCCGCCAACAATGCCGATAACCATGGACTCGATCATAAACTGCATGAGCACATTTGAGGAGGTCGCACCAAGGGCCTTGCGGATGCCGATCTCGCGCGTGCGCTCGGTGACGGAGACCATCATGATATTCATGATGCCAATGCCGCCCACAAGCAGAGAAATGCCCGCAATCGATCCCAGGAGCAGCGTGAGCATATTCGTATTTTCCGTAAAGCTCTCCATGAGGCTCGTCATGTTGCGAACGGTGAAATCATCCTCTGCACCATGCTGAATGTGATGCCGCTGACGCAGCAGACTCTCGACGTCTGCCTGCACCTGATTCATCCGTTCGGGGCTCGATACCTGTATGTTGATGGAGTGGACGTGTGTGATGGCGAGCATGCGCTCCTGCGCCGTCGTGATGGGGATGTAGATGACATCGTCCTGATCCTGTCCGATGGACTGCCCT
>ERZ772827.138-NODE-138-length-40247-cov-8.589072_pt1 | contig 40247 bp, 72 predicted proteins | sample MGYA00580850_ERZ772827 | MGnify/ENA primary metagenome ERZ772827 (study PRJEB29015, sample SAMEA2737950) | human oral metagenome | biome: human oral; feature: human-associated habitat; material: dental | place: China | collected 2145 ... | reverse complement strand
TGATGCAATATCACTTGCAATAATGCAAATTGTTTTATCAGATATTCGTTATTCTCTAAAAGATAAAAAAGTTATGACACTTGCACTTGAAGCAGTTTTAAGGAAACATAAGAAAACACAAAATATTAAAGATAGAAAACTTAAAAAAGCTGAAAAAAATGCAAGAAAGAAAAATGAAAAAATTGTTAAAAAGCTTAGAAAAGAAGGAAAAACAGAAAAAGAAATAGAAGATATTGTGTTTAAGGAAATTACAACAAAAGAAGAACTTATAAGTAATATTGAAAAAAAGGAAAAGGAAAGAAAGAAAGGAAAAGGAGATTCTTATACTAGTAGGTTTATAGAAAAATATAATGATAGAATAAGTGCTATTAAAAATCTAGATCAAAAAGAAAGTGAAGAAGAGAAGAAACTATTTGAAAATTTCTTTAAGAAAACAAGAAAAATAGATAATACTGGTAAAATTAAAGCGCAAGAACAGATAAAGACTAGAAATAGTAATAGGGGAAATATAAAAAATAGTAGTACTCTAAATGATGTAAAAAAGGAAAATGAAGAAGAAACTAAGTTTAATACAATAAGTATACATGCATTATTAGATAGAAAAACAAAAATGGAGACAGAGCCAGTAAAAACAATTGTATTTAAAGAAGAACAAGAGTCTAATTTAAAACATAAAGAACAAGAAGAAATACAAAAAGAAGTTGAAAGACTAGAAAATAAGATTGTAGAAAAAGATTCAAATATATTAAGAAACTTAAATAATATAGCACAAACTAAAGGTAATAAAGAAGAAACAGTAAAAACATCTTTTAATTTTAAAGAAATGATTGAAGAAAAAGATGTTAATATAGACGATTATTTTAAGAAAACTAACAATGTTGATACAGAATTAGAAAAAAAACGTAGTTTAGAAAAATTAAGACAAGAATTTAATAGTGTTGGTAAAAATGAAGAAATAGAAAATGCACCAAGTTTAAAAGATTTAGTTAAAAATATTACTTCAGGAATAGAGTCAGATAAATCTTCTACAATTTTTAAAGATAAACTATATAATGATGATACAAAAATTGAAGAGAGAAATTTTGATATAAGTCTTGGTAATATAGATGAAAATAATAAAAGACAAGATTCAGTATTAAGTAGAGATACTAAAGTAAGTCAAAGAACAATGGAATTTAATATAAGTGAGCTTGAAAATAAGATTGTTGAAAGTGTTGAAGATATATACAAGGATACAGACGATAGTACTATAGGTTTTAAAGAAAAGTTTGAAATTGAAGAGGTAGAAGTAGAACAGCCAAAAGTTAAAAGAAAAACAAGAAGGCAAAAAGAAAAAGAAAAAGCAGAACAACTTATGAGTGAAGTATCAAAACTTGAAAGTTTAAGAGAAAACAAAAGAAAAGGAAAGTAATTTTATACAAAAAGGAACAAAAGATGAAAATATATAAGTTGAATTTAAGTTTAAAAGAATGTTTAGATAAAGAATGGATTGTAACAAATGGTATAGGAGGATATTCTTCCTCTACTATTTGTTTTGCAAATACAAGAAGATATCATGGATTATTAGTGGCACCAACAAAAAGAAATGGGATAAGGAGAGTTTTTTTATCAAAAATTGATGAAGCATTAATAATAGGTGAAGATAAAGAAGAACATATATTATATACAAATATATCAAATGAATATATATCAAATGGGTATAGAAATATAGAAAGAGTAGAAAAAGATATATTTACAAAGGTATGTTATAAGATAGAAAATAAAAATAAAGAAAATAATAATAATTATAGTCAAAATGACAGTTCTTTAAAAAAACAAGAATTTGAAGATACAGTATATGTAGAAAAGGAAGTATTTATGGAAAACCGGAAAAAATACTGTATGTATAATATATACTGTTACAACATCAAATGAAAAAGCAAAATTAAAACTTACACCTATAGTAAATAATAGGAATTTCCATCGGACTTAATAATTCAGGAGAAAATACATATATATTTAATAATTTTAAGCAAACAGAAGTTGCTAAAAATACTCTTTTAAATAGGTTTGGTAAAAAGATAAGATATACATATTTAGGTGATGATACAGATAAAAAAGATATGTATATTTTTGTATCTGAGGCAAAATATAATGAGTTTTCAAATAATCAGTTTAAAAATATGGAATATATAAGAGAAAAAGAAAGAGGGTTTGATTATATAGAAAATATATATGTACCAGGGACATTTGAGGTAGAAATACCAGAAAATGTTACTAAAAAAATATATGTATATGCAACTTTAGATCTAGAAGATAAAAATATAAGAAACATATATGAAAAAGAAAAACAGAGAATAAGAAATTTAGAAATAGAGAATAAATTTGAATATATGTTTGAAAAAGAAGAATATTTAAAAGGCAAAGAGAGTGTTATAAGACTTGAAAAATTTAAGAAAAATATGACAATATCTGCAGATCAGTTCATAATAACAGAAGGCAAATTCAAAAATATAATTGCAGGATATCCATGGTTTTTAGATTGGATGAGAGATACTATGATTTCTTTTGAAGGATTACTTTTAAAAACTAAAAGATATGATGATGCATTATCTGTTATAATGTCAGTTATAGAAAAAACTGAAATGTCAAAAAGATTTATTAAAGAAATGGGTATTTTAGATAATATTACTATGATACCAAATACATTTGATGAATACACACTAAAGCCATTATTTAATTCTGTAGATAGTAGCTTATTGTTTTTTGAGGTAGTATATAAGTATATTATGTATAGATTAAAAGAACAAAAAGTTAAACAGTTAGAGCGGAAATATAATTAGAGAATATTTTAAAAATAAAAATATTTCTAAAGAAGAGAAAGAATATTTTAAAATTACAGTATATAGTTTTTTGAAAAATATATATGAAAGCTATAAAAAGGGAATAGATATTGAAAATAGTAATATATATTTAGATGAAGATTTACTTATTTGTGCAGGGAATACTGATATTCAGCTTACTTGGATGGATGCAAAAGTAGAAGGTATTCCTGTAACACCAAGAAATGGAAAAGCAGTCGAAATAAATGCGATGTGGTATAATAGTATAAAAATATTATCAGAGTTTGCAGAAGTATTTCGGAGATATTGATTATTCAACTAAATTAAATTATATGTGTCAGGAAATAAGAGAAAATTTTAAAAAAGTTTTTGATAATGGAGAAAAAGGACTTAGAGATACAGAAAATTCAGAAGCTATAAGGCCAAATCAATTATTTGCAATATCACTTACATATCCTGTAATAAATGATAGTAAGATGGTTTTAAATATATTAAATATAGTAGAGTCGAAACTTGTTAATAGATATGGAATTAAAACACTTGCAAAAGGGGAAAAAGGTTATACTGAGAAATATTTTGGTAATGAAAAAAGAAGAGATGGATCATATCATCAAGGAATATCATGGCCATGGCTTTTAGGATTATACTATAATGGACTTAAATTTGCAGAAAAGTTACGGGTTTAAAGAAGCAAAAGAGAAAAAAGAAAATTTAATAAAAAAGACATATGATACATATGAAAAATCTTTAATGCAAAAACCTTGTATTGGTGGTATATCTGAACTTAATAACTCTGTATTTCCATATGATGCAAATCGGTGCAATACAACAAGCATGGAGTAATGCAGAAATTATAAGAATAATTTTTAAATAGAAAATAATTTTTAAGGAGAATGTTTTTGAGAATATTAGGAATAGATCCAGGATATGGAATAGTTCGGGGTAACAATATTAGATTATGTGGGAAATAAGTTTAAATTAATATATGCAGATGCAATAAAAACAAAACCACATTCAGAATTTAATGAAAGACTTGTTACAATATATGATGAAATAAATGAAATAATTGATAAATATAATCCAGAAGTATTATCAATAGAAGACTTATTTTTTAATACAAATACTAAAACAGCAATAAAAGTTGCAGAGGCAAGGGGAGTATTAATACTTTCTGCTAAGATAAGAAAAATGGAAGTATATGAATATACTCCTCTTCAAATAAAACAAGGGGTAGCAGGATATGGTAAAGCAACTAAAACACAAGTCAAGAATATGCTTAAAGTAATACTAAATATGGAAAAATTACCATCGCTTGATGATATAACAGATAGTATTGCAATTGCTGTATGTCATGCACATTCAAATAATTCTAAAAAACTTATAGAAAAATACTTATAATTAATAGGGGAAGAACAGTGGTAGGAAATATATATTTAATATATGGTGATGATGAATATATAAGAAAAAGAAAAATAACTGAAATACAACAAAAATGTAATGTTACAGAAAGTATAAATAAGATTGATTTAAATGGAGAAGAATGGGAAGAAATATATGATGAATTAACACTCCCATCATTTTTAAGCACAAATAAGATAATAACAATATATAATGCAGAAACAAATATATTTAATGATAAATATGATAAAGAAGATATAAACCTTCCATCACCATATAGTTTTTTTGAAAAAGTTTTAACACAAGATGATTATAAAAATGAAATATTAGAAGATCTTGCAATTTTAATTGTATTTGATACAAAAAAAATTTCAAAAAATAATAAACTTTATCCATTTATGAAAAAAAATAATAATATAGTAAAAATTTGTGAATGTAATAAACTTGCAAAGCTTGAAAATGAAAAATACTTATTTGATATGGCAAACTCAATGAATTTAAATATAGAAATGAAAGAAATAAAATTTTTATTAGATATTGTAGAAAAAAATACATATATTCAAGTAAATGAACTTATGAAGTTAGTTTTTTTAAATAAGGCAATAATTCGGAGAAAAAATTACGAAAGAAGATATACAAGAAGTATGCATAAAAAATGAAGAAGCAGTTGTATATATGATAACAGACTATATTTTAGAAAAAAAATATATGGAAGCACAAAATCTTGCAAATATATTTATAGATAAAAAGGCAGAATTAATGCTTCTTCGGATATTTATATAAGTTTTTTAGAAATATATATATTGTATCTATATGTTTAAAAGATGATATGGAAAATAGTATAAGTTTAGTGTTAAAATTAAAGCAAAATCAAACATTTTTAAAATCGAAATATATTAGGATTGCAAGAAAAATTGGAATAAATAAGCTCAAATATATATTAAAAGAATTAAATGAAATAGATGAGATGTATAAGCAAGGAGATGAAAATGCAAATTATAGGCTTAAAAATCTTATAATGCTTATATAGTAAGATAGGAAAATAGATATGGTATACAATGAGATAAAAATATTACTAGAAAAAATTGGAATAGATCTAGATAAAGTAAGAATAAAGAAAGATATAGATAAAAATATAATTAATTTTAATGATATAAGTATAGATGATGAAATGAAAAATAATGTTTCTAGTAATATAATAAATAAAGAAAATATTGAATATGAAAAAGATGAACAAACTTTAGAAAATATATATCTTAAATTAAAAGAAATCTATGGGGATAAGAAGTATATTATAAGACAAGAAAGCATTATAGAAAATAATATAAAAAGGGTATATAAATATATACCAATATCTAAAATAGATATAATGGTAACAAATCATAGTAGAAATGATAAAATAAATGATAAACTTTTAGATTCAATACCTTTAATAGAATACATATATTCAAAAGAGTTTAAAGATTTTGATAGAGTAAGATTAGAATATATATTAAAAGATTATAATAAAGAAAAATATCAAGAAATAGAAAACTTACAAAAAGAATTTTTACAAAAAGAACCATTTAAAATTACATATGAAGAAGATGTATTTTATGAAATATATTATTTAAAAAATGAAAATAGGTATATATTATTAATATGTACAGAAGACATTGTATTTAAAGAGATACAATACTTATTACAAAAGAAAGCAGAATATTATATAACAAAAAATGAAGATTATATTTATGCGGGAATTTCTAATTTAGAGTATTCAGAAAGTTTTTTAAGTAAGGAAGAAATGCAAGAAATTGAAGATACATTATGGTATTTTACAAAATCTTGGCCAATAATTTATGAATTATATAATAATTTAAATGAATATAGCTTAGAAATTGTAGGGAATTTTGAAATATATAATGGATTAACATCAATATATAGAGTTAGCTTTAAGAATAAGGATAAGGCATTAGAATATCTAAAAACAGTAAAAGCTTTTCTTATGCTTGAAAAAGATACAAATAAGTATTTAATATTCAAACCAATTATATCTGAAAAAGAAGGATTAAAATTTACATATAAGGGAAATGATATAAGATTAAAAGATATACCAGATTTTTTGATTATCAACTATGTTAAATTATATGAAGAAACAATTGCATATATAGATGAAAATATAGCAAAAAAAATAAAATTAGAAGTATTACGAGAATCTAAAAAAGAAAAAGAAGAAAAATTAAATGATTTACAAAATTATATTACAAGTTTTTTAGATTCTAAAAGAACATTTTTTGGTAAATTTAGATATTTTTTTGGAAAAGATCCTTTAAAATTGATAGAACAAAAAGAAAAAGAAATAAAGAAAATAAATAAAGAGAATAATCAAGAGTATACAAAATATAATGAAGAAGAAATAAAAGAAAATGTTATAATAGAGAAAGAAAGACAAGAAGTTTTAGAAATAAAAGAAAAAATAGAGCTTAAAAGAGATTTTTGTACAATAGAGGAATATATATTTTTATACAAAGAATATGAAAAACAAAATAGAAAATTAAAAGAATATTTAAAAGATAGTTCAGTATTAGAACAAGTTATAGAAAATCTAGATAAAAATATTAGAAATGGAATGGAATATGTAAGAGAAATAAGCAAAGAGAAAAAAAGTTTAATTGGATTTTTTAAATATACAAATAAAGATAGAAAAGATGTTATTTTAAAGCCAGATTCAGAAAAACTAGAAGAAAAATTACATAAAATATTTAATTATGAGTTAGATTTACTTAAATTTGCAGAAAATATAGATAAAGATATAAGACAAAAGCTTGATAAGGAAGAGATATCTAGTATATATTTAAGTATAAATGGAATGCTTAAATATATAAATAAATATATAGAATTAGAAGACAAAGAAAATATAGATTATTATAATGATTTAGGATTATATTTAAAAGAATTAAATAATAAATATTTAAAATTATATGGAGAAAACTCTGTAGAATATGATATATTTGGAAATGGTAAAAATTTCAAGACTGTAAGATATTTAGGAGAAAAATCATTTAGAGAAGAAGATAGAGAAATCTTTAAAGAAATGAGATTTAAGAAAGATATGAATATAGAGGAGTTTTTAAAGATTATAAATATATATTCAAAAAAAATAGAAAGTGCTATTGATAAAATAACTACAGATATGGAAATGGATATATACAAGATTCGGAAATTGGAGTAGAAAATTAAAAGAAAATAGTATTGATATATATAATTTAAATATTAATGAAGAAAAAATAAATTTTAAAGATGAAGATAACAATTATAACCTATATCATTTAATAATACCAGATGGTGCAAATATCATACCACTTACAAATATAATTTTTTATACAAATAATAATAAGACACTTCCGCTTGGAATGAATGTATCTACACAAGTTTTAATAGATATGAAAAAATTTAATTTTATGCTTGTAGAAGAAAATAAAACAAAGATAAATGTAGAGAGTGGTAGATATGTAGAAACAAAAAAAATAAATATATATAAGTATAAGGCATATTTAAAGGTAAAATAAAAATTGAATTTAAAAAATTAAGATGGTATAATGTGATTATAATTTAAGAGGTAAATCTAGATAATAGGAGAGAAAAAACAAAGAATGCCAAATAAGAAAAAGAATAAAGAAAATAAAGATTTAGCAATAGAAGTAAAAGATGTAAGTAAAAGCTTTACTGTATATTATGATAGAGCAAATAGTTTTAAAGAGAGAGTATTATTTTTAGGAAGAAATAAGAAAAAAGAGAAAAGAGAAATTTTAAAAGATATAAACCTTGATATACAAAAAGGAGAGGTTGTAGGTCTTATAGGAATAAATGGTTCTCGGAAAGTCAACATTATTAAAATTAATGACAAAAATAATATATCCAGATAAGGGTATAATAAATACATATGGAAAGTTGACATCACTTTTAGAACTTGGAGCAGGATTTCATCCAGATTTTTCGGGAAGAGAAAATATATATTTTAATGCATCAATATTTGGACTTACAAAATCAGAAATAGATCAAAGAGTAGAAAAAATAATAGAATTTTCAGAACTTCGGAGAGTTTATAGATAACCCAGTAAGAACATATTCTTCTGGTATGTATATGAGACTTGCATTTTCTGTAGCAATAAATGTAGATGCAGAGATATTATTAATAGATGAAATATTATCTGTAGGTGATGAGCATTTTCAAACAAAATGTTTTGATAAGTTACATGAACTTAAAGCACAAGGTAAAACAATAGTTTTTGTAACACATTCACTTCGGTTCTGTAGAAACATTATGTACAAGAGTAGTATGGCTTCATCAAGGTAGAATAAAAATGGATGGAGATAAAACAGAAGTTGTAAGGGCATATATAGAAGGAACAAAATAATATAAAAGATAAAAGTCAAATTAAGAAAATAGGAGACATTAATGAAATTAATAAAAGAAATTTTTAAATATAGAGAGCTTCTAAAAAATAATGTAAAAAAAGAAGTAAGGGGAAGATACAAAAACTCTATATTAGGTGTAATGTGGACATTTTTAAATCCATTATTACAAATAGCAGTATATGCATTAATATTCCCATATATATTAAAACAACAACAACCATATTATTTAATATTTGTATGTGTAGGTTTAATACCATGGAGTTTTTTTACAACAACAATAATACAATCAACAAATACAATAATAGGTAATGCAAATATTGTAAAAAAAGTATATTTTCCAAGAGAAATATTACCACTTTCTGTAGTATTAAGTGGAGCAATAAATTTTTTAATAGCAACAATAATAATACTAGCATTTTGTATAGGAGGAGGAAAAGGAATTACATGGCATATAGCAATATTTCCAATAATCTTACTTCTTCAAATGGTATTACAACTTGCAATATCTTTTGTACTTGCTGCAATAACAGTATATGTAAGAGATATAGAACATTTTGTACAAATAATATTAATGCTAATGTTTTATGCTACACCTATTGTATATTCAGCATCAACATTAGATAGTACATCAACAACAGGAATGCTTATAAGAAAAGCAGTACAACTAAATCCTATGACAACAATAATTGAAGGATATAGAAGTATATTTTATACACAAACTTTACCAGATTTTAAACATATAGGAATATGGTATGTATTATCATTTATACTACTTGTAATAGGTTGGCTAATATTTAATAAGCTTCAAAAAGGATTTGCAGAAGAATTGTAGAATAAGAATCTTAATATATAAAAATGAAACTGTACGAAATATTTTATTTTGTACAGCTTTTTTATAAATTCACTTATAAACTAATTATTAAATTTATGCTACTATATTTAATATTATATAGAAAATATAGAAAAGTCAGTATCAATAATATATAATTTATCTATAGATTTATTATTCTAGTATATGGCTTAAAAATATATTAAAAGGAGAAAGTTTATGGAACAAAGAATGAAAAAAAGACCAACAGATGGAAGAAGAAGACAGGGAAAAGGAAATATAGGAATAATATTATTAGTATTAATATTGATAATAGTTTTAGGATATGTAGTATATATTAATTATATAATAAAAAAAGATGGTAATAATTCTACAAATACTCTTAATTCTAATGATCAAGTACAAAGTGCACCTAATTTAGATAATATAAAAGTTACAAAAACATCTGTAGATCAAAAAACAAAAGCGGTAGAAGATTTTGCAAAAGAATTTGATGGTAAAGCAGAATATGATAAAGAAAAAAACATTATAGGAATAAATTTAAAAGATAGCAATATATTAGATGGAAAAAAAGAAAATACAGGTAAAGATAAAATAGAAGTAAATGAAATACAAGAAAAGTTTAAAAAACTTATACAAGATATGGGACTTCGGACTTGTAGAAATGCATCAACCGTCAGAATCTCAAGAAACAGATGCAGTAATAGTAGCAATTGTAAAATTAGAAAGTCGGTGATGTACGTAGTATGGAAATGAGACTTATAAGAAATACAGATGGAACAATTTCTAAAAAAATAAGATATTTAATATTAGCATTATAAACATAGAATAATCAATGTTTAATGATTGAAAAAAAAGGTAAAATATAGTATAATTAAATAGTATAGATTGATTTGAATTATAATAAAAATAGGAAGGAAAAAAACAAGTATGAATCAAATATTAATGTCTGAAAGTTATAGTGTTTCACCTGAAATAAAAAGAAAAAGACTTATATATAAAGTGAACTTTTTTATATCACTTATACTAATAATAATACTATTTTCATATTATGCATATGCAGAATATAGTAAATATGTTGAAGAAGAACAAGCAAAACAAGTTTTAAGTTCTATTAATTTTAGTATTGAAGAATATGATGATACAAATGTAAAACTTACGAAAGACTCGGAAACAATAGTATTAGATGATAGTAGGACAGAAACAGTAGAGGATCCAAATAAAAGGACACCAGAAGAAGACCAAGCATATAAAAAAGCTGTAAATCAAACAACTAAAACATCAAAATCAGGGGATAAATATTATACAATAGGTGTTATAGAAATACCAAAAATAGGATTGAGCTATGGTATATTAAATAAGACAACAGATGAAATATTAAAATTATCACCAACAAAGTTTTGGGGACCAGATCCAAATAAAATTGGAAACTTATGTATTGTAGGACATAATTATAGAAATGCTAAGTTTTTTTCAAAAGTACCAACACTTGTAAATGGGGATATAATAAAAGTAACAGATGTTACAGGAAAAACAGTAGAATATGAAATATATGACATGTATGTTGTAGAACCTGAAAATGTTTCAGCAACATCACAAAAAACAGATGGAAAAAGAGAAATAACTTTAATTACATGTACAGATGATAGTGTAAATAGGGTTATAGTAAAAGCAAGAGAAAAACAATAATAGAATAAAAAAGAATATGGAAAAATTACTTAATAATAATATACAATATATAAAAGGAGTTCGGTGAAAAAATGGCAAAATATTTAAACAAACTCCGGAATATATAATATATATGATATGTTAACATATTACCCAAGGGAATATGAAGATAGAAGAAATATTGATAGATTTAAAGACCTATATAATGAAAATACAGTTCAAGTTATAGGTCTTGCTGTATCAGATGTTAAAAACATAAGGTTAAAAGGCAAAATGACAATACAAAAAGCAGTATTTGAAATAGAACGGACGGAAAAATAGAAGCAGTGTGGTATAATAATAATTATATTCAAAAAATGATAAAAAAATCACATACTTACTTATTATATGGGAAGTTAAAAGGAGCTTTTGGTAATTATACAATCCAGACTCCTGAATTTACTGAACTTTTTGATTTCGATATATATAATGATGGACTTGATGATATGCTTATGTTTAAAACAAAGGAATTAGAAGAAAAATTAAAGTTTTATCCAATATATGGCCTTACCAAAAATATTGCACAAAATTTTATGAGAAAAGTTATGTTTGAAGTTTTAAAAAGTATTGACACATTTGATATTATAGATATAGTACCAAAAAAGTATAAGAAAAAAAGAGATCTTTTAGATATTGTAGATGCATTATACAATATACATATGCCTAAAAATGAAGAAAAAAAGATAAAAGCAAGAGAAACTTTAGTATATGAAGAATTTTTAAAAGTTCAAACAGCATTATTATATATAAAAGGTGAAACTAAAAGAGAAAAAGGAATTGCATTTAGAGATGATATAAGTTTAAGTATGATTATAGATGAGCTTCCATTTAAACTTACAGGGGCACAATTAAGGACATTAGAAGAACTTGAAAGAGATTTAGAAAGAGAAGTTGTAACAGAAAGACTTATACAAGGTGATGTAGGATCACGGAAAAACTATAGTTACAATACTTACAGCATATAAGGCGGTAAAATCTGGATATCAAGTTGCAGTAATGGTACCTACTGCAATACTTGCAGACCAGCATATAGAAAGTTTTAAACAGATTTTAGAAAAATATAATATTAATATTCAGATATTAAAAAGTGGAATGAGAAAAAAGGAAAAAGAAAATATATTACAAGGCTTAAATGACCGGAACAATAGATATTCTTATAGGTACACATGCAATATTAGAAGAAAATGTTGTATTTAAAAATTTAGGACTTGTTGTAACAGACGAACAACATAGGTTTGGAGTAAGACAAAGAGAAAAAATAATCGCAAAAGGTAAAGCAGTAAATACAATTGTAATGTCTGCAACACCAATACCAAGAACATTAGGATTAATACTATATGGAGATTTAGATATATCTATTATAGATGAACTTCCAAAAGGAAGAAAAGAAATAAAAACAACATATACAGACTATAATAATGAAGAAAAAATATATAAGTTTACAGAGCAAGAATTGCAAAAAGGAAGGCAAGTATATGTAGTATGTCCACTTGTAGAGCAAAGTGAAACATCTGACCTTAGATCAACAGAAGAGGTTTTAGATAATTATAAAAATAGATTTAAAGACTATAATGTTGTTTGTATATATGGTAAGATGAAAGAAAAAGAAAAACAGGAAATAATGAATAAGTTTAAAAATGGAGAAATTAATATTTTAATATCTACAACGGTAATAGAAGTAGGTATAAATGTTCCAAATGCTAGTGTTATGATTATAGAAAATGCAGAAAGATTTGGACTTGCACAGTTACATCAATTAAGAGGAAGAATAGGAAGAGGACCTTATGAGTCATACTGTATATTAAAATTAATGACAAAAGGTAAAATATCTTTAGAAAGAGCAAAGATAATGAAAGAAACATCTAATGGATTTTTAATATCTGAAAAAGATTTAGAACTTAGAGGTACAGGTGATCTTTTTGGTACAAAACAACATGGTATCCCTGATTTTAAAATAGCAAATATATTTGAAGATATGAAAATTCTTACATATGCACAAATAGATGCAATGGAAATTTTAGAGGATGATCCAAAACTTGAAAAAGAAGAAAATAGTAATTTAAAAGAGAAAGTTTTAGAAATGATAAATGTTGTATTATAATTATTACAACTTAAAGGGAGGATAAAATAAATGATATATTTACAAATGTTTATAGCAGGGCTTTTAAACTATATATCGCCTTGTATATTACCAGTTATACCAATACTAATACGGATATTTACTTCGGAGAAGGAAATACTAATAATATAGGTAAAAAAACAGAAGAAACTAATACTAATATACTAGATGTAAAAAAATATATAAATATATTTTTATTTATGTCAGGATTTGTTATAACCTTTGTGGTTCTTCGGAATACTTGCAAGTAGTTTTGGAACACTTGTAGGAAGATATATGCCATATTTAAATATAGCATTTGGTATTTTAGTAATACTTATGGGCATAAATTATTTAGGAATAATAAAAATAGATGTATTAAATAAGGAATATAAGTTTGATGTAGATAGTAGTGATACTAATTTAACAAGAATAAAAGCATTATTATTTGGAATATTTTTTGCACTTACATGGAGTCCATGTTCAGGAGCATATTTAGCATTTGCAATGAATAGTGCATTAAATACAAGTACAATATTAGAAGGACGGATTCCTACTTTTCATATATGCAATGGGAATAGTAGTACCAATGCTTTTAGCCACAATGTTTATAACAAAATTAAAATCTACATTTAAGGCAATAAAGAAAAATTATGATAAGATAAATAAAATATCAGGAATAATAATGTTAATTATGGGATTATACATGATGTTTTCAGGAATAATGATAATACTTGCACAGACAAAGATATAATAATTTAAAAATAAAAAATATAATAATAATAAAGATAAAGGGATAAGGAGAAAATAAAGATGGACAAAAGAAAACAGGAAACAAAAACACCAGTAAAGGAAAGTGTAGTTTCTGCAATTGTAATAATTTTAATAATAGTAATTGTTATAATATTAGCAGTTGTTAATAATAATATGAATAAATCAAAACAAGAAACAATAGCAGGAAAAGATATAACAAATGTTAATACAGCTAAAACAGGCTATAGCAAGGAAGAAACAGAAAAAATAGAAAAGGCAAATAGTGAGATAGAAATTACACCAGAAATCTTAAAAGAAAAATTAGAAAAAAATGAAAATATGATTATAGATTTTCATGCAACATGGTGTGAACCTTGTAAACTTATGAAACCAGAAATAGCAAAAGCATTAGAACAAGGGGTTAAGATATATAAGATAGATGTAGATAAATATAAAAATACAGCTATAGAATATGGTATAAGAGTTATGCCAACAGTTATTTTAATAAAAGACAAAAAAACATATAAATCAGTATATGGATTCCAAAATTCAGAAAAATTAAAAGCATTATATAATGAAATAAAATAATAAAAAAAATAAAAAATAAAATAAAAATAAGAGGTGAAATATGTTAAAAATATTAAAAGAAGAAGAAAATTTAAAAGAATTAAAAAAAGGTAAGAGAGTATTAGTAGATTATTTTGCAACATGGTGTATGCCATGTAAAATGCTTTCACCAATACTAGAAGAATTATCAGCAGAAGATAATGAACTTGAAATAATAAAAGTTGATATAGATAAGTTTGAAGAAGAAGCAATGATGGATGGTATAAGATCTGTACCAACTATGATATATTACAAAGATGGTAAAGAACAAAAAAGAGTATCAGGTGTTCATTCAAAAGAAGAAATAATAGAAATAATGAATAAATATAATAATAATTAGCTTTAAGGGAAGTTGTATAAAATAAAATGAAAAGTGTTAATAATAAAGATATATATATATTAGGGATAGAAACAAGTTGTGATGAAACTTCTGTAGCAATTGTTAAAAATGGTAGAGAACTTTTAACAAATATTATAAATTCGCAAATAGATGAACATGAGAAATATCGGTGGAGTTGTACCGGAAATAGCCTCAAGAATGCATGTTGAGGCTATAAGTCATGTTGTGGCAAAAGCATTTAAAGAGGCAAAATTAACTATAGAAGATATTGATGGGATTGCAGTAACAGAAGGTCCAGGTTTAGTAGGAGCATTACTTGTAGGAGTATCATATGCAAAAGGACTTCGGCTATGCATATAATAAAAAAATAATACCAGTAAATCATTTAGAAGGACATATATCTGCAAATTATATAGAATTTAAAGATCTTACGCCCCCATTCACATCACTTATAATCTCTGGTCGGACATACACATTTAGTAGATGTAAAAGATTATACTAAATATGATATAATAGGAAGAACAATGGATGATGCAGTAGGTGAAGCATTTGATAAGGTTGCAAGAGTTGTTGGACTTCGGGTATCCAGGTGGTCCTAAAGTAGATAAGCTTGCAAAACTTCGGAAAAGAAATATATATATCTAAAATACCATATCCTAAAGTAGAGGGCTTTAATTTTAGTTTTAGTGGAATAAAAACAGCTATTATAAATTTGGTGCATAATTCCAAAGAAGAGATTATTAAAGAAGATCTATGTGCAAGTTTTCAGAAGGTAATAGCAGATGTTTTAATAGATAAAATAAGAAAAGTATTAAAAGAAAAGAATAGAACAAAGTTAGTAGTAGCAGGAGGTGTATCTGCAAATACATATATAAGGAAAAGGTTAGATGAACTTAAGAAAGAAAATATAGAAGTATATTATCCACCACTTAGATTATGTACAGATAATGCAGGGATGATAGCAGCACAACGGATATTATAACTATATTAACAATATTTTTGCAGAAAACGATTTAGATGCAAGGCCTAATTTAGCTATAGGTAGTAGAAATAATAAATAATTGTAATTATTAACTAGAAAAGGATAAATTTATGATATATATTATAGGAGATCTTCATCTATCATTTGGGGTAGATAAGCCAATGGATATATTTGGAAATACATGGGAAAATCATACAGAAAAAATAAAAAAGAACTGGGAAAATACAGTAAAACAAGAAGATACAGTATTTTTAGCAGGAGATTTTTCTTGGGCGATGAATCTGCAAGAGGCTTTAGAAGATTTTAAATATATTGATAAATTACCAGGTAAAAAGATATTATTAAAAGGAAATCATGATTATTGGTGGTCAAGTCTTAAAAAAAATAGAGAGTTTTTAGAAAAAAATGGAATAAAAAATATTGATTTCCTATATAATAATTCATATATAATAGAGGATATAGCTTTTTGTGGAACAAGAGGCTGGGAAATTAAAAATATAGAGGAGTTTAAACATATTAGAAAAGAAAATATACGTTTAAACACTTCTATTGTTGATATGAAAAGGAAAATAGAAGAAAAGAAAGAAAAAGAAAATATTAATATAATAAAAAAAATAGCTATATTTCATTATCCAGTAGTAACAAAAGAATATATAGAAAAAGATCTTCGGAAAAGATCTTCGGAAGTGAAAATGATATTTTGAAAACTTTAGAAAAAGAAGGGATAAAGTATTGCTATTATGGACACTTACATGGGATAATAAATAATGATAATTTGATATCAGAATATAATGGAATAAAATTTGAATTAGTTGCATCAGATTATGTAGGATTTAAACTTATATGTATTAATAATAATTAAAAAGATAAATATGAAAAGGAAAGGATTAATTAAGAGGGATGGAAGAAGACATATACAGAGGATTATATGAAGATAATGATTCTAATGACTTATACACTATAAAAAATAGGGCTAAAAGAAGACATAATAATCATAAAGAATACAAAATATACTATATTATAATAATTTTTTCAATAGGAATATTATTATTTGCAGGTGCTATGATATATATTAGTAATATGAATATGGAAAAAGAAAAAGCTAATGCTGAAAGAGTAAAAAAAGAGGCAGAACTACTTCAGAAAAAAGAAGAAGAAGAAAAAAAGAAACAAAATGAACAAACACAAACTGAAAATAATACAAATCCAGATACAGGACAAGCAAGTTTAACTCCAAACTTAAAAAAAGTACCTAAAGCTATACAAGATCCACAAAGTAAGATAGTAGATATATATGCTAAAAAAGAAAAAGTAGCATATATAACATTTGATGATGGACCATCTAGTAGTATAACTCCTAAAGTACTAGATATGTTAAAAGAAGAAGGAGTACTAGCAACATTTTTTGTAATGGGAATGAATGTAAAAGCACATCCAGAATATGTAAAAAGAGCATATGATGAAGGACACTATATTGCAAACCATAGCTATACACATAAGTATTCTAAGATATATGCAAGTGTAGATGCATTATTAGAAGAATATAATGATACAGAAGCAGAAATAAAAAAAGCTATTCGGAAATGACTATAATACATACTTACTAAGATTTCCAGGACGGATCATTTGGACGGAAGATATAGTAAGATAAAAAAAGAAATAAAAGAAGTATTAAATAGTAAAGGTATTGCTAATGTTGACTGGAATACACTTACAGGAGATGCAGAAGGTAAGAAAACAACAGAAGAACAGTTAAAGAAATTTGAAGAAACAAGAAAAGGTGAAACAGCACTTGTAGTTTTAATGCATGATGCAGGTGATAAAAAAGCAACACCAGAAACAGCAAGGGAAATAATACATAGATTAAAAAAAGAAGGATATACTTTTAAAAATTTCTATGATATATTCCAATAATAATAATTAAAAGTAAAAGCAAGTAAAAAACACTTGCTTTTTTTAACTTCTTATGTTAATATAATGGTGAAAAGATTAAATAATATTAAATATCCAGAGGCTAACTTAGATCTGGAGAAGAGAAAGGACTGATTTTTATGTTTGGTTTAAGTATTTACTTTGAAAGAAACTTCAATAAGGAATACAAAGAAGCACGGAAAGCTTCAAGATTATTGCAAGAATTTGCAGAATTTAAAGGACTTGAAAAAAGTCTGATACATGAAATGTGTTTAGGAACAGAACTGAATAAGATTGGATACGTAAGTTTACCTAAAGTTATAACATGTAAGTTGAAATATAATAAACAGCTTACATTAGAAGAGAGAGATGAATATAAGAAATATCCTTTACGTGGCATAGAAATTTTGAGTAGAAAGTACAAAAAAGAATATGATAATTCTATTATTATAGGAATTATACTAGAAAGTAAGGAAAGATTTGATGGGAAAGGATTCCCATTAGGACTTTCTGGGGACCAAATAAATGAAACTTCATATTTAGCAATGATAGTTATTTGGTTTATAGAACAAATTTGTGAAGGAGATACTATTTGTGAAATTCTTAACAAGCTTGAGAGAGATCAGGGTATGGTTCCACAAGGAATAAGAGATGATTTTATTAAATTTATATCACAAAAAAACGATAAAATCCAAGAAATTATAAGAAACTAAATTAAAAAAAGATACATTCAGACAGAAATGTTTGGATGTATTTTTGGCATGTATTGACAAATATATTAATATATATTATTATGCATTAGATAAAAGGAGGTATATGATACTTTTTAATAAAAATGATGGGAATTTTATTAAAAGGGGGATTGTTATTATTGGAATAATTATTACAGTTGGTGTAATATATACAGGAAGTATAGTAGATTCTAATAATATTGTTAATGATGATAATAAGATAAATATTGTTATAGAAGATGGTAAAAGAATATGGCCTGTAGATAAAAATAAGGGTAGAATAACTTCAGGATATGGTATAAGGGTAAATCCAGTTACTAAAAAGACAAGTTTTCATTCTGGTATTGATATAGGTCTTTCACAAGGAGAAAAATTATATGCTATATCATCAGGAGTAATATCATATTCAGGGTTTAAAGGAGCATATGGTTATACATTAATATTAAAATCTGGAGATTATGAATATATGTATACACATTTAGAACCAGAGGGACTATTAGAAAAAGGAATGTTTGTAAATGTAGGGGATATTATAGCAAAAGTTGGTCCTAAATATATTTCTAAAGGTCCATATATGGACAGTACAGGGAGATATACAAATGGACTTACAACAGGTCCACACTTACATTTAGGAGTAAAATATTTAGGAAATTATATTAATCCATTAAGTATTTTTTAAAGTTATTTTTTATTTTGTTATGTATTAAAAATGTTAATATTATTGCAATTTAAGTGTTAAAAATATATTATACTAATTATAGTAGTATTATAATTTAGGAGAAAATATGAAAAGATTATACTTTAAAAAGAAAAATGGTATTACAATGACAGTACTTGTTGTAACAATAATTATTATGACAATAATAATAGGTGGAGCAACAACACTTGTAGGTAATCAAGTATCAAATAAGAAGATAGCAGATTTGGAAACAGCAATGATGTGGTATAAGAATGAGATAGATGCATATTATCTTTTAAATGGAGAGCTTCCAGTAAAAGAAATGACATTTGATGAAAGAACATTTACAAATGAATTTAGATCTAGTTATAATCAAGCGATAAATCAGATAAATACAAATAACAATGGTGGGTATATTAGACGGAAGAGATGGAAGTAATAAGAGGATGAGGAGTATTAGAAATGAGTTTATGAATGCAGAAAATTTTAAGACTATAGATGAAACAAAACTTTCTAAAAAACCGGATTATATAAGAAGTTATACAAATGATTCAACAATAATAGTAAATATGATTACAAATATACCATATATAGCAAGCAATAAGGTAGGAGAAGTAGGAAAACCACTTGCTAGTATAAACAAGGTGGGGGTATTTACATTACAAAATATAAATTTTGGTACAACAGATAAAGAAATGGATTGGTAAAAGATATGAAAAAAAGAAATGGTGTTACAATGGTAAACCTTATAATCACAGTAATTGTACTTGGATTACTTTCAAGTATAGCCATATATACAGTTATTTCAGAAAATAATAAGGTTGTGAAAAATACAAGAGAAGTAGAAAATAATTTGAATGAAAGAAACTTAGAAGAAAGAATAGTATCATTTCGGAACATACCTATTAGAACAAGAAAATACTTTAACAATGACAGAATTTGCAAACAAGATAAAGTCAGAACTTGTAACAAGAAAGATAATAACAAATAAGTTAGAAGTAAAGAAGATATCAGGAGAATGGAATATTATTATATATGATAAAATAAAAACAAATAAAGAAATATATAATAAGAAGATAAAAGATATATTTGGGAAAGGAATATTAAATGGAATTAGAGAATAATGTGGAAAAAAATGATATTACTTTAAAAAAATATGTTAATAGATTAAAAAAAAGAGAAGGTATAACATTTTTAGTATTAGTTACAATGATTATACTATTTTTGATAATACTTTCTATAACATTACCACCGATTATATCTAATAATGGTATAATAGCAAGTAGTAAGATGGGTGTGAATAAGAAAGAAAGACAAGATATAGAAGATGTATTAAAAGTACTTAGTTTTGAGATAATTGCAAATGAGAATATTAAAAATCTTACTGCTACTACATTTAAAACAAAGCTTGAAGAAAAGCTTTTTAGATATAATGAAGATAAACAAGAAAAGAATAAGATAAATATAGGGATAAAAAATGTAGAATATGATATAAGGACAGATATAGGCATAAATTATACAAAAGATGGTAAAGATTACAAGGCCATAGTAGAAAGGTACTAGTATGAAAAGAAATAATAAGAAAAATAGTAAAAGAAAAGGTATAACACTTATATCACTTGTAATTACAGTGGTTATATTACTTATGCTTACAAGTATTGTTATATATGTAAATACAAATCGGAGGAAGCTTAGGAATAAAAATTGATAAACAATCTAAAAAAGGTAATGAAGATTACTTATTATCAGAGGCAAAAACAATAATAATGCAGGTATATACTGAAAAAAAAGGCACAAGTAAAGATAATATATTAACAGAAGAAAGACAAAGAGTAGATGATTTAAAAAAACAATTTGAAAAAAGAGGTGGAAATGTTCCAGATACTCTAACTGTAAATTCTAATCGGTGATATAATTATAAGAAAAGGGGTTGTTGCAAGTTTTAAAGAGATAACAGGATTAGATATACTAGAAGCAGAACAACTTACAAGAGATTAAAGGGGAAGATAATGGAAGAATATATAATGGAAAATATACAAAGAAAATATCATTTAATAGGTATTGGAGGAATAAGTATGAGTGCAATAGCACAAATGCTAGAAGATGAAGGAAATATTGTAACAGGTTCTGATAAGTCAGAATCAAAACAAGTTAAAATACTTAAAGAAAAAGGTATAGATGTTACAATAGGACATGATATATTAAAAGTTAAAGATGCAGATATAATTATATATACTGCAGCAATACCAGAAGATGATGAAGAGCTTGTAGAGGCAAGAAAGCTTGAAAAAGATATATATGAAAGAGCAGAATTTTTAGGAATACTTATAAGACAGTATAAAAATAGTATTGGAATTGCAGGTACACATGGGAAAACAACAACAACATCTATGATTTCAAATATATTTTTAAAAGCAGGAATTAATCCTACAATACAAGTAGGAGCATTATTGAAAGAATTAAATAGTAACTATAATATTGGAACAGATGATATATTTATATTTGAATCATGTGAATATAAGGATAGTTTTTTAAACTTTTATCCAACAAGCACTGTTATAACAAATATAGATGAAGATCATATGGAATATTTTAAAACATTAGAAAATATATTAATATCATTTAAAAAATATATAATGAATATCCAAAGAAATGGTAAGATATATATAAACTTAGATGATGAAAATTCAAAAGAAGTTTTAGAATATGCAAGTTATAATAGAGAAGATTTAGAAAAAGTTACATTTAGTATAGAAAATGATAATGCAGAATATCAAGCAAGAGATATAGAATATGTAGAAAATTCTGAATATATATTAAAATTTACACCATATAAGAATGGAAATAAAATGGGTGATGAAATACATTTAAAGATTTCAGGAAAAGTAAATATAGCAAATGCGATAGCGGCAATATCTGTTGCAGATAAAAACAATATAGAATATATGTATATTAAAAAAGGATTAGAAGAATTCACAGGAGCAAGTAGAAGATTTGAATATAAGGGGATGGTAAATGAGGCTAAAATATATGATGATTATGCACATCATCCAACAGAAATAAAAGCATTATCAGAAGGTATTAGTCACATACCAGCAAACAGAAAAATAGCAATATTTGAACCACATACATATTCAAGGGTTATAAACCATAAAGAAGATTTTGCAAAATCATTAAGTAATTTTGATATAATAATTGCAACTAAAATATATGCGTCAAGAGAAGTAAATAAACATAATATAACATCTGAAGAAATAACAAATATTTTAAAAGATAATGGTAAGAATGCAATATATTTAGATACAAACGAAAAGATTAAAGAATATATTAAAAAAGAAGCTAAACAAGGTGATATCATAGTAACAATAGGTGCAGGAGATGTAACTAAGATAGGTGATATAATAAAAGATTAGGAAGAGAAGATAAAATAAAAGCAAAGTAAATTTAACTTAAATATATTAAAGACATGTTCTTAAAAACATGTCTTTTTATTATTGATAATATTAAAAAAATTAAAATTCGAATATTACAAATTGGTAAATAAATGGTTAAAAGATAATTAAATGTTATAAAAAGATTTGAAAATATTAAATATATAGATATAATGTAATTAATTTAAATAACTATATTATGAAAGGAATGTTATGTTTAAAAAATTAAGTAAGAAAAAATGGATAATAATAATTTCAATATGTTTTATATTATTAATTTTTAAAGAAGCAATAGAAAATTATATTAATTTTGAAAGAGGTGCAGAGGATTTAGCACATTTAGGAATTGAAAAAATAAGAGAAATAAGGGATTCAATAATCAAAAGTGCACTTAGTCCTGGTAGTATAAAGTTTGATTTCATGCAAATAATAGGAGCATATATACCAATTTTAATAGCAATTATTTCATTTGACTATAATAGTATAAAAAATAAGTTGTTAAAATTTAATATAGGTAAAAATAATGATTATGAAAAAAAATTAAGAAAGACTAAATTTAATTTAGCTCTAGTTGTTATGATAAATATATTAATTATATTTATAATACTTATGAGTGTTGGGTTAATTTTTGGACAGCTAAATTCAGAATTTAGGTTGTATGATGATAACACATTTATTCAAAATAGTATATTAAATACTATATTTGGAAGTGAATTGGGATTCCGGAATATATACAGGACTAACAACAGCTTTAGCAGGATTTGTTCGGAAGCATTTTGACATTTAATTTAATAGATAATTTTGGATATATTAAAGGAGTTTTAATATATATAGCATATATGTTGCCATTTTCTATATTTTTATATGGGATAAATGGATTACCTAAATTTTTATCACCTATGGAATCAATTATGGTTGCAGCAAGACCATTAGTTAATCTACCATTTTTATTAGGTGCATATATACCAATTATTTTACCAATAGTTTTAATGAAATTGTTTTGTAAATATGAGGTGGAATAATGACTAGAAATATTAAGAAAAATATTATATTTATTTTAAATTTATTAATTATATGTTTCTTTGCAAATATAGTTATAAGAATAATGGGATTAGAAGAAGGTAATAAAGTTTCAATATCATATTTTATAGATAATATATTAAAATCAATATATTTTATATCAGACAATGGAGAAAAAACAATGAACTTTGTTAGAATTCTTACAATAATATCAATGTACTTAGTTATAGAAATAAATATCATTAATTATTCTTGCTATTTATCAGAAGGAATGAAAGAAATTGTAAGATATCATTCTAAAAGCAAGTTTGATTATTTAGTAAAAGTATTAAAAATTTCACAAAAGTATGTATTAAAAAATATTATTTATTGGATGATTTTAATATTATTTATAGTATTTATTTTGAATAAAGTTCAGATAGCAAATTTTAATGATATAGTTATATTGGTATGGTTTTTAGTAATTAACTATGTATTTACATCATTTATAATACTTGTAAGTAATATACCACTAACTACAATAATATTATTTGTTTCTAAATTATTTATATATAATATATTTTTAGGGAAAGAATATTATTTATTAATTCTTATATTATTAATTTTAATAATATATTTAAATATAACTAGAAAGATAGGAGAAAAACTATGGAAATTAGGATAGAGAATGGAAGAAAAGCATTTGGAGAAAATGAAATATTTAAAGATATAAATTTAAAATTTTCAACTGGAAATTTCTATCTTATAAAAGGATATAATGGATCACGGTAAGACAGTTTTATTAAAAACAATATGTGGATATATGTTTTTAAGTTCTGGTGATGTTTTTCAAGATGGAGTAAAGATAAGAAATAAGAACAATTATATACAAGATGCAGGAATTTTAATAGAAAATCCACAATTTTTATCACATTTAACATTAATAGAAAACTTAAAGTTATTAAAAGAAATGTCTAGTAAAATAACAGATGAAGAAATAGAAAGATGGATAGAATTCTATAATATAGAAGAATTTAGGAATACAAAATATAAAAATTTATCATTAGGAACAAAACAAAAGCTTGCATTAATTCAAGCATTTATTCACAAACCTAAAGTACTTATATTAGATGAACCATTTAATGCACTTGATAAAAGAAGCTTGGAAAAAACAGAAGAATATTTGGAAAGTATAAAGAAAGATATAATATTAATACTAAGTACACATATCAATGATAGTGTAAAATATATGTGTGATTATGAATATATTTTTGAAGATAAAAACTTAAAATTAAAGGAAAATTAAATATAATAAAAATAATACAGTTATATATTAAAAAAGCTGTATTATTTTTATATGCGAAATATAATATTGAATTTAATTATTTCTAATATTAAAAAAATGAAATAAATATATATATTTGTTGAAAAAAGCTACAATTAAAAGTATAATAAAGCTATATATAGAAAGAATATATGATTTAGGAGGAATGTATGAACAATATAAGTTCATCAGATAAAAAAGCATATGCAGAAATAGACTATATTTTACACAATATGGATCCTATATATCTTCATAAAGTGCCAACAAAACTTGTTGATTTTTTTGAAGAAGTTATGGATTCTGAATATGAGGTAAATATTGATAATAGCATACCGCTTTATGAAAATAATTTAGAAGAATACACTTTTGAAATGCTTAATGTACTTAATCTAAATTATTGGTGTGAAGATGAAGAAAGAAAAGAAGAACTCTTAAATATCATGAAAAAGTCTAAAGCAGATTACAAAATGTCTGAACATATAGGAGAAGATGTTTTAAATATAAGTAGGGAAGAGATATTTAAAGAAATAGAAGAAAAAATTAATAAAGAAAAAGAATTTGAAAAAGAAAAGATAGAAGAAGTAGAAGATAAAACAAAAGAGAAAGAAAAGCCTAAATTTCTAGGTTTTTTCCAAAATATTCTTAAAAATTTTAAAAAGCAAAAATAATAGATAGGAAGTATAATGAAAAAAAAGCTTAATATGAAAAAAATAAAGAATATGGTTATAAGTACATGTTTAGTAAGTGTAATATTATTAGCATATATTAGTACTCGGATATGTAGATATTTTAAAGGAAAATATTATAGGAGATAAAAAAAGTGTAAATACAAGTGTAGATATAGAAAAAATATGGAATTCTACTAAAATTATACCTAAAAACATAAATGGGGAAGAAAAAGATAAAAACAATCAAAATAATAATCAAAAGATAACTCCAAAAGATGATAATGAAGAAAATAAGAAAAAAAATATTAGTATAGATGGAGAGAGTAAAGATAAAAATAATAATAAAAATACAGAAGAAAATAAGACAGATGCAAAGCAAAAAGTAGAAATAATGCCTGAAACTAGTAAAACAAGATTATTAGGATTAAGAGATTCTAGTTTAAAAACACTAGAAAAATATAAGAATGAATATAGAAACTCAATAATATATGGAACAATAGCATATGCATTACATATGTTATCACTTATAAGTATACCAGTACTTATAATACTTTTAATTGTAAGTTATGTATATGATTCAGTAATAGGACTTAAAACTAGAAGCTTATATAATAAGGGTAGAGTTATAAGATTTCATGTATTAACAATATTTACAGTATGTCAGGTAATGCCTTTAATATTTGCAACTGTTATAAAAGGTTGGGGGAATTAATTAAATGAAAATATTATTTGCAGTAAGTAATGAAAAAATCACAGAGCAAGTAGTTGCAAAATATCAAATAATGTATAATGAACTTCTTTCATATAAGGAAGTTTACTATTATAATGCAGTAGTTAAAGAATTAGAAAAAAATAAGGATTATGATGCAATAGTAATAGATGAATCATTGGAAAGTGTATCAAATGATAAGGGAGATCAATATCTTTTAAATAATTTAGATGCAATTACAGATGTTGCAGTTAATAAGTCAAATATGGCAATGCCTATAATATTGATTTGTAAGGCAGATAGACAACCTGCAGAAGAATTTTTAGAAAAGATATATAGGATTCGGAATATTTAATGCATTATTATTAAAAGATAGAAAAATTAGTAAAATTTGTGAGTTTATAAAAACACCGAAAAACAAGCAAGAAGCAAAGAAATATTATCAAATCAATGTTGATGATACAGAAGTTGTAGCAGATACAGAAGAAGATTCAATAGCAAAAACAGAATTAAAAAATATTTTGAATTATTATGCAAAACTTGGAAATGATACAAGTAAATATTCAGAAACGTTTGAAAGAATTGCAGAACAATATTCAGATGTTGAACTTGTATATATAATAGCAAGATTTCCAGACAATGTAAAAAATGTATTGATGAATGAAAATCAAAAATTTAGAAGCTTAATGAATATAGATGCAAATAAATTACATCAGATGGAACAAGAAAGAAAAGTACAAGAAGAGATAGAACTTCAAAAACAACAAGTAGAGCAAAATAATTTAAACAATCATTTTGAACAAGAAAATAATGTAGAAATTGAAACAGATTTTAACCAAAATACTGTTAATTCAAATGATGAAAATCAAATGAATATTGTAGATATTCCTACAGATATAGAAGAAAAACCAGAAGAAAATATAATACCTGTAGAAAATATAGATAATAATATAAATAATGTTATAGAAGAAAATAATAATGAAACTAATGTAAATGAAAATATACAGCAAGTGGAAGAAATAAGAGAAGAAAATAATTTTGTGCCAATAAATAATATAAATACAAATAATATAATGAATATGACACCACAAATTACGAATAATGTTTTCACATTTGTAGGTACAAGTAAAAATCGGTACATCATTTTTAGTAAATTCATTAGGTATATTATTTTCATCAATAGGTATAAATACAGCAATAGTTGATTTAACAAAAAATAAAAATGATTACTATATGTGTACAAATAATGAAGATAGACTAAGAGAGATTGCAACATTATCTGTTATAAAACTTGAAAAAGGTATAGCAGAAGGAGTTCAAATAAATAAGAACTTATCAGTATATACAGGACTTCCAACAAATGATACAAATAAGCTTAATTCAAAACAAGTAATAGATACATTAAGAAAGAATCATACATTAATATTAATTGATTGTGATTTTGAAACTAATTTAGAATACTATACATATTCTAATCAAATATTTACAGTACAATCATTAGATGTACTTACAATGCAACCACTTACAATACATTTAAAAAAATTAAAAGAATTTGGAATAATATCTGATTCTAAATTAAGTATAATACTAAACAAGGAACTTCCAGTAAAAGGTCTTACTAAGAGGTTAATGGTAGGTGGGCTTTCAATGTATAATAGTCCAAATATGGAAGAAAGAGTGGAATTATTTAATAAGGATAATGTTAAAGTATATTCAGTACCATTTGATATACAAGCATATCAAAAATATTTAGAAAATATAGTACATTGTAAGTTTGAGATAGCAGGATATCCAAAAAAATTCATATCTGAACTTAAACTTATAGCAGAAAATATATATCCAGAAATAACAAAATTCAATTAAAGTAAAGGGAGAAATATATGCCTATAATTATAATGATTATTATAGCAATAGAAGTTACAATAATAATATTCTTATTAGGATATAATGTTCATACAAATAGGAATTTAGAGCAAGCTAAAAAATCTAAAAAAAGCTTTTTAAGAATACTTGCATTAAGAGATATTATGAATATCTCTGCAAGTTCAAAAAGTTCAAAAGAAAAAATGGAAGAGCTAAATAAGGTTTTAATAGAAAAAATGGACATTGATTATTCGACAATTGTATATTACAATGGCCTAGAATATATTACAAAAGTTACGAATATATCAGATATTGAGATTCCAAATATGAAAAAGGATATATTATATATTCAAAATTTAAATATATTCAAAGAAGCAATAGATAAAAGGGAATTTAAATATATAACTGTAGATAAACAAGAAGAAGAGTTACCATATTTAGAAAATAGAAAGAATATTATAAAATCGGTAATATTTTATCCTATGACTTCAAAAGGAAAATATATAGGATATTGGCTTATAGAATCAAAAAGAGTAAAAGCATTTGAAAATGTAGATATACAAATATTAGAAAACTTAAAACAAGCAATAAGAAATACAATAGAAGTATTAAGTTATGAAGAAGCAATAGAAACAATGGTAAGAGATGATAAGTTTTCAGAATTAAAAACAATGGAATATTTACAAACAGAAGGTAAGATGTTATTAGAACAATATAATAAACCACAAATAGTAATGTTTAGAATAGATAATTTAGAAGAAGTAAATGAAGAGTTTTCTAGGAATGCAGGAAATGTTTTAATAACAGAGGTTACTAAAAAAATACATAGTATAACAAGAGGAGATAATATTTTTGTTCGCTATATAGGACCCAAGTTTATAATCATTCTTGATGATAAAAAGAATATTGAAGATAATATAAAAGAAAATAATACTGATGATATAATACAAAAAAATGATTATATGGAAGTTTTAAAAAATATAAAAGAAAATGTTGAGAATATAAAACTTGTACAAACAGATACAGGAGTATTTAAAAAAGAATATTTAGAAATGCTAAAAAAAGCAGAAGACGAAGAAGATGATGATCTAGATATTTTTGATGAGATAGATAATAACAAAAATAAAGAAGATCTAGAAGATAATTTAGATACTATAGAAAATGTAGAAGATACAAAAGAAGACAAAGTAGAAGAAAAACCTAAAAAGAAAAAGAAAACTAAAATAAAAGAAAAAGAAGAAGTAGAACCAACATATATAATACCAAGATTAAATATAGTAGTAAAAGAATATGACAAAGGTAATTTAGAATATATATGTAGAAAACTAGAAGATTATTTAGAGGATGAACTAAATAGAGGCAAAAGTGAGATAAAAATTCTTTAATGATAAAGGAGGAATTTATGATATCAGATAAGACAATGAATTATAATACAGAGATGGAAAAAGAAGAAAGAGAAAAGAATACTAAACAAATAATAAAAGAAGTATATGCCATACTTATAGAAAATGGATATAATCCAGTAAACCAATTAGTAGGTTATATATTATCAGGAGATCCAATATATATAACAAGCCATAAAGATGCAAGAAGTCTAATAACTAGAATTGAAAGAGATGAATTATTAGAACAAATGATAAAAAAATATTTGGAGCTTGATTAAAATATGAGGATAATTGCTATAGATTATGGTAATACAAGAACAGGTATTGCAATAACAGATGAGCTTCGGTATTACATGTTATGGACTTAAAACAATAGAAACAAAACTTAAAAATGTTACAGAAAATATGGATGAACAAAGAGCAAAAGATAAGATTATTTTAAAAGAATTAGAACAGATTATATCAGAATATAATCCAGAAAAAATAATTATAGGGATGCCATATAATGAAAATCGGAACTGCTCGGAGAAAGAGTAGAAAAAACAAGAAAATTAATACATAAAATTAAATGTAAGTTTGGTATAGAAGTGATAGAACAAGATGAGAGATATACAAGTATAGAAGCACAGGGCATAATGAATGAAATAGGATTAAAAAAGAGAAAAAAAAGAAAAGTAATAGATCAAATAGCAGCAGTCCTAATATTAGAGGGATATTTAAAAAAATATAATTAAAATATATTAAATATGTAATAATAGTATATTTTTATAAAAATAATATATATTATATAGTTAAGAAAAAAATTGATAATAATAAAATAATACAAAGGAGTAAAAAAAATGGATGAAGAAAAATTAAATGAAGAAATAGAAGAAATGGAAACAGCATCTATAATGCTTACAGATGAAGATGGAAAAGATACAATGTTTGAATTTCTAGATTTAATAAAATATGAAGATAATGAATATATAATATTATCACCACAATATGAAGAAGGTGAAGAACCAGAAGATGAAGAAGGACATGTAGTAATATTAAGACTAGATGAAGAAACAGAAGATGGAGGAGAAACATATTCTTCAGTAGATGATGATAATATAATAGATGCAGTATATACTATTTTTAAAGAAAAATGGAAAAACAAATACAATTTTATAGATTAGAAAAAATTAAAAGGTTAATAGCTTAAAAAATATTTTAGCTATTAATCTTTTTTTCTTAAAGAGTAAAATTTTTATCGAAATATTTACAGAATACATAAGTTATGTTATTATTTTTGTGTTTGGTAAAAGAATTGCAAAATGATGGGATAGAGCTAACTAAACTGTATACTGTAAAATGTGTGCATGGTAACAAAATTATAGATGTGGAGGTACTGCAAAAGGATTGCCAAATTATAGAAATAGAATATCTAAAAAGTGGAACAAATTTATTTGTTCCTAAGTCTATAGAGGCAGATGGTTTATTTACAAATGATATAACAAAAAAATTGGTTATATTTCCAGCTGATTGTTCTATACTGGGAATATATGACCCAGTGGATAAAAGAAAAGCATTACTCCATGCTGGCTGGAGAGGAGCTGTACAAGATATAACAATTAAGGGAATAGATCTTTTCAGAATGAAAGGATCTAGATTATCCGATTTGAAAATTGTTTTATCACCAATGATAAGAGAATTGGTGATAGGACGAGATACAATAGGAGAATTTTATGAATATGTAGAAAAAAAAGGAGCGGATTATAAGAAATTTATAAGAAAGACCAAGGATGAGAAGTATATAATTGACCTTAAGGGGATCATAATAAAGTCTCTCCTAGACAGAGGCATAAAAAAGGAAAATATTCTAAATATTGATCCAGAAGATACTTTTTCGGAAGTAGGTTATAATGGGACTTTTTTATATGAAAGTTATAGAAGGGACAAGGAAAGATCTCGTAGAAATATAGTAATCATTTAATTTAAAAGGCTATAGGGTGATGTTTAATCACCTATAGCTTTTTAGATTTCTAGTGTTTAAATTATATATTAACCTTTATAAAATGAAGATATGCAGTATTATTGTATACTTGAAAAATAAGTAAAAAGAGTGTATAATATAATTATGTAAGTTATGACTTTTGAAAAAAATTTTAAAAAAGAGAGGTAATAAAATGAGAGATGAAAAAGCGTATTTAATTGAAGATAAATTCATGGGCAGTAATGTTAAAGCCGTATTTAGTAAAAAAACTTTCTTCAGCTCATCATTTTTTTTAATGATGAATAGAGAAACATCTGAAAGTTTTAAAAGACTGGAGGATGAATTAAAAAAAGAAAATATTAAGATTAATAAGTTTTATGTTCCCAATTCGGAACATACAGATGCGATTATTAATTTGGATAAAAATCCAGATTGGAAATATGCCGTTTACGGCAAGGAGAGAGATTTGTTATTAAATATGCCGAAAACACTGTGCGATAGCATTTATACTAAAAAAAATGATAAAATATTAGCAATCATGCCTGGCGATTGTTGTGTTATAGGAATTTTTGATTGCAAATCAAAAATTCGATGCATTATACACGCAGGTTGGCGGGGTATAAAAGAGAACATAATACAAAAAACAATGGAAAAATTGAAAATTGAAGGCTTAACACTAAGAAATACTAAAGCAATCTGTTTTCCTTCAATTTCATATGAAAATTATGAGATTGATGAGAAGATTGCAAAGGATTTCGCTATTCTAATCCAAGAACTAGGTTTAAAAAAGAAGGAATATATAAATAAGATGAATAATAATTCATATTATTTGAATTTAAAGGAACTTCAATTAAAGCAATTAGAAATTGCAGGAATTTCTAAAGAAAATACATTTATCATGAACTATGATACTTTTTCTGCAAAAGAACAAGATGGAAACTATAGTTTCCATTCGTACAGAAGAGACAAGTTAGAATGGAGAAATATTGCCATTCTAACAGGAGAAAAAGAAGAATAAGGAGCAGTTTTGCTTCTTTTTTCATTTGAAAGATATAGGAATATATGGTAATATATAGTTAAGGAGAGATTATGACAGAAAAAGAAAGTTATATAATAGAAGAAGGATTTTTAGGAACAAAAGTAATATTTACAAAACAAAATAAGTTTTCATTTTCACTGTTTTTAGATAGAAATGAAGAAACAAGAAATTCATTTAAAGAATTAGAAAAAATACTTAAAGAAGAAGGAGAAAGTATATCTAGATTATATACACCAAATGTATATCATATAACAAGGGTTATAGACATTGATGAATTACCAGAAGATAATTTTAAAAGTGCAGACTATGATGGAATACTTTTATCAACAACAGGAGATAAGAGTGATGGAATAATTACAAGAGATTTAAGTAAAAATTTAACAGTAATGCCAGGTGATTGTATGGTAATTGCTTTAATAGATGAAAAGGCAGGTGTTAAAGGAATATTACATGCAGGATGGAGAGGCCTTATAGATGGGGTTATAGTAAATACAATAGAAATGTTTAAAGAAAAAGGTGCAGATATAGCAAATATTAAAGGGATACTTTTTCCAAGTGTAAGTATGGAATGTTATGATTTAGAGGAAGAGACAATAGAAAGATTTAAAAAATTTGCTAAAGAATTAGGATTAAAAGAATCAGAGGTTATATCATATAATAATAATGGAAGATATAATATTGCACTTAGAAAATTTGCACTTGCACAGATAAAAAAACTAGGTATAAGAGATGAGAATATGAAAGAAATGGATTATTGTACATATTCTGCAAAAGAGAAAAATGGTAGACTTAAATTTCATTCACATAGAAGAGATAAGACATTAAGTATGAACATGGCATTATTTTTAGGGAAAAAATAGATATAATAAGTACTATAGCATAAAAAACTATGGTGCTTATTTTTTTAAGAGGGAATTGTTTCATAATTAATAAAAAAAGTAAAAAAACTACAAAAAATGTTTTGGATATGATAAAAATTAATAAGGAAAAGTTTAGTTTGGAAAGGATAGTTTATGGAAATATATGTAATGATACTTGTAAATGTTGCAATATTTATAATAGGGTTATTTTTTGGAAGTTTTTATACTTTAGCAAGATATAGGATACCAAAAAGTATAGATATAGTAAAAAAGCCAAGTTTTTGTCCAAAATGTAATCATAAACTTGGGATTTTAGAACAAATACCGGTTTTATCATATTTAATAAGTGGAGGTAAATGTGTACACTGTAAGAAAAAAATAGATAATAAGTATTTGTTTACAGAAATATTTACAGGAATAATGTTTTTAATAATATATAATGTATATAATCTAGGAGTAATAATGCTTAATTTATCAGGGTTTAGAGTATTAGATACATTAAGTATATTATCAATACTTCGGAATACCATTTATATATAGTTTTATGTATTTAACAGGAGTTATAGACAAAGATAGTAAAGGGATAGATAAGTCAATGCTTGCATATGGGGTTGCACTTACAGCAGTAATAACAGCAGTAAGATATATATTTGAGTTAACAAAAAATAATGATATGATGTTATATTCAATAATTTATTACTGTATATTAATACTTATAACTATATTCCAAATGAATAAATATAGGAAAAGTAAAGAAATAAGCTATATAGCAGATGTTATGTCTGTTGTAATAATATTAATGATGATATTTGGACCAATTGTAATGATACCATCTGTTATAATCACATTTATAATATTTATAATGACAGAGGTAATAACTACAAATAATATAATAATGAAAAAATTAGAAAATAGGAAGAAAAAGGAACTTAGTAAAGAAAAAGAAGAACATAAGCTTAAATGGAAAACCTTTACTCCTATAACACCAATATTAATGATTGTAACAGGAACAATTTACTTATTATATACATCACTTATGTATTTAAGTTAGATTAAATTTAAGATAATATAGGAAAGAATATGAAAAAATTAAAAGAAAATAGAGGATTTACAGGTGTTGATATATCTATTGCAATAATTATAGTAATAATTACAATAGGTATAGTAACAGCAATGTCTACTAGAATATCTAATCAAGTAAGAGAAATGGAGATAGATACAGTTTTAACAGGAAAACTGTATAGTGAAATAAATGATATACGAAAAAGAATAAGAAATGGAGAAACACTTTCTCGGGAAGATTAAATCAATAGAAATAGAAAATCAAAGATATGATATTGAAGTAACTACAGATAAGATATTGGTAAATAAAATATATAAGGGTGAGCAGATAATTTTTAGAGAAGAAAATTTAAATGAAACAGGAGAAACTTACCGGTGAAGATTTAAATAGGCTATCTAAAATAGTAGATATGACAGATGAAGATTATCAAGGATCAGGATCTAAAGTACAAGTAAATCTTACTATTGTAGAATCATATATAGAAAAAGATGCATATAGTAATAATAGTATAAAATTTAGAAAGAAAAAAGACACATTGCTAGAAAAAGATAACTTATTTGGAAATGATTTAGGAGTATTTTTAGCAACACCTACAGATAATATTGATGTGAATCGGAAATGTTATAAACGGTAAAAAAGTAAGATTTTGGGTACCAAGAATAGCAGAAAAGACAAAGGATTCAAATAATACTTCAGGATATACAAGTTATATAGAAAATAAGTTTAAAACTAATTATCGGACGGATATTATTCATATCCAGTAGTAGAAAGTAAGTATAAGCAAACAGAATATAATCCAAATAATAATAGAAAATATGCATATACAAATAAGACAAGAAAAGTAGAAGTAACAGAAAATAGTTCTGAATATAGGAATGTAATATATACAAATAATATAGGAGCTACACAAGCAGAAAATGATGATAAAAAGCTTAAACAAAAAGGCTTCTGGTATAAGTTATATGATGAAAATGCAACAACAGGAGGAAACATAACAGAAAGGATAAATACAATATCAGAACTTCTTTCAAAAGATGTAATGTCAAGAATTACAAATATCAATAATACTTTCTATAATCAAAAAATAGATGCAAATTATCAAAATTATCAGATGCTTACAAGAATATAATAATTAATAAACAAAAGAAAAATAAGGAGAATAAAATGCCAAAAATACCAGTAGGTTTAGAATTAGTAAAAAGAGGTGTACTTACAGATAAAGATGTAAAAAAAGCATTAGAATATCAAATATTACATCCAGGTATGAGACTTGTAGATATAATAGAAAAATTAGAAATAGCAGATAGAAATGTTTTGCTAGAAGAAACAGGAAAGATTTTTGGGATAGAATCTGTAGATATAAAACCAGAAGATATAACAATCCCACTTACAGAATATTATCCGCTTGATATTGCAAAAATAACAAAAGCAATACCATTTGCAGTAAATAATGGTAGACTTAGAGTTGCTTTTTCAAGACCAAATGATGAAGAAAGTTTAAAGAAAATAAGGCTTCTTGCTCTTCGGAAAAGGGCTTACATTAGAACCATATTTCACATTTGAAAGTAATATAGAAAGAATACTTACACAACTTGAAAATACAGAAGGAAAAGAGATAAGTGATAATTCTGATGTAACAACATTAATAGATATGATAATAAAAACAGGGATGAAAAAAAGGGCATCAGATATACATATAGAACCTATGGAAGAAACTATAAGGGTAAGGTATAGGATAGACCGGACAACTTATAACAGTATCAAATATGAGTAATAAGAGACTTCGGAAATATAATAGGTAGAATAAAAGCAATATCTAATATGTATCAAGAAAAAAGTATATCACAAGATGGTCGTATAATACTTTATCCAGACTATAATATCCGTGTATCATCACAAAAGAATGTACACCGGAGAAAAGATAGTTTTAAGACTTTTAAAGAAAAATAAGGGAATAGAAGATATATTTGATTTAGGTTTTCCAAAAGATGAAGAAATCCTAAAAAATAGTTTTGATAAGAGAAATAGTATAACAGTTATCGCAGCACCAACAGGGGAAGGTAAAACAACAACACTATACAGTATACTAGATTATTTAAATAGACCAGAGATAAATGTAACAACAATTGAAGACCCAGTTGAAATAAGAGTTGAAGGAATAAACCAAATAGAAATAGATGAAAATACAAGTTTTGCAAGTTCTTTAAGAACAGTTTTAAGACAAGACCCGGATATAATTCTTGTAGGGGAAATAAGAGATTTAGAAACTGCAGAAATAGCAATGCAATCAGGACAAACAGGACACTATGTTTTATCAACAATACATACAATAGATGCAATAGAGGTTGTAACAAGACTTAGAAAGATGGGAATATCAAATTATGATATAGCATCAACACTTGCAACATCAGTATCACAAAGACTTGTAAGAAGAATATGTCCATATTGTTCTAAAGAAAGAGATTATACAGAAGAAGAAAAGAAGATAATAACAGAAATAGGAGAAAAAAATAATACAAAGTTTGATTTAACTAAAAAGAAAACATTTGATACTTGCGGGTGTGAAAAATGTAATTATACAGGTTTTTTAGGAAGAATAGCGGTATTTGAAGTTTTAAATCTTGATGATGAAATAAAACAGGCTATAATGGAAGAAAAATCAACAATAGAAATAAGAAAAATAGCAATGAATAAAAATTATAGACCACTTGTTGTAGATGCTATAAAAAAGGTTATAGACGGATATACAACATTAAAAGAGGTAAATAATAAGCTTGCACTATATTAATAAATATAAAGGAAAATAACATGCCAGAATTTAAATATAAAGCAATGGATAAAAAAGGTAATGTATATACAAGTACATTACAAGCAAGATCTAGAATAGATTGTATAAGCATATTAAAAAGGAATAAATTACAACCTTTAGATATTACAGAAACTAAAAATAATCTTAAAATAGATGACTTTTTAAAAAATAATGATAAATTAGAAACAAAAACAATAAATGAAAAAGATGATAAAAAAGTGTCTCAAACATTAAATCAAGAAGTAGATTTATCATTTTTAACTGGTAATAAGGTTAAAACAAGGGACATAATAATATTTTTACAAAACTTATTAGTATTAAAAGAAGCTAATTTTAATAATATTGATGCACTTAATATGATTATAAAATCAACAGAGTCAAAAACACTTAAAAATATTATAAGGGAAACACTTGTAGGAATAGAGTCTGGAGAATATATGTATGAGACAATGGAAAAATATCCTAAAATATTTCCATTTATTGTTACAAATATAATAAAAGTAGGAGAGCTTTCACGGAACAATGGTTGAAGCTGTTAGACAGTCAATTGAATATATTGAATCATCTGATAGTATAAGAAAAAGAGTAAGAAAGATAGTTCTTCCTAATGTTGTAATGTTTGTAGGGATTTTAGCAATGCTTATAATATGTACACTTGTAGCAATACCACAAATACAAAATGTATTTGATTCAATAGGATCAAAAGATAAACTACCAGAACTTACACTTGCATTCTCAAACTTCTTAAATATGACTATAAAATATTGGTATATACCAACAATTGCAATAGGTGCAACAATAGGATTAGTTATAGCATATTTTTCAACACCAAAAGGAAAATATCAATGGGATATGTTCAAATACAAGATGCCTATATTCCGGAAAATTAATATATTCACTTGATTATACAAAATTAATAAGATCATTACTTTTGAATATTTCTAATGGAGTTAGAATACAAGAAGCTTTAGAAATATCTAGAAATGTTGTTAATAATCAGATAATGGTAACACTTATAGAACAGGCGATAAACAAAGTATACAATGGTGAAATGTGGATAGAACCTTTTGAAGATGCTAAACTTCGGATCTCCAATGACAACAGAGATGATTAAAGTAGGGATGGAAACAAATCTTGCTGCAATGATGAAAAAATTATTAAACTTAATGGAACTTGATATAAATGATCAATTAGAAAAATTAATGAAAATATTACCAGAACTTACATATTTAGTTGTAGGATCTGTACTTATATTCTTCGTTTTAGTAGTACTTGTTCCAGTAATGCAAGTATATATGGGAACATTTGCATTTTCTGCATTTAATGTATAAATTAAAAAAGAAAAAAATATCTAAATATCTTAAATTAAATTAAGAATATTTAGATATTTTTTATATTGTCTAAAAATTAAATATATTAGAATTGTAAAAAGATTTAATATTTTTAAATATTTCCAATATTTCTTCTTCGAGTTCTTCAACTTTATCATTATTTATATAGAAAGATTTTAATATGTTTAAATCTTTTATATAGATATTGTGTATTTCTTCAAGAATTATACTTAATTTTTTATTATATTCTTTTTTGTATAAGTTATTTTTTGAATAAAATAAGCTGTTTTCATTTTCCAATATAGTAATAAAAGTGTTTAAACTATTTAAAATCTCTATTGTTTCAGAAAATAACTTTTTGTTTATAAAGTTTTTTTTGTATTTTGGCAGTATTGGGATTAAATTCTCATGAGAAAATTTAATTAATTTAATATTATATCTTTCTATAATATTAGAAAGATCATTATCATTGTTTTTAGACATATAATTTATAATCTTAGCAATTTTAGAATTTATTTTTCTAAGATTATAAATGATAAAATTAGATGTATGAATTTTAATATCATGTGTTATGATATTAAGTCTTCTTGAGTTTTTCATTTTAACCACTTCCTTAACTTTAATTTAAAATTTTAAATTTTGAATCTATTTTTGATGTAACTTTAGTATATAGTACTATGAATATTTAAATTTGTAAAGAATAAAATAAAAAGACTATATCAAGGAAAATTCTTGATATAGCCTAATAATGAACATTTGGATTCTAATTTAATCAATATTATTTTTTATCATTGTTTTGATGTTTTCAATTATTATGAAAATTTCAGTTAGAGGGACGATGTCATAGACATCATCCATTTCTTTTCTTAAGTTCTCAATTCTTTGATTATAGATTAATTTCATAAAATTTAAGATTTCTATGCTAATCTTTTTTAGTTCATCTATAGCATTATTTTTTTTAGAATATTTAACTAAAACTTCGAATTTTCTTTGTAAAAGCCGTTTTTGAACAATTGCTTCAGAAATATATTCTTTTTTACTTAGTAAATGAACTTTAATTTTGGGATGATCTGTTTTGAAGAATGTTTTATTAAATTCTTCACAGATTTCATTATATGAATCCAAATTTAAAATTAAATAGAAGAAATTATTATTTTGAATAATTTCTTTAGAGTTTAAAATCTCTAGAAGCTTGAATAATATATCTGTTGCTTCCATTATAATAGAAGCATCATATATTGCTTCAGGTTTACAGGTTACTTTAATATTTTTTTTCATTTTATCATCACCACCATAATTTAATTAAACTATATATTATGTAATATTTTATTGTGTATATAGTATATAATACACCGGAAATAGCTACTTGTAAAGTTATTATAGATTAAGTTATACTAAATTTAGAGTAAATAAAGGAAAAAGGTATAATATAAGAGCTAGATAGATGTATAAAATAATTTTTATTAAGTCTATATTTATTTAAAGTTTAACATGTGTTATAGAGTTACAATACATATGAGACAATAAATATAAAAAAAAGAACACCTTGTGT
>ERZ772827.136-NODE-136-length-40366-cov-6.148520_pt1 | contig 40366 bp, 46 predicted proteins | sample MGYA00580850_ERZ772827 | MGnify/ENA primary metagenome ERZ772827 (study PRJEB29015, sample SAMEA2737950) | human oral metagenome | biome: human oral; feature: human-associated habitat; material: dental | place: China | collected 2145 ... | reverse complement strand
GTCGGCGGCAATGGCGGGAGTGTTCACAAAGGATTCAATCTGGTTGCGGAAATATTTTCAGGTAGCCTCTACTGATCAAGAAAGGCTACCTGAAAAACAAACCGGGCTATCGCACCGGCAAAATCTGGCAGGCATTCAGCAGCAAAGCGGCAGCGGAAACCAACAGCCAAGACAAGCAGGTTTTCAATAATGCTTTCATAACTTCTCCTTCAAAACGGGTGGCAAAAAATTCAGCGTGATGATTTTCAGGTAGCCTGTGTCCGGCGGATGAGGCTACCTGAAAAGGATGCGGACACACTATTCGGCCGCTGCACTCCCTGCCGCCGCCTCGGAAGCGGGCAAAACGCGGTAATACACTTCGCCCGGCCCCACATAGCCCAAATCGGTGCGGGCGATTTCGGCGATGGCATCTTTCCCGGTGCGCAGGTTTTCCACTTCGGCCTTCAAAGCCTGATTGCGCAGCACCAGGCTTTGGTTGGCCTGCCGCTGGTTTTCGGCTTCGGCCTCCAGCCGCCACATATCGCGCCAGCCGCCTTTGGCCAGCCACAGATTATGCTGCAGCCACACCAACGCCACGACCAGCACCACGGTTACCCATTTCATGTTTCAGGTAGCCTTTAGCGAGCCAAATGGTAAAACGCGGCTTGGCCGGGATAATAAGCGGCTTCGCCCAGCTCTTCTTCAATGCGCAGCAGCTGGTTGTATTTGGCCATGCGGTCGGAGCGGGAAAGCGAGCCGGTTTTAATCTGCATGCAGTTGGTGGCGACGGCCAAATCGGCGATGGTGCTGTCTTCGGTTTCGCCGGAGCGGTGGCTCATCACGCTGGCGTAGCGGTTGCGTTTGGCCAGCTCCACGGCTTTCAGGGTTTCGCTCAGGGTGCCGATTTGGTTCACTTTCACCAGCAAGGCGTTGGCAATGCCTTCTTTAATGCCTTCGGCCAGGATTTTCGGGTTGGTAACAAACAAGTCGTCGCCCACCAGCTGCACTTTGCCACCAAGCTTTTTGGTGAGCAGCTTCCAGCCTTCGCGGTCGTTTTCGTCCATGCCGTCTTCAATCGAAACAATCGGATAGCGGCTGGCCAAATCGGCCAGATAATCGGCAAATTCGGCGCTGGAAAGCGCTTTGCCTTCGGCGGAGAGGTGGTATTTACCTTCTTTATAAAACTCGCTGGAAGCGCAATCGAGCGCGAGCAGCACGTCTTTACCCGCTTCGTAACCGGCGGCTTTCACGGCTTCCAAAATCAAATCTAAAGCTTCAGCGTGGCTGCCCAAATTGGGGGCAAAGCCGCCCTCGTCGCCCACGGTAGTGGGAAAGCCTTTGTTGTGGCAGATTTTTTTCAAGTGGTGGAACACTTCCGCGCCGCAGCGCAAGGCCTCGCGGAAGCTGGTTGCGCCCACCGGCATAATCATAAATTCCTGAATATCCAGGCTGTTGTTGGCGTGTTCGCCGCCGTTGATCACGTTCATCATCGGCACCGGCATCGCCATCGGCCCCGCGCCGCCCAAATAGCGGTAGAGCGGCAGGCCGGCATCTTCGGCGGCAGCGCGCGCCACAGCCATGGATACGGCCAAAGTGGCATTGGCGCCGAGGCGGCCTTTGTTGTCCGTGCCGTCTAATTCCACCAGCACTTTGTCGATATAGCTCTGCTCGGAAGCATCAATGCCGATAACGGCTTGGGCGATTTCATTGTTCACATGCTCTACGGCCTTCAGCACGCCTTTGCCCAAATAGCGTGCGGCATCGCCGTCGCGCAGCTCCAGCGCTTCTTTCTGGCCGGTGGAAGCGCCGCTGGGCACGGCCGCGCGCCCCATCACGCCGCTTTCCAGCAACACATCGCATTCTACGGTAGGATTGCCGCGCGAATCGAGAATCTCGCGGGCGAAAATATCAATAATGGCGCTCATGCACTCTGCTCCAAAAAGTTAGTTGGCTGAAGAAACGGCGGCTTGCCCGCCCAAACGGCAAGATTATACCCGAAACCGGCAAGCTTGAAACACAGCCCGGCAAACAGCCGCTCTTGACAAAACCCACATTTGGGCATTAAATACGCCACCATTATTTACGCCGATTTGATACAGCTTGCGGGCGTTAAAACAGCTAAAGCGTACCATCCATAACACGCACCTCTGTTTTAAGCCCATTGTTGATCCAGTGGGCTTTAAATCTTTGCAGCCGCCTAATGAGGCGGCCATACAACAACATCATGATTATTCTGGATTCCGTTTGTAAAAGCTATCATCACGGCAAAAGCAACCAATTCATGGCCGTGCATCCCTTGAGCCTGAGTATCGACCAAGGCGAGGTGTTCGGGCTGATGGGCTATTCCGGCGCGGGTAAATCCACCCTGCTGCGCCTGATCAACCTGCTGGAACGTCCCGACAGCGGCAAAGTGTTGGTAGACGGCCAAGACCTCACCGCCATGAATGCCGCCCAGCTGCGCACCGCCCGCCAAAACATCGGCATGGTGTTTCAGCAGTTCAACCTGCTCGCCAACCGCACCGTGGCCGGCAACGTGGCCTTCCCGCTGGAGATTGCCGGCTGGAGTAAAAACAAAATCAACGAACGCGTGCGCGAATGTTTGCAGATTGTCGGCCTGTCCGACCGCGCGCAGCACTATCCCGCCCAACTTTCCGGCGGGCAGAAGCAGCGCGTGGGCATTGCCCGTGCGCTCGCACCCAACCCGAGCGTGATTCTGGCCGACGAGCCCACTTCCGCGCTCGACCCGGCCACCACCCGCAGCGTGCTCGACTGCCTGCAAGACATCAACCGCCGTTTCAACGTAACCATCGTGATCGTTACCCACGAAATGAGCGTCATCCGCCGCCTGTGCCGCCGCACCGCCCTGCTGCATCAAGGGCATTTGCTGGAAGTGGCCGATGTGCGCGACAAGCAGATTCTGGCGCACACTGATATCGGGCGCGAATTGGTACAGGAGGATTGAAGATGGATCGTTCAGACCCTTGGGGCAACCTGCAACGGCTGTTGCCCGAATTTTACGAAGCCACTTGGCAAACATTCCTTATGCTCGGCATTTCCACTACTGTGGGCGTCTTATTGGGCGGCCTGCTCGGCGTATGGCTGTTTGTTACCGATAAAAGCGGGCTGTTCCCAAGAATCCATTTTAACCACGGCTTAAGCTGGGTGGTGAGCTTCATGCGGGCGTTCCCTTTCGTATTCCTCATGATCGAAATGATGGAATACGTCCGCCGGATTCCCTTCATCGGCACTTCCTACGGCCCGTTGGCCGCTTCCGTGCCCCTCAGCGTGGCCGCCAGCTTTTATTTTGCCCGATTGGTGGAACAAAACCTGAAGGAAGTGCCTAAAGGCGTGATTGAAGCCGCAACCGCCATGGGCGCCAACCCCTTGACCATCATTGTAAAAGTGTTGCTGAACGAAGCCCGTTCCGGCTTGGTGCGCAGCATCACCATCCTGATTATCGCCACCTTGAGCACCAGCTCGGCGGCAGGCTTAATCGGCGGCGGCGGACTCGGCTATTTGGGCATCCGCTACGGCCACCAGCGCTATATGCCCGAAGTAATGCACACCGTATTGCTCGCCCTGTCCGCCCTAGTTATCACCATCCAAGCGGCAGGCAACTACTTGGCTGTCAAACTGGATAAACGCTAAGCCTGGATTTATTTTCCCAACCCGTTACCTTTATGATAGGAGACATACTATGAAAGCATTATGGAAACTCACCTGCGCCGCCGTGCTGGGCATGACCCTGGCCGCCTGCGGCGGACAAGACAGCGGCAGCGGCGCACAAGCATCCGCCGCCTCTGCCGGCAGCCAGCCCGCTGCCGAAGCCAAGCGGGAAATCCGCTTCGGCACCACCCCGGGCGACTTTGCCGACATGATTACCGACCAAATCAAGCCCATGCTGGAAAAACAAGGCTACACCGTTACCCTCACCGAATTCCCCGACTACGTCATCCCCAATAAAGCACTGGCCGAGGGCGCCATCGACATCAACATCTTCCAGCACAAGCCCTATCTGGATTCCTTCAAGGCCGCCCACAACCTCGACCTGACCGAAGTATTCCAAGTGCCCACCGCCCCCTTGGGCATCTACCCCGGCAAACTTACCGCGCTGGATCAGGTAAAAGACGGCAGCACCGTTTCTATCCCGGACGACCCGTCTAACCTTGCCCGCGCTTTAGTAATGCTCGACAACCTGGGCTGGATCAAACTGAAAGCAGGCATCGATCCGCTGACCGCCTCCAAAACAGACATTGCCGAAAACACCAAAAACATCAAATTCGTGGAAATGGAAGCCGCCAACCTGCCGCGCAGCCGCCAAGACGTGGACTTCGCCATCGTAAACGGCAACTACGCCATGTCTTCCGGCATGAAACTGGCCGAAGCCCTGTTCCAAGAGCCCAGCTTCGCCTACATCAACTGGTCTGCCGTGCGCACTGCCGATAAAGACGCACAATGGGTACAAGACGTAACCGCCGCCTACAATTCCCAAGAATTCAAAGACTACGCGCACAAACGCTTCGTCGGCTACAAATATCCCGCCGCATGGGGCGAAGGCGCAGCCGCCGCTTCGGCCGCTTCTACAGCAGCCGCCTCCGGCGCAGCAGCCGTCAAATAAGCAACGCGGATAAAACCACAGCCGTTTCAGGTAGCCTGAAGCGGCTGTTTTTAATTGAGGAAAAGGCTACCTGAAAAATACCCTTATATCTGGGAACACGCAATAAACTGATTTTATGTATCTTGCTCCTTCCTAACGCGTTGCTCCTCCTTACTGCCCGAGCCCCGCCCACAGCCTCGCCCAATTTTGCCATCTGCATAAAATCTTCCAAGCAAACCAATCTGTTGCCCTTTTGTTTACATCTGTTATGATTTTTGGTACTTTACTGCCATTGTTCATGCAGATACACACCACACATTTAGATTTCAAATTCCCCCTTTCCGCCATCCGTCCGCTTGTTCGGGCGGCTGGCATCCGCTGGCCGTGCCGCAAAGGCATACGGCCGCATTCCCACCCGAAAAGGAGATCTACCATGACCGATGTGAAAAAAGTAGCCGTAGTTACCGGTTCCGCCGCAGGTTTGGGCAAGGCAATCGCCACCCGTTTGGCCAAAGACGGCTTCCGCGTGGTGCTGCACGACATCAACGCCGACAACCTGAACAAGGTTAAAGCGGAATTCGATGCCGCCGGGTTTGAAAATATTGCCGTAAAGGGCAATTCCGCCAGCCGGGAAGACCAGTTCCGCCTGGTGGCCGAAGCAGTCAAGGCCTTCGGGCGGGTGGACGTGTTTGTCAACAACGCGGGCGTAGAATCGGTCGGCACATTCTTGAGCCTGAACGAAAATGAAATCGACCGGGTGTTGGGCATCAACATCAAGGGCGTGATTTTCGGCACGCAGGCCGCCGCCGAACAAATGAAAAAACAGCAGGGCGTGGGCAAAATCATCAACGCATGCAGCATCGCCGGCCACGAATCCTACGAAATGCTGAGCCTGTATTGCGCCACCAAGCACGCGGTACGCTCGTTCACCCATTCCACCGCAAAAGAACTCGCCCCCTACAACATCCGCGTAAACGCCTATTGCCCGGGCGTGGCCGACACCCCCATGTGGGAGCGCATCGACGCCGCATTCGTAGAACACAAGGGCTACCAGCCGAAACAGGCGTGGAACGAATTTACCAAAGGCATCCTCGCCGGCCGGCCGCAACAGCCGGAAGACGTGGCCAACTTGGTATCCTTCTTGGCTTCGGAAGACGCCGACTACATCACCGGCCAAACCATCCTCACCGACGGCGGCATGGTATTCCGTTAAACAACAGGCAAACGGCCGGCGGCAGCCGGCTGTTTTTATGGCCGCCCGCATTTTGCATCCGCTAAATTCGGTTAAACCCGCACCCTGCCGCCCAAACTTTGCTACACTGCGCCCCCTTTCACACGAACACAAGGAAAAATCATGGCTTTAATGGATAATCTGATGAACGCGGCCAGCCAGATGCTGGGCGGCAAAGACGGCGGACAAGGCTCGCTCGCCGATATGGCAATGGATTTGGTGAAACAGCACGGCGGCGTGGGCAACCTGATCAGCCAGCTGCAACAAGGCGGCTTGGGTGATGCCATCAGCAGCTGGGTTTCCAACCAGTCCGGCAATATGCCCGTGTCCGGCAGCCAACTGCAACAAGCGCTGGGCAGCGACACCGTCAACCAGCTGGCGCAGAAATTCGGCGTGGATGCCAACCAGGCAAGCGAGATGCTGGCCAAAATCCTGCCCAATCTGGTAGACCACGCCACCCCCAACGGCAGCGCGCAAGACGCAGACGGCTTCGGCCTGGACGATGTGGCTTCCATGCTGCTGAAAAACTTTATGAAATAAACCAAAAGCCGTCTGAATGTTCAGACGGCTTTTTTAGTTGTGAGGCTACCTGAAAGCGCAGCTTAGGCGAAGTTTAAACGGCGAGATAGCTGAAACCTGCGCGCCATGCCGCGTTAGCCCGCTTAGCAGAGGGGAAAATACCTTGGCTATAGCGGATTAAAATCAGAAGGGGCAAAGTAGCAAGCCGCAGACAGTGCAAGCAGTACGGCAAGGCAAGCCAACGCCGTAACATCCTGATTTTAATCCACTATATCTTTTCAGGTAGCCTCTGCTCTGCCCTGCCCCGCTCCATCACTACGCCCACCGATGCCACGCCGGGCAGGATGCCGGGTTTCACCGCCTTAATCCGCACGCTCTCGCAAGAAGGGAAATGCTTGAGCAGCAGTTGCGCCACATAGCCTGCCAGCGCTTCCAGCAGGAAAAACTGCTGCCCGGCCAAAGCGGCCGTTACCAGCTCCGCCGCCTCGGCATAGCTGATCGTATCGGCCACGTTGTCGCTCTTTTCCGCCGCACTCAGATCAGCGCGGATGTCTATATCCAGCAACACGGTTTGCGGCTGGCGGCGTTCCCAGTCGAAAACGCCGATTAGGGTTTGGGCTTTTAGGCCGTGCAGAAAAACGGTATCCATGCTGTGCTTGTCCTCGTGATAGAATCCGGTTCGTTTGTTTCAATGTGAAAAAATCTTATGGCTGACATCTTGTCTGTGTGGGGCTTGGCCGCCGTGGCCGCCGCCTACTTAATCGGCTCGCTCTCGTTCGCCGTTATCGTATCGAAATTCTACGGGCTGGACGACCCGCGCAGCTACGGCTCGGGCAACCCGGGCGCCACCAATGTTTTACGCAGCGGCCGCAAAAAAGCCGCCGCGCTCACGCTCTTGGGCGACGCGCTCAAAGGCCTGGTAGCCGTGCTGCTTGCCCGATGGCTGCAATCGTATTTTGGCCTGGCCGACGAAGTGGTGGCCGCCGTGGCCGTGGCGGTGTTGGCGGGGCATATGTGGCCGCTGTTTTTCGGCTTCAAGGGCGGCAAGGGCGTGGCCACCGCGCTGGGCGTGCTGCTGGCTTTGTCGTGGCCGGTAGCGCTGATTTGCGCGGCGGTGTGGCTGATGATGGCCTTCGGGCTGAAAATTTCTTCACTGGCCGCACTCACCGCCACCGTAATCAGCCCGCTGGCCGCCATGTTTCTGGTGCAACAGCCTTCCTGGCAAGCAGCTATTGCCGTGATTGCCGCGCTGGTGCTGCTGCGCCACCGCAGCAATATCCAAAACCTGCTCAGCGGCAAGGAAAGCAAAATCGGTTCGGGCAAATAGCGGCATTGGCTGCCCGATAGAGGCTACCTGAAAATTTTAGCTTCGCAGAAACTTCGCTGCGCTGCACTTTCAGGTAGCCTTTATTAATACCAAAAACTCCATATCCAACAATTCAATCTGAAACCCAATTAAAACTCTTGAAAAACTAGATATAGGCTTTCTAGTATCAAAGGTTGAGCTGTGCTTTTCTCTGCTGACACAGCCGAACGGAGCGCGGTTTTTCGGGGAATAAGGGCTTGCATGTTCGAAGCGGCGAAGCCGCAAGTTGCGAGCCCGCCCGAAAAACCGTGCGGAGTGAGGGAAGTTTGGCGGAGCCAAACCTGTGCCCGCAGTCGCCTTTCTTTTGCTTCCTTTTCTTTGGCGAAGCAAAGAAAACGAGCTCTCCGAAGGAGGGAGAGTTTCTGCGTAGCTAAAAGGAAGTGCCCCGCGCCGGCAGGAGGCGCAAGGGTAAACAAAACATACACGGAGCAGGCTACCTGAAAACTAAAACTAGTTTAGCCTACTTTCAGCCTCGTATAAGTTTCTCTTTCAGGAGGCTTCTCCTCACCCCGCATCTTTCAACAGCAAAGCCGCAGCCTGTCGGCCGCTTTGTACGGCGGCTTCCAACGTGGCGGGGTAGCGCGGGTGCAGATAGTCGCCGGCGAGGTAGATATGCTGGTGGCGCAGCCAGGCGGTGGGGATGGTAGGCTTATCGGTGCGGCTGGCGGCGGTGGCGCGTTTTTCGGTGATGACCTGGGCAGCAACGGGGCGCGGCAGGTGCGGGCAGATGCGCCGCAAATCGTGCTGTACGCGCCTGATCCACTCTTCGCGGCTGAGTTTGCCGTATTGGTTGGACAGGGAAATCACGGCGGATACTTCGCCGCGCCCGAAGCCGAGCGCATCGCGGTCGACAAACCATTGCGCCGTGCCTTCGGCCAGGCCGGTAATCGGCGCGGGCAGCCTAGGCGCAACGGGATAACGCAGATACACGGTGGTGATGGCGTGGTAGGCCAAGGCATCCAGCGCAGCGGCAATCTCAGGCGGGGTGGTCTCGGGCAACAGGGGCGGCACATGATAGGGCGCAACGGCCAGCACGGCGGCATCAAAAGCTTCGCCGTCCACCAACAGGCTACCTGAAAGCGTTTGTTCAATCTGCGGCACGCGCGTTTCCAGCCGGATTTGTGCGCCGTATTTTTGCAGACGCCGGCACACCGGCTCGGCAAACAGCCGCCCCAAATCCTGCTTGGGCAGCAAGAAATCGCTGGCGGCGCGCTCTGCCCACACGCCGTCGCGCAGCACGTTTTGCAGGCGTTGCAGCGAAGCCTGCTCCAAAGCGGTGTTCATCGCGCCCCACACCAAAGGCTGCCAAAACTGCTGCTGCAAACGGTGCGACACTTGCTGCCGCCGCAGCCAAACGGCCACGGGAACGTCTTCCATCAAGCGCAGGCTCTGCAAGGCGCGCATCTGGCGCAGCAGCGCCGTTTTCTCACCCCAACCGATGCCGCGTGCGCCCAGCACGCCGAAAAGCAAATGCAGCGGCGCACCCAGGCGGCAGGCGGCAAATTGCAGGCCGTCGGCCAAATGCCATTGCAGCGGCAGACGCAAAAATGCTTCTTCTTCGCGCACGCCGCAGCGCGCCAGCACATCCAGCACCTGCCGATACGCGCCCACCAAAATATGCTGGCCGTTGTCGGCATGGGCAAAACCGCTGCCGCCGCCCAACGCGCGGGCGCGGCCGCCGCACTGCCGCCCGGCCTCAAACAGGGTGGTTTGCGCCCGGCCGCACAGCGCTTCCGCCGCCGAAAGCCCCGCCCAACCGCCGCCGATAACCGCCACACGCGGCGCGGCGCTCACGGCTTAAACCCCAAGAGCCAGGTTTTCAGGGCAATCCGCGCCTTGCGCGGCTTCGGAATCGCCAGCTTGTAGCGCAGCACATTGGCCGCGCCGTCGCGCTCGATTTCGTTTAAGAGCGCGTAGTAGATGGCGGCCATCACCAGCCCGGCCTTCTGTCCGCGCCGCTCGGCAGCAGGCAGCAAGGCCACGGCTTCGCGGTAGGTTTGGCGGGCACGGGCTACCTGAAAAGCCATCAGCTCGGCAAACGCTTGGCTGTTTCGGCGTTGCAGCAAATCGGCGGCGGGCACGTTGAAGCGCTGCAAATCTTCCACCGGCAGGTAAATCCGCCCGGCCACCGCGTCTTCGCCCACATCACGGATGATGTTGGTGAGCTGCAGCGCCAAGCCCATTTTGTCGGCATAATCCAGCACGGCGGCATCTTGGAAACCGAGGATGCGGGCAATCAGCCGCCCCACCACCCCGGCCACGCGCTGGCAGTATTGCTGCAAGGCGGCGAAATCGGCATAACGCGCCGGGGTTAAGTCCATTTCCACGCCGTCAATCACGGCGGTCAATTCGTTTTCAGGTAGCCCGTAGGCCGGCACCACTTCGCGCATGGCCTGATTGACCGGATGCTCCGGCAAGGCCGCGCCGTGAAACACCTTGGCCGCATCCTGCCGCCACCAAGCCAGCGTTTGCGCCGCCACAGCCGGGTCGGCGCAATCGTCCGCCACGTCGTCGAGCTCGCGGCAATAGGCATACAGCACAGTCATGGCACGGCGTTTTTCCGGCGGCAGAAAGCGGAAACCGGCCAGAAAACTGGAGCCGCTCTCTTCGGCTTTTTGATGGCAGTAGTCGTAGGGGGTCATGATTTTTGAATTTTGATAATGGTGGTCGGGGCGGCTTCGCGGAAATAGGTTTCCGGCACGCGTAAGTAAAGATAGAGGGCGGCAGCGCTGAAGCAGAGCATCTCGAGCCATGGAATGAAGAAAGGCCTGTTATCGAAAATCGTAGAGCCGAAAACGCCCCTCTCCACCCAAACGATTAACTGGCTGCCGACCAGCCACCCAAAATGCAGCAGGCCTCCACACAAAAATACCACACGCGCCCATTTATGGCGATACCACAATCCCGCTGCACATAACAATATCCCAACCGACACCGCAAACGGTTCAATCATCCCGAAGATGAAATGGATGAATACGATTCTCGGGCTGATCCTGTACACTTCAAGCATCCCCCATTTAAATCCCTCCCAACTACCGGCCAAATTGCCCATCGCAATAATCATCAGCAGCGGCCAGGCAATACCGTACGCCAGCAGCAGCGGGCACAGGATGGTCAAACCCAAAGGGCGCGGCGAGGGGGTTGGAGAAGCAGTATCCATCTATCAGATTCCTTGGTTATCGGGGAAATCATCCGGTTGCCTAAACAGTCCAAGTACTATTTTCCATTTTGCCGTAGCTGATATTTTTCAGGTAGCCTCAAGAGGGCGGAGAGGCTACCTGAAAATCCTCATCAGCCCGTAATCAAACAGCATATTCAGCCCGCAATATACGCATCATCCGGCTCGCCGTCTTGCCCGCCTTCCACCAGAATCACATGCCCGAAAAACAAATCGCCATCGTCGTAGTAGGCAGTGAACCCTTCCTCCTGCAATGCGAGCTCGGACAATTCGATACAACGCGCAAACGCTTCAGCATCCAGGCTTTCCGGCGGCACGACTGGTTCGTCGGTTTCCTCCTGCCAGTTTACCGCGTCTTCCAGCAGCTGTTCGGCAGCAAAACTGCGCCAACGGCGGTCGAATTCAGCAGCTTGGCTGTGCAGGCGACGCAGTAAGGCGAGGGATTGATTGGCGCTTTCCTCTTGTCCGGCATCGGCGTCAAGCGAGATATGCACTTCCTGTCCCAGCCAATCGGCATGGCCTTCAAAGCTGGCGAAATCGTGGTTGAGGATAAATTGGCCGATGTCCGGCTCGTTCAGCACCACCGGCGTCAGATAATGTTCCAGCTCGGCCTGCAAGGCGGGCGAATCCGGGTTTTCTTCCACGACTTCCAGCAGCATAAAGTAGGGCATAGAAAAGTCTCGGTTTGCACAATGCGGCCGCACGCGCAGGCGGTAGATGCAGTTGGGGCGCAGGAAGAAGCGATAGTGTTCGGGGGCGGTGCTTTCCACCAGCCATTCGAGCCGCACGGTTTGACGGTGGCATTGGCCGTCGGCATCGATATAGGCGGCACAATGGTGGCTGGCCGTCCACAACACATCGCGCCCGCCCTTGCCCGCACCGCCGCCGCTACTGCTGTCGGTAAGTACCAAGATTTCCTGCTCCTGCGGCTGGTAGAGCTGATCGAAAATTTGCTGCTCTTGGCAGATACGTTTTTTGTTGCTCATCACTTAGTCTCCTGAGGGAAAGGCTACCTGAAAATGTGGTTTCAACGAAGTGGGGCGATGTCTGAACCTAGCTAAGGCTGCTTTGCGGCGCGATATGGCGGACTAACAAAATTGGCACAAGGCGGCAAGCCGCAAGTAATAAACATATCCGGCCAGACAAGCCAGCGCTGTACCGATTTTTGTTAGTTCCCGATAACAGGCGTATTATCTAGTTTTCAGGTAGCTTTTTCACATTTGAGGTTACCTGAAACCGCCCTTCCCCGCCAAACCAAAGAAGCCGGCCTCAAAGCCGGCTTCCGCCATTTATTATTCCCGTAGCGAATCTACACGGATGCTGTGTTCCATCTGGCCGGCGTGAGCTTTGCCGCTGCCGCTTTTTGGGCGATCGGAAAGGCGTTTCAGGTAGCCTTCGTCGATGTCGCCGGTGGCGTAGCAGCCGTTGAAGCAGGAGCTGTCGAAGCCTTCGATGGCGGGGTTGAGCGCGCGCACCACGTTTTCCAAGTCGTCCAAATCTTGGAACACCACGCCGTCGGCAGAAATTTCGGCGGCAATTTGCTCGGCGCTGCGGCCGTTGGCAATCAATTCGGCGCGGGTGGGCATGTCGATGCCGTACACATTGGGGTAGCGCACTTCAGGGGCGGCGGAGGCGAAATACACTTTCCGTGCCCCGGCGGCGCGCACCATTTCCACAATCTCCCGGCTGGTGGTGCCGCGCACGATGGAGTCGTCCACCAGCAGGATGGATTTGCCGGCAAATTCGCTGTCGATGGGGTTGAGCTTCTGGCGCACGGATTTTTTGCGCGTGGCTTGGCCGGGCATGATGAAGGTACGGCCGATGTAGCGGTTTTTGATGAGGCCTTCGCGGTAGGGTTTACCCAGGTGCATGGCCAGCTGCAAGGCGCTGGGGCGGCTGGTATCGGGGATGGGCATCACCACGTCGATTTCGTCTGCCGGCAAGCTACGTTTCACTTTTTCGGCCAGGGTTACGCCCATATCGAGCCGCGCTTGGTACACCGATACGCCGTTCATCACGGAATCGGGGCGGGCGAAATACACGTATTCAAACAAGCAGGGCAAAAGGCGCGGTGCTTCGGCGCATTGGCGGCTGTGGAACTCGCCGTTAAAGCCGATAAATACGGCCTCGCCCGGCGCGATATCGCGCACCAGCTCGTAGCCCAGGCTGGGGAAAACGATGGATTCGGAAGACACCATATAGGCGGTGCGCCCCGCTCCGTCGGTGTGCCTGCCCAACACCAGCGGGCGGATGCCGTGCGGGTCGCGGAAGGCGAGCATGCCGTAGCCGGCAATCAGCGCCACCACGCCGTATGCGCCGCGCACTTGGCGGTTGAGCGCGGCCACGGCATCAAACACATCGGCCACTTCCAGCTTGCTGCGGCTGCCGATCACGTGCTGCAACTCGCTGGCCAATACGTTGAGCAGCACTTCGGAATCGGAGCCGGTGTTGATGTGGCGCAGGTGGCGGCGGCACAGGTTGGCATTGAGCTCATCGGTGTTGGTGAGGTTGCCGTTGTGCGCCAGCACGATGCCGAAGGGCGAATTCACATAAAAGGGCTGCGCCTCGGCGCTGCTGCCCGCGTTGCCTGCGGTGGGATAGCGCACATGGGCGATACCGGCGTTGCCCACCAGGTTGCGCATATCGCGCGTGCGGAACACATCGCGCACCATGCCGGTGTCTTTGTGCATATGAAACATCTCACCCTCGGCGGTTACGATGCCGGCGGCATCCTGCCCGCGGTGCTGCAACACCTGCAATCCGTCATACAGCAACTGATTCACCGGCTCAAAGGCCACCATACCCAACACACCACACATAAATTCACTCCCCCGGCGCTTGCCGGTAGTCGACACGATCCGCCATAAACGGCGGCAGATACGGCACGGCCAATTGGGCCAAGCCCTCGAAAACAAATGCGGTTTGCGAATGCCGCCACTCTTCGCTCTTTGGCAAATCGGTAAACGCGCAGGCCAGCACCGCCAGCGTTACCGCCAGCACCCCCTTCACCGCGCCGAATACGCCGCCGAGCAGGCGGTTTGCCCCACCCAGCCCGGCCGCGCCGGCAGACGAAGTGAGCAAGGTTTGCAGCAGCCGGAACAGCAGCCGCGCCAGCAGAAACACACCGATAAACGCTGCCACCACCGCCAGCGCATGCGGCTTGAGGCTACCTGAAAGCCAGTCGCCCACCGGCGGAGCAAGCAGCTTGGCCGCCAGCAGCGAGCCCAGCCAGGAAACCAGGCCCACCAATTCGGCCACCACGCCGCGAAACAGCGAAATCAGGGTAAACGCCGCAATCACCAGCAGCGCGAGATAGTCAAACAAAGTCATCAGCGCTCCAGCAGGATGCCGTCGAGCCCCTGCGATTTAATTTTGCCCATTGCCTGACCAGCAGCCTGGCGGTTCGGATATGAACCGGTGCGCACGCGGTAGAGCGCGTTGCCGCCTTTGTTGGCAGGCGGCGCCACATAGGCGCTCACGCCCGCATCGGCCAGCCGTTTTTGCACGGCGCGTGCCTGCTCTTCGGTGGTGTAAGCACCCACCTGAATCACCATGCGCCGCTCCGTCTGGGCAGGTTGATTGTCGGCCGCTTTGCCGTTGCCGGTTACATGATCGGCAGCGCGGTTGTTCAAAATATCTTCCGGCGAGAGGCGGTTGCCGTTTGGCTTACGTTCCTGCCGACGTTCAGTTGGGCGTTCGGTTGGGCGGCGGCGCTCGGCTGGTTTCTGTTCGGTCGGCTTCGGCTCGGCCGGTTTGCTTTCGGCACGGCGCTCATTCGGCTGCGCGGCCGGCATTTGCGGTTTCACGCCCTCGGCGCGGCGCGGGGTTTCCGGCACGGCAGGTTTGGCCTGCGGCTGGGCTGCCGGTTTATTGTTTTCCGCCGGTTGCGCGCGCGGCTCGGCCGGCACCGGTTTGGCGTCTACCCGCGGCTGCGGCGCAGGCTTGCTTTCCGCCCTTGCTGGCGGTGCAGCCGGGCGGCTCGGCGGCGGATTGGCCGCGTTGCCGGAGTTGGCCAGCGGATTGGGCAACACCGTGGTACGCGCCTCCACCGGCTTGGCCGGCTGCACGGGCGGCGGCGCAGGCGGAGCAGGCTCTACAACCACTGCTTCCGGCTCAACAACTGGCGCTGATACCGGCTGCGGCTGCATTTCCACCGCCGTATCCGCACCAGTCGGCACTTCGGCCACCGGCTCGGGCAGCGGATGGGTTTCCACCACCATGGAAGCAGCGGTTTCGCTGCCGCCGCTCACGGTGATTTCGCCCGGCGCGGCAGTATTTTTGCTGCTGCCCATCACTTTGGCCAGCAGCAGCGCCACCACCGTGGTGAGCAGCAGCGCTCCCACCAAGCGGCGGCGGTTTTTGCGCTTAATCTGCTCGTATTCTTCCAGATGGCGCCAATTCGGGTTGGACTGGGGGGGCATAATTCCTTATTCCTGTTGCGGTGCGCCCATCACTTCGGCCACCGTGTGAAACGAACCAAATACGACAATTCTATCATTTTCCCCAGCCTCCGATAAGGCAGTGCGATAGGCCTCGCCCACACTGGCAAACAGGCGCACATTGGCCGCTCCCGCTGCTTCCAGATGCTGCCGCAATGCTTCCGCCGAGAGGCCGCGCGGCAGCGGCAGCGGGGCAACCAGCCATTCGTCGAACTGGTCTTGCAGCAGGGAAACCACAGTGTCGATATCTTTGTCGGCCAACATGCTGAACACCGCAAACCGCTTTTCGGCAAACGGCAGCGCCATCAGGCTGCGGCGCAAGGCGCGGGCAGCGTGCGGGTTGTGGCCGACATCCAAAATAGTGAGCGGGCGGCCGGGCAACACCTGGAAACGGCCGGGGTGGCTCACCAGCAACAGCCCGCGTTTGATGGCGCCGATATCCACCGGCAGCCGGGCATTCAGGCATTCGAGCACGGCCAGCGCGCAGGCGGCATTGCCCAGCTGGTAGCCGCCGCGCAGGGCGGGGAAAGGCAGCGCGTTGCGGTTGCGGCTACCTGAAAACAGGCGGCTGTGTTCGGGATGAAAGTGAAACGACCATTGTTGCTGCTCCAGCTTGCTGAAGCCGAAATCGCGCCCGGTCAGCAAGAGGTCGGCGCCGATGGCTTCGGCGTGGCGGCGCAGCGATTCGGGCGGCGGGTTTTGGGCGCAGACGGCGGGTTTGCCCGCGCGGAATACGCCCGCCTTTTCAAAAGCCACCTGCTCCACCGTGTCGCCCAAAAAGGCTTGGTGATCCAAATCCACCGACGTTACCACCGATACGTCGCCGTCAAAAATATTCACTGCGTCCAACCGGCCGCCGAGTCCGACTTCCAAAATCATCACATCGGTTTCGGCACGCTGGAAAATGTCCACGGCGGCCAAAGTGTTGAACTCGAAATAAGTAAGCGCGGTATCGCCGCGTGCGGCCTCGATGCGCTCGAAAGAGGCGGCAATGGTTTCATCGGCAGCGGGCTGGCCGTTCACACAGATGCGCTCGTTGTAGCGCAGGATGTGCGGGCTGGTGAGCATGCCGGTTTTGAACCCGGCGGCGCGGTAGATGCTTTCCAAAAAGGCGCACACCGAGCCTTTGCCGTTGGTGCCGGCCACCACGATTACGGGGCATTGCGGCTGCAAACCCATCCGCTCTTTCACCGCGCGCACGCGCTCCAAGCCCAAATCAATACTGCCGTGGCTGTGGGCGGTGCCGCCGGTGTAGGCGGTTTCAAGGTGGGTGAGCCATTGGGAGAGTGTTTTCATTTGTTCAACCTTGTTTGAGGGCTACCTGAAAATGCCACACGGGTTTTCAGGTAGCCTGTATGCCGTACGGGCGGCTTGGCGAAGGCTAGCTGAAAATAACGGTGTCGGTCGGCATTACTGTGCCAAGCACTTGCTAACCCGGATTTTGAACGGCGCTTTCAGGTAGCCTGCTTTAACTGACGAAGGCTACCTGAAAACGGTTAAACCTTTTCAGGTAGCCTTTTGCTGCCGCATTATACCGCAGCAAAATTCAGCCCGGCACACCATCCAGCGCGGCGGCAATCAGTGCGCCCGTGGCGGCATCGATTTGCGCGGCGGCAGTTTCGGCCGCATCCAAACCGCGCCCCGCCACCAACGGCAACACGCGGCGGTACAGCACCTGTACACAGCCGTTTTGCTCGTACACCAACACTTTCAGCGGCAGCTCGGCGGCCAGCAGTAAATCGGCCTGCATCAGCGGCGTGCCTTTGGCCGGGTGACCGACAATCAGCAGGCTGGCGGGTGCCAGCGGCAGGCCGTGCTCGGCGGCCAGCGAGGAGTGCGGGATTTCGGCAAACAGGGTAATTTGCTTGACAGCAAAAGCCTGTTTCAACACGGCCAGCGTTTCGGCAAAACCGAAACGGCTGGGCAGGATAAGGTGGTTGGGATTGGTCATAGGGTTGAATCCTGTGTGCAATAAAAAACCAATAAAGTATGCTGAGTTGGCGCGGTCGTTTTTTAGCGAGAATCCTGCCTATCCAACGGCTTGCCCCGTTTCTTCCGCGCCTGCCCCCAACGCGCCCACACGCGCAGGCAGCGCAGGCCTTCGGCATCGGCGGAATCCGGCCACACGGCTTGGTAAATCTGCCGGCCGTCGTCGGTTTGCCAGTGCAAAAGTTGCAGCCACGGCAGCACCACGCCGCCGCGCAGGGTGGCCGCCACGGCGATTTGCTGCGGCTGCAAAAACAGCACGGCCTCGCCGCCGCTGCCTACTGTGAGGCTGCCGATTGGCAACGGCCGGCGCAGGGCATACCAAGCGGCGGAAGCGGTGAGCGCGAGGCCGAGCAGGCGCAGCCAACCGGCGAAATACAGCAGCCAGATAACGGCCAGCCACACCCATGCGGCCAACTGCAGCACACGCTGCAACCGCGAAGGCCGGAAGGCTACCTGAAAAGGCTGCACGGCGGCTACATCATGTTGTCCACCACAGGGCTGACGCGGATATCGTCGTCATCCGTGTCCAACACCATGTCGTGGAATTCGAGATCGAAAAAGCGGGTGAATAGCTCGGGCGTGAGCTCCGGCCATTGCTCCTGCGGCACTTCCCACGAAGCAATCTCGCCGCTGAACACCTCGCGCCAGCGTTCGCCGAACAGGCCGGCGCTCTCTTCGGGCGTATCGGCCTGAACCAACAAATATACGCTGCAATTGCTGCGGATTTGGGCAAGGGTGAGGTCGGGCAGGTCGTCGCCGGTGCTTTTGAGCCAGGTGAGAAAGGCTTCGGTGGGCTTCACCACCACGGCACTGCGGTCTACAAAATACATGGTATTTCCTTGGGTTGGTTTTCGCGGTTTCAGGTAGCCTTTTCAACAACAGCTACAGGCCACCTGAAAACATATAGTTCACAAATATCAAACACTTAATGAAGGAAATCAGCTTTTCAGGTAGCCTGCCGGGCAAGATGCGGGCTACCTGAAACAGGTTTTCCGACATGCCGGATTTCTGAAAAACCGAAACGTCGGCATCCGCTACAGCGGATAATCGTAATCCACCACCAGCGGTGCATGATCGGAGAATTTCTCCTGCTTATAAACATGGGCGGAGCGGGCGCGCTCGGCTAGGGCGGGCGTGGCCATTTGGTAGTCGATGCGCCAGCCCACGTCTTTGGCATAGGCTTGGCCGCGCTGGCTCCACCAGGTGTAGCCGGGCGTTTCGGGATAGAGCGTGCGCCAAATATCCACCCAGCCCAGTTCGGCAATCACTTTGCCGATCCACTCGCGCTCTTCAGGCAGGAACCCGGAGTTTTTCAAGTTGCCTTTCCAGTTTTTCAAGTCGATGTTTTGGTGCGCAATATTCCAATCACCGCAGATCACGATGTCGCGGCCCTGGGTTTGTAGCTCACGCAACATCGGGTAGAAGGCTTCTAAGAAACGGAACTTTACCTGCTGGCGCTCTTCCGAACTACTGCCGGAAGGCAGATAGAGCGAAATCACCGACAAATTGCCGAAATCGGCCTGCACGAAGCGGCCTTCGGCATCGAATTCGGCAATCCCCATGCCAGTTTGCACGCAGTCTGGTTCGCGTTTGCTATACAGCGCCACACCAGAATAGCCGCGCTTTTCGGCGCAGTGCCAAACGCCGTACATACCGTGCGGGGCTCTCATGCTGCCGTCCAAATCGGCTTCTTGAGCCTTGAGCTCCTGCACGCAGACGATATCCGCGCCGCTCGCGGCCAGGTATTGATAAAAGCCTTTTTTATAGGCAGAACGGATGCCGTTTACATTGGCAGAAATGATACGCATGGGTTTTCCAGATAAGATTATTGTTTGATTATACAGGGAAGAAGGCTACCTGAAATATTCAGGTAGCCTGTTTAGCCAGCGTTTGACGCCACACCAAATAATCACGCAACGGCGGCATGGGCGGGTTGATGCAATGCGGGCAAATGCCGGTTACGTCTTCATCGTCGAACTCTTGGTGGAAGGCATCCGGATCGAAACGGGACTGCTGCATCACCGCCTGTACCAGTGCCTGCTGCTGCACCACATCAAATTCGTAGCCACTCAAAATTTCAGCCAGCAGATCGGTTTCTGCCGGGCTGAAAGAGGCGATATTGTTTTGAATCATGCGTGCGTAATCGGCATTCTGAATTTTTTGTTGTAATAAAAGAGTAATACTCATCAAAATTTAAATTTTAATTAAAGAAAAACTAATGCAATAATTCGCATTCTTGGTCGATATTATTACCGCCGGAAAACACTTCTTTATTATCGCAACGGCTACGGCTGCTTTGGCAAATCCGTACCGTTTGGTCTTGGTTAATCAATAAAACCCGTGGCTCTTTATTCACATCAAAAGCCACGGCTTTAATTGTATATTTATCTCCCAACACCCCGCGCGCATTACCCTGGAATTTAATACAGAAATGCTGCGTTTGACTAACCGCTAACGCCGGCCAAGTGGTGGAAGTGGCTTTAAACGTACGGTTTCGCGCATAAAAACGCTCCATCGCCCGGCTATTTTCCAATAAAGCAGCATTGGCCTCTTCCAAACGGGATTTGCGCACAAACGATTGGTATGAAGGATACGCAATAACCGCCAAAATCGCCACCACAGCAATAATAATCATCAGCTCCATCAACGTGAAGCCGCGCTTAGTAGTGGGAAAAGATAAGCCGTTCATGCTGTTGCTCCTTAGGAAAGTAACGGAGTGGACAGTATAAACGGCTTTGTTACCAAACGGAATAGAGGCCAATACTAATATGGCTCACAATTGGTTCTGCTATCTGACTGATCAATAGTATTGGCATCACAACGACTCATCGTTGTACCAATACTATTGAAGTAGATACCTTGAGTTTCGTTTGGATTTTTATTGGTCGGCTTAGCAAAAATCTCATAGCTATCTGATTGCGGGGCTCCGCCTACAAAGCCAATTGTGAAGAAATCAGTACTCGCAGGGGCAGATGCCGGATGGCTTGCATCCGTAAACGAACGAGCTTTGGTATACAACCGCTCCATATCTCGAGACTTGGCCATAATGCTGGCTTTAGCCTGTTCCATACGAGATCGACGGATAAAAGTGTCATAACTTGGATAGGCCATAGTTGCCAAAATACCTACTATTACAACAATTATCATCAACTCCATCAAGGTAAAACCTTGCATTTTCAACTTATTCATCACATCCCCTTTTTATTCTTATTTTCCCACAAGTATATTATTTGCTGCCTACCTAATTTTTAGCCTAGTAGGTTTATCCCTATGGCAAGCACAACATTATTTGGCAACCCACCACATCTCAAAATAAGCCGATTTCAATCTAAATTTAATCCGGCTGACTCCGAGCCCGATAAATCTCTTCCTTCATTTGCCGTATCGCTTCCGGCAAGCCCAAAAACACGGCTTGCGCAATGAGCGCATGACCGATATTCAGCTCGCGAATCGGCAAAATCCGTGCCACCGGTGCTACGTTGTGAATCGCCAAACCATGCCCGGCATTGACCACCAAACCCAATTCCGAAGCAAAATATGCCGCTTCTTCCAAACGTAACAATTCGTTTTGCCGAACGATATGAGAAGTTGCATCGGCATACGCACCGGTATGCAGCTCAATGGCTTGCGCGCCAACATCACGGGCGGCTTTGATTTGCTGTTCATCCGCATCGATAAACAACGAAACGCGGATGCCGGCAGCATTTAATTGCTGCGTAAACTCCGCTACTGTCTCCTGTTGCGCCAGCACATCTAGGCCGCCTTCGGTGGTGACCTCCTGCCGTTTTTCCGGCACGATACACACATCTTCCGGCTGCACCTGCAAGGCGTTATCCAACATTTCTGTTGTCAGCGCCATTTCCAAATTCATACGGGTGCGGATTGCCTGCTTGATGGCGAACACATCTGCATCTTTGATATGGCGGCGATCTTCGCGCAAATGCAAAGTAATCAAATCCGCGCCGTGGGTTTCGGCAACCAAAGCTGCTTCCAACGGGCTAGGATAGCGCGTACCGCGCGCATTACGCAAAGTGGCAACGTGGTCGATATTAACGCCCAACAGCATCTTCTTTCCTTTCGGGTATCGAATTTTGCAATTTAGCTTCATGACTCACGCCGCAAAGGTAACTAAGCAACCGGCGTGCCATCTGCACGAAGCCGTCCTAAGGTATTGCCAACACCGCACAATTACACAAATCATCGCTCTCAAATGCCGTAATCTCGCCTGCCTCCAATCCTGGAACGGGGAACAGGCGTACAGTGAGCGGCTTGTTCAGGCGGAAGGCCATGGTGCCGGTGTCGCACATGATGTCGGCAATTTTCTCCGCCGGAGTGCTACCGGCAATCGGCACGGTATCCAAACCGATGCCGCATACGCTACTGTAAGTGAGCAGGGCGCGGATATCGAACTGTTGCTTGCGGGTGGCCTCGGCTAAGCCTTCGTCTTCGGTTACCGCCAGCATCAGGCCGGAAAAACCCACGGCCTGCACCCGCTCCAGCGACTTGAACACACGGGTAAGCAGTGCAGATACTTCCACCGTACCGGCTGCACCGAAATACGGCACACGCATCAGCCGATACAGCTCCACCATTGAAGTACAATTCTTTGACGGCGCAGCCGAAGTATCCATGCCGGCATAAGCCCAACCTGCATCCAAAGGCGTGTCGGCCACACATTGCTGCACACGGTCGATATGGTATTGCAGCGCTTCGCGCATGGCCGAATAGGCTACCTGAAAATATTGGGCATGCTCTGCCGGCTGATTATTTAATCCACGTAAGGCGGCAGCCAGCAACTCCGGTGTTTCCAAGCCCAACACAATACAGTTGCCCTGCTCTGCGCGGTGGTAGCCGGCGGGGAAATACGGAATCAGCGGCTGGCAATTGAAGTTTACCGTAAAATTGAAATTGCCTTCACCGCGCGGCGTAATGCGGCCGATTTCCTGCATGGCGGCCACGCACAACTCAATGGTTTGCCTGTCTAAAAAACCATTTTCATCCGTGCCCACATTCACACAGGCATTGCACAAATCACCGTAATCGCGAATCAACTCCGGCAGCAGGGCGATTTCGTGCACACCCACTGCCTCGCCAACAGCAAAACGGATACGCATCGCCTTTCCGTGATTCAATTCCTGCAAAATCTGCTGGATACGGGCCAAACCCTGCTTGGCCGTTTGCACGTTTTCGGTATCCAAATATTCGCCGAATGGGTTTGACACCAGCCGTACCGACTGCACGGTATAGCCCGCCCGAGCAAACGACTCGGCCAAGCGGTCGCATTGGCGCTTGGCTTCCTCCAACACACCAGCCCATAAATTACTATTCTTATTCAAACTAATAAACGCGGTAATCGCCCGCACGCGGCAAAGTTCGGTGTTGCACAAATCCACTTCGTTTTTCCTCAAAGCATGATGTGATTGGAGGATAAAGGCTACCTGAAAGCCTGTATCTGCTGCAACACCTGCCGCGATTTAATCCCTTCAGGTAAGCGGAAATCCAGCAGCAAGCGGGTAATCCGGCGTGCCTGCTGCAAAGCGGCGGTATCGGTAAATTCGCCGTTTTGCAGCTGAATCAACACATCGCCATCTACCGCCACGCCAGGCTGCACTTCTGCCGGCGTCAGGCTATGCCGCTGCTCCAACGGCAGCACCGCATGTTCCGGCCGCAGCCAGTATTGCCGATCTGCTTCCACCGGGCAGCCCGCGCTGTCTTTCTGCAAGTCCGGCGCGTAGCCTGCCAGCGTGAGCAATGTCCACTCAAAACGGCGCAGCACGGCAGCGTGGTTCGGCTCGGTGCACAAAGTGCGCATCACCTGCCGCAAAGCCTCATACAGCGCAGGCTGCGGGTCTTCCCGGGCAGTGAGTTTCTGCACCAATTCGTTCACATACAGCCCGCTCAGCAGCGCCCTGCCTTGCGGCTGCGGCCAGCCGCCCAGCCATTCGGCTCGGTGCAACGTTTTCAGTTCTTCCTTGCCATACCAGGCTACCTGAACCGGCACGAACGGCACTAACACGCCGCGTAATTCGCTCTGCCGTTTGCGCGCGCTGCGCGCCACCACCGCCACCCGCCCGTAATCGCGGCTAAACAGCTCCGCCAGCAGGCTGGTTTCGCGCCACGGCGTGGCCGACAGCAAAAACGCCGGCTGGGAATCAATGCGGTTGGGCTGTTTCATAACTCGTTAAAGAACAATGGGAAAACGGCTGTTTGATTTTTCAGGTAGCCTTTAATCGGCGGCATACCGTCAGCCATGCCGACGGCGGCTGTCCGGCAGCGGCAAATCCGCCCACTTCATCACTGAGGCCACTTCCGCTGCATTCAGCTCATAAAACTGCCCGCGTTTCAAGCGGTTGGGCAAACCAATCGGCCCAAAGCCGGTGCGCACCAAGCGGCTCACGGTAAGGCCGAAATGCTCGAAAATGCGGCGCACTTCGCGGTTGCGCCCCTCTTTGAGCACCACATTATACCATTTGTTCACGCCCTCCCCGCCCTGGCTGTGGATGCGCTCCACCCGTGCCAGACCGTCTTCCAGCATCACGCCCTCGCTGGTGAGCAGGCGCATCTCGTCCATGCCCAGCTCACCCAACACGCGCACCGCATACTCGCGCTCCACTTCGAAGCTTGGGTGGGCAAAACGGTTGGCCAGCTCGCCGGAAGTAGTGAGAATCAGCAGGCCGCTGGTATTGATGTCCAAGCGGCCGATGGCCACCCAACGGCTGCTCGCCGCCTGCGGCAAGCGGTCGAAAATGCTCACGCGCCCCTGCGGGTCGTCGCGCGACACAATCTCGCCTTCCTGCTTGTAATACAAGATGATACGCGGCAGCCTATCCGGCCATTTCAGCTTGATCACGCTGCCTTTCACCAACACCTGGTCTTCCGGTTGCACCTTATCGCCCAGCTGCGCCACCTTGCCGTTTACCGTTATCCAACCGTTCTGAATCCACTCCTCCATCTCGCGGCGCGAACCTACGCCTGAAGCGGCCAGCGCCTTTTGCAGGCGCACCGGCTCGATGCCGCTCAAATCGGAACGCTGCTCCTGCAAACGGCGCACTTGGCTCTGCACTTTTTGGTTGCCCGGGCGCACCGCCAGCTTTTTTGCCCGTGCCACGCGGGTTTTTGGTGCTTTCTCCATTTCAGGCCGCTGCTGGCGCTTAGGGCTAGCTGAAACTTTTTCATCGGCGCGGCGCGGATTGCGTTTATTGGAATCGCGTTGGTTTTTCATATAGTTACACTCCTAATCCGTGATATTTATCAACGGTTCTTCTGCGGCACGAAGCGGCAGGGTTGGGGAAAATGATGGAATAGGCTACCTGAAAACGAAGCCTCAATGAAGCTATAGTGGATTAACAAAAATCAGGACAAGGCGGCGAGCCGCAGACAGTACACACGTTACGGCAAGGCGAGTCAACGCTGTACTGGTTTTTGTTAATTCACTATAAAACAATAGGGCTGCGGCAAAGCAAATATCAGCAACGCCATCTGTTTTTCAGGTAGCCCAAACGGTATCGTCGTTCAAAATAGAAATCAGACCATCCCGTGAAATGAGATATTTTAGCCGCGGTTTACGTTTACGGCACAATGTGCCGTAGATTGGCTGTTTTACAGGCTGCTCGGAAAGCGGCATTTTTGGGCTTGGCTTGAGGCGGCTCCCCGACACAGTGTTCATGCACAGGGAAGCGTTCTCGCTACACCCAGACAGCTAATCATCTTACTGTAAGCCGAACAAACAAGCCAAGCAAATCGCTCAAGCCAAACTAAAGGCTACCTGAAACCATACGGCTATCTTTCATGCCGCTTCCCAAGTTTCAGGTAGCCTTTATTATTTACAGCCAGCTGCTACCGCACCGGCCATAACTAAAACGCTTATTTCCCCCTACTGCGTCGGTTTGCCCAGCAGGGGGAAATTGTTCAGCCATATCAGGCGCGGCGGCCTTGGGCGGCCGGTTTGCGGGCTTTGCTGCGCGGATTGCCGGCGGGGCGACCGAAGGGTTTGCTGCTGCCGTTGGCGCGTCGGCTGCCTTTTTGTTTCCAGCCGCCGCCTTTGGGTTTGCGCGGGGCTTTACTGCGCTTGCGGGTGGGCTCCATGCCTTCGATAGTGAATTCAGGCAGCTTGCGGTCAAGATATTTTTCAATTTTGTGCACCGCCACATATTCGTTCACTTCAGCAAAAGTGAGGGCGAGGCCGTGGCGGCCGGCGCGGCCGGTGCGGCCGATGCGGTGCACATAGTCTTCGGCCTGTTTGGGCAGGTCGTAGTTGATCACATGGGTGATGCTGGGCACGTCGATACCGCGCGCGGCCACATCGGTGGCCACCAGCACTTTGGTACGCCCTTTGCGCAAATCCATCAGCGTGCGGTTGCGCCAGTTTTGCGGCATGTCGCCGTGCAGGCAGTTGGCGGCGAAGCCTTTTTCGTAGAGTTCGTCGGCCAGCTGTTCGCTCATGGCTTTGGTGCTGGTGAAGATGATGCACTGGTCGATATTGGCATCGCGCAAAATATGGTCGAGCAGGCGGTTTTTGTGGTTTTTATCGTCGCAGTAAAAGAGCTGCTCGTCGATTTTGCCTTGGTTGTCTTCGCGTTCGATTTCAATCACTTCGGGATTTTTAGTGAGCCGGCGGGCGAGCTTGCCCACAGCGCCGTCCCAAGTGGCGGAAAAGAGTAGGGTTTGACGGCTTTCGGGCGTGGCGGCCACGATGGTTTCGATGTCGTCGATAAAGCCCATATCCAGCATGCGGTCGGCTTCGTCGAGCACCAACACTTCGAGGCGGTCGAAATCGATGCGGCCGCTGCGCATGTGGTCCATCAGGCGGCCGGGCGTGGCCACCACCAAATCAATCGGCTTGGCCAGCGCTTTGATTTGGAAGCCGAAAGACGAGCCTCCCACCAGGGTTACGGTGCGCAGCCATTTCATATTTTGGGCGTAGATTTTAGCGTTTTTTTCCACCTGCGCCGCCAGCTCGCGCGTGGGCGTGAGCACGAGGATACGCGGGCCTTTGCCGGGTTTGTCGCTGCGGCGGGTGATGCGTTGCAGGCTGGGCAGCAGGAAAGCGGCGGTTTTGCCGGAGCCGGTTTGCGCCGAAGCCATGATGTCGCGGCCATCGATGGCGGCGGGCAGGGCTTGGGTTTGGATGGGGGTAGGCTCGATGTAGCCGGCGGAACGCAGGGCGGCGAGCAGGTTTTTATCGTGCAGCAGGTCGCTGAATTGGATGGTCATGTGTTTCCAAAAAAGACAACAATACTTTCCGCCCGCACAAAACGGGCAGCCGCGAAGCAAAAGGATGCGCTAACAGAAAGAGGCGGGATTCATTCGCTTTCCATACTAGGGCAGGCCGTAAACAGTACAGGCAGTACGGCAAAACGGGCTGACACAGCAAAGAAAACGAGGGCAACCGCTGGAGGTTACGCAAAAGATTGTCGCAAGCAAAGCGCTTGGAGTGGCATCGGCGACAACCTGCGAAGCAGAGAAGGATTGCACGCAAAATGCGGCAAACAGACGCAGCTGTAAAACTGCGGGGGCTGAAGACGATGGCTTCGAACAAAAAAGAGGCGGCATCTTAGGCGTTTGCTTGGAATCGGTCAAGCAAAATCTTTGGATTGACTCCTATCTACCGAAAAGGCTACCTGAAAGCCACAGTTGTCCGTTTGGAGCGACGGGGCAATTAACCGTAAAATAGCCGCACTCCTTTTTCCACTTTTCAGGTAGCCCCACATGAGCGAAATCACCGCCTTTGCCAACCGGCTGGGCAAAAACGCCAAACACCTCATCAAATGGGCACGCCGGCAAAACATCGAAGCCTGGCGGCTCTACGACCGCGACATCCCGCAATACCCCTTCGCCATCGACATCTACGGCAACCACGTCCACCTGCAGGAATACGACACCGGCTGGATCATGCAGCATGCCGAATACGAAGCCTGGCTGACCGAAGTGGTGGAAGCCGTGCAATTCATCACCGGCTTTCCCGCCGAACACATCCACCTCAAACAGCGCAGCCGCCAGCGCGGCAGCAGCCAATACGAAAAAACCGGCCGCAACGGCGAAGATTTTATCGTGCACGAAAACGGCCACGCCTTCTGGGTAAACCTCGACAAATACCTCGACACCGGCCTCTTCCTCGACCACCGCAACACCCGCGCCCTCGTCGGCAGCGAAGCCCAAGGCAAACGCTTCCTCAACCTCTTCTCCTACACCGGCAGCTTCAGCGTATATGCCGCCACCGGCGGCGCCGTTAGCAGCGAAACCGTAGATTTGTCCAACACCTATCTCGATTGGGCGCGGCGCAACTTCGAGCTCAACCGCATCAACCCCGAGCAGCACCGCATCATCCGCGCCGACGTCTTCCAATACCTGCAAAACGCCGCCGCCGAAGGTAAACGCTTCGACCTCATCGTGATGGACCCGCCCAGCTTTTCCAACAGCAAAAAAATGCTCGACATCCTCGACATCCAGCGCGACCACCCCCGCCTCATCCGCGAAGCCATGCAGCTGCTCGAACCCGGCGGCACACTTTATTTTTCCAACAACCTGCGCAGCTTCGAGCTCGAACCCGCCGTGGCCGAACGCCATGCCGTGGCCGAAATCAGCCGCCAATCCGTGCCCGAAGATTTCCGCAACCGCAAAATCCACCGCTGCTGGACAATCAAACACCGCTAAAGCAAAGGCTACCTGAAAACATTCAAACCGTTTTCAGGTAGCCTTTTATCGTGGATTAAAATAAGAATGCTACCGCGTTGGCTCGCCTTGCCGTATTGCCCATATTGTCTGCGATTCGTCGCCTTGCCACGTTTTTATTTTAATTCACTATATTAGCATCCCCATGAACCGATCCACCATCGATCGTGCAGCCGCCATCCTATTCGCCCTGCTCAGCGCCGCCTTGATTACCGCTTTTTTTGCCGACAGCCGTTTTTTCCATTGGGCATTCGCCCGGCATCATAATCCCCTGAGCTGGTACATCCGCCCGCTGTTCCTCATCCCCTTCTGCCTCGCAGCCTACCGCCGCAGCCACGCCGGTATTTGGGCTACCTTGTTGCTGCTGCTCAGCAGTATGTTTTGGTTTCCCCCGCCCGACTATCCAAACGAACATATCCGGCAGTTCTTGGCCATGGAGCAAAACTTCCTGCTCGGTGGCTGGAATACGGCCAAAGTTTTGGCATCGGGCATGGTTGCCCTGAGCCTGACGCTGATTGCCGCCGCCTTCTGGCAGCGCAAACCGCGCCTCGGGCTGTTCTGCCTAGCCGCAGCTGCCGCAGGCAAAATCCTGTGGAGCATCCGTTACGGCCGGGCGGCAGGCTACGCCGTTATCCTGCCCGCAGCCTTCGGCCTGCTGCTCTGCGCCATCGTTATCGGCATGGTATTGCATAAAATCAAGCGGCGACCTTAATGAGTAAAGGCTACCTGAAAATCTATAGTGGATTAAATTTAAATCAGGACAAGGCGGCGAGCCGCAGACAGTACAAATAGTACGGCAAGGCGAGACAACGCTGTACTGGTTTAAATTTAATTCACTATAAAATCGATTTTCAGGTAGCCTTTACCAAGCGTCCGACCCAAACTACAGCGGCTCAATCTCCACCGCTTCACCCGCCGCCTCGCCCAACACTTCGTTCAGCATGGCGAAAAAGCTGCTGCCGTCGCGGGTGGAGCGCCATTCGCCCTCGCGCAGGGCGAAGTGGTAGCCGCCGCTTTTGGCGGCAATCCACAGCTCTTGGTTCGGCGTGTGGCGGTTTACGATAATCTGCGTGCCGTTATCGGCCTCGATGGTGAGCACATTGCCGTTGTGTTCGCAGTCGAAATCGGCGCCGCACTGGTCGAGCTGGTCTTCGATGTGGGCAAACAACTGGTCAGAATAGCGCAAAAATTCGGTTTCGTTCATGATGGTTTGTGCACGGCGGCTTTTTTGTTTAAGATGCGCCATCTTGCCACAGCCGCCTGTTTCAGGCAATTTCGAGTTGATGATGATGCGAACCCTGTTCCCCGCCCTCGCCGCCGCCCTGCTTTTGAGCGCCTGCGGCTATAAAGGCGACCTCTACCTGCCCAAAGAAAGCGACCGCGCCCGCTTCGCCCCCGTGCAAACCGGCCTGCAATTCAGCCCCATCGCGCCGATGCCCGATGTGGAGCCGCAACCGCTGCCTGCCGATAAATAACAGCAAAATGCCTCGGTCATACTTTTTCAGGTAGCCTCTTTCCTGCCGGAGGCTACCTGAAAATATAACCGCAGCGCTATCACCTACCCCGCCGCTCCTGCCCGGCTTTACTTCTTCGGCGGCAGGATGCTGCCGGTTTCGGCGGCACGTTCTTTCCAGATGGGCAGCCATTGGGCTATGCGCTCGCGGTAAGGCTCGTAGATTGGTCGGATGGTGGGGAAATCATCCTTGATAAACCGTTCCACATAATCAAAGTCCAGCAGGATGGCGCGGGCGATACAGTTGCCCAAGCCTTCGTATCCTTCTGCGGTAGACGGATTGGGAAACTCGCCATAAATCGGATAACCGGCTAGAAACTCCTTTTCGTCCGGATTGCTGAAATAACGCTCAACCAGATCTAAACCGCGTTCGAAAAAATCGCGGATATAGGCTTCGGCATCAGGCAAGGTATGCACCAATTTCTGATAAATCATGCAATGATTATGGGCTTCTGGACAAAGTATAGACATACGAGCTGTCCATTTTGTTTGGAAATCCTGAAAACCCTCTTTAAAGATTTTAGTTACTGATTGATTGAAAACGCGGACATAGGGTTCTGCCGAAAGATGCAATACCCAACCCGGATCAATCCAAATCTCAGAATGTTTCAACGTTTTATTTTTAAAAACACTCGCCTTATATTCCCAGCCGGGATACTCCTCCGCCAAGCGAACGCAAAACTCTTTCACATCTGATTTGTTCAACATACTTTCCCTTTCCGTTTTATCCCGTTTGTCTGACCGCGTATTTCCCGCTGTGCCGATGCCTGCGCTTTTCAGGTAGCCTTGCCCTGCTCCCGCCGATACGCCTCCTGCAAGGGTTTAATCCGCGCCAACCTATCGGCGGCGATGGCTTCGGCGATGCGTTGCGGTTGCTCGGCGTGGGCGGCGGCGATGGCGGCGGTGTCGGTTTGCTGCGCGGCGGCGAGCAGGGCGAGCCAGTGTTCGCGCTGCGGATAGGCGGCGTGTTCGAGGCCGAGGCGGCCTTGCGCGTCGGCGCGGCACACGTTGAGCATGGCGGCGAAGCGTTCGGGGCGGCGGTAGGCATCGGTTTGCTGCAAAATTTTGGCGGCGGTTTGCGGGCGCAATTCGGCCGCCTTGTGCAGCCGCCCGTGCCAGCGGCACACTTGCACGGCCAAGTCGGCGCAGGCTTTGGGCACTTTCCAGCGCCGGTTTGCTGCCTGCACCAGCGGCACGCCGGCTTCCTCGTGGCCGTGGTGCGCAGGCAGGATGTCGGGCGCGGTGGCGGCTTTGCCCAAATCGTGCAGCAGCGCGGCGTAGCGTTCGGGCAGGCTCAGACCGGCATCGGCGGCGCTTTGCAGGGTGAGCAGGGTGTGGATGCCGCAGTCGATTTCGGGGTGGTAGTCTGCGCGTTGCGGCACGCCGAACAGGGCTTCCACTTCGGGCAGCAGCACGGCGAGCGCGCCGCATTGGCGCAGCACTTCAATCATGCGCACCGGCCGCGCTTCCATCAGCCCGCGCGCAAATTCCTGCCACACACGCTCGGCCACCAGCGCATCAGCTTCGCCGTTTTGCACCATATCCGCCATCAGGCGCAGGGTTTCGGGGGCTACCTGAAAACCGTAGCGGGCGGCAAACCGCGCGGTACGCAAAATCCGCACCGGGTCTTCGGCGAAGGCGAGGGAAACGTGGCGCAATATGCCCGCGGCCAAATCGGCCTGCCCGCCGAAGGGGTCGATAACCTGCCCGGCGGAATCCTGCGCCATGGCGTTGATGGTGAGGTCGCGCCGTTGCAGGTCTTGCTCCAGGGTAACGTCCGGCTCGGCGTGGAAAGTGAAGCCGGCATAGCCGCGCCCGGTTTTGCGCTCGGTACGTGCCAGGGCGTATTCCTCATGCGTTTCGGGGTGCAGGAACACCGGAAAATCCTTGCCCACCGGCTGATAGCCCGCCGCGAGCATGGCCGGCGCATCGGCGCCCACCACCACCCAATCGCGGTCTTTCACTTCCCGCCCCAACAAGGCATCGCGCACCGCGCCGCCCACCAGATAAATCTCCATCTGCCCTTTTCCTGTTTGCAGTTCGTCCAAACCGAATCATGCCCGATTTGCCCCGTTTTGCCAAAACCACCGATTCAGGCTACCTGAAAACATATCCACCTATATCAAGCCAGCCGCCTGATTTTGCTGCTACAATCTGCTTCAATCTTTCCCCGCCTTGGAGATCGCCATGAAACCAGCCCTACTGCTCCTGCTCGCCATTCTGCCCCTAACCGCCCACGCCCGCAGTCTAACGGTAGATGCAACTAACCTGCCTCCCGGCTGGCAGGCCGAAGTGCAAAGCGACAGCTGCGACAGAGATGGTTTGATTTGCATGGGCCCGGCCCAAATCACCCTGCGCCACGGCAGCTTCTCGCAAAGCTTCCGCAGCGAACAACTCTCTTTCCACAACAATGGATTGTGGCCAAGTGATGTGCAAATGGGCGACTTCAACTTCGATGGTAAACCCGACCTGGCCATCCGCAACGGCAATGGCGGTTCCTACGGCAACCCCAGCTACGATATCTATGTGCAAACCCAATCCGGCCGCTTCGTTAAAAGCCGCGAGCTCACCGAGCTCGCCTCCGCCTACATGGGCCTGTTCCGAATAGACCCTGCCCGCCGCACCCTGAGCACCGAATCCCGCGACGGCTGCTGCTTCCATATCGAAGAAACCTGGCAGATTATCCCCGGCCGTGCGCCACGTAAAATCGTCATCACCACACGGGACAGCCGGCAAGGCAACGGCGCCTACACCGAAGTCATCACCAGACGGCTGGTGAACGGCCGCTGGCGGCAAAGCGTGCGCCGCGAACGCTAATACCCAGCCGCCCTCCGTAAAAAAGGCTACCTGAATATTCAGGTAGCCTCTCGTTTATCCCAACATCAGCCAGCCATACAGCTTAAACACCAGCCAGCCTAAAAACGCGCCGGCGGGCAAATCTATCAGATAGTGCTGCTTGGTAAACATACAGGAAAGCGCGATCAACACCGGAAAGGCAAACGCCACCGCGCCCATGCTCGGGTAGGCATACATGGCCGTGAGCATCGCCACCGAAACGTGCATACTCGGAAAGCAGTTGGTGGATTGGTCGAACTTCTGCACAAACAGCAAAAACTTCTCCGAAGCCGTTTTGCCCGTGTTCACGCTGCGCCAGTGCGGCGGCGTAGACACCGGCCACAGCCAGAAAAACATCATTTGCACAAACAGCAAAATCAAAAAGCTAAACGCCGTCATCACAAACTGGCGCGAATCCGCCATCAGCCAGTTTAAATACAAAATCGCCGGATAATACAAAAAGCTATACACCCACGACCACCAAGCCACAAACGGGATCTTCTCATCCAGCGGCGAATGCAGCACCTGCGCTGGCCGCAGCGGGTGGCGCTGGGTGAAAAAATAAAACTGATACGCCCCCACAATCAAAATCCCGCTCAACACCAAATTCACTACATAATCCACAGCAGTCATCTGCCGCTCCCTTATCGTGTAAAATGTTGTGAAGACTAGCAACCAGCCACACTTTTGTCAATTTATTAACATCGCCATCATGCTCAAAATCACGCCCATTCCCGCCCTTGCCGACAACTACATCTGGCTGCTCCAACAAGGCAACGAAGCCGTCTGCATCGACCCCGGCGATGCCGCCCCCGTAATAGGCTACCTGAAAGCCCACGGCCTGGCGCTGCGCCAAATCTGGATTACCCACCACCACGCCGACCACACCGCCGGCCTGCCCGAGCTCATCCGCCAGTGCCCCGACTGCCGCGTTTACGCCAACCACGACATCCCATACGCCACCCACACCGTAGGCGAAGGCAGCAGCTGGCCGCTCTGGCAAAGCCAAGTGGAAGTTTGGCACACCCCCGGCCACACCCAAACCCACCTCAGCTACCTGCTGCAAGCAGGCGGGCAAGCCCATCTCTTTTGCGGCGACACCCTCTTTTCCGCCGGCTGCGGCCGCGTCTTCGACGGCACCCCCGCCCAACTCTTCGCCTCCCTGCAACGCATCAACAGGCTACCTGAAAACACCCTGCTCTACCCCGCCCACGAATACACCGCCGCCAACCTGCGTTTCGCTGCACACATCGAGCCGCACAACCCCGAAATCGCCCGCAGCCAGGCCGCCGCCGTGCACACGCCCACCCTGCCCGTATCCCTCGCCCACGAGCGGCAAATCAACCCCTTCCTGCGCACTGCCGATTTTCAGGTAGCCGCCCGCACCGCCGAACTCTCCGGCCAAAGCCTGCACGACGAAGAACAAGTCTTCACCGCCCTACGCGAATTAAAAAACCATTTTTAAACCCACATGGCAGCTTGATTACGGAGCTAAAAAGGCTACCTGAAAGTACCGCGCAGCGTAGTTTCTGCGCAATTAAATATTTCAGGTAGCCTTTTGGCGGCAATCTTTGTATCGTAGCCGCTTATTTGTCCGTTTGCCCGTATCGCAGCAAATACAGCAGATAAACGGTAAACAGCAAAGCCATCCAGAAAGACGGGATGAGCACGGGATACAGCGTTCCGGCGGCAGACGGATAAACAATTCTAAGCATTCTGCCCAACAACACGCCCGTCAGCGGGCTGAGCAGAGCGAAGGCGCGCGGAAACACGGTTTTCCCAGCCACCACCACGGCAAACAGCCACACGCTGACCACCAGCACGCCAATCAGAAATACCGCGCCGAAAATATTTTTAAACGACTGGTATTCCGCCAGCAAAGCACCCACCGCCTCACGTTCCACGCCCGACAGCGTGGCATGGTACGCAGCGGCGCGGGCAAAATAAAAATAGCTGCTGTGCATATAAATGCACACCGTACTAAACAGAAACACCAGCATCAGGCATAACCAGGGCTGCCGCAAACCCCTATTGAGCACATACACGCCACCCGATACAAACGGAAAAAGGAACAGGGCAAATGTAGCCACTCCCACACGCCACGTCGGGAGAACCGCCATATTCTGCCAGAAACCGTCATCGAACATGGTGCGGATGTCGATGGCCAAATCTGCCAACCACACCAGCCAAAGCGCGATAATGGAGGCATAAGCGATGAGTTTTATCTGTTTCTCGTGCATGATTACTCTCCTTAAAGCAGTGTTGGTAGTGCCCATTTTACGCCCGATAATACGAACATGGATGATTTTCTTTCTCAATTAATGGCAAACTGGATTGCCATATAAACAGGATAATCTCATAGCGCAGGCAAATAGCACCAATCCTGCCTGATTTTAAAAGGCTACCTGAAATTTTTCAGGTAGCCTTTATTATTCGGCGCGCCGCTTCCGGTTAGTCCAAATATTTCAATTTGCCGCGGAAATCGTCCAGCGTTTCATAGCCTTTTTCGGCCATGATGGCTTTCAGCTCTTCGGTGATGCGGGTAAAGGCGGGTATGCCTTCTTTATGCAGGGTGGTGCCAACTTGCACCATGCTGGCGCCGCACAGGATGTGTTCGAAGGCATCGCGGCCGGTGAGCACGCCGCCGGTGCCGATGATTTGAATGGAGGGGTTAAGCCGCTGGTAGAAAGCGTGCACATTGGCCAGCGCCGTGGGTTTGATGTATTCGCCGCCGATGCCGCCGAAGCCGTTTTTGGGACGGATGATCACGGTTTCGTCTTCCACATACAGGCCGTTGCCGATGGAATTGACGCAGTTCACAAATTTGAGCGGGAATTTGTTGAAAATAGCGGCAGCTTGGTCGAAGTGGACGATATCGAAATAGGGTGGCAGCTTGATGCCCAGCGGTTTGCTGAAATAAGCAAAGGCATCGCCGAGGATTTTTTCCGTGGTTTCAAAATCGTAGGCAATCTGCGGCTTGCCCGGCACGTTGGGGCAGGAAAGGTTGAGCTCGGTGAGGCCGCTAAATCCGCTCTCTTCCACTTTGCGCAGGAGGGTGTGGGTTTCGCTGGGCGACATGCCCACCAGGGAGAGGAAGAAGGTGCGGTTCGGCTCGCGGTTTTGCAGGTCGAGCAGGTAGTCGAGGTAGTAATCGATGCCGTGGTTGGGCAGACCCATGGAGTTGATGCTGCCCAGCGGCACGTTGCGGTAGCGCGGCTCGGGGTTGCCGGCGCGCGGCTCGAGGGTGGCGGTTTTGGTCACGAAGCTGCCGGCGGCGGAGTTTTTCACTTCCTCCAATTCAGCAATGCTCATGCAGGCCACACCGGCGGCGTTCATGAGGCAGTTGTCGAAAGAAAAACCGGCAATCCGGGTTTGGGTGCTGGGCATGGGTGCTCCTTGATTGGTGGTTGAACGGCGGCATTGTACACCGAACGGAAACAGGCCGCTCGCGGCTGGGCAAACGAACGCGGCAGGCTGCCCCACAGGTTTTCAGGTAGCCTGCAATGGAACAGGCTACCTGAAACCTCAAAAGCTCGAACCGATAGTGGATTAAAAAATCAGGACAAGGCGAGGCAACGCCGTACTGGTTTTTGTTAATTCACTATAATCCACTATACCCTGTCGGCAAAGCTCTGCCGCCCCATAACCAAGGCTACCTGAAATTTCAGGTAGCCTTTCTTTAGTTTCGCTCACCGCAGCAAGCTGCGTGTGTTAAGCGTAATCGCGCAATTCGGGGTTGATGTCGGTTTGCGCCAGGTTGTTGGTGTAGTTGCACAGGGTGGCCAGCGCTACGCCCATCACCACTTCCACCGCTTGCTGTTTGTTGTAGCCCGCGTCTAGAAAGGCTTGTAGCTCGGCATCGGACACCGCGCCTTTTTTCGCCATCACGGCTTGGGTGAAGGCGGCCAGGGCGGCCAGTTTGGCGTCGTCGAATTCGGCGGGGTTCAGATGGCGCGAGGCTTGGATGGCTTTTTCGGAGAGCAATTTTTTCAGCGTGGCGATTTTGGTGTGTCCGGCCACGCAGAAGCCGCACTCGTTGGTTTTGGCGGCAATAATCTGCACCACTTCCACCTCACCGGGGGTGAGGCTGTTGGCGGCGTTGAGCTTGCCCACTTCCTGATAAAACGCCAGGGCTTCGGGCGCATTGGCCAGCACGCCGATGAGGTTGGGGATAAAGCCGTTGGCCTTGAGCGCGGCTTCCACGCGCGGCTTGGCGGCTTCGGGGGCGGTTTCTACGGTGTGGACGGGAAGACGTGCCATGATTAGGTTCCTTTATGTGTGCTTGAAAAAGTGGGATTGTAGCGGAAAGCGGGCTTTCGGCTAAATAACGGTTTGTGTGGATCGATAGAACTCAGAGGCATAAGGGCTACCTGAAAGCCGAACCGATGCTGTATCTGCGTTGACGCTTCGCTTTCAGGTAGCCTTGTTCACGTTTTGCCCGGGCTGAAAATGAGCGCGGGCGTGGGGGCGCCAACTGTATGGATAGAGGCAAACCCTGCCTGTGGCAATATAAAAAGGCTACCTGAAAATAAACGCAGCCTCTATCAAGCCAAGTTTTTCAGGTAGCCCCTAATCCGGCGCAATACTTAAGCCAGCAAACCTTTCAGCTTGGCGGCAATTTCGCCTGCCGCCACCAGTTCGGTTTCGCCGCTGCGTCGTTCGGTGTATTCCACTTTACCTTCTTTCAGGCCGCGGTCGCCGATGGCGATGCGGTGCGGAATACCCAACAGTTCGCTGTCGGCCAGCAGCACGCCGGCGCGTTCGTCGCGGTCGTCGAGCAGCACGTCCACTCCGGCGGCGGTGAGTTCGGCATAGATTTTATCGGCGGCCTCGCGCACGGCTTCGGATTTTTTGTAGTTCATCGGCACGATCACGGCTTGGAACGGCGCCATGGCGTTGGTCCAGATGATGCCGCGCTCGTCGTTGTTCTGCTCGATGGCGGCGGCCACGATGCGTGTGATGCCGATGCCGTAGCAGCCCATTTCCATGATTTGCGATTTGCCGTTGTTGTCTAAGAACGAGGCGTTCAGCGCGGCGGAATATTTGTCGCGCAGTTGGAACACGTGGCCCACTTCGATGCCGCGTGCGAGTTTCAGGTAGCCTTTGCCGTCGGGGCTGGGGTCGCCTGCGATCACGTTGCGGATGTCGGCAAATTCGGGCTCGGGGCAGTCGCGGCCGAAGTTGAAGCCGGTGTAGTGGTGGTCGTCTTCGTTGGCGCCGATCACGGTGTCGGCCAGTTTTTCCACGGCGAAGTCGGCATACACTTTGCCTTTGAAGCCCACTGGGCCGAGCGAGCCGCCGTTTGCGCCGAATTTTTCTTTAATGGCTTCGGGCGCAGCCATGGCCAGCGGGCTTTTCACGCCGGGCAGCTTTTCGGCTTTGATGTCGTTGAATTCGTGGTCGCCGCGCAGCAGCAGCAATACGAGTTCGCCCTCTTCTTCGCCTTCCACCACGATGGATTTGAGCGTGCGTTCAATCGGAATTTGCAAAAACTCTACCAACTCAGGAATGGTTTTCACGCCCGGGGTGTGCACTTTGGCGAGTTTTTCCTGCGCGGGGGCGCGTTCGCCGCTTTGGCGCAGGGTGGGGGCGAGCTCGATATTGGCGGCGAAATCGGATTCGCTGCTGTAGGCGATGACGTCTTCGCCGCTTTCGGCCAACACTTGGAATTCGTGCGAGCCGGTGCCGCCGATGCTGCCGGTGTCGGCGGCCACCGGGCGGTAGTCGAGGCCCAGGCGGTCGAACACGCGGCAGTAGGCGTTATACATGGGCTGGTAGCCGTCGCGCACCAGCGATTCGTAGTCGGCGTGGAAGGAATAGGCGTCTTTCATCACAAATTCGCGCGCGCGCATCACGCCGAAGCGGGGGCGGCGCTCGTCGCGGAATTTGGTTTGGATGTGGTAGAAATTCTTGGGCAGCTGTTTGTAGCTGGTGATTTCTTTGCGCACGATGTCGGTGATCAGCTCTTCGCAGGTGGGGCTGAAGCAGAAGGTGTTGTCGTGGCGGTCGGTGATGCGCAGCAGCTCGTCGCCGTAGAAATCCCAGCGGCCGGACTCTTTCCACAAGTCGGCCGGTTGGATAACGGGCATCAAAAGCTCGATGGCGCCGGCACGGTTCATCTCTTCGCGCACCACGGCCTCCACTTTGCGCAGCACGCGCAAGCCCATGGGCATCCAAGTGTAGAGGCCGGAGGCGTTGGCTTTAATCAGCCCGGCGCGCAGCATGAGCTTGTGGCTGGCCAGCGCGGCTTCGGCGGGGGCTTCTTTGAGGGTGGAAATAAAGAACTGGGAGGCTTTCATGACGGGCTTTCTGCGGGATTAAGAATAGGCGGGGAATTGTATCAATGTTTCAGGCGGGCTGCAGCATGAGAGGCTACCTGAAAGCTACGGTTTGGTTTTTCAGGTAGCCTGCAGCACGGGCTACCTGAAAAAACTTGAGCGGAAACACTCGATTTCCCCTGCCACGCTGCCAGCCATATCAAGTATGCCAAGGCAGCTCACGCGGCAGGAAGAAATGAAGCGCTTCCGCTGTATTTGAGAATTTCAGGTAGCCTTTTGCCGTATCAACCGCCTGCCTTTTCCAACTGCCGCCGCATTTCGGCAATCACTGCGGCGTAGTCGGGCTGATTGAAAATGGCGGAACCGGCCACGAAGGTGTCGGCACCGGCGGCAGCGATTTCGGCAATGTTGTCGGCCTTGATGCCGCCGTCCACCTCAATCAGGATGCGGCGGCCGCTTTCGGCGGCGTAGAGGTCGGTGAGCGAGCGCACCTGTTCGATTTTCTCCAGCGTGTGCGGAATAAATTTCTGCCCGCCAAAGCCGGGATTAACCGACATCAGCAGCACCACATCCAGTTTGTCTAACACATGTTCCAACACATACACCGGCGTAGCGGGATTGAGCACCAGCCCGGCGCGGCAGCCGCTGTCGCGGATCAGGCTTAAGCTGCGGTCGATATGGCGGCTGGCTTCGGGGTGGAAGGTAATGATGTCCGCCCCAGCCTTGGCGAAGGCCTGAATCATTTCGTCCACCGGATCCACCATCAAATGCACATCCAGCGGCACGGTAGCATAAGGCTTGAGCGCGGCGCACACCATCGGCCCGAAAGTGAGGTTGGGCACGTAGTGGTTGTCCATCACATCAAAATGGATCCAGTCGGCCCCGGCGGCAATCACACGCCGCACTTCTTCGCCCAAACGGGCGAAATCGGCAGATAAAATGCTCGGAGCGATACGGTAGTGGGTCATATTGGTGCTTTCTTCCATAAATAGGGCTATAATTCATCGCACATCGTGCCAAAAACGTAGTGGTTTCCAATACATTGTTGTTTACACAGGTTTACCAAGATTATACCGTGTTTCACGCCGTCATTCGTATACTGGCGGCAATAAATTTACTTGGTTCGACACTGAATCTAAAGAGTTAATCCCATGACTCCCCTCCCCTGCCGCCAAACCCTTTGCCGGGTTGTATTTTCCACCCTCCTGCTCACCGCCGGCAGCCTTGCCTTGGCCGATAGCCCCACCTGCGATATGCGCCAGCTCGCGCTCAGCAGCAGCCAACAGGAACAGCTGCGCCAAGTGCGCGCCGAATACCGCCAACGGATGGACAACCTCGTGGCACAATCGCGCAACCTGCGCCAATACACCACGCAAGCTTCCAATTTGGTGCTCTCCGGCCCGGTGTTTGATGAAAACATGGCACGGCATTATGTGAACGAAAAATACACCCCGCAAATGCAGCGTGAAGTGGAAAACCTGCGCGCCCAACACGCCTTGCTGCAAATCCTCACGCCGCAGCAGCGGCAGGAATGGCGCAGGCATTGCCTGTATCAATAAAGCATCCTGCCCGATGGAAAGGCTACCTGAAAATTCAGGTAGCCTTTTGCATTTGCCCGCCCAGCCGTTTTCAATCCCGGCATGGCTGAAATAGTTACTGCTTCATACATTGGCGCAGACCGGTATGGCGAGGCGGCCTACGCAACAGGAAAAATAAGTATAGCGAATTAACAAAAATCAGGACAAGGCGACGAGCCGCAGACAGTACAGAT
>ERZ772827.135-NODE-135-length-40446-cov-95.115026_pt1 | contig 40446 bp, 50 predicted proteins | sample MGYA00580850_ERZ772827 | MGnify/ENA primary metagenome ERZ772827 (study PRJEB29015, sample SAMEA2737950) | human oral metagenome | biome: human oral; feature: human-associated habitat; material: dental | place: China | collected 2145 ... | reverse complement strand
GGGGTGGTGTGGGGGGTGGTGTGGGGGCCTGGCCCTCTTGCAGCGTCAGGTTGATCGTCAGGTCGGCGGCTGTGGTGTTGGGGCGGGCGGGGGTCGGAACAAGGGCGGCGGCCGTGTAGGTCTTGTCGGCGGCGGTGGCGCGGGCTTCGACAAGCGAACCGGCGGGCGGGTTGAACGGCACGGCAAGAGTCAGGGCGTATCGGACGGCGGGCGGGCGCCTCCAGGCGTCCTTATCTGTTGCTGCGGGGGCGGCGGCGGGGGCGAGGAAGACGACGCGGCCGGCGGCGACGACCCCTTCGTAGGCGGCGGTGGCGGGGCCGCATAGGGCGGTGGCCGGGGCGCGGAGGGGGGCGCTGAGGGGGTTGGAGGGGAGGGCGGCGTCGGGGCAGCGGACGGTCACGGTAACGGGTGTGCCGGCGGGTGGGGGCGGGGTCGGAAGGGCGATCGACAGGCGCATATGAGGATTGTAGCGGGGGCGGGGGGTTTTTGGTCTTTGTCCGGTCAAAGATGGTGGAGGGTCTCATGCGTAACACGGGTTTGTAGCACCTTGTAGCAGGGGGATTTTTTACTAGGAAGGGGCAGGGCGGGTGGTACAGGCACCTGTTGGAAGGGGTTTTGTGCGTTTGTCGACACCCCCGTGGGGGGTTGATCGGAAGGGCTGGGGTCGGGCTGGTGGGGGTTTTGTGACCTAAGTCCCAGAGGGCGGATTCAAGAAATTGAGCAGGGGACGTAGGTCCTATGTCGGAGGCCGATAGGAACCTATGGGCGCTAGGAAGGTGGAAATGGGGCGGCGGGGTGGTGGCGCGGGGGGTGGTTTGAAGGGTGGTGGAGGAAAACGGAAGAGGCTGAAGGTGCTGATGTGACCAACAGGTACCTGTTATACAATAATTATTCACGGGGTTGCATAAAAGGGGCAGAAGGTCATACGGCATGACTGGAAGGCAAGCCTAAGTAAGGGGTGTGGGCTTCGTCATAGCGGAAGAGGGGTGGAAAGACGGGGAAAAGACGGAAGGGCTCGTTGGAGGAGAGGGTCGGGGGATGGGGGTGAATACGGGATACGGGTGGGGGGTATCAAGTGGATAGCTTGTTCGACAGCTTCAAAACGGGGCGCGGGTAGCGCATGAGGAGAGCGGATGTCAAGAGAGGCGGGTCACAGACCCCATCGACACACCCTGGGCACACGCTCCACCCAGAGGGGCCGACAGCCGACGACACGCCCGAGACCTCGCACCCGCCTACCCGTCCCCGTCGCAGGAAGCATCCGATTTCGCCTCCGTCGCGGCGGCGGCGCCGCCGACTTGATTTTCTCCCTGCGCCAGTGCTAGAATACCGCCCTTCAAATTTCCCCGTAGCATGACGTAGCATCTAAAATTTTGTCATAATGTCCCTTATCGGAGCGGAATTGTTGCGACGCCGCCGATAGGTCCCCGTACCCGGTGCGCCCCAAGCCGGCTCCGCTCCCAGCAATCTCCCAGCAAAAATCCTCCGTGCCCTAGCTCACACAGGCCATGTATTGCGCTGCCACCATACATGGTGCTATCCGCGCGCGTGCCCATGCGCACAGAGCACTCACGCGCCCGCGCACACATACGCCCGGGCGCATGACGCGCGTGCGTGCCCGGGCCCGGCCGCTGCCCCGGCGACAGACATACCCCTAGGGCTCACGCTATGGGGCCTAGAAGCGACGAACGGGCCCGGGCAAGTACCCGGGCCTGGCCAGTGGGTGAAAGTCTCTCAGAATCGCTCCCATGCAATCCGCCTGTCCTAAAATGTGATCAAGCACTCTCTTGACTGACTGAGTAGTCATGGTGTATCACGCGCGCTACGCGCGTACATGCGCGTGCATAAGCCCCAAAAATATAGCGCCGAAAATAGTGAAAACAGGACTTTTCGCTGCAATACCGCCAAAACGTGTTTTGCAACAAGTTATATCTGTGGGCTAGGTCACTTTCACTAAATATTGCTACTACCTACTACTACTACTACTACTACTACTACCTGCTACTACTACTACCTATAACCACACGAGCTGCATAATTATACGTTGCCTACGTCACACCAATGTGGTCTTCATCACACACCCAAAACCCTGCAATTCCAGCACTTCACAATTTTTGGGACGAAAATCGGCTACCCTCCCCGTCGCGTACACGCGCGCGTACGCGCGTGATACCATACCGAACCGATTCAATTCAACATGACTTCCGTCACACTAGACTGTCTACCTAGTGTCCGTCGCTCACATACCCCGCCCTAAAGTCAAACTCAAACTTTGTGAACCGCCAAACCAATTTTGTGCTCCCCGTCACCCTCACTTTCCCCCACAACACTACTTAGCCTCGCCTTACTGCCCCTGTCGTGCTACGACAGGCACACTACTTTTACCCCACCCTAAATCCTTAAAGAAACCTGATATGACCAACGGCACAATTTCCCCCCTCCCTAGGACCAAGGTCCCCTTCTCTCCCTACCTACCCCGCCTAACCCCTATTTTGTGACGGCGCCCACATCCACCAATGTTCCACGTGAAACATCGCCGGCCCGCTATGCGGGCCGGCTGTCGACCTTGCCCGTAGGGCCCGCGCAAGACAGACAGACAGAGAGAGCGGCCGTCGCCAATGTTTCACGTGAAACACACACACACACACACCGCCACACTCATCCCCCGCATAACCTATCGCCCGGTAACTTAAAGTGTGTCTTAGATCACGCAAAGATACCCCTATTTCCTCTTGACCCTACCCGCCAAGCGGGGTACCTTTATACATGTCAAGGGGAACAGCCCAAGACACCAACCTAAACCGAAAGGAACAGATCATGAGCGCTACCCCGACCATGTGGGGCTACCCCGCCGCGTGCTATCGGCAGCACGTCCCTGCCCAGGGACTCATCCGCCGATGCGCGGATGAGCTCGCCCGTGACCTGACGCGGGGATACCCCATCACCAAGTCGGTCGCCGACGGCATCCTGGCCCCACTGGGGCCAGCAGACATTGCCTATGTCGTGGCGGGCTTGGCCCACGCGCCCGCGGGCTACCCCGCGACCGGAGACTGGCGCGGAAGGCTGGCCGATGCGCTGGCGGCGTACGCCGCCAGCCGGCGCCCGGCCGCCTGAACCCCTAACCCCGCGGCCGTAGGCCGCAATAGCCCCGCCCTAGTGGGCCCGCGCCAGTGCGATCCTGGCCCGGGGCACCGTGCTCCTGGTGAGCGCGTGTGATGAAAATTGGATAGTGCGCCCCGGGGAAGAAATAGGAGCAATGTTTCACGTGAAACTTTGCGCCCGCCCTTCATCCGCCGATCCCGGCCCGTGTAAGTGGACCGGTCAGCACAGAGATAATCGCCGGGTTACCCCGACTGAAACACTCTGTGACACAGATCACGGAAAGATAGGTAGACAATTCCCAAGCGGCGCGCTAGACTAGAGTCATCACAAGGGAGAGAGAAGGAACGGCCCCAAGCCCGACCAACCCTCTTACCCCGCGAAGATTGAGAACTACATATGCGGCCCCGTGCAATAGACGGTTAAAAACGGGGCCGCGCGGCCGGTAGGCCAGTTGCAGTCCGTGCCATAAGGTCACTAGGACGTCCCATAGCGCCGACGATGCGTCGCCCTGTTCCCCCGGGAGCGGGACAGTGCGTCATCGGCCGGGACGAACCGAAATGATTTTTGGGTGTACAACCAACGGATATAAGACAAAGCATACGGCCGGGTAAACGGAAGCGGCCCGCTCAGAACGGGCCCGGTCATCCGCATGATGACGAGACCATGCCTTCAAAAGCATACCCGGCGCGGGCGCGGAAAATATTTTCCGCGCGCCATCCCCACCAATCCATCCCCCATAAACCGGAAGGGAACCACAATGAACCTCAAGACCTACTACCGCACCGCCGTTGTCCCCGCCACGGCCTATGACGGCCGGGACAAGGTCCGGAACGAGCTGCTCTATGAGCAGCTGGGCTGGCTCCGTGCCGCCATGGCCACCGACGCCCCAGCCATCGCGCCGGGACTCCATGTCGAGAGCAAGGGCATCGGAACGGACCGGACCGCCTACCTCATGGTGGACCTGTACCACGGCGACGCCGACGCGAACGCGATCCCCTATGACGAGCGCTACGTGCGCGTCGGTGAGCTCAGCGTCCGACCCAGTGACGCCGCTATGTGGGAGATCGAACCGGAGTACGGTACCGATTCCTGGGACAACCCTATCCTCGCCTGCGAGGAGACCATCGGCCTCACCATTGAGGCCGTCGCCCAGGCGATCGCCGGCATCATCGGCGCCGGCGCGAGCGTCGTGCCCGACGCGCACGGGCACGCTACGGTGGCACTGGACGCTACCGACGCCACGGCCGTGCCTATCACGCACGGCGCGCTCCCCATCACCATCGCCGCGCTGCGAGCCGAAGCTCAGGCCATGACGGCCGCCGCCGTGAGCGAGTCGCTCACGGCCTGCCACCCTGACGCCGCGGCCCAGACGAGCACCGATGCGTGGCCCGAGATCACGCTCTACGCCCGGGACGGCCAGACCATCCTGGCGTCGGTGGACTACAGCCAGGATCACGACGATGCCGTGGTCCTCACCGGGCCCGACGGCCGGTCCTACATCATCTGGACCGGTGAGCACGAGCCGGTGAGCTGGCAGGATGAGGACGATATCGTCCGGCCGATCTGCGACGCCGTGCGCGCCGCGCTGGACGCCGACGCCGCCTGAACCCCTACCCCTGCCCCTGCCCCTGCCCCTACTAACAGCCCGGCCGCTAGAGCGGAGGCCGTAGCGCGGTTCGATCCCGCGCCCGGGCGCGCTGCCGTCATCCGACGCGCACCAACCCGCTAAACCGAGAGGAAGGAACCAAAATGTACTGTGACTCGCCCGAAGTGATTGAGGCACTTAAGAATATGCCCCCACCGCCCGCTAAGTGGGCCGGCTTCAAGAGCATCTGGCCCCGGCTGGCTGCCGCGGCCGAGTGTGTGACTAAGGCTCCCGACGGCACCGAGAGTGCTGTGTGGGTTCGGGGATGGCGCGGGCGTGGGCGCGAGCTGCACGCCCACGCTACTTGGGACGCCAACGGCCGCTTTAGCGGCAGTGTCATTGAGTACTCTTTCCGTGATGCCGAAGACCGTGAGGGGGAAGTGATCTTCCGTGAGGAAGTCTCTTCCGAGTTCGCCTTGGCGGATTGGCTCATGGAGTACGGTTACTGAACCGTGCTCCGTTAACCCCGCGTAAGCGGGGATGCGCCCTTGAAGGCGGGCGCTCACCCTCACACACATAGACCGAGAGGAAAATTAACCATGACCACTGTGCACGCTTTCCCGAATAGCTGGACGCCGCGCGCCATCCTGTACACGGGGGGCGCCCTCATCGCCGCCGGCGCGATCATTGCGGGCAGCGCCGCCTTCCTGGCTGACAGTACCAGGAACACGTCTTCCGCCCCGGCCCCGGGGCCCACGGCCGTCGTGACGACTACCGACGCCCCGGGACGTCTTGCCCCGCGTTGCTTCGAGACTTCTACGGCCGGGGCGCAGGATTGCGCGTGGGTGCCCGTCGCCCCGTGCCTTACCGATGAGGACGGCGATGACGCGATCCCGTCCTCTTTCGAGGGCTGTTATTGGGACGCCAAGGCCCGCGGGAACCACGTGGGTTCCTCCTATGTGATCTGGCGTCAGAATCGGGGCTGACGCCCCGCCCAACCAATTAGCCCCGGGAGAGAGGATCATTCCGGTTCGCTACCGGCCCGGGGCACGGGGCCTGTACGTTCGTACGGGCCTTTTGAAGAGAGGACAAATCATGACGGTCTTTGAGAACCTCACGCCCCATCCTTTGAACATTAAGACCGCGGATGGCGGCTTCGTCACCATTCCGCCCTCATTCCGCGGGCCGGCGCGCGTCGTGTATGACACGCTCCCCCCGGAACAGGTGTCCTACGGCGGCCTGGCAACCTTCGAGGTCACTGTGGCCAGCCGTCCCCGGGAGATCATCGGCCTGCCCGACCCCGATGAGGAAGATGAGCCTCTCATCTTCATTGTCGCCAAGGCGGTTGCCGATGCGGCGCCGTCCTGGCGTGAGGACCTGATGAGCCCGGGACGTCTTATTAGGGACGCCGACGGGACCGTCATCGGATGCGACGGGCTTACCCGTCGCGCCTGAACCGAGCCACGGCGGGACGAAGATCTAATACTCGCCCGCCCAACCCATTAGCCCCGGGAGGAGAACTATAGCCCGTTCGCCGCGGGCCCGGGGCGCGATTGTCGTGCAAAAGTACGGCACCGGAAGAGAGAGAGAGAGAGGAAAAGCAATGGAAGAGGACGGGAACGAGACCAAGACCGACATCGACAACCTGATCGAGCGCATCGTCGACGCCCTGAACACGGACGCCTCACCGGAGTGGAACGCTGCTCCCAGTTGGGCCGACTACGTGCTCACCTGGGAGGGTCTGCGCCGCCTGGCCAACGACCTGCTCGGTAGGAAGCCCTACGACGGGAGGGATCCGCTGGCCGAGCCCGTACTGCGGGACTTCCTGACCGCCGCCCTGAACGCCGAGGGCTACGTCGTCCTGCCCCGGAACGGCAACAGCCACTACGGGCCGCTGTGCCCCCAGCACGAGGCGCGGCACAAGTACGAGGCCCGCAAGGTGGGGAGGGTTCCCGACCCGTCCTGGGTGGGAGCCGTGTGCGTCGACTGCCACCGCACCGTGGACGGCGCCACGGACAAGGTGACCATCTACGTGTGGTGAAAGACCACAACAGCCGGGACGGTCGAAGCGGGGGTTCGACTCCCCCGCCCGGCACGGGACGAAAACAGCCCCAACAACCCGAACCGAAGGAAGAGAACATGACCATCATCACTGTCGGCCGACCCGAGACCGACATGATCCGCCACTGGTACCGCACGCTCGATGAGATCGGGCACACCGGTATCGAGAACGCCGTGTCCCTGGACACGGACGACGGCGTCGTGCGGATTGTCGGCGTCGATGGCAACGAGGTCGTCATCGGCAAGGTCCACCAGCACAACAGCATGCCCATCCTCATGCCCGACGGCTGGGAGGAGAACGGGGACGAGGGGGAGTACCTCACTTCTCCCGAGGACGCCGCCGGGCTCATCCGCCAGCAGGTCCTCACCATGCTCATCCCCGCCGATGCCCCCGTCTATGTCGGGGGCGACGACAGGACCCTGCGATGGGCCGGGACCAACGACGAGGTGTACTCCCTCTCGGACACCGAGCCCGGCGGCCTCGGAGACATCTGGGAGGACATCCGCACAGCCGTCAGCCGCACCTGGTGCGTCGATGTGGCCACCGAGCTGCTCAACCGGCTTGTCGAGGGGAACCTGCCCGCCGGGCAGGACGACAAGGCCCACCTGGCCCTGCCCGGCCCCGCCGACGCCACCGTCAGCCTCGAAGGCCGGACGGTTCGTTTCACACAGGGTGTCGGCTATCTGCTCACCGTCCACTACGAGGAGGACGGCAAGATCCGCTACACCCAGGCGTACGTGGACTACGAGGACGACGTGGATCTGGAAGACATGCTGACCTTCCTGATTGACCCCGACAACCAGAAGGAGACCGACTGACAATGGCGGCAACCCTAGACACCCGCGCGCAACGGGAGAACCACGCACTGAGGACCTGGTACCGGGCCCTCGACGCCATCGAATGCCCGGCGATCGACGACTACCTGACCTGGGACCACCGGTACGACGGCAAAGCGGAGGGAATCGTCGGGGACGTGTGGTGGTCGCACACCATACGCCTCGGCCGTATCGAACAGGGCCGCTACGTTCCCCGCGGATACAGTCTCAACAACTACGATGAGACCCTCCCCTTCAACCGGGACGGAGCCGGCGACGTCGCCCGGCGGATCCAGGAGCAGGTCCTGGGTGCTTCGCTGGACTACTTCACCGACCCCACTGTTATCTACGACGGCGGGGACGTGGATGATGTCGTGCCCTTCCGTACGCTCGTTGTCGACGACGGTGAGGTCACTGTCGACGAGGACGGCGTGACCATTTTCGAGCTCGAAGGGGACATTATCAATCCCCTCGACCTGAGGTTCCAGGTTCACGCGGCCCTCGCCGACTACATGAAGGACCGGCTTGCCGAGGACATCATCTACCGGGTTCGGGGTGATGACGGTCGGATCCTGGTCCGCTACCCGCCCGGCTCCGTCCTCATCATCACGCAAGATGACCCCACCGCCCCCCGGTGGGTCGGCGTCTGCCAGAAGCCGCCGGTTGAGGGGGTCCAGCTGGTTCGCGTGATCACGGGGACCGGGAATACGCCGGCCGCCGTCTTCGACCTGTCCTGGGATGAGATCAAGCGGGTTAGGGAGGCCGTGACGGCGGCCTGCAGCCACCTCGTCAAGAATGAGAACACCACAAAGGAGACACCATGATCAGCGACGAACGCATCGAAGAGCTTCTGGGGATGGGGATCGCCAAGGAGATGCCCACCAACCTCGACAACCGGACACTGGCGCGCACGACCGCGATCGCCACCGTGAAGGCCGCCGAGGAGAGGCTTGGCATCAAGGACGTCAGGCTGTACATGACCTTCAACGGGGCCGTCATCACCGGGCCGACGGCCCTGCCCCTGTGCTACGTGAGCGTCATGCGCACGAACCTGTTCGGCCTGGGGCACACCCTCGGCCTCTTGGAGAACTCGGCGGGGCGGGTTGTCGAACAGACCTGGGTTGTCGCCGACCCGCCCCACACCCACGAGACCCGGCCGACCGAGGTTCAGGCCCGGGTCCTTGTCGGCGAGCCGAGCTGGGTCGTGGACGCCGAGGACCTGGCCGCGTTCACCAACCGGATCAGGCGGGCCCTTGTCATGCGCCTGATCGGTGGCCTCAAGCGGAAGGACGAGCCCGACCTGGTCATCGCGCAGGTGGCCGACGACGGCCGGTGGGCCAGTGTCGACCCGGTTGGGGACGACGAGGACACTGAGGACGACGGCCGCTTCGGCCTGCCCCTCGCCAAGGGCATGGCGGCTGTCCGGGACGTGCTCATCAGCCAGTGGAAGAAGCACCGATGAGCAACAAGAAGGGGAAGAAGGAGCCCGCCGAGAAGTTCTGGAGGCGGGTGCACAGGCACTTCCCCTGTGCCTTCGGGGACGACAAGGAGCTCGTCCTTCAGCGGGTGGACGATGACAATGACGGCGACGGGCCCACTTGGTTTGTCGACTACGAAGGGAGGCACCGGTACCGCATCGGTCGGCCCGGTGAGATCTTCGACATGGCTCGCGGCCGCTGGTACACCTTCGACGGGGCCCGCGAGGCCGCCCTGTGGGTTGTCGACGACATGCTGAAGCGGATCCTGGAATCCTTCGTCGAAGTCGGGGCCATCAAGCGGGTGTGGGGCAACACCATTCTGCGATACGGGGCCACGCTGCTGTGGATGGGGGATTTGGGCTACACCGGGAAGGCGCCCGTCCTCATCGACCTCAACCGCTTCAACAGCCTCGAAGAGGCTGCCAAGGACCTGGCCCTGTGGATCCGCCGCGAGCTCATTGAGACTTCCGCCCGTCGCCTGTCCGCCCCCATGCGGTACAAGCAGTCCATGGCCCCCGACAAGTTCAAGTTCGAAACGATCGAGGACCGAACCGGGGCCTGGCTGGGCGTGTACAGCTGGGACCTCAACAGGGAGGATGTCACCCTGCCCATCGTCAAGGCGCAGATCCTGCCCCTTGATCAGGGCCAGGTCATCGTCCTGCTCTACAAGGGCAACAAGGAGATCCAGCCCCGCATCGTCGTCCAGGTCGGCGACGACGAGTCCGGGCTCACCGACGACGCGCTGAAGGGTATCACCCACATGCGCAAGACCATCATGGATATTCTGAACGAGTCAGAAGCCGGCCAGTAGTCGGCGCTGACAGGAAGAGAGAAAAGGAAACGAGATGAAAACCCGAGACGACTGGGACGAACTGGCGCGAACACTCGATGAGGCGCTGCCCGACGGCGTCGGCGTCTACTTCCCCGGCCGAGCGGACGACGAGGACAATGACCTGCGGCTCATCCCCGGTGAGAACGGCCGCGCCCGCCTGGTCATCAACCTGGGTGACGCCGATACGGCACACAGCGAGGAGACCATCTACCTGGAGTGGGGCCTGAACACGAACGAAGAGGGCGGGTATGTTCCGGACCTGGAGTGGTGGACGTCGGACTGGACGCGCTCCGGTGCCGGGGACACCGACAGCCCGCAGGATATGGACGAGGCCATGAGCGAACTGGCCGGCGACATCATCGGGACCGTGCTCGACATGGTCCAGGACCTGGCCGGCGGTGAACGTGAGGACGGGGCCATCTACTACAACGACCAGGGTCGTGTCGAAGTGGATGATGACCTGCGCTACGTGCTCACCGCCGCCTACGACAAGGGGGCGGCGGATGTGATGGCCTGCCTGCGAGAGGAGTTCCTCGACGCCGGTCTCGAAGAGGCCGAGGACCAGGGCGTGTTCGTCAACCGTGACAACGGGCGGGCCCTGATCCTTGAGGTCGACCTGCGCTACCCCTGCGACGGGGGATCCAAGTGCACTCTGAGGAAGGCGCACTCCCGGGGCGGTTTCGCCACCATGTTCCTGGCCCGGGGCGCCGAGCGGCTGCTCAGCAATGAGGACCGGGCGAGGGTGCGCGCCGCCGTGGCCTGGCTGAACGGTAAGACGGAGGGGACCGATGAGTGACCTTACGCCGCCTGAGTCCTGGGAGACCCTGGGACACGCGAACTACTGGCTCGACCGGTTCATCAAGGAGACGGACGGGCCGACGAGGTACCAGGACCTGTTCCACCTGCCCCCGCTCATCTTCGACCAGATTCGGGACGGGTGGAAGACCAAGATCGTCCTCAAGAAGCGGTTCGCGGGCGACCCCGACTTCCTGGCGGAGTTCATCAAGTGCGAGCGGATGCCGCCCGCGCAGCGCGAGAGGTACCGGAACCTCTCCGAAGTGCTCAGGGGGTTCCCCTACGATGAGGAGGACGACGATGAGGATTGAGAACCACACGGGCGTTGACATCACCGTCCTGGACCTGCATGACCAGTCCAAGGTGATCCTGCACCTGCCCAAGCACCACAAGGCATCCGCGGTCATGTTCCACCGGCTCGGGGACGCCGTTGTCGAAGGCGTCTACGTGGCCCTCAAGGGCGACCCGAAGAGCGTGTTCCTGCCTCCACGTAGGGACGACGTCATGCTTCTCGTGCCTCGCATCGTCGCCGAGGCCACACGGGTCCTGTTCCCCGACCGCGATGATCTCCTCTCCCCCGGCCGGGGAGTGAAGGACAAGAAGACCGGCGAGTTCATCGGCTGCCTGGGCCTGTGCGCCCTGGGAGCCTCCGCTCACCGTCTCAACCGGGTCGCCTGAGAGCGACCCCCTCCGGACCGTCAGGGACCTGGCGGGTGCAAGCCCCGCCCGGAGGACGAACCCCTCCAACCAACGGCGAGGGGCAGAAGTAGAGAGGACAACACATGAGCGCCAATTGGCAGCAGATCACCTACGACATCAACAGGTGCATGCCCACGGGGCATCGCGTCGCGCGCCGGACCCCGGGAACGCAGTGGACCGGGGGCTTCTACGAACTGGTTGAAACGGAGGACTGCAACAGGGCCATCCTGCGGGTCCTCATTCCCGTCGTCAAGAAGTGGGACAAGACCATCACCTTCGACCTGCTGTGGCGTGAGCGTGACGACGACGGGATCCTCACCTGGCAGGACAGGGACAGCCACCTGAGCGGTAGTGCCAGCACCGCCAATTGGGGTATCGGCCTGAACCGGCTCGCCAACAATGTCATTACGATCGCCCTCCACCACGTCGCCCACATTACCGGCGGCCAGCTCAACTACAAGAGCATCGACTACGGCACCGACGGCGGCCGGCTCACCCTCGAACACGGGGATGGTGACTTTTACGACGCCATGGTCGACGGTTTCAAGCGGGCCGCCGACGACGTTGAGCACCGGGTCCGCGCCTACCTGGACGAAGAGGTGCGGGAAACGGAGGACGCCCCCTACGACGACGTCCTGTGCTGGGCCGGGGATAACGCCGTCATCCGGCCCTCCACCAACGAGACCATCCACGTCGACAGGATCGAGCGCACGGTACAGTCCGGCGGCACCATGATCCGCGTCACCTACATCAACGCGCGCGACGAGATCATCTCCTGCCGCCTCATCCACCGCAACAGCCAGCGCGCCGGGTGGCCGCTGGGATCCGACAACGTCGCCTACCTGAGCGACATCACCCGCCAGCTGCGCGCCGGAAACGAGTCCTGATGGCCGGACGCAAAAGGCTAGACATCCTGGCCAGGACGCTGGCCAAACACGAGGGCGTGCCCCTCGACAACATCCACTACCGCACTGCCCGCCCCCGCGGCGTGTACAGCGACGGGGGCACTGCCCTGCTGCTGTTCGGGGCCACCGACAGCCGGCTCGTCGCCGTGCGAGACGGGTGCCGCGTGGTCTCACGCGAGCCGGGTATCAACAAGGACATCGTCCACCGCACCCTGGTGGAACTGGACAGAGAGAAAGAGAGAGAGAACCCCAATGGGAATCATGATTCATGACGACGAGCTCGATCGCCTGGCCGACAAGGCCATTGAGCTGCACCTGGACGGCCTGCCCGCCTATCCTTTCGGGCACCCGGACGCCGGCGAAGCCGACGCGCAGTACTGGCAGGCCGTCGATGACCTCGCCCACCACCCTCGCTTCGACGACGTGGTGGAGAGCCTGCCCTTCGAGGTGCGTGTCGACTGCGAGGGGGCCCTGCTGTGAAGTACCTGAAAAGCCTGTTCTTCAACCTCCCCCGCGCCTTCCACTCCGTCGTCTCCGTGTACGACAACCCCGCCGAGGGGGAAGCCGTCCTCTACTCCGACTGGGACGACAGGTGGGCGCTCGCAGGCGACGACGGCATCATTGACCCGCCCACCGGTAAGGTCCTCAAGGACCGGGCCGCCGCCTGGCGGGTGTCGGAAACCATTCTCCGATACCACGTGCTGCCTGAGCTTCCCTTCGCCCTTCAGGGCGGATACACGTTCAGCGTCGCCCGGGGAGCCGTCTGCTACGAGGGGCAGCAGTTCCTGAACTTCAGCGCCCACGACAGCTACCAGCAGGCCATGCAGGTCGGTCTCGCCCGCCTCGCCCTACAGGCGGGGGCGCGGGTGTGCGCCGACATCTGGCAGTACCTGAACGGGTACGGGGTTCCCTGCCGCATGGAACGAGGCGCCCTGACCACCAGGATCACCACCACGCCGGGCCGCCCCGCCCTGATCCTCATGCCCCTGCTCGATGAGGGCATGGTTAGGGTGCACCTCGAATACGGATCCGGCGCCGTCGACATCGGCCCTGGCGGGGACAACCCCTTCTACCTCACTCGCGCGCTCGTATCGCCCCCGCGGAAGGAGGACGACAATGCCCGCGGCGACAACGACTGAGACGCCCAACTGGGAGTGGTTCGCCCGGCGTGTCGGCGGGTACATGAGAACCCAACAGTGGAACCACGCCCTGACGGACGGGGAGATCCGTGACATGGCCCTCGCCTCCGTATCCGGAGGGCTGAGAAGCAGCGTGGTGTCTAGGTTCCTCAAGGAGGTCTGCTTCCTTCACGAACAGCGGGCCATAGATCTCGCAGCGGAGATGGGCCTCGACTACCCCCTGCCGGGCGACGGCCGTGAGGCCAAGAAGGCCATTGTCGGGGCCCTGTGTCGGCAGGGTCTGTGGTCCGCGCTCCTGGCCAAGGAGTGCATGTGGTACCTCAACCCCAACACCAGCAACAAGGAGAGCACATCATGATGACCACATTCATCACCCGTAACGGGCAGACCATCACCTGGCGGCGCCTGCGAGGCGTCGGCAAGAAGGTCGCCAAGCAGAGCGAGCTCGAAGGGCTCATGTGGGGCGAGTTCATTGAGCGGGCTCTGGCCACCCGCGACGCCCTCGAACACCTCGGCGGGGATGCGGAGGTCTCCGTCATCCTCGACGACGCCCCCGACGACCAGAACTGGGTCGTCACCTACCAGCCTAAGGAGCGACAGTGACTACCTTCAACTTCGAGTACTTCAACATGCCCGGCCGGCCCTTCACCGCCGAGCGCATCGAACTGTGGTGCGGGAACCTGAGGAACGCCCAACGGGTCCACTGGTCGGACCTGGATGATCTGCTCAACCGGATCATGGGGATGAACGAGTCTTGGGGCGGAGACAAGGAGCGCGAGACGTGGAAGTCATGGATCCACGGCGTGATCTTGACGGCCACCGCCCAACGCGCCCTGGCGCACCGTAGGGAGGGGTTCATCCACCTCAACGACGCACCCGACGGCACCGAGTGGATGATGTACGTCAATCAGATCGAGCCGGACAAGAAGGCGCAGGACGATGCCGAGGCTTCTTGAGGTCTGGGACTTCGATCAGCTGTACGAGGCTGTCGTAGCCGCCGGGTGCCATGTCGAACGCCACGGCGAATGCTTCTTCTGGAAGGACGAGTTCGGCACCTGGGATGTGGGCCCCGACCTGAGGGGTACGGAAGTTCAGGTCCGACGGTATGTCGACATGCCCGACACCAACGAGGTGTGGAAGTTCGAGGTCCTGCTCGACTCGGGGATCTGCCGTGACCCCGACCACTTCGTGGGCGCGACCCTGCCGTACATGGCTGTTCGGACCCCGGAGAACAAGCGGAGAAGAGAAAGGGAGAGACATGAACAACTACATCGAACGGCGCCTTGAGGTGCTCATGCCCGATGACTTCCCACCGGTGCGGGTGTCGGCCGCCTCCACGGAGGACGACAGGTGGGATGACGAGGGCGGAGCGGACGTGTGCGTGCGCCTGGAGGACCCCTGGCTGTGGTATGTGCTGGGCAACATCAGGGGCCCGTACTACTACCTGCGCGACCACGGGGCGGTAGTCCTCGAAGTGGCCCTGTATGTGAGCGAGCCCAGCATGCTCACCGACGGCGCCCACATGGGCTACCAACGCTACGGCGACGTCATCTACTACCGGGGCGACAGTGTCGACAGCATCATCCAGGATGTAGCCGTCGACGTTGAGGACCTGGTCCGCAACACGCTCAAGAAGATCGAGCGGCAGAGACGGGACGACGATGAAGCTTCGTGACTACCAGGCGGCGGCGGTCGAACAGGTCGCCGCCGCCGGGGGCACGGGCCTACTGGCGATGTGCTTAGGTTCCGGGAAGACGGTGACGGCCCTGTCGTGCGCACAGCGGGCCCTGGAAGATGAACACAGGAGCGTTGAAGACGGCCGCATCCTCATCGTCGCGCCCCTGCACACTGTCGACGGTTGGCGGCGCCACGTCAAGGAAGTCTGGGGCATGCCCCTGCGCGAATGCGCCGCCACCGGCAAAGATCGCAAAGCCAACCTGGAAGCCCTATGGGACAGGGAAGAGAAAGGGGTCTTCTTCATCGGCTGGTCCCTCATGACCGCCCGCAACAAGCACAAGAAGAAGAACGCCAAGACCGGGAAGATGGTCTCCGCCCCCGACACCCACGCCTTCGGCGGAACCCTCTTCGACGTCGTCATCGCCGACGAGGTGCACCGCGCCTGCAACCCCCAGTCCCTCAACTCCCGGGTCCTGTGCCGCATCAGGTCCAGGCACAGGCTGGCCCTGTCAGCAACGCCCGCGGGCAACCTGCCCGTCAACATTTTCGGGGCCCTGAAGTTCCTGTGGCCGGTGCGCTACACGTCCTTCACCCGATTCGCCAACTTCTTCTTCGAGTCCACGCCCAACTATTATTCCGACACCGGGTACGGGCGCATCTACGGTGAGGAGAAGTGGCCAGGGCGGGTGAAGGCCACAACCCCCTGCTGGGTTCCGGTCACCCGCCAGCAGGCGCTGCCCGAACTGGCTGATGTCGACATCCGCCGGGTCGCGGCCACCATGACCCGGGATCAGGCGCGCATCTACAAACAGTGGCGGGACAAGGCGATCGCCTGGCTCGATGACCACCCCGTCGCCGTCAACCTACCCGTCACCCTCGACATGCGCCTCCAACAGGCAACCCTCGCCCAGCCCATCGTCATGGACTACACCACGTCCACCGGTGGGGTGAAGGAGGTTGTCTCCTTCGACCGGGACTCTAAGAGCGGCAAGATCGACGCCCTGCTCGACATCCTTCAGGACGTCGGCGACGAGCGGGTCATCGTCTTCACCCACTCCCGCAAGTTCCTTATTCCCCTGCGGTGGCGCCTGGAGAAGGCGGGCTACAGGGTGGAACAGGTATCGGGCGATGACCACGAGGGCTGGCGCACCTTCCGTGACGACAAGCAGGTGCAGATCCTCCTGGCTGTCGTGTCTGCCATCGCCGAGGGTGTCGACGGGCTCCAGGACGCCTGCCACACGGAGGTGTGGTTGTCCAGGGACTCCTCCCTGGTCATCAACGAGCAGGCCCAGGGGCGCCTTCACCGTTCGGGCCAAACGCGCGGCGTCGTGCGCTACCTCGTGCAGTGCCCCGGGACCATCGACGACACCGTCGTCGGAAGACTTGCCGAAAGGCACCGCGCCCTGACGGAATCAGGGCTCATCTAGAAGGAGGAAGAGATATGCAGGGTCTGGACGACAGGCTTATCGACAAGTTGGGGGGAGGCGATCGCCGTCTACATGGACTTGTACGAGCAACGTATGGCCCTCGACGCGAAGATCGAGAAGCAGATGGACCTTTTCAGACGGCTCAACGAGCTCAACATGAGGGCTCTGAGACGGGAGGAGAAGAACACGTGGACCGACTCGACGCACTGATCCGCCGGCGTCGCGCCCTGCTTCAGGACCGGGCCGACCTCTATGCGGACCTGCAACAGGTCAACCAGCAGATCATCACTGAGATGCAGGCGCGGGACATCACCCGGGCCGACGGCGTGATCGTGTCGACACGCCGCACCTTCCGTCCGTTCATCGCCGCCGCCCTGCTCGACGAGCAGCTCGTGTCGACGGACGAGAGGGCGGGCGTGTACACGACGGTCATCAACCCCGAGGCGCTGAAGGAGCAGTTCCCCGACATCTACGAGCAGGCCTGCACCCGCGGCGAGCCGTACGTGGTGAGCGTGCCCTGCCGGGATGAGGGGGAGGGGGCGGGCGCATGCTGAGCTTCGACATTCAGGGCGCCCGGGCCATCGACGAGGTTGTGGGCATCGTGTCCGCCCCGTCACGGCGCGACAAGCAGAAGCACCTGGGCCCTTCCGAGATCGGCGAGGTGTGCGATCGCTGCCTGTCCGACAGGATCCGCGGAGCCTACAAGGACGAGCGCGAGGGCGCCCCCCTGGCTCCGCTGATCGGCACCGCCTTCCACGCCCTGGCTGAGCAGCGTCTTAAGGAGTCCCCCGCCGGACGGTCGGGGCTGCTTCAGGTGGAGAAGCGGGTGAAGGTGGCCGACGTGGAAGGCTACGGGGAGATCATCGGCACTGTCGACGTGTTCAACACGGCCACCGGTGACGTCATGGACTGGAAGGTGCTGAGCAAGGCGCGCATCGCCGCCCTGTCGAGGTGCATTCACGCCCGCCTGGACGGTACGGTGCTGATGGACCGCACGTCCAGGACCTGGGAGACGGCCTGGAAGTACTACGTCCAGATGATGCTGTACTGCTACGGGCTGTCGCGCGACGGCTACGAGGTGAGGCGGGCGAACCTGCTCATGCTGCCCAGGGACGCCACCACAGACGTTCTGCCGGGCTCGTTGCGCACGATCACCTTCCCCTACCGGCCCCAGGCCGCTGAGGCCGCCCTGGCCCGTTTCAGTGAGATCCTGGACCTGGTCCGCCGGGGCGGCGAGCCCGAGTCATTCGAGTCCTCCGACGGCTGCTACACGTGCGGTAGGAGGAAGAGGGAGGAGAGGAATAACCTTGCCATGCTCGAACTGTGGGGTCCGCGCCCCGCAGGCTGAGGAAGAGAGAACAAGAGGAAGGAAGAGAGACATGAGTCTCTACAAGCACGAAGGCGAAGAGCCGGCCCCCATCCACATGGTGGGTGCCCTCCTCGAAGACCGGGGCTGGATGCGATCCCGCCCCAAGAACCAGCTCGGCCGGTTCCGCACCGTCTACACGCGCCGCGGCCGTAGCCTGGCCTTGATCCCCTGGCAGGACTACACGCTGGCCATCTACGAGCGCAAGGAGATCGTCGGCTGGCTGCGCCAGGTCATGGGCTCCTACGACACCCTGGCCGAGTGGATCGACAAGGAGGCGTCCTGATGAGCAACAGCTTCAAGGGGTTCCGCCGCGTTGAGGTCCCCAAGGCCATCGAGGCCGCCAAGCAGCTTGATGGCGTCGCCATTTACAAGCGTACTGTCAAGCGCCCCACCCACCACGTCACCGTCTGGGTCCTCAAGAAGGAGGGCCTGAGTGACCTGGTGTTCAACTACCTGCGGATCCTGTCGCGGGCCCGCAAGTATGGCGGAACGCGGACCGAGTTCGAGGTCATCAGCTGCGACGCCGGCTCGGACCTACGTACCGGGGCCGAGGTTGAGCGGCTGCTGGTCGCCTGGCAGGCGGGCAAGGAGGGAGCTGAGTTGCTTGACCTGCTGCTTCTGCCGTGGTGGGAGCAGGAGACCCTGTTCCCTCTGTCGGCGGTGAAGGCGGGGGCACCGGGAAATGACTAGCGCGCACTTTGAGAAGATGCTCGCGGCGGCCGGTTTCAAGGCGGAGGATCCGCAGGAGCTCAAGGATATCTCGATGCTTCTATACGGCGGGGCAGGAAGCGGCAAGACGAGTTTTTCGGCCACCGCATCCAGAGTTCCCGAAATGTCCCCCATCCTTTATCTCGATTTCGAAAGGGGTACGCTTCCCCTGAAAGAATGGGGCGAACCGGACAAGATCACCATCCTCCACCTGGACTCCTGGGCCGACACCTACCGGTTCATCACCCAGGTCATCCGGCCCACGATGAACAGTAGGTCCTTCCCCTACCGCACCGTCGTCTTCGACACCGTCGACAAACTCCAGGAGCTCATCGTCACCGAGTCTCGCACGGCCAACCCCGGCAACAACTACAAGCCGTGGACAGACGCCTACGACAACGTTATGGCGCTGATCAACGCCTTCCTGCGATGCGATGGCGTCAACCTCCTGGCTCTCACCCACGTCGCCCGGGTCACCAACTCGGTGACCGGGGAGACCGAGATCGGACCGGCCTTCCGGGGCCAGCAGTCCGACAAGCACATGCCGTCCAACTTCGACTTCGTTGTTTACATGAGGTCGGGCAAGTTGGAGAGTGGAAGGTTCGCCGTCCGAGCGGACTTCGCACTGCCGGGGGCTATCACCAAGCGTCGGGTCAGGGACTTTCCCGACTTCTTGGAGAACCCCACCATGGGCCGGGTCTGGAATCTGGCTCACGACATCAACACCAACACCATCAACCCCGAGGAGAACGCATGACCGCCAACGACCCCTTCGCCACCTTCCCCGCTCCCGCCGCCGGTACGTCCGGCGCGGACCTCACCGCCCTGGACGGCCTCGACTTGTCCCAGATGGAGGTCGCGGAGGAGTACTCGTTCCGCGCCCCTGAGCCCGGCTTCCACAACGCCGTCGTCACCAAGACGGAGTGCCGGCTGTCGTCCAAGGGTCTGCCGATGGCCGTCCTCACGTACGCCATTGACGACGCCAACGACCCCGACCACGGTGTCGTCGTGCTGGGGTACACGGTCCTCTACTTCAAGCGTACGGAGCAGGGGCAGACCACGCGGGTCCTCAACCCCGGTTTCCGGCGGATGCTGGAGGCCGTGGACATGTGGCGTGAGGACCCGCGTGAGCGGGCGCTCATGCTCAACGCGACTGGGCTGAAGACGACTGTGGACAAGCTGTTCGCGCTGATGCAGCGCCGCAAGTGCACGATCAAGACGTCGGTGGCGCCGCCGCGTCAGCGCACGGACCGTGAGACGGGGCAGCCGATGTTCAACCCTGACGGCTCCCCGCTGATGGGTAGCCCGCGGGGGCAGGTGGATGAGGTGGAGTACGAGCCGGTCGACAGCTCGACCACTCCGTTCTGATCCCACGATGACCGGCCGGGGTCCTGCTGTATGGTGGGGCCCCGGCCGTGTCAGCTCGGGTTTTGCGGGCCCCGTGGTATTAGGGTAGTGTAGTCCTCATCGGGGCCGACCAAGAGGTCCCAACCGACCCACAAGAAGGAGAGGACAACTGTGACGGACACCGCACTGACCCCGTTCCACTACGGGGACGAACAGGTACGCACCTACGAGGAGGACGGACAGGTCTGGTTCATCGCCACCGACATCGCTCGCATCCTCGGGCACCGCGATGCCACCGATGCCACCCGAGGACTCGATGCAGACGAGAAAGGTACGAAGATTGTTCGTACCCTTCGGGGCGAGCAGAAGCTCACCTCGGTCTCTGAGGCCGGGCTCTACACCATCCTCGTTCGCGCTCGCGTCGAAGCGGCCAAGCCGTTCCGACGCTGGGTCACCCACGAGGTCCTGCCGTCGATCCGACGGACCGGCTCTTACAGCCTGCTCGGAGTGACGCCCACTCCGAACATTGAGGGGCCGGCCCTGGTTAGGGCCGCGGGGCTGGCCGACATCATCGGCAGGTTCCGGGGCATCATCGACGACGACTACCTGGAGGCCAAGGCCAGGATCGTCCTGGCATGAGCCATGGGCGACACGCCCGAGATCGAAGCGAGCGCCCAGCCCCTCTACGTCCAGGACTACATGCGCGATCAGGGGGTGTCGAGCGACAACATCAAGAGCTACGGTCCCACCTTCGGCAAGTACGTCAAGAAGGCCTACAAGGCCGAGCGGGGTGTCGAGCCCGGTAAGCGCTTCGACGAGACCCCCTCCGGTCAGGTCCGCGAGGTCTGCGTCTATACCGAGGCCGATCGTCCGATCTTCGACCGCGCCTGGAGCGAGAGCTACGCCAATGGTTTCCCGGAGAAGAAGGAAGCCAAGAAGAACAAGGAGAAGAAGTAATGGACAGAGCATGGAACATGCACTACGAGGGGCATGTCATCCGCACCTACCTCGACGACAATCACCTCTGGTTCGCCGCCTCCGACCTCGCCAGGGCCCTGGGGTTCCGTGACGGGTACGCCATTGCCCGCTCGGTGGCCGATAGGGACAAGGCGTACCCGGAGCTGGAGACCGAGGGCGGACGACAGAGGAGCGCTATCATCTCGGACATCGGGCTCATCGTGTTCGCCTCACGATCCCACAAGCCCTTCGGCCGCAAGCTGTTGCAGTGGGTCCTGGACGAGCTCACGTCGTACTAGGAATGGGGAGCAACTCATGACCATCGACGAACTCATCGAGAGGCTGGAGCAGCTGCGCGACAAGGAGGGCGGCGACACCCGCGTCCTCGTCGACGGTTACGAGGGCGGGTACGACAACATCGGCAAGATCGAGATCCGCGAGGTCGCCGACCAGTTCGAAGACCCCGGCTACGAGCAGTTCTCGTGGACCGGGCGATACGAGGACGACCCCTCCTTCGTGCCCAAGGGCGCCACCGCCCGATACCGTGTCGTGATCCTGCACCGGTAACCGGCTGGGCCCCGGCGTCGCTAGACTGACGGCGTCGGGACCCCCTCGTCTCCACGGAAGAGTAAGAGAGAAGAGAAGAGAGACATGGGCTTCTTCGAGGAAGTACTGCCCGACACGCCCGGCTGGGTGCCCATCATCACCAAGGACCCCTACGGCCGGCTCACCCGGTTCAAGTGGTTCGCGTGGCCTGAGAACAAGAACGCCATGGGCCGCTACGTCCAGGATCACGCGCAGGGTGACGTTTACTTCAAGCCTATGACGTTCTCCCAGCCGCCCTCCTCCACTGACCCCCGCCACGCCGCTAAGGCGAACGTGCTGCGCTGCGACGTCGTCTACTGCGACGGTGACGACATGGACCCCGCCCTCCTCAAAGTGGCGCCCACCACGTTCGTGCGCACCTCCCCCGGGCGCTGGCACGCCTACTGGCGGTTCACCGACGCCGCCTCACTGTCGAACAACGACCTTGAGGACCTGTCGCACGGCCTGTACGACGCCCACGCCGACGACGGCATGGACCGCGGCTGGCCCCTGGCCAAAATGCTGCGCGTCCCCTGGTCATACAACACCAAGCCCGAATACGGCACCCCCTACCGGGTCACCCAGTACGACGAAGAGGTCCTCCAGGACGGCACGAAGATCCAGCGCACCGGGCCCGCCGTCACCGCCGCGGAGTTCGCCGCCGACTACCCGCCCGCCTCACCCCTCAAACCCGGTGAGCTCCTTCACACCGTCCCCCAGGAAACCGACCCCAACGAGATCTACCGGCTGCTGGCCATCGTCAACAACTCCGCCGCCAACGACCTGTTCATGCTCCAACCGGACATGACCGACGACTGGTCCGGCAAGCTCTACCACCTCGAATGCATCCTCCTCGAAGCAGGCCTCGACACCCGCTCCGCCTTCCTCATCCTGCGTGAAGCCGCCTGCAACAAGTACAGGCGCGACAACCGCGGCGACAAGGACCTGTGGAAGCAGGTGCAGCGAGACGCCGCCCGCTGGCGCCAATACCATGAGGACGACGTCATCATCGAGGACGACGAATCCGACCTCCTGCGCGTCCTGGGCCTGACCCCCCTGGAAGGCGTCAACACGTTCGGCGACGAGTCCTCCCCTGCTCTCGTGGCCGACCGGCTGCCCGGCATCCTCAACGCCGACACGCAGGGCCTGTACTGGTCCCGCATCCAGTTCCTCCACCCCGAGGAAGAACCGATCAGCGACACGTTCATCGACGCTTTTACTTCATGGGTGGGGCACAAGTCCCCGCAGGCCCCCTGGGAGTTCTCAGTGGCCGGCGGCCTGACCATGCTTTCCGCCCTGCTGGCCCGTTACGCCAAGCTGCCCTTGCGGTTCACCGATATGGGCCTCAACACGTACTGGCTGGTGCTCGGCCGCACCACTCAGTCCCGCAAGAGCACCGCTTTGCGCCTGGCCCACTCCGTCCTGGCATCCGTGGCCGAGAAGCTCGGTGCCGACGACGGCGTATATGAGGCCCCCGAGGACGCCACCCCCGAAGCTCTTCAAGAATGGCTCGGTGACCTGCCCCGCCTGTCGACCATGATGAGCATTGATGAGGTCCAGGACACGTTCGAGGCTGCGGGCCGGAAGGGCTCCTACATGTCCGGGTTCGTCCCCATGCTCACCAAGATCTACGACGGCCGCGTCCCCGCTGTTCTGCGTAAAGGCGGCGGCCTGTCGAAGAAGGGCGGGGTAGATCATTGGATGAGCTTCTACGGCACCGGCATCTTCGACCTGACCGCCAAGCACCTGACCATCGACCGCATCATCTCCGGGTTCGTGCCCCGCTGCCTCGTGGTTGTTGATTCGCGCACAGGGTTCGAACCCGGCGCCGACGACGTCACCTGGCGTACCGGTGAGCGGGCAAAGGTTGACGCCGTCAAGAACATGATCGTCGACCACCTGGTGTCGGTGGTGCGGTTCTGGGACCGGGGCTACCAGGCGGCTATCGCCACCTCCACACCGGCGTCCGACCTGCGCGTCCCCCTCGGATGCGACGACGACGCCCTGGAGAGGTGGAAGCGGTTCGCCTACGACGTCATGTTTCTGGCGGCTAACCACCCGCTCAACGCCACGGCCCTGTTTCCCACGTGTGAGCGTCTGTCGTACTCCGCCCTGCGCATCGCCGCCCTGCTGGCCATGACCGAGCAGAAGGACACCATTGAGCTGCGTCACGTCGTCAAGGCGATCGACCTAGCAGGGACGTGGGTGCGCTGCTCGGAGGCTCTTGTCGTCCAGGTCGACTCCAACGGGTTCTCCCGCATGGTGTCCGACGTCGAGCAGTGGGTCGCCTCCCAGCCCGGCCACCGGGCCCCGTACGCATCCCTGCTCACCAAGTTCCAGTCGAAGTTTGAGCGGCCGGAACAGATCACCCAGATCCTTATCCACTGCCAGCGGAAAGGCACTCTCAAGGACATTCTGCCCAACCCGGACCGGCCCGGCGACCGTGAGGTCGTTTACGTCGCCCGCCCCACCACCAACTCCTGACCATCAAGAAGAAAGAGGACCATAATGACTACCAGCAATCCGGCCGACAAGGTCGTATACCAGCCCCACCCGCTCCTCGGAGCTCTCCTGCGCCATCTTTTCGGAGACTACCGCATCGCCTCCCTTGAGCCCGCCGGGTGGACTCCCACCAAGGGCCCGCTGTTCAACGTGCAGTGCGTCTATTGCAAGCGTCGTTCGCAGAGCACCGCCTCCGGGCTCCTCGACAACCCCGAGTGCGGGTGCGAGCAGGGCAAGCGTTCCAAGGCGGCTCGGAGGAGGCGGGCCAATTCCGGCGGCAAGCCCCTCGACACCATCCTGCTGCGCCGCATTGGCAACTGGGAACGCGACCAGGGCATGGACTGGGCTACCCGCAAAGACGCCCTGGATTGGATCAAGGCCAACATCAACCTGCCCCCGAACGTCGACTTTAACTATTGGGGGTTCGTGCGTCCCGACAGCGACCGGCCGTGGGGTCCGGACAACATCGCGTTCATGGCCAGGGATGACATCCTGCGCATGGTGGGCAGCCGTGAGAAGAGGGTTCTGGGCGGGCGCCGCAGTAAGACGGCGCTTCAGCGTAAGGCCGAGCAAGAGGCGCGCTCATGAGGACGCCGGTGTACCTGGTTCCCGACCCCCACCATCTGACTAAGAAGCAGGTTGATCTGCTCCTCTATATCAAGCGCACGTCCCCAGGTGATCGCATCGACCTGGCCGGCCCCGATTGGCCGTTGGACCCCGCTCGCCCTGTCATCGGCCTGTTCGGTGTCGTGGGCCCGTGGACGGTCCCCGTTGATGCCGGCCTTCGAGAACTGTCTGAGATCATCAATCGAGCTAACAGGTTCACGGCCGTCTGGCCGGCCGGCGACACGCCCCCGTGGCGCAAAGGCGGGGTTCTGTGGATCGACATCGAGACCTACTCGCCCGTCGACCTGGCCAAAAGCGGGGTGTATAAGTATACGGAGGACCCGGACTGGCGCATCCTCATGTGCTCCTGGGCGGCCGGCGACGGCCCCGTCCGGCGGGCCGAGGGTCATGAGGAGATCATGGCGATCCCTGGTCTGTTCGACAGGAAGGTCCTCAAGATCGCCCACAACGCCTCCTTCGAGCGGATAAACTTATCAAGGCTGCGCGGTGGCCGGGGGTTCCTGCCCCCGAGCACGTTCTTCGACACCGCCGCCCTGGCTCGGGCGTGGGGCCTGCCTGCCTCGCTGAAGGACTTCGCCCTGGCGATGGGCGCGGAAGAGAAGGATGAGGCTGGAACCCGGCTCATCAATCTGTTCTCTAAGCCGGGGCGGAAGGGTGAACGAGTTCTCCCTTCCGCCCGTCCCGATGATTGGGCGGCGTTCGGCGCCTACTGCGATCAGGACGTGGAGACCATGCGCGACGCCGCCAAGCGGTTGGGGCTCGGCTTCCCCCGCGGCGAACGTAAGGTGTACGAGGTCGACCAACTGATCAACGACCGGGGCGTTCGTGTCGACGTCGCCCTGGCTGAGGCGGCTGAGCGTTGCTTTGCCGACAACAAGGCCGAGGCGCTTGAGCGCATCAAGAAGCTCACGGGTGTCGACAACGGCAACTCGGTGGCCCAGCTACGTACGTGGCTGCGAGGGCGGGGTGTCGACACTGAGGACCTGCGCAAGGACACGGTCAAGGAGCTGCTGGCGGAGGAACTCCCCGACGACGTCCGCCGGGTGCTCACGCTGCGCCAGGAATGCGCGGTGTCGGCCGCGGCGAAGTTCACCGCCGCCAAGCGGGCCGCCTGTGCGGATGGGCGCCTGCGGGGCACGATGCAGTACTTCGGGGCGTCGACGGGCCGGTTCGCCGGTCGGCTCATCCAGTTCCAGAACCTGGCTCGCGATGGCTTCAAGGCCGAGGGCGGCGGCTACGACACCGCCGCCGAGGAGGCTGCTGTCAACCGGCTGCTGGAGGGCGGCTCTGTCCCCTCGCCGGAGCTGAAGAAGCTGATCCGCCCGCTGCTGATGGGGCCGTTCGTCGTGTGCGACTACTCGTCGATCGAGGCTCGGGTCATGGCGTGGCTGGCCGACGAGCAGTGGATGATCGACGCTTTTCGTAATGAAGAGGACATTTACGTCGCTACGGCGGAAAAGCTCGGGGGCAAAGATAGGGGCTTCGATCGGCAGCATGGCAAGGTTGCAAGCCTCGCGTTGCAATTCCGCGGGGGCGTAGGTGCCATGCTCGCAATGGGCGGTCGGAATATCCTTCCCAAGAATACACCAGAGGATATTCTACGCAAGCGGTTGCAGGAGATTGTTAATGTTTGGCGCGATGCCTCCCCCGCTATCCGCCGCTTCTGGTCGCAGCTGGAACGCATCATCAACACCGGCGGGGGTGTCGACACCGGCCTGGTCAACATCGAGGTCAAGGGGCAGGACCGCTACGTGTGGCTGCCCTCCGGACGGCCTATCGTGTACCGGGGTCTGACGCGCCGCTGGAAGCAGCTGCTCGACGCCGACGGTGCCCCGCTGGGGCCGGCCCGCCTCGTGCCCCATGTTCTCAACACTGGCGCCGACAGGGCTCGGGTCCCTTACAAGCCGCTGCACGGGGGCATCATCACCGAGAACATCGTCCAAGCGACAGCTAGAGACATCCTCGTTTCCGCCTTACGGCGGTTGGAGGAGGCCGGGTGGCCTGTCGTCACCCACATCCACGACGAGGTCGTCTGCGAGATCCCCGCGGATAAGCGCGGGTTCGACGAGGCGGCGCTCGTCAACGAAGTGTCCGAGATCATGTGTCGTCCGCCCTCCTGGGCCGACGACGGTCTCGTGATCAAGGCCGCCGGCTACACCTGCCGGCGGTACCACAAGGAATGACAAGAGGAAGAGAGGACATCATGGCCGACATGATCAACCACCCGCCCTACTACGTGGGGTTCACCGATGGCGCTGAGGTCATCGACATCACCGAGCACCTGGAGTTCCTGCCCGGCAACGTCGTCAAGTACGTGTGCCGGGCGGGCAAGAAGAACGGGTCGCCGATCCTCGACGACATCGACAAGGCGCTGTGGTACCTCAAGCGGTGGCGCAACAAGGTGGCGGACCAGGTTGAGAGGCCCGGCCGCCTGGACGCCCTGCGTGAGGAGCTGCGCAACCTGGAGACGTCCATTGTCGTCACCACTGAAGAGATCCGCATCGAGTCCGCGAAGGAGAACAACAATGCTGGAGAATGATCTCGACAAGGCCCTCGCCCAGATCGAGGAGGTCATGGGCGTCCTCTACGATCCCTACCGTCTGAGCGACAGGTCCTCCTGCCTGGCGGACATCATGTTCTTCGGGTCTCGCACCTGGCGCGGTGAGGGGCGCAAGCTCGCCCTGGCGTCTACCGCCGCTCTGGCTGCCCTGTGGACGGCCCGGCTGAAGTACCCCACCGCCAAGCCGCGGGTGCTGCGCAACAAGGCCCGTCACGTGCTCCAGGAGGATGTGACCGCCGAGTACCGGCGCGCCCACCTCAAGCACTGCGGTTACACGCCGTTCTCCCGCCTGGTGGAGGACTACGACAAGTTCGCGATCCTGGGCGAGGAGATCGGTGAGGTGGCCCGCGCCCTGACCCCCGACGCCACCACTCCCACGGGGCACGCCGGTGACCTGGTTGAGGAGCTGGTTCAGGTGGCGACCATGGCGGCCGCGTGGCTGGCCCGTGAGATCGTCGAGTTCGAGGCGAGGTGGGCGTGATGTCCAGGCCACGCAAGCATAGTCCCTTGCGGGTGGAGATCCATCCGGATGGGGTGCGCGTCCACGACGACAGGTGCGCGATCACCTTGGTCAGCGCCATGGAGGATGTGTCGATCGCCTGGGTGCCTGCGAGTCTGAAGACCCGTTCCCGTCGGGGGGCGCGCCGTAACGGCCTGGCCAGGTTCCTGTCGTTCCTGACGCTGCTGTGGCAGCGGTGGGGTGACATCCCCATCTTGGTACCGGTTCCGTCCTCCGTGCGCGACGATTACGTGGACGCCGACGCTTACCCGCGTCTGGTGGTTCGCGACAGCAGTTCGGATGAGGCGTGGTCGGAGGCCGACGAGGGCGACAAGCGTGCTGTGCGGGCGGCGGTGATCGCCCCGTGAGCGCCGGCGGCTGGTTCGGTTATTGGGCCGTGACCCTGGTGCTGTTCGTGTTCAGCGCCGGGTGCCTGATCGACGAGGACCGCGACCTCTCGCTCTTCGCGAAGTGGTGGTTCAGGGCTACCGCCTGCCTGTCGGTGTTCCTCGTCGGTTTCGGCTTGGTTACGGCGGTGTTGGGCCAGTGACCAAGATCTTCGCCTACGACCCGGGGGTGTCGACCGGGTGGGTTCTGGGGGTTGTCGACGGCGACGACGTCGAGATCGTCGAGTACGACCAGTTCGTCGCCGACAGCCACACCGACACGGCGTTCTCGCTCAAGGGCGCCATCTGGTGCTACAAGCCGGATGTCGTTGTCGGCGAGCGCTTCGACCTGCGTCCGCACAACCAGTTTCTCGCCGACCTCACCCCGGTGAAGGTCAACGCGATCATGGACTACATCTACGACAAGCGCCCGATCGTCTACCAGACGCCGACGCAGGCCAAGACCCTGGTCCGCGACGCCACGCTCAAGGCTCTCGGTTTCTGGCCGACGGGTAAGTCGGTTGACCAGCCGGACGCCGACGACGTGCGCGACGCCGCACGCCACCTCTACCACTACTGCGCCATGACGCTTCGCCTGAAGGGTCTGCTGGAGCGCATGTCGAAGTAGCGGAAGCACGAAGCCCTCCCTCTTCCTTCGGGGAGAGGGAGGGCTTCTTCGCGTTCCGGTTCAGTTGCCTTTGCGGCGCCGTTGAAGGCGTTCGACCTCGACCTTCAGGTCATGGACCTCGATGCGCAGGCGGTTGTTCTCCTCCTGGTACTGGGTGATGATCGTGTCCTTCACGTTGAGGGCCGCCTGGAGGGCTTCCAGGCCGAACCTGGAGCGGGCCATCTCCGCCTCGCCTACGCCCCGCTTGCGGTCGGCGTTGACTTTCATCCAGGAGCCCCAGGCGGCCAGGACGGAGGTGACGAGGGCGATGACGGACCCTACCGTGGTGAGCAGGGGCGCCAAGCGATCACCCCCTGTCTGTGCCGTCTGTACCGTTACTGTTGCGATCGCGTAGCGCGGTGAGGATTATGGCACGGTGTCTAAGCCACCGCAGCCAGTTCATTCTAGCGGACAGCAGGAACACGACGGACAGCAGCAACGCGGACCGGGCCCCGAAACCGTGAGCGGATACGACGAGGATCCAGGAGGCCGACGCGCACCCCAGGACAAGGGGCAGGATGACCATTTCCACCTGCGAGCGCCCGGTCAGGCAGGCGAGCGCGCAGCCGCCGGCCATGGCCGACAGGGCGATGTGGACGGCCAGGTTGTACCAGATGGCGGCGTCGGGCGTGTAGGGCACGAGCCCGGCCTCACGGATGGAGAATAGTGCCAGGGCCAGGTAGCCGATGGCACGAAGGCCCCGGTCCATGGTGTTGGCCCACGGCGGATGCGGTATGTACACGAGATTCACACCTCCCAGCCCTTGATGATGTAGTTGACGCGGATGAGGCTACCAGGCCTGGCCCCGTAGGCGATGTAGGGCAGGCGGACGATCTGGCCGTCGTTGTTCTTGACCCGGTCGTAGCCGTACCCGGCGCCCCCGACGTTGCCGCCGAAGGACCACAGGTCGCCGTTGCTGAAGATGGCGGAGGCGATTCCCACGTACTTGCGGGCCAGACTCATGAAGCCCGTGTAGCGGGGGTCGGGCGGTGTGGGCACGCGTATGACGCTGGTGCCGACCTCTTCGCGGAAGTGAGAGGCTTCCCCGCGGCTTCCCACAAGGATGCCCCCGGTGATGGGTGTGGCCGGGGAGGCGACTTCGGATCCGGTGATGATCCAGGAGGAGATGTCGGAGCCGTTGGCCTTCCACGTGGCCCCGTCCCAGGCGATGATCTGCCCGTTGGAGGTCAGGTAGATAAGGATGGGGTCGGTGACCGAGGGGGTGACGCCGGATTTAATGAGGTTGTCGCGCAGGGTGTTGGCGGCGGCGGCGTTGTTGGCCTTGTAGACGCTGGAGCGGCGCAGGCCGGTGATGACGTTCGACACGGACGACAGCCCCAAGTTGAGCAGGGTGGGCCAGTTGGCGGCTGTGTCGTCGCCCGAGTAGGTGTAGATTCCGTTGGGGTCGGTTCCGGTCATGGGGTCTCCTAGAAGCCGTTTGTTGCGAGCCAGCCGACATAGTGCAGGGCTGTGTACATGGACTTGTTCTGGTTCTTCGCCTGGCCGTTTTCAAGGCACGAGACGGCCAGACCTAGAGTTCGGTTCCTACCGAAATGGGCCGGCCCTTCGAACAAGCAGGTGGCAGTGGTGCTCTTCACTCCTGCTGGGATACGGATGTACCCGGGTACCTGTTTGAGCGAGGGGTTATCGTAGTCCACGGCACGAAAAGAGAAGGTGCAGTCGTTTCTGACGTCTGTGAGCTGCCGTCTATAAACAGTGGCGTTGATCATATACAGCCCCGCAGCGTTTTCTAATAGAAGGCCATAGTTACGGAGGGCGAAAACCTTAATGAAGCCATAGTCCTCGTTCCACACGATTTTCTCGGTACTCTGGAGCAGCCTATGCAAACCGTAAAGAGCATTATAGCAAAACACCGATCCGGACGAACCTTCGATACCCTCGTCCGGAACACGAGGCATAACGAACCCCCGGCTTCCCCGCCCAATAGACATGTAGGTGGTGTTCCGCAGGATGAAGTTCATGCCCATATCGGATATCTGCACCTTGCTATCAGGGTACTGCTGGTTGACGGCGGTAAGCCTGCCCCCCTCTATGTATCCGCCTCGAATGACCGCCCCCTCGATGAGCTTGCCGCGCAGGGTGTTGGCGTCGATGCGGTCAGCCGACAGGACACCCGTCGTGATGTCGGCCGCGTTGAGGTTTTTCAGGATGCCGGACTCCCCGGTGATGGTGCCCAGCTGCATGTGGGCCGCCGTGATCGACCGGCCCGCGATACGGTCGGCATCCAAGAGCCCGGCCGTAATGACGCCAGCATCCAAGGACTGGATGTGGCCCGAGGTTGCCGTGAACGAGTTCGCGGCGATCATGTCGCCTGTGATCTTCTCCGCCTCGACGGCCTTGGACGTGACGATCCCGGACCAGATGTGCTTGGCGACGACGTTGGAGATGCTGGCCGACCCGGCAGTCAGCTTACCCACATCCAGGTTCGCGAGCACAGCATTGTCGAGCTCGTGGCGAACCCAGGCCACCCCGGTCCACCGGTACAGGCGGATGACGTTGTCGTTGTCGTCCAAGGCGAAGGCCGCGTCCCCAGGCCCGTTGCCGCGCATGGGCGGGTCGTAGTCGCCCTTGTAGAAGTACGACACGCCCCCGACGGAGGAGACCACGGTGCGTATGGTGCTGGCCTGTTTCGAGGCCGCTCGGGCGATGCGCTTAGTCTCCTCGTCGGTGATCTCCTCCCAGGCGCCCCCGTCGTGGGCGTGCACGATCGTAGTGTCCGGGGCCTTGTTGTCCCAGCCGGGAAGATTGTCGGATCCCGGCAGCAGCCCGGGTCCGGGTGTGGTGATGTATTCGACGTCCGCCATGTCAGAAAGCCTTGATGATGAAGTTGACCACCAGGTACGGGGGCATGTTGTTGTGCGCCATGCCCGACCCTGTGTCCTGAGTCTTATTCCACGGCCCCTGCCAGGTGTACATCTTGTTCCCGTCCGACGCGCCCGCGTGAACGTTGGAGTCCGTACCCACGCTCCCCGATGCGCCCCATGCGAAGGAGTGGGCCAATCCGGTATCCGACAGGCTGTGAGAGTGAGCGGGCATCTCGCTGACCGTAAGAGTGTGTGCGGCCTCACCGCCCTTAGCGCCCGCCTTGTCCGTACCCGCCACGCTGCTGCGGCCCAGGGGGAACCGCATGGACAGGTCCGGAAGATTGAAGGTAGTGCTCCCGTTCCCCGCCCCGTACCGGGTACCGATGGCGTTGAACAGAGCCGCGTACGTAGTACGAGAAACCTCGTCCCCTATGCACAGCAGCCATCCGGCTGGGACGCTGTCCGAGGCGTACATGGCGATAACGCCCGGGGGGAGGATAGCGGCTCCGCCGGTGTCGGTCCGACGAAGGAGTCCGCCAATGTCGGCGGTCTTGTTCTTGAGGTCCTGGATGGACGATGTGTGCTCAATAAGGGTCTGCGCCTGGGCGGCCACGGTCTTCTTGGTGTCCTCCGCGGTCTTCTTCACCTGTCCCAGGCGGATGGCCTGGTCGTCAACCTTCTGGTCCAACTGGTACGCCAAGTCGTTGGTGCTCTTGATGCCCGCCTCAATGTGCATGAGGGCGGCGGCGTCAACGGGGTTCGCGGTGGACCCGTCGACCCAGGGGTCGTGCAGAAGATCGTACTTGGGCATGCGGAGTTCCTTCCTCTCCTCAGGAGATCTTCTTGAACACGCGCCCGTCGGGGGCCACCCAAACGGACTTGTTAATGGTACCGCCGTCCGGTGGGTAGTCCCCCGGCAGAATGTTGGACGACTGCTCCGTGAAGGTCTCCATCACCTTAGACACGTCCACCGACGCCTTGGGCGTGCTGTTCACGAAATCCTGGGCGGCGGCACTGTACACGTACATCTTGTAGCCGTCGTCCGTGTCGAACCACAAGTCGCCCTCGATGCGCCCATTGAGGGTCGGCTTGTCAGGCTGGTAGAAGATCGTGTTCTTCCCGTCGGCGCTCGTCTGGGCGCGCTGTGCAGCGAGCTGGGCGGCCGTGGCCATGTCCTGGGCAGCCTGTGCCTTGTCCAGAGCCTCCTTCGCCTTCTTCTGCGCCTCCGCCGCAGCTGCCGCGGCTTGAGCAGCGCTGTCCCCCTCGACGAGAACCCAGGCGTCCTTGGCGCCGTCGAACACGTACAGGCGGGTGGTGCCCCCGGCGGTCGACACCCACAGGTTGCCCGGCTTGCGATCTGCTCCTGCCGGCTCTGTGTCGGAGATGATGACAGCCTTGGCGCCGGCCACCGCCTTGGCCACGTCCTTCTTCGCCTGCTCCAGGTCCGCCTTCGTCTGCTCGTAGGAGGCGGACAGGGTGTCGACACGCCCCTTCAGGGCTTTGGCGGCCTCCAGGTCCCCCTTGGCGGCGGCGGCCAGGTGCTTGTAGTCGACAGCCCCCTCACCCAGGGTGTCGGTGCCCCAGCGCTGCTGGATCCACTTGCCCAGCTGGCCGCCACTGGGCGACCCCGGCGGGTTCCACTGCCACACCTCTTTGACGCGGTCCTTGTCGACACCGCCCTGCTTCGACAGCTCGCACACGTACCAGGTGGCATTCGGGTTGACGGGGATGTCGGGGCTGTCGACACCCGGGCCCGGCGAGACGGGCGGCACTTCGTGCCATGACAGGGCGTCGTCGGATTTGGCGCTGGCGGCACCGGCCAGGGTGGCCACGTCTGCGAGTTTCTCGTCGAGGGTACTGGCCGCCGCCAGCGCCGCCCCCCACTGGGCCATGGCCCTGCGAGCGCCGCGTGAGGTGTCGCGCTCTTCGAGGATGCTGACGCGCCGTTCGACGGCGGCCCGCCACTGCTGCGCCTGGGGGGCCAGGTTGGAGGCGGGGAAGACGGAGGCGGAGAACGAGGCCATGGTTCAAAGGTTCCCTACGGTTGACAGGTCCCGCAGTGTGCTCCCGGCGAGGGGTAGTCCGGAAACCTGCGGGTAGACGCGATTGTAGTCGGCCAGGAGCGGGTGGAGGGCCGCCTGCAATGACAGGCCGCCTTCGCTCAAGGATGCGGATTCGATACGCCACCAGTGGTGTTTGAAGTAGAAGCGAGCGCCGACCAGGGTGCCGAAGATCTGCTCTTCGGCGGGCTTGGCGCCTTTCCACTGAAGGGTCATGGTGGCTCCGACGCGGGCGTCTGCGGCGGCTTGAGCGGCGGCCCACCCTTTGGCGCGGGTGTCGATGGCGGGGTTGTCGATGGTGGTGATGTCGTCGGTGCCCTTCGCTCCCGTGTGCAGGATGAGAGTTTCGATGTCTACGTAGGAGCCGAATCCGCCGATCAGGTAGAGGGCGGGGTGGTCGACTTTGCCGTCGGATTCGCACAGCCTGTAGGGGGCGAGGTGTTCGTAGTTCATGCCGGAGAAGATGATGTCGGCGCTGCGCCTGTCGTCGTTGAGCATGACGCGCAGACCGCCGCCCATGTCGTTCCACTGGGCGGGCATGATCGGCTTGTTGTCTTTGCCGACGACCACGTATAGGCCGTTGCGCAGGGCCGTGAGGTTGGGGGAGCCGTCTTTGAAGGGGATGCTCCGCACGATGGTCGGCTGGTTGACGTAGGTGACTTCGGCGCCGAAGTGGATGGTGGTGGCGGTGCGCTCGCCGGCTCCGACGGTCATGACGCTGCCGTCGGCGTCGTCGCCGAAGGTGGTGTCGGCATTGGGGTACATGGAGGCGCGTACCGGGTAGATGAGGCCGCGGTCATCGTTGCCCAGGGGGGTGCGGTGGTAAACGTTGACGTGGATCTCCTTGGACCTGGCCCCGTCTTCCAACGACACGGTGGACGACATGGGGCGGTCTTGAAGGTAGACGGTGCGCCCGGGGCGGGTGGTGACGCGGATGCGCTGGCCGGCCCACGACAGATCCAACATGTTGGCGCTCAGGAAGCGGCGCAACATGGCCCACACGTTGTCTCGTCCGCCGGGCATGTTGAACCGCATGTCTTTGACGGTGTCGTCCATGTCGATGGGCGGGGCGTAGGCTCTCACCGCCTGGTAGCAGCGCAGGATGATGTTGTTGATGTCGGTGCGGTGGACGGGGTTGAGGGTGCCTACCTGGTTGAGGGCGGCCAGGCCGGATCCGCCGGTGAGGGTCCAGGAGTCATCGTCGATGGTCAGGTCCGTGACGGTCATGTCTGACCGGCCGTGGTCGGTGGTTTGGACGATGAGGGTTTTGCCCAGTAGTGGGGTCAGGTCTTGGGGCTGGTAGGTGCCGGCTCCGGCAACGGATACGGTGGCGGTGCCGGAGGGGGATTCGCCGCGGTCCAGTGAGACGGCGTCTTCGTCGTAGGACCAGGAGGCGACGGTGGTGGGGGCGCCGAAGAATCTTACAGCCATGGCCAGACCTCTCGGAGGTTGAGGGTGGCGGAGAATATGCCGAGGGCGGGGTTGGTGCCGGTGATGGCGAACGAGCCGGGTTCGACGCGCATGGAGCCGAAGCCTTCGGGTGTGGCGTAGGGCCAGATGTTGGGGGCATTGGCGCCTCGGGCGCTGAAGGCGGCGCGCACCCAGGTGAGAACCTGACCGGGGGCGGTGGGGGCAGTGACGACGACTTCGACAATGCGGGGGTCGTCGGCATTGCCGGGGACCCTGGAGATGGCGGCCGGGGAGATGTTGATGCCGCCGGTGACTTGGACGACACCGGGGGCGGTGAGGGCGCCAGAGGCGACGATGTGCATGTCGGCCCCCGGGGGTATGATGACCCGCTCCGTATAAGTATGCGTCTTGCCGTCGGTGGGGGCGGCACCGGTGAAGGCGAGGGCCTTGAGGGGGCCGTTGTTGACGTTGACGGTCTTGGCCAGGGCGATGCCGTTATCGTCGTAGGCGAGCGGGGTAAGGGCGTCGGCGTGCAGGTGGGGGCGCCCGAGGAGGGGCGAGAGAATGTTGCCACCGGAGTTCATGTCGTCCCGGTAGAGGATCTCGTCGTCGCCCGCCCAGGTGAACATGTCCTGGATGAGGAGGAGCTCGCTGCGGGTCAGGTTCGACCACGACAGTTCGATGGTGCGGGCGGCGTAGTGTGAGGCCGACACGGCGGCTCCGCCTCCGACCAGCTGGTCGGCGGACCCCCACGACACCAGCGTGTGGCTGGCGGGGGCGTCGGGGGCGGGGATCCACGCGAACCGGCGGCCGGTCCACAGGGCTGCAACTCCATTTGTCATCAGTAGGTCCCTCTCCGCCCGGAGGCGGCGTTGACGTTGTTGACGGCCGCGCCGACAGTGCGGCCGTCGAGTTTGAGGACGGTGGACACGGCGCGGGCGAGCTGGTGGATCTGGTTGGGGTTGATGGTGATGGGGCCGCCGTCGCCGATGCCGCCGTTGACCCTGACTTCGGGGCGGAACTGCCCCGACCGGATGGCTTCCATCATGTCGGGCCCGTACCGGTCGACGCTGGTGCGGGGCATGACGTATTCGCCGCCTTGGAGGCCGACGACACCGCCGGCCCGGTTGATGCCGAGCAGGTTGTCGGCGTCCCAGTTGCCGGCCCGGCGTCCGCCGAGCAGTCCGCCGCCGGTAGCGTAGCCGGGCACGCGGCCGCCGTGCGCGAAGCGACCGCCCATGATGCCCATGCCGCCGCCGACACGCGACAGGGGGCTTTGAACCTGCTGGAACTGGACGTAGATGGTCTTGTACTCGTCCTTGGTGAGCTTTTGCAGATCCCAGACGGCCTTGTAGGTGTCCGCCTGAGCGGTGACGGGGGCGGAGTAACCGGCGCCGCCGTTGGACGCCATGTTGCGGATGCGGTCCCCGGTGGCGGCGGCAGAGCCGTTGTCCGACACCTCCACGTCGACGACACGAGGCGTCGTGTTGATCGTGTAGGTGAGGTGGTCGAAGGCGCCGGCGAGCTCGGCCACTTCGTTCTGGTTGAAGCCCATCTGGGTGGCCTGGGCGATGAACTCCTGCTTGAGCTGGGCGGCGTAGGCGGTGAGCTGTTCGGTGGACGCCCCGGAGGCGGCGTAGGCGTTGATCATGTCGATCATGGTCGCCTGGAGGGCCTTGAGGGCGGCCCGGTTGTTAATGGCCGCCTCCGTGTACCCCTGGAGGGCGTACATGCCGTCCCGGGTGACCTGGATGTCCTTCTGCTTGTCGGCGATCTGCTTCTTGGTGTCGGCGATGTCCTTCGTGGTCTTGTCGATGTCGACTTGGATGTCGCGCACGCGCGAGTTGTCCCCGTACTTCTTGGCCACGGACTGGAAGTACCGCTGGTTGGCCAGATCGTTCTCCTTCTCGGAGAGCGTGTTGTTCAGGTCCCAGATGTCGTTGGACAGGTCTTCGATGGACTTGCGGGCGTCCTCGATGGTCTTGCGCATCGAGTTGAGCTGGGCGTGGTACTTGTCCTTGGCGTCCTGGTTCTGCCAGAACTTGTTCAGGGCCGAGTTCATGGCCTTGTCGAGGCGTGAGAGGAAGTCCTCGAAGATCTCTTCGGGGGTCTTCTCCTTCTTGGTGCGCAACGAGGTGGACCGGGGCGTGTAGTCGTGGCCACCGCCGCCACCGCCGCCACCGCCGCCGGAGCCGCCACGGCCACCGCCGCCACCGTGGCCTGTAGAAGTCTGCTTGGGGGTGAACTGGTAGAAGCTCTTGGCCGCGCCCTGGAACTGGCGAGCCATCATGGCCAGGGCCTGCTTCTGGGCGCCCTGGACCGTGGCCGTCTGGCTGCTGCCGCCCTTGAGCAGGGTGCCCTTGTTTTTGCCCCCGCCGCCGCCCTTGATCGAGACTCCGCCGGTGGGGCGCGAGGAGGTGGAGATGCCGACACCGCGCAGGATCTGCTGGATAAGGGACGCCGCCTGGTTGGCGTTGTTGACAGCGTCCTGGAGGCCGTGGTTCATGTCGGACATGTCGAGGGTCGGACCCTGGACGGTCTGCCCGATGGAGTTGACGACGTCGTTCATGTACTTGTCCACCCAGGTGGTGTCGACACCCTGGGCTTTGAGGTCGTCGATAGCGGACAGCACGTATTCGGCGATGAAGTCCTGCGCCTGCTGGCCCGACAGGCCGATGCTTTCGGCCGTCTGTGAGGCGTACTGGGCGACGGACTTCAGGTACTCCTCAAGGGCCTTGGTGTTCTCGCGTCCTCCCTCTGACCAGGTGTTGAAGGTGTTGCCGTTGTCGTACAGCGACTGGTTGAGGTTGTCGAGGGCGGAGTACATGTTCGCTTCGGCGTCGGTGAACGCGAAGGCGGAGTCGATGATGGAGTCGAGGGCCTGACGGTACTCGTCCCACGCCTGCCCAGCGGTCTTGGCGTCTTCGGCGGCGTCGGCGGTGGCGTCGGCCAGGCCGCTCTGGGCGTCTGCGGCGTCCTGGGTGTTCCCGGTCAGGCCCTGGACGACCTGGCCGAGGGCGGCCTGCGAGGATACGGCGTCGGCGGCGGCACCGGACACGTCGCCGAGTTTTCCCTTCAGGTCTTCCAGGGCCTTGATCTGGTCGTTGAGGTTCTGGACCTGCTGCTCGGCGTCCCGCCCGGCCTGGGTGTCGTTGTACTTCCTGGTGATAGTGCCGGTGTAGTCGTAGGGACCGGAGTAGGTGCGTGCCTCGTACGTGTTGGCCTTGAAGATCTCGTCCTTCCTGGACTTGAGCGTCTCAATGAACCCGTTGATGTACGAGTTGGCGGCGTCCTGGCCGCCGGTGGCGTACTGCTTGGCCCACTCCTTCCAGTCGAAGCCCTGGTCGGTGAGCGTCTTGAAGTCGTTGGCCGACAGGGCCTTGAAGGCGTCGGAGGAGGCGATGGCGTCCTTGATGAGGGCGGCGGTGTGGTCGCCGATCGCCAGGGTGGAGTAGCCCAGGGCGGCGGCCTGGTCCTTGGTGGCCTGGACGAGGTTGCCGGAGGCGTCGATCCAGTAGTAGAGGGTGTCGGCGCTGTCCTTGGTGGAGTCGGCGGAGCCCTGAACGGCGACTTCCAGGGCGCCGAAGCTCTGCTGGGTTCCGTCGGCGGCCTCCTGGGCGTCCTGGAGGATGGCCTTGGCCAGGGCGTCGGCCCCGCCGAAAGCTTCGAGGTTGGCGCGGCGGGCGTCCTCGGAGGCCTGCTTGGCTCTTTCGGCGGAGCCGGCCCATTCGTTGTAGAGGGCGATGACGGTGGGGATGGCGACGGAGGCGATGCCGATCCAGCCGACAGGCCCCATGGAGGCAATCCCGGCGGCGGCGGAACGCACCCCGTTCATGGCGATACCGAGCAGGCCGGTGTTGGCGATGGCGGCCTTGGCGGAGGACGCCATGCTGCGGATGCCATCGGCGGCGCCGCGGATCATGTCGCCAATGTTGAAGGACTTCTGCATCTGGTTGTGGGCGCCGGTGAGGACGATATTCTCGTTGAGGGCGGCGTTGGCCTGTTTGATCAGGCGGATGGTGTTGGCCCACGACAGCGTGCCGGACAGGCCGGCTTCGATCATGTTTTTGCGCAGGGTGATGTAGGAGGAGGCGACGTTGAGGAGGACGACCTGGAGCAGTTTCGACACGGCCAGGAGTGAGCCGAAGACTGCAAGGCCGCCCGCGGCGACCATGAAGATGCGGCCGAAGGAGTTGTTTCCGATGTTGGCCAGGAGGTTCTGGAGGAAGGTGAGAGCCTTGATGAGAGCTTTGACAGGCGTGAGGAAGGGTCCGCCGAGCGCGGCGGACAGGTTCGCCAGAGAGTTCTTCCACCGGGCGATGGTTTCGGTGAGCGTGTCGTTGAGGGTGCCGAGGCTGTTGTCGAGGAACCGGGTGTTGCGGGCGGCGTCGGCGGAGTTGCGGAAGGACTCGTTGACCAGGTCGATGTTGAGGCTGAGGCGCTGGAGCAGCTGGATGTCGCGAGTGTTCTTGAACCCGAGGTTCTTGATGATGGTCCAGCGTTCGACGGAGTCGGTGACGTTGTTGAGGGAGGTGAGCAGGTTGTTGAAGAACGTGGACGGGTCGGTGCGCCACAGGTTCTCCGCCTCCGTCGTGGTCATGCCCAGGACGGTGGCGAACTTGTCCAGGCCCTCGCCGGCCTCGGCGACGGCGTCGTTGATGGACCCGAAGACGCGCTGGAGGGAGCCGCGCGCCCACTCCTGCTTGATTCCCAGGGATGCCATGGCGGTGGCGTAGGCGAGGATGGCGTCCTGGCCGACACCGGCGGACGCGGCGGTGGCGGCGATCGAGTTGGCCATGGTGAGGATCTCAGACTCGGTGGCCACGGACTTGGCTCCGAGCTCGGCGACCTGCGAGGCGAAGTTCATGTACCGCTCGGAGGAGTGGTCTGCTTCGACACCGGCGTTGTCCACCATTTCGAAGAACCGGCCGAAAGCTTCGGTGGCACTGTCGATACTGGTTCCCGTAATGGTGGTGAACCCGGCGACGGCGTGGGTGAAATCGCCGAGCTTGTCGGCGCTGATACCCATCTGGGCGCCGAGTGATCCGATGGCCGACAGGTCCTCGTAGGTGGTGGAGATCTGGGTGGACAGGTCGTGGTAGGTGTTCGACAGGGCCCGCATTTCGGCTGTCTGGGCGGACAGCTGGGTGGTGCGGGCGACGTCGGCGAAGGCGCGCTCCTGGCTGGCGGCGGCGGCCACGGAGGCGGTGAACAGGGCACCCATACCCCCGGCCAGGAGGGTGAGGTAGTTGCGCAGGTCCTGGGCGGCGAAGCGGGTGGCTTCCAGGGATTCGATGTACCTGTTGTTGGCGCGGATGCTGGCTTCGGTGTGGGCGATCTGTGTGGCTTCGAAGGCCTGCGCCTGTTTGTGGATGTCGATGGCTTCGCGCTCGGCGGCGGCCAGGCGCTTGGCCTCCTCGGCCTCCTG
>ERZ772827.133-NODE-133-length-40474-cov-5.410574_pt1 | contig 40474 bp, 59 predicted proteins | sample MGYA00580850_ERZ772827 | MGnify/ENA primary metagenome ERZ772827 (study PRJEB29015, sample SAMEA2737950) | human oral metagenome | biome: human oral; feature: human-associated habitat; material: dental | place: China | collected 2145 ... | reverse complement strand
CGGTGCCGACCTTCATAGCCGACCGCTCTTGCTTTATACTAAACTGCTTGAACCTAAACATAGTAAAATAAAGGCGGATAAATCCCATAAAAGGATTTTCTTTGCTCTCTTTTTCAATTAATTTCTATTTTTTTTAGTATATAAGTATAACACAGCACTTTACATAAGTTTCGGAGATGTCATAAAAAAGAGTTAATCTCCTATAAATTAGTAAATTAACCCCTCCAAGTACCCAGAGCCGGGGTATTTGCTATTTTGCTTACATTTTGATTGTCAAATAGATTATCAGAAACAGGTTTATCTTTTGGAGTGTTGTTTGGAGTATTTGCGGGAAATACTCTATCCCAATCGACACCAGACATAAGGTCTTTTAATTCAGTGGCGGGAGGTAACTCCTCGAAATGCGATATACCTATTATCTCCCTTGTACTTATATCTTCCATTAATGTCCAATGAATATTATCTATAACTATCTCGCTCGGCAACAAATCTAATGTCGCTACCACATCTTTACTGTCGAATTTGGGACACTGCGACAATCCGAGCAACTGCACCTCTTTTTGCAATGCCGTTGATAACTCTTGTTTATCTACTATCCATTTATTGTAGTTGTTATCGGCAAAATGTCCGAATTCATACCAATATTTAAAAGCCGAATAAGTATTGTCGGCGGATATTGACGATATATATTTACACCCCCACCCCTTACAATGTTCGGATATGTGGCAGTATTGCGGGTCCTGCGTTGTGAGATACTGTTTATAGCATTTGGATATACGCACCTATATAAATTGTTTAGTTGTCGTATTCTTCGTATCTGTTCAAAACTTCAAGCAGTTCATTAGAATGTGTAAATAAGTCATCAAGTGATTGAATTTCTTTCTTTACTTCTTTTTTGTTGTCATCGAAATACATCAGATATTTCTTGTTGCCATTAAAATAGAGCCTGCATATTGTTTTTCTATTATTATCATCAAGTAGTATAGCAAAGTATGTTTGAGCATCTCTATATGCAACACGAGATACATCTATTTTCTGCCTCAAAATCGATTTAATTATAAGAAAGCCCTCTAATTCTTCTTCGGTAGTCTCTATTTTGCTGTTTGCTTTTTCAGTCAGGGCGGCGGCTTCCTGTATTTCCTGTTGTTCGTCTTCTTTTTCTTTTTTCAAAGCATTGTTTAATCGCTCTGTAATCAAATCGCTTAGTAATGCTTGTGCCGCTTTTTTAGTCAATTGAGTAAACAAATCCAAAACTTTAGCAGTTATGATACTCGGATATACCTGTTTCGCCAAATGTTTCACAAAATCGTGTGTCGGATTATTCAATTCTTGGGATATTAATTGTTTCAGTTCATTAGAATACTTCAATTCGCTTGCCGTATTCGTTATGCTGTCGGCGTCGAAGTATGATTTATGGAACTTCTTTAATTCTTCTATCTGTATGTCCTTTATTTCGGTTATATTGAATTCCAAAAATGGCTTTTCGTCCATTTTGTTGGCTTCTACGAGGTCGGAATAGAACTTATAGATAACTCCATTCGTCAATATCCCAAACTTCGCTTTCGAAACGTGGAAATATCGCAATAATTGCCCCTCGTGTAAGTCTAAATTTTGGTTGCAATGCTTACACTCTATCAAAATAATGGGATTTCCATCCTTAAATATGGCATAGTCTATTTTTTCGCCTTTTTTAGTACCTATATCAGTAACATATTCGGGTATTACCTCAACAGGATTGAATACATCATAACCTAATGACTGCAAAAAGGGCATAATAAAGGCGTTTTTCGTCGCCTCTTCGGTGGCAATCTGGTCTTTTAGCTTTACAACTCTTTCGCCTAAAATTTTAATCTGGTCTTTGAAGTCCATAATACTAAATCTCCTTATATATATGTTATTATTCTAATCTAACTACACCGACGACAATACTAAGGCTTCGAATATCGGATTTCGGTATTGCGAACGGTGGATATACGTCCTTATTGTCGCTTACGAGCATTACAAAGTCGTCGTTTTCGTGCTCGTATACTCGTTTGACGAGTGCACCTTGCGAGGTGTCGAGGACGTAGATTTTGCCCCATTGGAAAAATAGAATATTCTCTATCTTTTTGCAGCCCAATAGGTCGCCATTGCTATATTTGGGATACATCGAAGAACCCGACACTCGAATGATAAACTCTGCTCCACGTCTGTCAAATTCTGGTATCACATATCGCTCGCAATCTTCGAGCCTTACGCCCTCGTTGTCGGTAGAGAGGTAGCCCGCGATAGCCTCGAATGGTATGAGGGGCAATGCTTTCTGAGGCGTGTTTGCTGCGGTATCTGCGGTAGGAGTGCGGAGCATTTCGCCTTCGCCCGTGAGAAGCCAAGCCTGAGATAATTCTGGATATACTTCGATAATTCTCTGTAACTTCTCCGCTCCTATTCCTTTAGAAATATTATTTACGTAGCCGTTAGATAGTCCTGTACTTTTTTCAAAAGCAGACTGAGACAGTTTTTTTTCCTTCAAAAAACTTACAATTCTTTCTTTTACAGTGTTTTCCATACGTTAGTTATTTATAATCATTCTAAATAATGCAATTTCACAGAAATTTCTCTAAAAAACCATTGCTATTCACAGAAATTTCTCTAATTTTGCAATGTGATTTAAACATAAAAATATCTACCTCTGACGAGGTGAAAATTTGGCGATTAAACTTCTGCAAAGGTAGGTATTTTTCTGAAAATCACAAGCGGGAATAAACATATTATTGATAAGAGACTAAAACAGAGCTTTTTATTCAACCGTAATCCCGCACGGAAGGTAAAGAGTTCTGTTTTTTTATTTGAAACGAAAGATGACGGGTACAACAATATACCAAATCGACGAAAGAGACCTAAACGCCTTTGTTGCGGAGGCTGCCAGACGTGCTGGCTTAAACCCTCTGGAAAAGTACAAGCACACTATGGTAAGTGTGTCGTGGGTGGCAGAGCTGCACAGCGTATCAAGAGCTACTGTGATAAACTACATAAACGACGGACTGATAGAACCCGAAGTAAGAGAGGTAGAGGGCGGCAAGTACAGGTTTAGAGCCGACTATGCCATATCGCTCGACTTCAAGGAATTGAAAGAGCAACTAAAAAAGAAGAAAAACGCAAGCAAATAAACCTACCGATATGCAACCGCAAGAATTCAAGAAGATAATGGACAGGGTGAAGCAAGGTATAAGTGTACCTGCTACAACGAGTTGGGCAAGCGATGAGACCGTAGATATATACTGCGACATAGAGGTAACGGAGGAGTACTCGCTGAACATCGACGGCAACGGCTACGGACACATAGAACACGAGGACGGACGAGGCTACTCACCTACCTACGATAAGCTTGTGATAGACTGTGTAGAAATCGACGAAGTATACGCTTTCCTTACTGCTGATGTAGCGGCAGAAGTAGAAGAATTTACTGCAATGCAGGAGGCAGAGTTAATAGAAGCATTAAACAAACATATAACAGTAGAGCTATGAGAAGAGCATATATAGAGTATAAGGTAGTGAATAGGGCAACAGGCGAGGTATACGCCGAGCACCGCACGAGAGAGGACAACCCGAACTTCGATTGCTACATAAAAAGAGGCTACGACTACAAGAGATTTGACTGCGTATGCAGTGCAATAAAGCCCACCAAGATGAGCAGAGCAGACGAGAAATTTCTCAAAAGACTTTTTAGTGAAATCGATAATAAACAATTAAAAGTAAAATAGATATGAGCAACAAACAAGCGAAAATAATGTATAGGCTATCGGATATAGCAGGTATGATACTGGGAGGTATAGGTATGGTGTTGTTATGTGTCGCCGAACCGATAGGTCTTGCGTTTGCAGGAGTGGCGGGCGTGGCTATTATTACAGCCAACAGACTATATGACAGGGCACACCACGACACTGAAAGCAAAAAGGACAAATATTATAGTTATAGAAATCAAGTAAAATAAATATAAACAATTAAAAAGTAAAAGGTTATGAAAGAATTAATCAGGATACAAAACGAACTGAAAGCACCGAAGGGACAGTATAATAGTTTCGGTAAGTATAGCTATCGGAGTTGCGAGGATATACTGGAAGCGGTGAAGCCACTACTCTCTTCATACGATTGCATATTGACGCTGAGCGACGAGATAACGCTTGTCGGAGAGCGGTATTATGTGAAAGCAACGGCTATACTTATGAACGGAGCAAGCGAGAAGGTGGAAGTTACGGCATACGCACGTGAGGAGGAAGATAAGAAAGGTATGGACGGTTCGCAGATAACGGGAGCGGCAAGTTCGTACGCACGCAAATACGCCCTTAACGGACTATTCTGTATCGACGACACAAAAGACAGCGACACGACGAAAACGGAAGCTAAGAGTAAGAAGTCAGTACAGGCGAAAGCGGAAGCCACGCACACAAATGCAGACCTTGAGCTTGCACTGCAAGAGATGAAGGAGGCGAAGACAGTGGAGGGTTTGCAGGGAGTATGGATAAGATGGCGGGCGTTCCAGAGCAATGCTGAATTTATGAAGCTTAAAGACGCAAAGAAAAAGGAGCTTGCCGTATGAAGAATACGAAACTGAAACCGACGGGGGTGATACTCGACGATAGCCACAGATATTGGGCAGCGGGCAAAGAGTTGCACGGTATAACAGGGCTGATAAAGAGGCACGTCTTCCCCGATATGTATGAGGGAGTGTCGGAGAAGGTATTGGACGCAAAAAAAGAGTACGGCACAATGGTACACGAAGCGTTGGAAGTATTCGACGAGTTCGGCACGAGGAGCGAGGAGTTCGCAGCAGAAGTGAACGCATACGAGGTAATGAAGAGCCTGAACAATGTGGAGGTATTGCAGAGTGAATATATAGTTACCGACTATGAGAGGTATGCCACACCGATAGACAAGGTGATAATGAAAGACGGACGGCTGGCAATAGCAGACGTAAAGACGACATACACGCTGAACAAGAAGTATGTGAGCTGGCAGCTATCGATATGTAAGTATATGTTTGGGCTCGTTAACCCGAAATTGAAGATAGAGGGGCTGTATGCCATACACGTAAAGGACGGTATGGTGCGACTTGTAGAGGTGGAAGAAGTACCTGCCGAAGATGTGCAGAGGTTGCTCGAGGCGGACGCACGAGGCGAGGTAGCTACATTCGACAATCAGGTAACAATAGCAATAGATGAGAAGAAAGCACTTGCTCTGATAGGTAAGATAGCAACGGAGCTTGCTATCAAGAAAGAGATAGAGGAACATATAGAGAGGTTCGAGACCAAACTGAAAGCGATGTGCGAGGGACTGGGTGCATTTAAGATAGATAACGATATGTTTACACTGATGAAGACGGCAGACTACGAGAGAATGAGCTTTGACAGTAAGATGTTTGCTGAGGAGCACCCCGCACTATTCGAGCAGTACAAGAGAAAGACGCTCGTAAAAGGAGGTATAAAATATAAACTTAAATAATAATAAATTAAAAAGTTATGGAAGAAGAAAAAAGAAACAGAAGTACTTACGTAGGTATATATACTACGCCTGAACTTGCCAAACAATTAGAAGACGTAAAGAATAATCAGCGTCTACAAGAAAAAATTTTAAAGCAGTTTGTTGAAAGCGAGACGAATTGGCTAAAAGAAGAAATCCAAAATATAGATGAGATTACTACTATTTATAGAGCCAAATTGGTCTATATAAAAGATGGCTTTAGCAAAGCAAAAGACATTTATGTTGAGGAAATTGAAAAACTTTCAAATGAAATCTCAGATGCTTTTGAGCCGCTTAAAAAGAAATTTGCAATATTGAGAGAACAATTTGATAGCTCAAGAGAATGTTTTAAATATCTCGAAAGTACAGCAAAACATTTCTCTGAACAAATTGGATATTTTGGTATTGAGAAAGTAGAACGTCTGTTCGATTTAGTTGACCGCTACAATCAAATGAATGGCGAAGAAAAGGAATTTTTAAAAATGTTTATAACAGAAAAGAAATAGAGAGATGATTAAGATTAGTATTTGCCTTTCGGATTTGCCGAAAGAGAAGATTACAACAGCCGTTAACGGCAAGAAGTATGTAGACCTGATAGTATCGGAGCGTCGAGAACCCTCTAAGTATGGCGACACTCACACGATATACGTGCCACAAACGAAAGAAGAACAGCAGAGCAATGCCCAACGTATATATGTTGGTAAAGGAACGGAGTATAGGAGGAGTTAGTATTAGGTATTCAGGAATGGGCTGCATTCCACAGGGGAGGAGACAGAATTGGTTATGTCTTTGATGTACACAAATGCAAGCGGAGAGGTCGAAAGCGAAAGTCCCGACTTGGTGTAGGTTCGAGCCCTACCCTCCCCACAAAGTAAAAAAATTAAAATCAGAAAAACAATGACTTACGAAGAGTTTTTGAAAAACAAAGTGATAATAGCCGAAGACTTCGGATTTGAGCCTATGTGGCTGCCCGAAAAAGCTTTTCCTCATCAGAAGGATATATGCGACTGGACTATAAGAGGAGGTCGGCGTGCTATCTTTGCGAGCTTCGGACTTGGTAAAACATTTATGCAGCTCATAAATGGAGTAAACTGTATAAAAAAGACGGGCAAACCTTTCCTTATCGTATGTCCGCTCGGCGTAGTAGGTGAATTTAAACGTGATAATCGTAAGCTCGGGACCGGTTATGATATAGAATACATAACCGATACGGACGAGATAGAGCAATACGGCAATAAGATATATATTACCAACTACGAACGTATTCGAAAGGGAGATATAGCCGCCGATAAGTTCGGAGGGGTATCGTTCGATGAGGCTTCGATATTGAGGAACTTAAAGACCGAAACTACTAACTATATATTGGGCTACTTCAAGCAGATACCTTATAGATTTGTGGCAACAGCTACACCGAGCCCGAACGACTATATCGAATTGTTGAACTATGCCGACTATCTGGGAGTAGCGAATAGAGGGCAACTACTCACACGTTTCTTTAAGAGAAATTCGACGAAAGCGGGCGATTTGCAGCTGTTGGAAACAAAGGCAAAAGAGTTTTGGCAATGGGTATCGACGTGGGCGGTATTTATTAACAAACCGTCTGATTTAGGCTATGACGATACAGGTTACAGCTTGCCGAAGATGAACATCATAGAGCATTGTGTAGAGAATAATCCCGATTATCAGATTACGGATAAATGGGGAGCTCCCATATTATTCAAAGATAACTCGAACGGACTATTAGAGGTATCGAGGGAAAAGAGGGAAAGTATATGCGTGAGGGTGCAAAAAGCGGTAGATATAGCCAATGACAATCGAAACGACAGCTTTATCTTCTGGCACCATCTGGAAGATGAACGGCGGGCTATCGAGGAGCTTATATATCAATATCGCTCTGTGTATGGCAGTCAGGACAACTCGGTAAAAGAGGCTAATCTGATAGATTTCTCGGAAGGCAAATACAAATATCTGGTAACGAAACCGACAATTGCGGGTAGTGGTTGCAATTTTCAGGAGTATTGCAATAATGCCATATTCGTAGGTATCGATTACAAATTCAATGACTTCATTCAGGCTGTACACCGCATATATCGATACGGACAGACGAAAGACGTGAACATTCACATTATCTACACACAGAACGAGCAAGAGGTGATACAGGCACTTAAAAAGAAGTGGCAAAAACACAATAAATTGCAAGAGGAGATGCTCGACCTCGTACGTCAATATGGGCTAAATTCAAACTTAATAAAATCGCAAATGCAGAGACAATTATTTATGCAAGGAGATAAGGTGCAGATTGGCAATGCTACACTTTACAATAACGACAATACAGTTATAATTGCAGACAGGAAAGAGATTGCCGATAACTCCGTAGGACTAATTGTTACGTCGATACCATTCGGCGACCATTACGAATATTCGGAGTATTACAACGATTACGGACACAACAACGGTAACGGCGAGTTCTTCAAGCAAATGGACTTTCTGACACCAAATCTGCTCCGTGTATTAAAGCCGGGACATATCTGTGCCGTACACGTGAAAGATAGAATACGTTACAGCTATCAGAACGGGACCAAGTTTACAACGATAGAAGATTTCAGCGGGCAGACAGTAGCACACTACATACGACACGGCTTCTATCTTATGGGAAAGATAACCGTTACCACCGACGTAGTGGCAGAGAACAATCAAACATATAGACTCGGGTGGAGCGAACAGTGCAAGGACGCTACGAAGATGGGAGTAGGATTACCTGAATATGTGTTGTTATTCAGAAAAGCACCTACAACGCCCGACAATGCTTATTCGGACGAGCCAGTTATGAAGGACAAACAGGACTACACGGTAGGATTGTGGCAACTCGACGCACACGCTTATTGGCGTAGTTCTGGCAATCATATGTTACCTGTGCAGGAACTCGTAAAAAGAGACCTCAAGCACATAGTGCGAGAATGGCAGCTGTCGCAAGAGGAAGGGCTATATAATTTCAAGGAGCACGAGGATCTCGTGAATGCCCTTAACGGAAGCGGTAAGTTGAGCCGTAAATTTATGACTGTGCCGCCAATATCGAACAGCGAGTTTGTATGGGACGATATACAGAGAACAAACACGCTAAACGCCAAGCAGGTTAATAGCAAGAAAGAGAAACATATCTGCCCTTTGCAATTAGATATTATACAACGATTGATTAATCGATTTAGCAATGAGGGAGATGTAGTGTTAGACCCATTCGGAGGATTGTTTTCGGTGGCATACAAAGCTTTGGAGATGAGAAGAAAAGCTATAAGTATAGAACTTAATTCGGAATACTACAAAGATGGACTGTTCTATGTTCGAGCTATGAATGATAAGATTAATATGCCGACATTGTTTGATGTATTGCAAGAGGCAGTTTAATGGATATTGCGGTATGGGCTATATAGATTTCATAAATAATTTTTGGCAGAAAGATTTAGAGGCGACCTTTTCGCACCTTGAAGTCCATTTATTTTTCAAATTATTGGAAGTAAATAATAAGCTCGGGTGGAAGAACGACTTTAAGTATTCGAATGCTCGTTTGGAGGGCGATTTGGGAACGAGACCAAAAAACTTAATTCAAGCTCGTCAGCGATTGATTGATTTCGGAGTTATTTCCTACAAAAAAGGCACTACTCGAGATGCTGGTATTTATCGGATATTGAGCAATGAGAGGGTAACAAAAGAAAGTAATAAAGAAAGCAATGAAGGAAGTAATCAGGAAAGCAATAAGGGAAATAATAAAGGGAGTAATACGGAAGTAATAAGGGAAACAATAAAGGGAACATTAAATAGACAAGATAAAGACAAGACTATAAAAAGTACTACTAACGTAGTACCAAAAAAATCGGAAAAACCGATTTTTTCACTCGACTTTATTTCTGATGAAAATTTCAAAAAATTGTTCGAGGAGTGGCTCGACTATAAACGACGAGTAAAACACAACAGCTACAAAGACCAAAAGCAGATAGAGCTTGCGTACCGCAAGATGTATGAACTTGGCGGCGGCGACATCGAAACGTGTCGGGCGATTATCGAGCAATCGATAGCGAACAATTGGCAGGGGCTTTTCGAACTGAAAACACAATCGTTTAACAATCAAAAAACTACGGTAAAAAATGAACAAAACAAACAAAGTGGAGCTACTCTCGGACGTGTTGCGACAGGAGCACAACATAGAGCCGTTACGCTCTGAGGGGCAAAGAGGGGAAGAAATGTACTGTTGGCGAGATTTAGCGAACAGAATGCACAAGACGCTCCATTCCTACCTACGAGAGCGAGGTGAGCAGGTGATAATGGACAGCTACACACAGCGATTAATGGAGTATTTGGCGCGGTGGTACTGCGGTGATACCGAAGGAGTAACCGACGAGATACGGATACACAAAGGTTGGCTGATACGTGGCTCTGTCGGAGTGGGTAAATCGAAGTTGCTGACATCATTCTGCAAAGCGGTAAATGCCGACTTCTACGACGAGATAAAACGGAAACAAGCACCTGCGATAAGGCTTGTGCATAGCTTCGACGTGCAGACAGCATACATCGAGCAGAACACCTCGACGATAGAGGCTCTGAAAAGTATCGATATACTCGTCATAGACGACGTAGGCGTAGAGAACTCGGAGGTACTTTACTACGGTAATCGGCTGTGTCCGTTCGTCGACTTGTACGACAAGCGATATCGCTCAGACTTGCGGACGATACTGATAACGAATCTACTGCCAAAGTCGGACGACGACAAAGAGGTAACGCTTAGGTCGAAGTACGGCGACCGTATCTACGATAGGATACGTGAGTGCTGTAACGACTTTGTTTTTGAGGGAGAAAGTAAGAGAAAATGAGAGTTCTTATAACACACGAAGAGAGTCAGGTGGTTATGTCTGCGTTTTTGCGAATGGGGCACGACGCATATAGCTGTGATTTGTTGCCGACAAGTGGGGCGTATCCCGAAAGACACATTCAAGCGGATTGTTTCGAGGCAATAGACGTAATTCAGCCTGCATTCTTGGGAATGCACCCTGAATGTACGAGGCTAACAGTTGCCGCAAACAAGTATTATCTGCCGGAGTATGCGGAACGATTTCCAAACATACACCAAGAGAGAGAGGAGGCTATTAGGCACTTTTTGCGGTGCGTTGAGGCGTTGGTGGCTGTTGGTTGTGGTTATATCGAAAATCCTATCGGAATAATGAGCCGCCTTTACAGAAAGCCAAATCAGATTATACAGCCATATCAATTTGGGCACACAGAGAGAAAAAGTACTTGTTTGTGGTTGTTTGGGTTGCCAAATTTAGAACCGACAAAAGTAGTTATTCCAGATATTATACGACATAAGAGCGGCAGGACAGATAGCCGATTACACTATGAGACGTTGAAGTTACCACGAGAAGAGCGGAGGCGGTTGCGTTCGAAGACTTTCACAGGTATTGCGGAAGCGATGGCGATGCAGTGGGGTAAGAATTGATTATTAACAATTAAAGATAAAAATATTATGCAGACAACACTATTTGATATTAGAGAGTTTGAGGGGACACCCGCTCCGTTAACACCTAAACACCAGTGGATAGAGGAGAACGGCTATACGTGTCGGCAGTGCAAGCACAGGCAGAGGTGGGAGTGCGAAAGTGGAGTTCGGATTATACAATACTGCGGCGTACGTCGGAGTAATAGAACGGAAAACGGATTATTGCATATAAAGGTAACAAATAAAGCGTGTTATATGTTTGAATTAGAAAATTAAAAAAATAGGAGAAAAAGTTATGTTTAAGTGTAATGTTTGTGCAGCACAGTTTAAGACACAAAAGGGTCTTGATACTCACAAGTGTAGATGGTACTGTAGAATATGCGGCAAAAAGCTTGTTACCCTTGCGGGATATGAGCGGCATATAATGAGACACGCTGAAAAAAAAGTGGAAGCAGCTGAACAAGCTTTGCGAGAAAAAGAGAGGCAAGAGCAAAGGGAACAAGCTTTTAAGGAAAATGTTATAAAATTAAAATCAAGAGGACTTTTTTCTCCAAAATACAAAAAAGGGGATAAGGTGTTTTTATCGCTCTATGTTGTTACCAAGCCCACACATCAATATAGATATAATAGATTGGTTCACGTTCGATATGAAGAGGAACGAAAATACTATTCGGGTAAATTTATTGTTGGGGGGCATATAGAACCTCAAATTAAGGATTTTGTTAGAGTAGATTATTGTCTAAGACATAATAAAAAGTTTGAGATAACATATTATACAGAAGATGGGGAAAACTTTTATGAAGCAAATGTTTTTTGCGACCTTCAAAGTGCTGAAGAAGACGCTCAAAAGAGACAAAAAGAATATCAAAAAGACTGTGATTTTGCTGCTTTTTGTAGATAAATAAATAATAAAAATAGGAGAAAAAATTATGCAAAAAATTATGTTTAATGACAAGTATGGACTGACGGACTTGGTGCTGTCTGGACATAAGACGCAGACAAGAAGAATTATAAAACCACAAGATGAGCGTCTTGACTATTTGAGAGGTTGGAATTTAGATTACGGCTTTGCTGAGTTCGGCAGAGAAGGCGAAGAACCTTTGTTAAGAATACTTCCGCACTATTACGTCGGGGAAATGGTCGCAGTGGCTATGAGTTATAAATCAATTTATGGGCGAGTTGCAAAAACTTGGGAGTACGCCGAAGAATACAAGAATGAGCACAAGGATTTGGCAGGGTGGAATAATAAGATGTTTACAAACACGAAAATGCCATTTGCACAAATTAAAATCACCAACATACGAATTGAGAGATTACAAGATATAAGTGATGATGACTGTTTGGCGGAGGGAATAATAGAACATATTGCTGAGATAATGCCTAATTACCCGCCTTATACTCAGTATTGTTGTGGTATTAGTGGGGTATATTGTGATACTCCACGCCAAGCCTTTGTATCACTCATAGACAAGATAAACGGCTACGGCACTTGGGCGAGCAATCCGTATGTGTGGGTGTATGATTTTGAATTGGTTAAATAATTAATTAAAAAAGTAAAATAAGATGAAACAAACAATTGAAATTGAAGTGCCTGATGGGTACAAGGCGGTGTACGATAAGGAGACACAAAAGGTTGAAGTAGTGTGTGCAACACTACCTAAATCGTGGGAAGAATACTGCGAGCATAATTCTGCTCGTCGTTGGAGATACTTCATAAACGAACATTCCGAAATAGACGAAGTCGTAAAACGGGAGATAGATATGTCTACGATACAGTTAAGAGAAATGGCAATAGCTTTCCGTGCACTTATGCAGCTGATACAGTTGAGAGATTGCTATCGGCAAGGGTGGACACCAGATTGGGAAGATGACGAGCAACAAAAACACTCGGTTGCAACTTACTTTGACCAAGTGTGTGCGGACACCTGTACCATAACAAAAGGTGTCTTATCTTTTCAGTCCGAAGAAATAAGAGATGAGTTCTTGGAAAATTTTAAAGACCTAATTGAAAAAGCAAAGGAGTTGATATAGTTATGAGACAAATAAAGTTTAGAGGTTGGAATGAGGAGAATAAGAGGTGGTTATACGGAGACTATGTAACAGGGGTGTATATTGACCCTGAATATAATAGTCCTTCTGTATCGCACTTTATAAGCACAAAAGAAGGAGATGACCCCAAAAATCCTACAACTCTTTTTCAGGGGGATTACAATGTAAGAGTATTAGAAGTTGAAGAAGACACAATTGGACAATTCACGGGGCTGAAAGATAAGAATGGGATAGAGATATATGAGGGCGACATAATAAGGTACGAAGAACACGAAGGTTATTTGCTCGAAAGTTTCATAGCCGAAGTGGTGTTTGAGAACAGTGCTTTTGGCTATCGGTATAAAAACAGTATGCTCGGCGGTATCGAGGTGTTCGAGCCTTTCTGTGAGCACGACTGCTTAAAGGAGGATTTCCTCAACTATGTGGAGGTAGTAGGTGATGTGTATGATGATAAAGAATGGTTGGACGTATGAAGAAGTATGATGTAGTGATAGGTATAGACCCCGATGTAGACAAGTCAGGGGTTGCCTTTCTGATGGTAGAAAGCAGAATTATAGAGGTTTCTAACCTTACCTTTGCCGACTTACTCGACTATCTGCGAGAAACAAGAGACTTTCTTATGAGAGAAGGCAGGTACTTTGTGGTAGTCGTAGAGGCTGGTTGGTTGAACAAGGCACATTGGCACGTGGGTAGAGGTGGCAGTGCGGCACGTTCGGCTGCAATCGGTAACCATACGGGACGCAACCACGAGGTAGGACGTAAGATAGTAGAGATGTGCCGACATTACGGCATAGAGGTGGTGGAACAGCCGCCGCTGCGTAAGATGTGGAAAGGCAGAGACGGCAAGATAACGAACGAGGAACTGCAACACTTAGCCATTATAACGGACAAGACCAATCATATAACGAACAAGACCAATCAAGAGGCAAGAGACGCAGCACTCATTGCTTGGGAATATGCGGGGCTGCCGATACGAATTAAAAATCAATACAATAAATAAGATGAAAATTATACGACAGAAAAATTTTGCTAATGGGAGTGTCTTTTGTATAGAATTAGAAGACGGAAGATTAATTGAAACTACCGATACATTCTTACCTTTTTATACAAAGGACGCCATAGGGAGGAGGCAGAACATACTTGATAATAGAGAGCTTGGCAGTCGTTCCGAAAGGTGGATGATAGGCGTAAGTGTGATGAGTGGCTGCCCTGTGGGATGTAAATTCTGTGCGACAGGACAAATGAATGGTTTTCGCAATCTATCCGCCGATGAGATTGTCGCACAAGTGAAGTTTGTTGTTGACAGAAACGCCTCCTACAATCCGTTAGACAGCAAGGAGTTTAAGATAAACTATACAAGAATGGGAGAGCCGTTTTTGAATATTGAAAATGTCAAAAACGCAATTAAATTAATTTCTGAATTATATCCAAATACACACCATTATATATCTACGATAGGATTAAAAGGTGCTGATTTCAATTGGATAAAGGATAATATCACATTACAGTTGTCGCTCCATAGCCTTGATGAAGAACGTCGGAACTGGCTTATCCCATATCGCAACAAGATGACTATTGCGGAGTTAGGTCGAGTTAGAACTAAAAGTAATTTAAAAACCACACTAAATCTAACTCTCGTAGATGAGGAGGATTTTGACATAGAGAAGATAAAAAAGAACTTTGATAAAGATAAGTTCTTTATAAAGATAAGCCCGATTAATCCCAATACAACTTCTGAAAAGAATGGGCTTGGACGTGGAATTATAGAGGGAATGAATTTAATTTAAAAACAATAATATATTATGACAAAATTAATTAAAAAACAACTTGAGGAGAGTGGTTATGACTATGCTGTTGCAGTAGCCACAAAAAGTGAAATCGAAAATGGAGCTGCGTGCGGTCAATTATCAATTATAACCGAGTAAATATGAGAATATGGACAAGAAAATAGAATTAGGTATACGTAATATCAGGAGACCATTGGCGGCGGTATACAAGGTTACGGGAATAATCGCAACAAGAGAGGAAGCAACGAATAGTAGACGACGTGATTATGTCTTCGCACGTATGTTATTCGCTCGGCAGTGCAGTATGTTGGGAGTATCGAAGACCATAATATCGGAACTGCTCCGTACATCGATGCAGAGTGTGCTTCGATACTTGCGTGTATTTGATGATGAATGTAAGTATAATGCAGCTTTTAGAGCGTTAGCGGACGAGGTAGAAAGCGAAATGGAGCGTTATAGGGAGAGCGACAGGCGTAAGAGAGAGTATATTGATAGGTGGGAGAAAAAAAATTTAATGATATGAAAAAGAAAGACTTTGTGTGGCTAAAAGTAATTTTACTCATTATATTGATTTTAGTACTTGTAGTGTTTTTTGCCGTATTAGACAAATGGGTATATTTACTTATTTTTAGCAAAATGAAATAAAAAAATGATAGATGGTATAACAATTAAGAAAGTTGCCGAAGATTTAAGAAAATTAATAGACAGAGTACCTGACAATGCAAAGCCATCGGACGTACGGATGTTGAAGGCGGGATACAAAAATATGATAGATATAATCGAAAAAATCTTTTCTTATGAAATTCACGATAAGGAGACAGGAAGACAAACAAGCGGTGATGTCGTACCTTGAGAAGCTACCGACAGATAAGCCGTACTACGCTGAGATAAAGCAGATACGGCAACGCCGCACGATAGACCAAAACAGCCTCTATTGGCTGTGGCTCAAATGTTTGCAAGACGAGACGGGTGAAGACAAGGAGAGGCTACACGAGTACTTTAAGGCGAGGTATTTAGGTATCAGCACAGTGGAGGTTTTCGGGGTAGATGTGCAGATGTCGGCAAGTACGACGAAGCTCGACACGAAAGAGATGACGCATTACCTCGACCGCATACAGCAGTTTGCACTTGCAGATTTAGGTATCGCTCTGCCAAATCCCTCCGATTTATATTGGGAGCAGTTCTATCAAAAATATAAGGGTTGGATTTGAAAAAAACAAATTAGGAATTGCACAGTGTTGTTCACGGACGATATACAGATAAACGAAAAGCAAAGGTTAGCGTATAATTATCTCCGCGATGATGATTACATATATGTCGTATACGGAGGTGGTGGCGGCGGCGGTAAATCGTGGCTCGGCTGTGAATGGCTAATGCAGTGCGGTTACTACTTGCCCGATACTCGTTGGTTTATCGGGCGTAACAATTTGAAAGACTGCCGTGAGTCTGTATTGGTTACTTGGCGTTTGGTGGCAAATCATTACGGATTTACCAGTTATAAGACATCGAACGATAGTATAAGGTTCGACAACGGCTGCGAGGTGATATTCCTCGACCTCACGTTTTACCCAAAAAAAGACCCTCTATATGAGCGTTTCGGTTCGAAGGAGTTCACAGGGGGGTGGATAGAAGAGGCGGGCGAGGTGCATTACTTGGCATTCGAAGTATTGAAATCGCGTATCGGACGATACAATAATGTGCGTTATGGTCTTCGTCCGAAGATGCTTATCACTTGTAATCCCAAAAAAAATTTTCTATACAAAGACATTTACAAACCGTTTGTCAAGGGGAAGTTACAAAAACCGTATTGTTTCGTTCAGGCATTACCGAACGACAACCCCTTTTTACCTCCCGATTATATCGAAACGCTGAAAGGTATAAAAGACAAAGCAACACGAGAGAGACTGCTATATGGCAATTGGGACTACGAGGACGACCCGTCGGCATTGTGCAGCTTCGACGCAATATCGGACGTATTCACGAACACGGCACCGCCGAGTATACGCAAGGCTATCAGTGCTGACCTTGCTATGCAGGGACGAGACAGGTTTATTGCGGGTTCGTGGCGTGGACTGCGATGCACGGTGAAGATAGACAAGGACAAAGCGACGGGTAAGTCGATAGAAACGGATTTGGCTCAACTGATGAAGACCGACGGCGTCGGTAGGTCGCAGACGGTAGCCGATAGCGACGGTCTGGGGGCATACTTAGAGAGCTATCTGACAGGAATAAAGACATTTCACGGCGGTAGTAAACCATTCGATAGTACTTATAGTTCGCTCAAAGACGAATGCGCATATAAGTTGGCTGAGGCTATCAATAACCGGTGGCTGCAAATCATCTGCACCAAAGAGCAGGAGCAGGCGATAATGGAGGAGTTGCAACTGTTGATGGCGGACAACGTAGACAACGACAAGGGGAAGAAGCGTATCATATCGAAAGAACGAATGAAACAGATAATACAACGCTCACCCGACTACCTCGATATGTTAATTATGGGAATGTATGCGGAGGTGCGTCCTCAGAATGCAGGAATAAGACGAATTAGCTGTTAATCCTAAATAAATTTAGAAACAACAAAGCGGGGGTATTTGTAATTTTGAATTAAATCAATAAACTGATAATGAATAAAATAAGCAAGGATTTTATTTTTAAAGATAATCCGAGAAAAATTACCGACAGGCAGCTATCGCGTTTGGAGAGCGATTTGCGGAAATTCGGCGATTTGTCGGGTGTGGTGTATTGCCGCAACAATAAGGCGTATGTCGGTGGTAATCAGAGGTCGAAGATATTCGACGGCTCACAGATAACTATAATAAAGGAATATGATGAGCCATTGCACGATAAGACTGTTGCCGTTGGGTTTATCGAATGGAATGGCAGCAAATACCTATATCGCGAGGTGGAGTTTTCGGAGAGCGAATTTCGCGAGGCTTGTATTGTAGCCAACAACGACGGAGGCGATTGGGACTTCGACCTGCTCCAAGAGTGGGATATGGAAGAGTTGGCAAGTTGGGATTTTGATACTTCGTTTTTCAATGAAGAAAACAACGAATATCCGACAGAGCTAACACAAGAGAAAAAAGAGGCGTTACCTTCGGTAAAGATAACGTTTAAAACGATTAAGCAGATGGAAAGTTTCGAGAAAGAACTGAAATCTATAATTGATAGATACGAAGGGGCTTATTATTCAGTATCGGCAGGAGAAATATGAAGATAGAGAAAGCATCGGGGAAGGCAATACGTTATGCCTGTTTAAATTTTCATTACGCAAAATCAGTGCCGCAAATTCGCATTGGTTATTCTGTTTTCAATAATAACGGTGAGTGGTGCGGAGTGATATTATATTCTAATGGAGCTAATCCAAGAATAGCTAATGAATATGGACTTGTGCAGGGGCAAGTAGTTGAACTCGTCAGAGTGGCACTGAACGGCAAGCAAGAATACACCTCACAAGCCCTTGCAATGTCGCTCAAACAACTCAGACAAGATGCCCCTGCGGTTAAAATAGTTGTGAGTTTTGCCGATAGAAATCAAAATCACATAGGCACAATATATCAAGCAACAAATTGGTATTATATCGATGAACGTTCAGCCGAATGCGGCATATTACTTAATGGCAGATTGACGCACCGCAGGAGTGTGAGCAAGAAATATGGCAATAGCTCTATCGAGTGGTTACGAAAGAATGTAGACCATAATGCCCGTATAGTCAGTGGGAAAACAAAAATAAAATATGTATTTGCTCTCGATAGGCGTTATAATTCGGTGATTGCCAAGAGCAGCAAGCCATATCCTAAAAAGGAAGAAACAGAAAGTTTAACTCAATAAACTAACACAGAGCAGTATGGCAAGAGGCAGACGAAAAGACGAGGTTGAAACCGACAGACAGATAATAATGCCGCTGTATTTCAAGGGGCACACACTCAGAGATATAGCTGCTCGTTGCACGGCACAGACAGGTAGGTACGTATCACACATAACGGTGCGAGCCGACATAAAGAATATGCTCGAAGACTTCCGCCGTAAACGCAACGATATGATAGAGTATAATCTGACAATCGAGCTGGAAAAGATAAACGTGCTTGAGCTCGAATATTGGCAGGGGTGGGAGAAGTCGAAGACCGACAAACGGCAGAAGTCTCTGAAAAGACGTGAAGCGTCGGGGGATAAGAGTAATAATTATACGGAATACTGCGACACCGAAATGGTGAATATGGGCGACCCTCGTTATTTGGCAGGAGTGCAGTGGTGTATAGAGATAAGGTGTAAACTGCTCGGCATAGAAGCACCTAAACGTGTAGACGTAACAACGGCGGGAGAAAAGATAGAATTTAAGGGATTTAATTTTTTACCGTATACGAAATTGGAGGGCAAGTAATATGAAGGTAGGACAGAGGATATTAAGTGTAAGTGCCGACGGGTTCGAGGAGCTTCGACAGCTCGGGCTGCTGCGTTATAATGCGGGCAGGGATATAGAGATATACGACTACTATCTGAGCGAGGTGGATATAACGGGCAGCCGTATGCAGGCACAGACGAACTGTGCGATGAGGTACAACCTATCCGAAAAGGCTATACAGGTGATAGTCTATGGGTTTGAGAATAGACTGCGGGGTGCATTTAAGCAAGGATAAAAGGATATGAATGTACTAAGAGATAGTCGGAGGAAAGCCGCCGAGCATTGCCGTAGTGTTTATGAGGTCTCTGTTTTTTTTCTCCGCATCCGAAGGATTGTTCTTGGGTGGTGGAGTCTTGTTTGTCATAATAAGTCCCACAAAAGTAGAAGCCGTAGATATGCAAATAACTTCTGCCATATCCCACTCTTTTAGAGTAAGAAAAATAGCAGGTATTATTCCAAAAATAATTAGAATAATTAAATATCCAATAGCCGTTTTATTTTCCTTTTTCATAGTGCAAATATATAAATAAATTTAGTAATCACCAAATATTTAACACAAAAAAATACATCAAAAAAATGAGCGACGAAAAGAAGGTATTAATCGATGTAGACATAAAGGCGACCGAAGCACTGCGAGAACTTGCCGAGCTCCGCATAAAAGCGGACGAGTTGAAAAAGGCACAAAAGGAGCTCGACACTACAACCGAAGAGGGACGGACACAATACGAAGCTCTCGGGCAACAGATAAAGGCTATCAACGCCGTAGCCAACGAAAGACAGAAGACGATACAAAGCGAGATAAAAAAACAGAACGAGCAGAAGGGAAGCCTCAACCGCTTGAAGTCCGAACTATCAACAATGACGGCTCAGTATGGCAAACTCTCGGAAGCCGAACGTAACTCTGCACGTGGGCGTGAGTTGCAAAAGTCTATCAGCGAGACATCGGCAAAGCTCTCAGAAGCGGAACAGTCGCTCGGGGACTTCCGCCGACAAGTAGGCAACTATGAGGTGGCAACCAAAGGACTACGGACGCAAGTAAAGGAGCTTACAGAAGAACTCGTTAATATGAAACTTGCAGGGCAAGACGGCACGGCTGAATACAAGGCTATGGCGGAGCAGTTAGCTCAATTCAAAGATGCTATGGGCGACGTAACTAAAGAGACGGGCAACTTGGCGAATGATACGCGAAAACTTAGTACCGCTTCTGAGTCTGTCGGACTTTTAACTGCCACATTTTCATCGTATCAGGCTGTTATGGGCTATACCAACGAAGAAATGAAAGATTATGCCGAAATTATGAAAAAGTTGCAAGTAGCGGCTATCGCTCTGGCAGCAGCAACACAAGTTCAAAATGTGCTTCAAAAAGAAAGCAATATATATCAATTTGCCGCTTCTCTGTTGGATAAAATACGATATAAGGACCACGTCAGGACTTTGGCGGCAAAGGTAGCGGACAATAAAGCTACTGCTACAAACATAGTAATGACCAAGCTATGGGCTGCGGCTCAATGGTTGCTCAACATAGCAATGAACGCAAATCCTGTATTTTTGATTGCTACGGGCGTGGCGGCATTAATAGCAGGTATTATATTGTTGGTAAAGTGGATGAACAAATTGAGTCCCGAGCAGGAGCTCGCCAACAAGACACAAGCAGCATACGAACAACAGGTAGAGCGGACAGCAGCGGCAATAGACAAGCTGAACAATGCAGAGAAGAATGCGAGCAACGAGCGACAAAACAGACTACGAGCCGAGATAGCTACAATGCAGGCAAACGGAGCTACGGCAGAGCAGATAGCACGGGTAAAGGCAAAAGGCGAACAGGATATTCGGGACATAGCAATAAAGGCAAGCAAAGACAGAGAGCTGGCACAATATAAGGAATATACCGCCTCAATGGCTAATATAAAGGCACAGCGGGCATATCTGGGTAGTCTGAAGGCAGGCAGTAAGGAGTATGCCGAACAAGCAAAGAAGCTCCAAGAGCTGATAAAAGCACATAACGACCTCGCCCGCTCTATCAACGACGAGCGGCAGAAGCAGATAGACCTCAATCTGAAAAGCCAAGAGGAGGCAGCAGCCCGACGTGCCGAGGATATAAAAAAATACAGAGAAAACGCCCTGAAAGCACTCGACAATCAACGCAAGCTGCAAGAGGAGCAAAACAAGGTAATAGATGCAGGCAGAGCGAAAGACTTCGACACCGAGCAGAAGTGGCAAGCGAAGATGTTCGAGCAGACACAGGAATATGAGCGTAAGAAGCTCGCAATGCAGTTGAAGTTCGGGCAAATAACACGGACCGAATACGACAATCAAAACAAGATACTCGAAGCACAGCAAAAGACATTCGACAATAACAGATTGGCAGACCTACAAACACATTTCGCCGAACAACGCCGACAGATAGCCTCGCTTGTGGGGCAAAACGTCGAGGAACAGGTACGAGTAACGAAAGAGCGATACACGAAGGCACGCAAGGAGTTGCAAGATATGGCGGAGCCCGTGAAACTCATCGGCGAGACGGACGAAGATTTCACCAAACGGCTCAATGAATATAAGACCTTTATGCTCAATAAGGCGATAATAGAAAAAGAACTCGAAGAGAAAGAGGCGAAAGAGATAGCAGAGATACGACGGAGCAATATCGAAAAGTTGATGTCGGAGCAATACGCTGCGGACCTACTGCAATATACCGACAACGAGCGAGAAAAAACGAGGGTAACCATAGAGCAGCTTACCGAACAGATACGATTGAAAAAAGAGGCAAACCTGTCGGTAGCCGAAGATGAGGCAAAGCTAAGAGCAGAGCAAGCGAAACTGAATAACATCGCCCTGAATGCCGAGCTGATAAAAGCGGCAGGCAACGAGGAGGCTAAATACAACCTGAAAAAGGCAGCAATAGAAAAGGAGATAGAGCTATATAGAGATAATGCCGATAAACAAGCGGAACTGGCAGCGAAGCTCGCAGAGCTCGAACGAGAATACCACCTACAACGCATATCGCAAGCTGAAGAATATGCCAACAAGGTAATGGAGGGGCTGAGCGCTATCAACGAACTGAATAGAACACTCGGAGCGGCAGAGGTACAACAAGCGGAGGAAGACAACGATGCTAAAAAGGCAGCCCTCGAAGACAGGTTGAATAGCGGTCTTATATCGCAGGAAGAATACGACCGTCAGATAGCTACAATGGACAAAGACCTCGACAGCAAAAAGAAAGAAATAGCACGGCAGCAAGCGGCAAGGGAAAAGGCGATGGCGATATTCCAAATCACTTTGAATACGGCAATGGCAATAATGAAGTTGTGGGCAAGTCCGGGTTTCCCCGCAGCTATACCGCTTACCGTTGCAACGGCAGCACTTGGAGCGGTACAGTTGGCAACGGCTATCGCTCAACCACTGCCAAAGGCACGACGGGGTATGCTCATCAAGGGCAAGTCGCACGCTATGGGAGGTGTGCCTATCGAGGCAGAAGGAGGCGAAGCTATCATCAACAAACGTAGTGCGGCAATGTTTGCCCCACTACTTAGTGCCATAAATGAAGCGGGCGGCGGTATACCGTTCGTATCGGGGCGTTACTCGGACGGAGGTTTTGCTACACGTGCGGCAAGGCAGGAGACACAGCCTATTACGGCAAAAGAGATGTCTGCCGTATTGCAGGACTTGAAGGTGTACACGTCGATACAAGATTACAAGAAGTCGGAAAAGAGTTACGAACAATATAAAGGTATTGCTTATTGATATGACACAATTACAGATAATAGAACAGATAATCGGAAGCCTCAACACCGGTTATAAATTCGAATACGAAGAGAGCTCGATGATGAACGTAAAAGCAGATGACTACAAGCGAGGCGATAGCTTCGTATATGTCGAAGAGTTCAGACAAGGGAGAATAACCGAAGGTCGTTACGGCGGCAAGAGCAAAGAGATGAAGTTACAGATTTACTTCTGCAAGTTTTGTGAATTTCACAATGACGCAAGGCAACGTGAAGAACTGCGAGAAAAGATACTGGCGGATATAGTTTATCCGTTCATCAATGGATACAAAGAAGCAGGCTACGGAGATGTATCGGAATGGGGCATATATTATCCACTGCCTCGCTTCGACGGTAACGAAGTATCGGTAATGTTGGAGTTTATGGCAGCGATGCCCGTATGTTGATTTTAATCGAGGAGGCAATATTATGGTAGATATAAAAGGAGGAAAATTGACGTTCGCTCAGCGTATAGAGCTGGGTGAGATATTCGGCAACGGCGATATGTCGGAAGTAGAGAAATTCGAGCGGTCAATCGAATGTGTATGCGGGAGAAAGCCCACACCGAAGCAATACAGTCAATATGTGAACAAGTTCAAAACAATAGTCGAGGGCTTGCAGTATTGGTGTGAGGCAGAGGCTCGAATGCTACACAGCGAACCAACGGCAGACGAGAGAGCAGCAGGTATAGAGGAGTACGGTAAGAACATCGGCGTATTCGGTACAGTGAAAGCGATAGCCAAGACGTTCGGACAAGACCCCGACGACGTATTACAGTGGGAGTACGGCAAGGTGTTTTCGATACTATATACCGACTTGGAGGACTACAAGTATCAGCGTAGACTGAATAAAGTAATAGAACGCAAATACAAATTCAAGTGATATGGTACAGGTAAGTGATATTCTGCGTAATGAATTGGAACAGCTGAAAGCGGATATAATAAGGCGACACGAAGAAGCGGGACAGGTGGCGAGCGGACGGACACGTGCCTCATTCGAGGTTCGAGCAAGCGACAGCAATGGACAACTACTCGGCAACTCGTACGTGGGAGTATTGGAGCGAGGACGGCGGGGAGGCAAAGTGCCGTACGACTTCAAGGACATACTGCTACGATGGGCAGAGGCAAAAGGAATATATTTTGCTAACAATACGGACGCACGGCGGTGGGCTTGGTTCGTAACACAGAAGATACGGCGAGAGGGAACAACATTGTACCGGAGTGGGCAGACAGTAGACATATTCGCTACTCCAATAGCCGACTTTGCAGAAAGATTATCAAGGCAGTTAACGGCAGAATATAGAAGTGAAATTATTAATTCAATTTAAAAAAATAAAAAAACAATGGCAGAAAATTATTTCACAGCAGCTTTTAATCCGTGCTACATTGAGATTGAGCCTAATACCGGTCTGACAGGAGTGGCTCGACGAGTGTATTTCTCAGGCGAAGATGGCACGAAGTTCACAATCAATATGGCAGACATATCAGGTAAAGGAGTGGTGTATTTCGACGTATCTCAATACGTCCGCCGCCTATTCGGGCATTGGACGACTGAAGTAGAGGGTATCCCTCTGTATTCAGATAGACTATTCCTCTACAAGTGGACTATATCGGTAATGAATGAAGTGCAAGAGTTACATACTTACGCACAGGGCACTGCTATTAATGCGGTGGTGCAGGTAGGTGAAGACCCTGACCTGACAAAGCAACGAGGTACATTTAGGACGGAATTTTCCGACCTGCGAAAATATAGGGGATATGAACTCACTGTTGGAATAATACCTCCTCTTGCCACCGACGGTAGACCGAAGATAAACAGCACATATATCGAACACAAGGAGTTTGTAGACCATTGTATATTTGAGATAAACAATCAAAGTAAATTGACACTATCCATTGAAAAACAAACAGGTTGGATACCGTTCGACGATGTACAGCAAGAGCTTGCGGTGGAGCAGGTATTCTGCACTCCCAACAACCCATTTTACATCCGTTGGATAAACCAAATGGGAGGCTATGATTATTGGATGTTCAGTAAGCGGCAGGTATACACCAATAAAACAGAAAACAAAAAGACATTCAGACCTTACATATATGATATAAAGAAGGCTCAAACTACAACAGAACTATATAAATTCGACGTAACGGAGCAGGTCGTTGTCGGAGCGGAACAGCTGAAAAACGAATACTTCAAACCACTGAGTAAGATAATACTATCGCCGCAAATCGAATGGTACAATGAGAGCACAAGTAAGTGGATACAAGTATATATCGCCGATTATGATTTCGATTATAATACTGCTAAGAGCAGTCAAGATATAGAGATAACATTTAACCTTCCAGACAAACAACTTCAATTCTAAAACGCTATGGATTACAGACTTTTAGTAAAAATCAATAACAAATGGCAGCAATTGGATTTAGGCGATGAGAAACCGTCAATGAACTACTCGCAAAACGACATAGGCGACCTCAAAGACCGCAGGAGTAATTACAGCCACAAGCTACAACTACCACTATCGAACAACAATCTGAAAGTTTTCGGTATGTTGGACAGAATAGAAGTGATGTCCAATATTCCTGACAATCTACTCCCTTGCTTGTTGTACTGCAATGAATATGAAATAGTAGGCTCTGACGGGCTTATGCAGATAATATCTGTCAGCAACGATAACATAACTGTGCAATTGATGAGTGGCATAGTCGACGTGTTTGAGGAATTGAAGAACTCAAAGATGAGCGACCTCGACCTTGGAACTTTTAGGGCAGAAGATCAGTATTTCATACCGAAAAATTTCACTGATTTTTGTATCGTTGGAATTGCGAGCTTTGGGCAGCAACATCCTGCTTACGCCGCATCGAATATGGGCAACACTTTGCCCTTTGCTCGCTTTATTAAAGTAGTCGACAAGATACTTGAATCACGCGGATACACGTTGGATACTGATATTCGTACTGACGTGCAGGATATTGTATTACCTGTTGTCGTCCCCCCACAAAAGCCATCGGACTATGCCAAATACTTCATACTTTCAGCAGAAAACAAAACCATAGACCACAACACTGGATTAGCCGAAGATTGGCGAATTACACAAAATAAAACAGATGAGTTAAAAATATACGGAGCGGAAAGCGAGTTGTTCTGGGAGACGTCCAGAACAAAGAGGGCGAGAATATATATATACGTAGAAACAGCCTCTGGGCAGATTATCCCCTCGTTGCGGTTGCTTGTTACCAAGAACGGCAATACAATCTTAAACAAACACATCGGGTTGGGAGCTGCGTTTGACCAAGAAGTAGATGTTGATAAAGGGGATATATATATGTTTAAAATACAAACAGATAATAAATATACCGAAGGTAAGTTGCGGTACAATATAACGATTAATACCAAGAGAAGACTTGATACCGACCACTTCTTTCATCTGCCCGTCCCGATAGCCTCATCGCTCGGTTTTGACACTCAATTAAATATGCTCAAAGCATTTATAAATGCTTTTGGTCTTTTCGTAAATGTAGACTACGAGAAGAAAGTAGTAACAGCAAATACCTTTCGAAAAGTAACAGATGCAAAAAATCAACGGATTAATTGGACAAACAAGGTAGATATGGGTAATTTTGACTGTGAGTTTCACAATCAAAATTTTGCAACACACAACATTATTCGTTTTGAAAACAATACGAAAGAAGAAGTGACGGATATATGTGCCATAGATATATCAGATAAGACCTTACAATATGAAAAGGATATTGTAAAATTGCCATTCGAAGCGGGAAAAGATGGGGCTTATTATATGATGTTTGGTGCTGCTTTTATTCCCCTAATTAAACTCCCCAATGACACAGATAAGGAAGCGGAGATTAATGCTACTAAGCCACATCTTTGCAAATTAGGCGAACGGAAGCAATATGATTTCGGTGTCGGAGGTCGTTGGTATAGTGTCGTAAAGCATTATAAAGCGTCGGATATAAAAAAGTATTATACTCCACTATTCGAAACATTGAAGCAATATCGCAAGATTACGCTAAAGATGTTATTACTGCCACAGGATTTAGATGTTATACAACAACAAATACCTGTGTACCTGCAACAATTCGGGGCTTATTTCTATATAAACAGCATAAAAAACTATGTGTGCGGGCAGCTTGCTGAGGTGGAACTGATGAGGGTCTAATGAAAAAGGTAGCTCAAAAAGCTACCTTTTGTTTTTCTTTTTATGAAAAACAAAATCATATAAAAATATCATCACTTATATCATCTTCCCACACATCTCCTTCATTGATACGTTCGCAGATGCCCAAGAAGTTCCAAGCGTCGATGGTGAGTTTTTCTACTGTGTCAGCATCTGGTCTATGTCCGCTCAGGAATTGCACGTCGGCAATATCTTGCTCAAATTCTTCGAATGTAGCCCACATCGTATCAAAGTGATTAAACTTAACCATTACGCCATATTCAAGGTTGATAATATAAAGCCAATCAGGATTAGAAAGCACGTTGTCGCCCAAAACCCAGTTTTTAAAATACTCTTTTGCTTTTTGGCTTTGCTCCTCGTATTTTTTAAATTGCGGTTTTGCAAGCTGTTTACTCCGCAGGTAAAACTGAACATACCAATCGCAGGCTCTATTACCTATCTTAACAAGCTGTTCTGCTTTTAGTTCTGCGTCGCAACGAAAGCACATCAGTAATATCGGATACTTTGTGTGTATATTGGCGGACAGCATTCCCCAATCAGACATTATGTCTTGATTGTCGTCTATATATTGACTTCTTTCGGTGATACTGCCAAAATCGAGAACCTGCCAATAGATATTATGGCGGGTCTCGATTATTATTTTGTCGTGTCCGAGTGTGTTTATTCTCGGGACATATAAAAACTGCGGTATCTTCATTTTTTTATATTCTTGTAGCCCCTGTTGGTCTGTAAGACGTACCATATTTTTCATCTATCTCACCTAAATAATTTTCGATTTTATCGTTAATAGCCTCCCACTTGTCGTATAGCCGACCATACATTCTATCGTACCATTCCTGCCACGCCTCCTCATTCTCATATTTATCAGGCATACCGTATTCCTCTTTGGCAATGTCAGTATCGTACATTATAATGTCAAAGCTATCTATATCAATATAATCATCTTCATCTAAAGGTATAGATGGTACTGTCGGCAATCCTGCCTCTCTAAGTTTAGCATTTGCTCTTATAAGGTCTCGCTCACAATCTCTATTCTCGGAACTACTCACCAGACTATCTATATTAGTGTGCATATTATGCCTTGCTCTTGCTGTACTTTCCAGTGCATCTGCCTGTTCGTCTGTCAAGCCATTTTCAGCTCCTTTTTCACGATTCTCTTCGTTTCTTTTTTCTGCATACATCATTTTACCCCAGTATGCATCTTTATCTAATATTGCCATTTTTTTGTTTTTTTTAATAGTAATTAATATTTGTTTGTTTACACTGTGAATGGAAAATCTATATTGTCTATCAGATGTGGTTCGGCGGCTAAGTCTATTTTATTCATAATAAAATTAGTCATACTTCCGCTTGGGTGAATATGTCCCGAAAACCTATAAGCAACTCCATTAAGACTGTAATATCTGCTTTCACTTTTCGAAGATTGATTTTCGTTTGCACCAACGCTTTTGAGATACTTCTCAAAAGCTTCTATTTTCCTTTCTCGTCTAATTAAGATTGTTAGTCTTTCTATTTCAGCACTCACTACAGCATCGTGCAACGCCTCGCCATCTAAACCTTCATACTCTTCTCGTGCTCTGAGGTTTGGTTTGCCATTTGGTCTGATATAATTTACACGATAGTTTCTTTCAGCTATCTCTCTTATATCATCTCCCGTCATTTTTATTATTTGTGTATTCATTTTTTTTTGCTTGTTTTTTACCGAGCTTCGCTCCTGCTCTTTTAGATTATTATTTACAGTGCAAAGGTAATACCTTTTTTTGAATTGTGCAAGATATTGGATAAAGTTTAACAAAGTTTAACTATCGGAGAGGAGAAGAAAATTATTCATTATGTAAATGACAGTAAAACAAGGTCTGTCTCGAAGATGTCAAATAACACGTCCAATTCAAACGCTCGGACTTACCGTAATAGTATTGTGCGAGAAAAGAGACATCTACACTTACGTTTTCGGGGGAGTATTGCTCTTGGATATATTGCAATAGTCTGTCCGTTGTTCCAGGTGCGAATATTTTTGTATTTTCCTTAAAGAGCTCTTCTATCTTTTCTAATGAAATATTTTTTACCTGATAATTGGTAACCTTAATATCAGATACAATAGCCCCCCATAATGCGTTCTGTCCTTTTCTTCCATCGTGCCAGATGAATTCCTTCTCATCAATACTCGCCTTTATCTTATTTTCGCAGAGACTTAATTCACGAATATTCTCATCGTCTTTTTTATTGCACCCCGTAGTGAAGCATATTAATGCCAGGATAATAGCTGTAAAGATAAATGTTGTGATTCGTTTGCTGTTCATATCATTAAATCAATTAGTTGTAAATATGTGGCAAAGGTACTAAAATATTCCTAATAAAAAATAGAAACTTAGAAAAAAATACATATTTACCTTTGCAATAACATATTAAATAGTTATGGTAGAGATAGATATTTACAAGTCGATAGACAGAGAAGACCCTTTTATGTCGTTCTTTGGGTGGGACGATTTGGTGTTTTCGGCGGATAACGTACACAGGGCATTCGACGAGAACCCGACGGAAAAGGATTTCCGATTCAATATCAACTGCGACGGCGGGTCTGTGGCTGAGGGCTTGCGAATATACGACGTGCTGCGTACATCGGGCAAAAATATATATATGAACATAGAGGGAGGCTGCCACTCGATGGCGGTGTGTCTGCTGCTTGCTGCGGCGAAAGAGAACCGCACGGCAAACCCAAACTGCCGGGCATTGATACACGAGGTGCGGGCTTGCACGTACGACAACCTGACGGCAGACGACGCACAGGCACTCGCCGACGAGATACGGACGGAGCAAAATGCGATACTCGACATCTACGCCGACCGCACGGGAACGGACAGACAAAAGCTCGAAGAGCTGATGAAAGCGGAGCGACAGCTGACGGCAGAACAGTTGAAAGAGTACGGATTCATATCGAAGATAAACGTTTATACGACGAATAGGAAAAAACATTTAAGAACAAAAAATTTCAAAGAAATGGCAAAGACAAGGAATGAAGTGATTTCGGCTGCTGACAATTTTATGAAGAAGCTGAAAAACTTGCTGTCTGCTACTGTGGTCAACTACGACCATAAAGACGCCGACGGTAACGTGCTGTTCAGTACCGAAGCCGAAGACGATACTTTGGAGGTAGGTATGGCAGCAAGCCCCGACGGAGAGTTTGAGCTGGCGGACGGGCGTGTGGTAGTAATCACGGACGGAGTGATTGCAGAGATAAGGGAAGCCGACGGGGGCGAAGACAACCAAGAGTTGGAGAACCTGCGGGCAAGAGTGGCAGCGTTGGAGGGAGCTCTGACGGAAGCGGAAAACGTGATAACCAACCTACGTAACGAGGTGGGCAGCACGTATACGGTAAGAAACAGACAGACACAACCTCAGGGCAAGGCAGCACCAAAGACAAGTACGGAGCTGAAGAATGAGGCAAAAGAGAAACTTGAAAAAATGAAAGGAGGCAAGTAACAATGGCAACGATATTGGATTTTTCGAAGTTTAACTTCACGGCGGAACAAATCCGCGACATCAACGAGCTGCTGTACGACGAGGTAATGCAGGCTCCCGAGATAAGCCTGATACACACGATACACCCGAATATCGTATTCGATAAGGAAATCGGATTTATCGGCGAGGGCGGTCTTGTGGGAGTAGCAGGTCAGGGCTGCAACCCGAAGGCACAGAGCTGGAAGATAGGCACGAGGTCGGTAAAGTGGACACCGAAATCGTGGGAGATACTGATAGAGGACTGTTGGGAAGACCTCGAAAGCACGTGTGCGGTATATGCATTGAAAACAGGAGTAAATATATCGGACTTCAGCACGACGGACTACTACGCAGTAGTGGTGCAGGTGTTGTCGGTGGCGGTAAAGAAATTCATCGTACGTCTGGCGTGGTTCAACGACACGGACGCGAAGAACGTAAACGCAGGCGGTATCATCACCGACGGCATAGATACGAGTTATTTCTCTATCATCGACGGGTTCTGGAAACAAATCATAGCACAGACGACGGTGAAACCTACTCAGAGAGTGGCTATCGCCGAAAACACAGGGGCGACCTACGCACAGCAGGAGCTCACACCTACGAGTGCGGCAAACTACCTAAGGTCGTTGAAATATAAGGCATCGATGGAACTCCGCAGCGAGACAGATGCAATAGTGCCCTGCACACAGTCGATATACGACGCTTGGGAACAGTACAATCAGGGTAAAGAGCTCGAAAGCCTCTACACGAACCTGATAAACGGCACGAAGACATTGAAGGCTTACGATATGACACTTGTACCGCTGCCGATATGGGATGAGATGATAAAGAGGTACGAAAATACGGGCACGAAATTGAACAACCCGCACCGTGCGGTACTGACGACAAAGAGCAATCTGAACTTCGGTGTGGACAGCGAAAACTCGTTCGAGGATATGCGTATGTGGTACAACCTCGACAGCCGCAAGGTGAAAACCGAACTGATGGGCAAGGCGGATGCCAAGCTGTACAACCCCGAACTGTTGCAGGTGGCAATATAATCAATTACGAATTACGAATCACGAATTAAAAAAAGGAGCAAAAGATATGAATTGTTCGGAATTGACACAGGGACTTGTAGCGGCAAAATGCAACTCGACAGAAACGGCGGGGGCAGAAGATAAGGTGTATCTTCTGAATTTCTCGGACATCGACCGACAGGGCAGCACGGTAGCGAACAACGTGATTACGGGCATTAAGCTCGTGAAGAGAAACAATGTGCAGATGCTTGGCTTTGCATTCGAGACATTCGGCAAATCGCTGAAAGACGCAGGAGCAACATTCGCCAAAGGCACGTACAGCAATATGTGGCAACACAATGTAACGCTGAGGGTGTTTGTGAAAAAAGAGGAATCGAAGACGTTCGCCAATCAGCTCGCTGCGGGGGCGAAGATAGTAGCGGTGATTAAGAATCGTGCTACCGGTGCCAATGGCGAGGTAACGTTCGAGGCATACGGTTGGGACAACGGTCTGGAATTGTCGGAGAGTGCCAACACGTTGGAATTTGCCGACAGCGTAGTGTATACGCTTACATTGAGTTCGCCCGAAGGTACGCAGGAGGGCTCGTTGCCGAAATCGGTATTCAAGACTTCGGTAGCAGATACCGAAACTATGTTGGAAGGACTTTTGACTGCATAGTATTTTTATAAATGATAGAGCGTTTGAGGGCAATACAGGCACTACGTCCGCTATTCAACGACGGGCGAAGCCTCCACACGAGACTGCAACAAGACGGTGAGCTGCAACGAGAAATATCGGAGCTTGCACGGCACTACTTGGGGCGTGAGGTGAGAGGGTGCACGAACTGCTACTCGGACGCTCTATTTGAATTATTAACGCTAAACATAGAAAGAGCAATGAAAAAAGAAGAATGTAAATTTAAATTGAGAGGGGGCAAGTTGCTACTCGACGCAGTAAACGGTGATGTATCGAAAGCAATGACACAGGCTAATATCAGCGATGAGCTGGCACTGTATCACTTAAAGACGAATCCGTACTGCGAAGAATACTTCGAAGAACTACCTGCCGACTGGAAGGAACAGGTAGGGGCTTTCGATATCGATTCGATGAGCAAAGGGAAAGCGAGTGGCGAGGCTTTCGACGTAGAACAATATCAGGCAATCATCGATGAGATGACGGAAGACCTGAAAGGAGGAATGTCGAAAAACAAACTCATTGAGAAGTTCAAAGGAGTGGATTTCGAAGGCAAGAACCTCACAAGCAAAGAGGTGAAAGAGTGTCTGAAAGAGGCGAGCAAGTCGCTTTGATGTAAAGATGTAGTAAGATGAAGATAAAGACCTTAAAGACCGAAAAGCCGTACGAAAGCCGCAACGATAAATCGCTCGGCATACAGACGTTCGGCGACGGCAACGACTATCCGCAGAAGGTAGACCATATCGTACGCAAGTCGGCGACCGGTATGTCGTGTCTGAACAACTATCGGAAGTTCGTACAGGGCAGAGGGTTTGTCGATAAGGTCTTTTTCGAGGAGATATTGAACCATAGGGGGCAGACGGCAGATTATATGTTGTCGCAGATTAGCTCGGACTTGGCGAAATTTGGAGGTTTTTGTCTTCATACGAACTACAATGCGAACTATCGGATAACAGAGGTACAGTACATTCCGTTCGAGCACGTGAGATTCGAGGCGATGGACGACGAGGGCAGGTTTGACAAAGTAGCAATACATTGGGACTGGTGCCGTGAATTCACTCAGCTCCGCAAGTGGCGAAAGACAGATATAGACTTCATACACCTTTATAATCCAAACCCCGCAGTAATACAGCAACAGGTGGACAGTGTGGGAGGCTGGGCACATTACAAGGGGCAGGTGTATTACTTTTCGAATGAAGGGGATAAGACGTATCCGCTACCGATATTCGAAAGCACACTAACGGATATGAGTACCGAAGAGGGTATATCGAATATCAGTTATAGGAATGCCCGCAAATCTTTCTTATCGGCAGGTATGCTGATAGACCGAAGGAACGCCGACCAAACGGTGGAACAGGAGAATGCGACAGAAAAGTCGCTATTGGAGTTTCAGGGCGACGCCGAAGCGGGCAAGATAATGTACGTAGAGGTGAGCGGCGACGACGAAATACCCCAATTTGTGCCGTTTGCGGTGAATAACTTCGATAAAGATTTCGAGGCTACACGTAAAGCGGTACGGGAAAGCATAGGTATATCGTTCAATCAGCCGCCAATATTGCGGTCGGAAGACGTGGGGGGCAACTTCGGGGCAGACCTTATGAATAACGCCTACAACTATTACAACTCGGTAACCGAAGTAGAGCGTATATCGATAGAGAGAGTATTTGCGGACATATTTGGGCATTGGCATAAAACTACGGCGGGCAATTATAGCATTGCTCCTTTGCAATATCAACAAACACAACTATGATAATTGATTACGACGACATAAGGGCTATACGACCGATAGCGGACAACATAAACGACACGAAGAGGCTGAAAACATACATCGACGAGGTGGAGGAACTGGATATATTGCCAGTATTTGGGGCTCGGTTGGTGAAAATAATACGGGAATACAATGAAAACGGCACGGTGCCACCGGATACGATAACGGAGGAGCAGATAAAGAGCCTAATGGACGGCTGCTATTTCACATCGAAGGAGTGCGGAGGTGGTGATGTTCACTGTAACGGACTTAAAAAAGCGGCCGCATATCTCGTTTACAGTCGCTTCATAAAAAATAACCCCACAAATGTAACAGCTTTCGGGGTAAAATTCAAAGACACGCAGTACAGCGACGATGTGGACGAGGGCAATATCATACGCCAATCGAACGAGGCGTATAAAATAGGCACAGCATATATAAATCAGTGTGTAGAATACCTGAAATCGATAGGATATATAGAAACAAAAAAGAATAAACGTAAGAAAATAAAAGCAATAGGATAAACAACTATGTTAGAAATCAAGAAACTTGGCGAAAAGACGATACGTATAGCGGACACGTCGACAGGCAAGAGCTATACGGGGAGTGCGACGTATAAGGTGAGCAGTGTAGGCGGTGATACCGTCTGCTTGCAGTCAATATACGATGACAATGAACCGGTATTTGTGGCAAAGGTGGTAGATATTACCATCAACGGAGCGGCACAGACGGATGTAAATGCGTGTATGGTGGCTCTTAATGCTTTCATTGGGTCTTTTAAGGGGGCAGCCGCAGGCGGAGGTGGCGGCGGTGTAAGTCCCGACGACGACGGTTTGAAATGGTCGAAACTGACAAAATCGGACACCTTAATAATGGACGACAAGTCGTTTAGTTCTTCTTTGTATATAGATAGTTTCTTTGCTACTATTGTAGAGAGAACGAAAGTGAGAAAAGTAATAGATGATGTTTTGACTGAAATCGGCAATGGAGATTTCTATACTCCTACACCAACGGGAGAAAAACTCGGCATAACAATATCTATGCAATTCAATAAGTTAAAAAAAATAAGATATGACGTTACAAACAAATCAAAGGGGCTACGGAAGCTATCTGTCCCCGAATGTGTAGACTATGGAGATAGGGCTATCGCCGACCACCCTAACCTCGAGGAAGTAACTATCGGCAATGTGATGAGTGCTTCTAACTATCTTGTTGCATACTGCCCCAAACTAAAAAAAATAAATGTACCTGAGCAATGGCACATAAATACCACAAAAGATATATATGTGTCTTTTAGGAAGTTGCCTATGCTCGAAAAAGACAGCATAATCAAGATGTTCAATAGGTTACAACCTATTACCCCATCGGGGCATATAGCAGCTATTATCTTGGATGAAGACAAGGAGGCTCTATTATCGGAAGAAGAAAAAAATATCGTTACCAATAAAGGATTTGAGTTGTATTTTTATGAATAACAAATTACATATAAATGATTTACATTACAAATTTCAACGAATTGATTTATAGGTTCGTGCCGCAGATGTTAATGTTTGTCGGCTGCTTTTTGGCGATTACGGTCTTCATCATCGGCGACTATTATAGCGGCACAACTAAGGCACGTATGGCGGGTGAGAAGATATTGAGTGAGGGAATGCGACGCACTATCACGAAAGCAGTGAGGTACATCACTGTACTGTTCGGGTGCAATCTTATAGACCTTGTACAAATGCTTGCTATACACGTCATTAATACAGAAAACGACAAACACTTCTTTGTAGTGCCTATCTTCTCGATAGTGGCAACGATGTTCAACTGTTACGTCGAATATAAGTCTATTCGGGAAAGTTACGAAGACAAGCGTAAGCGATTTGAAAAAGAGGCTCTTACCGATATAGGTAAGGCTGTCGATTACATCATACAGAAGAAGCACGAATTAGAGAGTATAAACGATTAGTATTCTGTTCATAATAACTATATTATTTATTTTATTCTTGCATAATTGTTTTGGCGAGTAATGCCGTGAGGTTCGAAAGCCCTTTTTGAAAAACTAAAAAAAGAAAAAAATGGACAAAAAAGACTTGATACCTAATATCAGTGAGCATATCACATATAAGGAGGCGACGGCGAGCAACAAGGCAAAGCAGCTCGGTATATCGAACGCACCGAACGAAAAGGAGCTACGGGCAATGAAGCTACTTGCGGAGAAGGTATTTGAGCCATTGCGGAAGTGGTACGGGAAGCCGATACAAGTAACATCGTTCTTTCGCTCGGCAAAAATAAATAAGGCTATCGGGGGAAGTACTACGAGCCAACATTCACTCGGGCAAGCTGTTGACATAGACACAGTTAGCGACAACAAGAAGTTATTTGATTATATCAAGGACAACCTAACATTTGACCAACTGATATGGGAGTATGGCAACGATAATGCTCCTGATTGGGTGCACGTAAGCTACTCGGAGACACGCAACAGAAAGCAGGTGCTAAGAGCAGTAAGGAACGGCGGTAAAACTGTTTACTTGCCGTATAAATGAGAGAGTAAACTATATGCAAGAAGACAAAGTAAACCATCCGAAGCACTACACTAACCACCCGAGCGGTATAGAGTGTATCGAGATAACGCAGCACCACGATTTCTGTATTGGCAACGCAATAAAATACTTGTGGAGGGCAGGAATTAAGGGTGCGGACACAGAAGTGGAAGACTTGGAAAAAGCAATTTGGTATATAAACAAGAAAATAGAACTAATCAAAAAAGGAGATACAAGATGACGAAAAACCTAATTATTCATAATATTTTACCGATGTTGATTGTGATTTCGGTTTTAGACTGTACGCCTGTAAAGCGTACAGCCTCGACCGAGATTAAAGAGAAAACGGACTACTCGGAGATAACTAATGAGTTGAAGACACAGAGGACACAACTCGACAAGGTTACTGAAACGATGAGCAAGACGAAAGAGCAGATAGCCGAGTGGTTGAATGAAAACGTAAACTACGAGGAGCAGAAGTATGATAGTCTGGGGCGGCTGATAAGCACGATAAAGCAGACCACCTCCCGCAACGGCGGTACTACTACGGTAAAGCAAGGCGATACATACGTGTATGAAGGTGTAACGGTGCAGCAGGTAGATAGTATCGTATCGGAGCAAATGAAGCGGCTGCGGTCTGAATTGGAGGCTAAGAGCACCGAGAAGAAAGAACCACGGCGTATAGGCGTATTTGGGGGGATAATGATATTTCTAATGCTCGCCCTCTTAATGTTTGTGTGTGTCTACGGGTTATATAATATCTGGGATATATGCGACCGCCCGAATCTTTGGCGAAAGTTTGTTGAGTGGGTTAAAGGTCTGTTTAATAGGAGATAATCTCCTCTCTTTTCCTCTCCGATAGTTAAACTTTGTTAAACTTTATCCAATATCTTGCACAATTCAAAAAAAGGTATTACCTTTGCACTGTAAATATAAATACTTAAAAACTGGCGGCAACAGGATAAATTCGGCAGAGAAAAATGACAATAGAACAATTAGCCGAAAAAATCGGCGGAAACCTTTGGACAAAAGGAAGTCTGAAACGTATTTACCTCGATAGAGGCTATAATACTAAAAAAATGCAAACCAAGACATTCATTTGGCAAAATGAAGACGGCGAATTCTTGGTCTCTTGCAGAATAGAATGCCCCTCGCAGCCATATGAGTGGATTAATTCACAACAAGAAAAAGTAAAGGAAAGTGTCTACGAAGATTTAGAAAAAATCTTATCCGAGAAAGCTTTTGTAATCACAAACGAAAAAGGTGAGGTCTGTGATGAAAGTGGCAACTCCGTTGAACTCAATCACTATTCGGTGAAAGTCTTTTATTCAAAAGAAAAGGCAGAAGAATATATTGATGAAGAGGAATATGTAAATTTATCATACAAAGAATTTGATAAAGAATGGCTCGAGCAAGAAGTCGATAGATTAGACGAAATAGAAAGGGCAAATAAAAACACACAAAGATATCTATAATCGAGAAAACGGATTATTACCGGTTGTAGTAATAGATAAAGACATCAGCAATCGTATGGCTTCGACTATTAGGCATAATAGAGCAAGGGGGGCTCATTCTATCGAGTTGATGACTAATATTGTTGCTGAGCTGACTCAGTCGGGAATGAGTGACGCTTGGATATTGAAAAATATAGGTATGGATGCAGATGAACTGCTTAGGCTTAAACAACTATCTGGGCTTGCTGAGCTATTTAAGAATAAAGAATTTTCAAATGCAAAAGAGACAACCGAGGAATAGATATGGAAATAAGAAAAGAAATCGGCGATACTATTACAAGAATCCGAAAGAAAAAAAGGCTCACGCAAGCGGAACTTGCAGAGAAATCAGGTGTTTCTTTGCGGGCTATAGTCGCTATTGAAAACGGGAAATTTTCGGCAGGCATAGACCTGCTATATAAAATAGCTACTGCTCTCGATAGCAAAGTATGTATCATCGAGAGTTCTCCTATGATATTAGAGTGAGTTGTACTATTTACCTGTAAAATAGCTGTGTGATTGTAGTCGTCGGGCGTTGTCTTCGGCGGCTACTTTTATGTATTTGAGTGTTTGCTCCACTTTGGAGTGTCCGAGTAGGTCCTGAATAAACTTTATATCGATACCGGCAAGATACATATTGCTCGCCCCCGAGCGTCGTGCTGTGTGTGTGGTGATAAATTCGTACTTCTTGCGTACCTCTGCCTGCCTGTTTTCGCCACGTGTCTTTGATAAAACAACTTCTTCGTCGATACCTGCAAGTCTGCCAAGTTCTTTGATGTGTTTATTGTGTTTTTGGTCGGAGATTGGCTTAGGTAGCTCATTGTTGCGGCGTTGCAAAATCTCACGTAATAGATAGTGTACTGGGATATATACCTTTTTATCTTTCTTCTGTGTCCAGATAGAAATAATATCATCCTTGAAGTTTAGGCTATCGATGCGAGAGTAGTCGGAGTGTCGCAGAGCGGTAAAACATCCGATTAAAAAACGGTCCCGCTCCTCACGGAGTGATTGTATAGCCCTACTCAGATTATAATGACGATTGTCGTATCCATTTGACAAAAGCAACTCTTCGGTAATATTAAGATTATAAATTTTCAATATCTCCTCCATAGTAAGATATATAGCATCCGTTTCTTCTTTGTCGACAGAGAAAGCCTCTTCTTCGAACCCCGCGAAATCGTGAAGTCCCATACGCCGAGCCTGCCGCATAAAAGCTTTAATATCCTTAAATAAAGAGCCTACATAATTCTTAGTATAGTGTTTGCTGCTATTGCCGATAGTCTGAGATAATACCCACTTTTTGAAAGAGTTGTAAAACGTAATATCAATATCGAAAAAACGGAGCTTTACGCGATACTGCCGCTCGTATTGCAGTAGTTTGTTTATAGTGGTATGATAATGTCTTACGGTGTTTCTTTTGCGGTCGCAATCCTTGATATATTCGAGGATGAAAGGAGTAAAATACTGTTGCTGTTCATCGTGCGAAATACCTCCTGCTTTTATATTTGTTTGGTCCTTGTATTTTGCAAAGTCCACTTTTACTTGTGCCTGTGTGGGGGTAACAATACCATACTTATTTATTATCTCCTTTATTATGTTTTCGTATTCGTCGAGTCTCTTATTGATGAAACCAGCCTCAGCGTATTCACGCACCAATTTACAGCGGTTTTTATCAAAGTTCCAATATTTAGTCAAAACAGACTCTCCTACCGACAGCCTATATTCCTGCCCCCTGTGAAAGATGTGCATTCTTATGGATGATTTTGGTTTGTTCCTATTTGTGAGAAGAAAGTGTATTTGCATATTTGGAGCGAATTTTGGAGGGAAAAAATTTGTCAAAAGTAATATTTTTGTTTATATCAAATATTAAATCCGACGCAATGCCCTGATTACAAACAAAACAAACCAAAGTAAACAAAAATAAGTACCCAGAGCCGGGATCGAACCGGCATGGAAGTGAATCCACTGGTGTTTGAGACCAGCGCGTCTACCAATTCCGCCATCTGGGCATAATCTTCCGAAAAAGACGATGCAAAGGTAATACTTTTTTTTGAATGACAATAGCATTTCGTGCTATTTTGTTAATTTTGCCGACACTTATAGCGATTGCAAAACAGTGAAGATTTTTCTGATAGGATTTATGGCTGCGGGCAAATCGACCATCGGCAGAGCCTTAGCCGACAGGCTGGGGTTCGATTTGGTCGATACCGACATCGTAATAGAAGAGCGTATGGGCAAACCTTTGGCAGAAGTAGTTGCCACACGGGGCGAAGAGTGCTTCCGTAGCATGGAGAGTGCTCTTCTCGACGAAATAATCGCCTCCGACAGCGTCAATATCGTAGTT
>ERZ772827.132-NODE-132-length-40510-cov-3.166778_pt1 | contig 40510 bp, 37 predicted proteins | sample MGYA00580850_ERZ772827 | MGnify/ENA primary metagenome ERZ772827 (study PRJEB29015, sample SAMEA2737950) | human oral metagenome | biome: human oral; feature: human-associated habitat; material: dental | place: China | collected 2145 ... | reverse complement strand
TTGGCTACGCTTTCGGTATTTGTTATCGTGATGGGAGTCTATCCTCAGCCTGTACTGAATATGGTAGATAGCTCTATCGAGTACATCTATCTCACCTTACCTAAAATGAACTAATATCATATATCTTAAAGACCTATCGTAGTTTTAAATTTAAATTAAAGAAATGAGTACACTTATTATAGTTTTTCTTACGGCCATTGTGGTATTATTTTCAGGAACATCGGGGCGAGGTAAGTTTTCCAGATATATTGGTATTGCAGGGCTTTTGCTTGCTTTGGTTGTGAGTTTCCAGCCCGAGTGTTCATTCTTCGCGAAGTATCAGTCAATGTATATTTATGATGAAACGGCAGCGCTGTTTACAAGGATAGCCATCATCATCACTACGCTTATCTTTTTCCTTGGGGGCTTTGCATTGAGCAATCACAGAAGTCATCAGTCCGAGCTCTATGCCCTTATGCTTTTCGCTCTTTGTGGGGGGATTATCCTTTTCGGTTTTGAGAATATGACGGTACTCTTCTTAGGTATAGAAATTCTCTCCATACCGCTTTATGTAATGGCGGGGAGTAGTAAGACCGACTTGCGCTCGATAGAAGCAGCCCTCAAATATTTCCTTATGGGTGCCTTTGCTACGGGTTTCCTTATGTTTGGTGTAGCCCTCGTTTATGGTGCTACAGGTAGCTTTGATATCCATCAAATCGCTCAGTTGAGTACTGAGAATGCTAATGATACAATGTTCATTCTCGGAGCTGTGCTTATGCTTGTTGCTTTGGCGTTTAAGACTTCACTGGCACCCTTCCATACTTGGTCGCCAGATGTCTATCAAGGTGCGCCATCCCTCATTACTTCCTTTATGGCGAGTGTAGTTAAAATCTCTGCATTTGGTGCTTTCTTTAAGCTGATGACTACTGCGTTTATCGGTATTGCTCCAAGTTGGATTAATATTATCGGTGTGCTTGTGATTATCACACTTCTGCTCTCAAATATTATGGGGCTTGCACAGACCAATGCCAAGAGAATGCTTGCCTATTCCTCCGTATCTCACGCAGGATATATAGCGATGGTATTCTTCGGGTTTAATAACCTCTCGGTAGGGGTATTGGCATTCTATCTTTTTGCGTATTCACTTTCCACCATTGGGGTATTTATGTGCCTGATTTGGGTAGAAAAAATAAAACGAGAAACCTCCTACGAAGCTTTTCGAGGCTTGGCAAAGACCGAACCTCTACTCGCTCTCGTTACTGCTGTCTCTTTATTTTCTATGGCTGGAGTACCGCTTACCGCTGGCTTTATAGGGAAGTTTGGGATATTCGCCCAAGCGATTGGCGTAGCACCATTTCTGGTAGTAGTTGCCGTGATAGGTTCTGCACTCTCTATTGCGTATTACCTAAGGCTGATTATCTCTATGTTCTTTGCAAAAGAATCATCATTTAATACTTCCGAGAGGGTGAGTTTTACTTACAATCTTCTCTCTCTACTGATTATTTTACTGATTATCGGTATAGGTATCTATCCTGACCTTTTTGCTAAAATTCACTAACACCGTAGCCGGTGAGGCACCCACTGCCTGGGGAGCACTTAGCCGTAGCACAGCAGGCACACCTTGCAGGTGATGCACTTAAACTGCGTGGAGAACTCTTAACTAACCACCCACCGCCAAAACCTAGCAGCCAGTCGCTAATTGCTAGCTGCCATCTACTGTCTATAATGCTTATTAGCATATACCAGAAATACTGAAAACTACTTTACGAAGGTGTCCTAGTATCGGGACACCCTGCTAAGAGTTTCTGGTACCGGGATGGAGTGAAAAACTACTTTGAGAGGATATTTTTACCATTTATTGCCTGCTGCGTACGGCTTACGGCCTTTACGAGGATATTGTTATATGGTGACAGAAAGGAAAACTACTTTGAAAGAGGCTTTTTATTGCTTACTGCCTGCAGCCTATTGCTTATAGCCTAAACTTACCGCTGTTTTATTATTTTTTCGTATTTTAGCACACTAATTTTTCGTATTAAAATAAACTTTATTTATGCATAAAGAAGGAGAAAGACTAATACCGATTAATATTGTAGATGAAATGAAGTCATCTTACATAGATTATTCTATGTCGGTAATTGTTTCAAGGGCGCTGCCAGATGTAAGAGACGGGCTAAAACCAGTGCACAGAAGAGTGCTCTATGGTATGTACGATTTGGGAGTGTTCTCTAATAAAAAACACCTGAAATCTGCAAAAATTGTAGGTGAGGTTATGGGTAATTTCCACCCGCACGGCGACTCTTCTATATATGACACTATGGTGCGTATGGCGCAGGACTGGAGCTTGAGATATCCATTAGTAGACGGGCAGGGTAATTTCGGTTCTATGGATGGAGACCCACCAGCAGCTATGCGTTACACCGAAGCGAGGCTTAAAAAAATATCCGACGAAGTACTCTCAGACTTGGATAAAGATACCGTAGACTTCCAAAACAACTACGACGATAGATTGCAGGAGCCTACCGTACTCTCTACCAAAATCCCAAACCTGCTCGTAAATGGTACTTCGGGAATCGCTGTGGGTATGGCAACCAATATGGCTCCGCACAACCTCTCAGAATCCATAGACGCTATCTGCGCTTATATAGACGACAGAGAGATTAGCATAGACGACCTTATGAAGCATATTCTGGCGCCAGACTTCCCTACGGGAGGGATTATCTACGGATACGATGGCGTGAGAGATGCCTTCCACACAGGGAGAGGGAGAATCGTCCTCCGTGCGAAGACCAACTTCGAAGAGATAGGAAACCGAAATGCCATCATCGTAACCGAAGTGCCTTACCAAGTAAATAAAGCGGAGATGATTGCACGAACTGCCGAGCTCGTAAAAGAAGATAAAATCCCTGGCATCTACGAAATCCGCGATGAATCCGACAGAAAAGGGCTCCGCATTGTCTATGAACTCAAAAACGACGCTATCCCAAATGTAGTTCTCAATCTGCTCTATAAATACACAGCGCTCCAAACTTCCTTCTCGGTGAATAATATCGCCCTTGTGAAAGGAAGACCCGAGCAGCTTAACCTTAAAGACATCATCCACCACTTTGTAGACCACAGGCACGAGGTTGTCGTAAGGCGCACAGAGTTTGAACTCAAAAAAGCCAAAGAAAGAGCCCACATCCTCGAAGGATTTATGAAGGTAATCTCTACTCAAGATGCCTTGGATAAAGCAATTTCTATCATCCGCCACTCGGCTACTCCTCAGGAGGCAAAAGAAGGATTGATACAAGAGTTTGAGCTTTCAGAAATACAGGCACAGGCGATATTAGACCTTAGACTCGCTCGCCTTACAGGTATGGAGCTGGATAAAATCCGTGCCGAGTACGAGGAGATTATGGCATTAATACGAGATTTAGAAGATATCCTCTCTAATGAGCCGAGAAGGTATCAAATCATTAAAGATGAACTCTTAGAAGTAAAAGAAAAATACGGCGACGAAAGAAGAACAGAGATAGATTTCTCAGGTGGGGAGATGTCTATAGAAGACTTTATCCCAAATGAAACCGTAGTACTTACGATTTCGCACGCGGGCTACATCAAGAGAACTCCGCTTACCGAATATAAAATACAATCACGAGGTGGCGTAGGAAACAAAGCTGCTACTACCCGAGATGAGGACTTCTTAGAATACATCGTCTCTGCGACCAACCACCAGTATATGCTTTTCTTTACCGAAAAAGGAAAATGCTACTGGCTCCGCGTATTTGAAATCCCCGAAGGGTCTAAAACAGCAAAAGGAAGAGCAATACAAAACCTTATCAATATAGAACCTGATGATAAGATAAAGGCATACATTAGAACCAATGACTTGAAAGATACGGAATATGTAAACCAGATGAGCGTAGTGATGATTACCAAAAACGGTACGATTAAAAAGACTTCGCTTGAGGCATATTCCAGACCGAGATCAAACGGTATCAATGCTATTGAAATCCGAGATAACGACCAGCTACTCGGTGCGAGATTAACCGATGGAAAGTCCGAGATAATGATTGCAACCAAAAACGGAAAATGTATCCGCTTCTCAGAGGAGATCGTTCGCGAAGTAGGGCGTGGGTCTATCGGTGTGCGAGGCATTACCCTGGAAGCTGGCGACGAGGTTATTGGGATGATTGCAATAGAAGATGTAGAAAAAGAATCCGTACTCGTAGTATCCGAAAGGGGGTATGGCAAACGCTCTGCAGTGGAAGATTATAGAATCACCAACCGAGGAGGTAAAGGGGTTATTACCCTTAATATTACCGAGAAAACGGGGAGTCTTATCGCAATTCAGAATGTAACCGATGAAGATGGATTAATGATTATTAATAAATCAGGCGTTGCTATCCGAATGGGTATGGATGAGCTCAGAATTATGGGTAGAAATACTCAGGGTGTGAAAGTCATTAACCTGAAAAATAATGATGCGATTGCAGCCATTGCAAAAGTAGAAATGGACAGAGATGTGGAAGATGGAGAAGGAAATGAAGCCGTAGAAAATACAGGACAAACCTCTGATTCTACTGAAAATCTGAATAGCGAAAGTGCAGAATAAATCAATTTAAAAACATAAAATCTTTATACAATGAGAAAAGTAATTTTAAGTCTGGCAATCATAGCTACATCATTAGCATTTGCACAGAAAAAGGAAATCTCAGCGGCTGTAAAATCCGTAGATACAGGTGATGCTGCTGGAGCATTAGCAAAGATAAGCGAAGCAGAAGCTGCTTTTGGAAATGATACTACTGTTTTAGAACCTTCTCTATTAGAAAAATACTATTATGCTAAGGGATTGGCATTGTTCAGAACTGGGAAAGTTCAGCAAGGAGCAGAGCTACTTGGGAAAATAGGCGAACTGGGAAAATCTAAAATCTATGTAGGTAAAAACGGTAAGCAAAAACTGTATTTCGTAGGTATGGATGCCGCTAAGCAATCAGGGCTTAATAATCTGAAAGAAGAGACTTATAGCCCCGAATATGCATCAAAACTCGGAGAGATACTGAACCCATCTCTTCAAGCAGCGAATAAAGCAGCAATGGATGCTTATAATGCAAAAGATTATGCAAAGGCAGCTCCTAAGTTTGCGGAAGTCTATAACCTGCTAAAAGCTGTGGGGCAAGACAATAAGCAGTATTTGTATTATTCTGCTATTACCTATGCTTTGGCTAAGGATCATACCAATGCGATTAATTCGTATAAATATCTGATAGATTCTGGCTATACAGGAGTAGAAACTCGATATTTAGCAAAAAATAAAAAGACCAATGAGGTAGAAAACCTCGATAAAAACTCTTGGGAGCTCTTAAAGAAAGCTGCGGGAGGAGATTATACAGACTTCAAAACTGAAGTTACTAAAAGTGTAGAGGAAGAGCTCTATGAAACGCTTGTAGGTCTTCTATCTGAAAATGATAGATATGATGAGGCAATTGTCTATGCAGATAAGGGACTGAAAAAATTCCCTAAGAATGTAAAACTTAATAACTCTAAGGGGCTTGCTTATTATAAGTCTGGTAAAACAGAGGAGTTTATTGCATCATTAAAACAAACGCTGGAGCAAAATCCGAAGGATAAAGATGCTTGGTATAACCTCGGGGTAATGGTAAGCAAAGACCCTGCGAAGCAGGAAGAGGCACTCGGTTATTTTAAAAAGGCTGTAGAGTTAGACCCTAAGTTTGCAAATGCTTGGCAGAATTTAGTGTATGTAACTATTGGAGACGATGAGAAAACGATAGACGAGTACAACAAACTGAGGAAATCTGGCAAGATAGAAGCGGCCAACAAAGTGATTGAAGCAAGGAGAAAGAGATTAGCAGAAGCGCTTCCGTATGCAGAAAAGTGGTACGAGTCAGATCCTAACAGTATAGATGCGGTTTCTCAGCTGAAAGGGCTTTATACCTCACTAAAAAATGAGGCTAAGGCTAAGGAATTTAGAGCTAAGGAAGAATCAATGAAGAAATAATCTCATTGTATATAAAATTTAATGGAGGAAGAGAGGTAGTGATTTACCTCTCTTCTATTTTTTGGTTTAAGCTTTATCCTTCAATCTTTGTTTTGCGGTATTCCAAAGCTCATCGAGGAGAGGGAGAGGCTGGTCAGCAAGGCTGATGCGCTTATCAGCAGCTAATTTTTCCATTTCCTGAAAGCGGGAGATAAACTTAGCGTTGGTTCGCTCTAAAGCTGCATCTGGATTAATCCCTGCAATCCGTGAATAATTAATAATAGAGAATAAAACATCTCCAAGCTCTTCTTCTTTCTTTTGAGTATCGGTCTCGGCTTTCATCTCGCGGATTTCTTCTTCCACTTTTTGCCAGGCTTCATCCGCATTGGGGAAGTCAAAACCTACACCTCGCACTTTATCCTGAATTCTATACGCTTTTATAAGGCTGGGCAAGCCTTTTGGAACCCCAGAGAGTATGGATTTATTTCCCTCTTTTAGTTTGAGCTTTTCCCAGTTTTGTTTTACTTCTTCTTCGTCTGAAACTTGAGTATCAGCATATATATGTGGATGGCGGAAGATGAGTTTTTCATTTAAGGAGTTGATTACATCAGCAATATCAAAGGCTTTTTTTTCTGATGCTATTTTAGAATAAAATATAAGGTGGAGGAGTACATCTCCGAGCTCTTTTTTTATCTCAGGAAGGTCTTCGTTTAGGAGTGCATCGGTCAGTTCATAGGTCTCTTCAAGGGTGAGATGCCGCAGCGTTTGCAGGGTTTGTTTCCTATCCCAAGGGCATTTTTCTCTAAGCTCGTCCATTATGTCTAATAATCGCCCAAAAGCCTCTATTTTCTCTTGTTTTGTATTCATTTCTGAGATGATTTTTATGCCTCAAAAGTACAATTTCCCACCCGCTTCCTCCAAAGGGAAAAGGGATAGAGAATATAAGAGCAAAAACTTTTGATTTTAAACAAAAATGAAGATAGAATTTGCAAAAATCTTTGCATAAGCACTATTTACCATCATTTTTACACCACAAACCTTACAAAATAAGGGAGCATTGCCCCCTTATTTTTTTATTTCGTTACTTTTCCCGTCGCTAATCATCCATAAACCGATAAAAGTCAGCATTCCATTAATGATAAGCAGCTCCAAACCAATCCTAAAATCACCAAAAAGAAAGCCCTGATACTTATCTATAACAAACGAAATCACTGGCGAAGCAATACACACATAAGGCACAAGACGGTCTTTCACTTTATAGCGAGTAAAGATGCCAAATGCAAAGAGACCCAGCAGTGGGCCATAAGTAAAGCCCGCGAGTTTAAGGATAAGGCCAATCATTGAATTATCATCTATCCATTTAAAGAGGAGAACCATCATCAGGAAAGAAAAAGCGACCCAAAGGTGAACCTTCTTCCTAAATTTTTCCTTTTGCTTTGCCTCCCAGCTCTTGTCGTTTAGCCCAAATACATCTATGCAGAGCGAGGATGTAAGCGCCGTCATCGCGCCATCGGCACTGGGGAAGAGCGCCGAAATCAGTGCAATAAGAAATATAATAGAAATATAGAACGGCATATGGTTGAGCGCAATTTCTGGGAAGAGTTTGTCCCCCGTAGCCTCTATTCCTTCCTGCGCTCCGAAGAGGTACAGCAGCCCCCCCATATAGAGGAAGAGCAAGATAACGCCAAACAAGATAAACCCAAGGCTTACCATATTCTTTTGGCTATCTTTTAGGCTGGTTACGGAGAGAGATTTCTGCATCATCTCTTGGTCTATCCCCGTCATTGTAAGGGTGATAAACGCCCCGGCAAGAACCTGCTTCACGAAGAAGCCCGCAGAGTTTATATCGGTATTGAAGACCCTCGTATAGCCCTTCTCGCTCATCATCCTAAGGCTCTCGCCAAAGTTAATATCAAGGTGGCTCAGCATATAATAAGTACAAATCACCAAACCGAGAAGCATACAAGTCGTTTGCAGGGTATCGGTCCAAACGATGGTCTTTACGCCTCCCTCATAAGTATAGAGGATAATCATCGTGAGGATGGCGAGCGTTGTTGCAATAAACGGTACGCCCAAGCTATCAAGAATGCTCACTTGCAGGATATTTACCACGAGATAAAGCCTCGCCGTAGCCCCTACCAAGCGAGAAACAATGAATATCCAAGCACCGGATTTATACGAGAGCTGCCCCATTCGCTGCTGGAGGTAGCCGTAAATCGAAGTCAGTTTCAAGCGATAATAAAGTGGCAAGAGTACATACGCTATCGTGATATATCCGATCACATAGCCTATCGTGATTTGCAAATACCCAAAATTGTCCTTCCCCACGAAGCCTGGTACGCTCACAAAGGTTACTCCGGAGAGCGAAGTCCCTATCATACCAAATGCTACGAGCATCCAGTTACTCTTTCGGTTTCCTATGAAGAAGCTATCGTTATCACTCCCTTTCCCAGTGCGATACGCTACCCACAGCAGGAGGGCAAAGTAGGCTATAATAATGAATAAAAAAAGTTTTGTAGCCATTCTTAATCTTATTTTTTTAAAGCCCACAAATATAATGAATGATACATAACATCAAATAAAATCATTTGTAATAGTGCAGGAGGTATTTATTGCAATACTGAGTAAAACAATTATAATACAATCTCAAATCACCTGTATTGTAAAAATTATTTAGCATTTGTACTCATAGTTCGCTAACTAAGGTGTACAGTTTATATTGTCTATAGTATATACTCCTTTATTTAGAAGGAGATCAAGGGTTTCTTTACCATTTTGGGGATTTATATTTACTGCACGGGTTCCCGCAGTATGTAGATAGGTTGTGTAGCCGTTTTCCAGAGCATCTAAACAGGTATATTTTACACAGTAGTCCAGCGCCAGACCAGCAATTTCTATTGTTTTTATCCCTTTTGATCTCAAATAATCATCCAAATCCGTTTTCATAAACCTATGATTGTCCTGAAACGCAGAATAGGAATCAAATTCAGGGTGAGTGCCTTTTTTTATAATATGGGTAGCTTTACTGGTATCCAAATCCTTATGAAATTTCGCCCCAAAGCTCCCCTGCACACAATGCTTTGGCCACATTATCTGAGGGGTACCATTTAGCGAGATAATATCGCCCACCTTCTTATCATTATTAGATGCAAAACTCTTATGATGAGCAGGATGCCAGTCCTGAGTAAAGATAATTTCATCATAATCATTCCTTTTTATAAGGGTATTAATATAGGGTATAATTTCATTCGCACCAGGTACAGCTAATGCACCTCCTTTGCAGAAATCATTCTGCACATCTACTACAATTAATGCCTTTTTCATAATGAAAACTTTATTATTTAAACGCTCAAAGGTAATGATTTTATTGAAAAAACACCGACATTTGCATTAAATTGGCACGGTTTTGATAGACTACAGCAAATTAAATTCAAGAATTATGAAAAACTTATTTCTAATAGGAGCTTTGGGCTCTGCGTTGGCGGTAGCATCTTGCTCGCCTACAAAAATAGCACAGAATAAAAAGAATAAGACAGACTTTGCAAAGCTCAAAGGCAATTGGCAGATTACAAGCGTGGATTATGACCATAATTATCGTGTAAAACCTTTTGATGAAGGCATTGATGCGCAGTGCTTCGTCGGTAGTCAATGGAAATTGGTGCCCAATAACTACTCTGGTACCTATGCGCTCCTCGGTGGAGGCCGTTGCCCATCGTTTTCCAGAGTTATAAAGTTTGAGCTTGTGGATGGTGCAGAGTTTAAGTTTAAAAAAATAGTAGAGGGAACCAAGGCTAAGGACAATATAGCAGGATACTCTCTCTATCTCCTCGACCAAACCGATACTTCCTTCAGCTTAGAACAGAATGTAAGCGGTGTAAGAATCGTTTATAACTTCCAAAAGACAAATTAGAAATTAGGAAAGTATTTAATAATTAATTTTAAAAATCATAAAAATGAATATTAGTAAAATAAAAGTGGCATCTGTATTCTTAGGTTCAGCATTATTATTATCGAGCTGTGAATCTGTACAAAATGCGAATAATCAACAAAAAGGTACTGCGATAGGAGCTGCTACAGGAGCAGTATTAGGAGCAGTGATAGGAAATAATGTTGGAAGTGGTAAGAATTCTGAACTTGGTGCTGTACTCGGTGCAGTAGTGGGTGGTGCAGCAGGTAATGTCATTGGTAGAAAGATGGATAAGCAGGCGAAGGAGATAAAAGAAACCCTACCAGGTGCAGAAGTAGAAAGAGTGGGAGAGGGTATTAAAGTAACAATGAAAGAAAATATTGTAAACTTTGCTTTCGATTCCTCTAATCTTACTTCTGCTGCAAAAACAAATCTCGATAAACTTGCAAAAGTCCTCAAAAATAATCCAGATACCAATATCAATATTTATGGTCATACCGATAGTAAGGGCTCAGATTCTTATAATCTTGCATTATCTGAGAGAAGAGCAAATGCAGTGAAGTCTTACCTTTCTTCCAAAGGAATTTCTTCTAGCAGAATGATCGCTACTGGAATGGGAGAGAGCAATCCTGTAGCAACTAATGATACTGAATCAGGAAGAGCACAAAACAGACGCGTAGAATTTGCCATCACCGCAAATCAAGATATGATTAATGATGCTCATAGCGGTAACTAATAAGGTATTAAAATAACAATGATATTATTACTCCTCTATTTGTAGAGGAGTACTTTTTTGAAAGAAGTATCTCTTCTTTTCATTATTCTAGCAGGTACAAGGTTTTATTACGGAATGTTCTTATTTTTGCAACTAATTATTCAGATAAAATGAAACCATCTTTAGCAAGAGGAACCAGAGACTTTACGGCTTCGGAAGTAGCCAAAAGGAAATATATTATAGAGATATTGCAGAAGAATTTTGAGCTTTTTGGCTTTCAGCCATTAGAAACTCCGAGCTTTGAAAACCTCTCTACACTTACGGGAAAATACGGTGAGGAGGGCGACAGACTCATTTTTAAAATTCTGAACTCAGGAGATTATGTGGCAAAGGTCTCCGATGAAGATTGGGCAGAAAAAAACTCCCAAAAGCTCACCTCTAAAATATCTGAGAAGGCACTTCGGTATGATCTTACCGTACCTTTCGCCCGGTTTATTGCAATGAACCACGGCAAGCTCACATTCCCCTTTAAGCGCTATCAGATTCAACCTGTTTGGAGGGCAGATAGACCTGCAAAAGGGCGTTTCAGAGAGTTTTATCAGTGTGATGCAGATATCGTAGGTAGCGAAAGCCTTTGGCAGGAGATAGATTTAATTCAGCTGTATTTAAAATCTTTCAATGACCTTAAATTACCTGTGAAAATCCATATTAATAACAGAAAAATCCTCTCTGGATTGGCAGATTATGCAGGTATTTCTCATCAGCTCATCGATTTCACCATTGCCTTAGACAAGCTCGATAAAATCGGAAAAGAAGGCGTTATAAAGGAACTTCAAGAGAAGAATATCCCCCAGCAAGCGATAGAGAAATTAGATTTTCTTTTCGGAGGGAAGTCTCAAACGGAAGTCTTAGCGCTATTAAAATCCAATTTTGAGTCCTCAGAGATGGGAAGAGCAGGCATAGAAGAGCTGGAATTTGTCTTAAAACATTGCAAAGCCTTAGGGGTAGAACAGGAACTCGTGTTTGACATTACCCTTGCCAGAGGACTGGATTACTACACTGGGGCGATCTTTGAGGTAAAGGCAGAAGGCATAGAGCTCGGCTCCATAGGTGGTGGAGGGAGATATAACAACCTCACAGAGATTTTTGATGTGAAGAATATCCCTGGTATTGGGATCTCTTTCGGATTGGACAGAATCTACCTCGCCCTCGAGGAGCTCAACCTATTTCCAGAGGATATAATGGATGATAATATCGAGTATCTCTTTGCTAATTATGGGGATGAAGAAGCTCTTGTGGCACAGAGAATCATCGCTGAACTAAGGAAAAAAGGCATAAGCGCTGAGCTCTACCCAGAAGCAGGAAAAATGAAGAAATTCTTCACTTATAGCGAGAAAAGAGGGGTGAAGAATTTAGTTTTCGTAGGCGATAAGGAGATTCAAAACAATACGGTTACCATAAAAAACCAGCAAACAGGTGAGCAGAGGGAGCTTCCTCTATCCGAATTTTTGGGTTAAGAGTTTAGACTTCTTCTGCCTCTTCCATTAGTTTGAGGTAAGTTATATAGCGGGATTCAGAGATGAGTCCCATTTCTACTTGAGCAAGTACAGCACATTTCGGTTCATTGATGTGCAGGCAGTTGTGAAACTTACACTCCCTTCCGCTTTCAAAGATTTCAGGAAAGAAGTGCTGTATCTCTTCCTTCGTTACATCTATCATTGCAAACTCCCTTACTCCAGGTGTATCTATCACGCTCCCTCCAAACTTCCAGAAGTGCATCTGAGCAAAAGTAGTGGTGTGTTTGCCTTTGAGGTGTGCATCTGAGATTTCTCCCGTTTTAAGATTTAAGTCAGGCTGAAGGGCATTAACCAAAGTAGATTTACCACAACCCGAATGACCGAAAAACACTGATATTTTATCCTTGATGAATCCTTGCAGGATGTCCAAATTCTCTTTGGATACAGATGAAGTTTGTAGGGTTTCATAGCCGATACTTTCGTAGATACTCGCTACTTCGGATAGGAGGCTGAGCTCCTCATCATTCAGTGTATCGGTTTTATTAAAGAGGATGAGGGGCTTTATGTTGTATGCCTCACAGCAGGCAAGGAATCTGTCTAAAAAGCCGAGTGAAGTTTCTGGGAATTTCAAGGTGAAGATAAAGCAGGCAATATCTATATTAGAGGCGATGATGTGCGATTCTTTGGAGAGGTTTACAGACTTTCGGATGAGGTAGTTCTTCCTTGCTTCTATCTTCGTTATCCACGCAATATGATCCTGCTCCAGCTGAAACTCTACGATATCTCCTACAGCGAGGGGATTGGTCAGTCGGTTTTTTAGCATTTTAAATTTCCCTCTTATCCTCGCCTCATATACAGTGTGGGTATCGTGCTCCAAGACCTGATACCAGCTCCCTGTTGATTTTATTACTAAGCCTTTCAAGTTTTTAGATTATTGCTTTATCATTATACTATTTTGCACCTCTATGGATGCTTCGTGTATCGCCTTAAAGATTTTTTCTATAAAGTCTTGGGACAATCCCGTTTCCAGTGCCTTTGCAGCAGCATATTCAGTAATGATTTTCCATCTATCAGGCTGGAAGATTGCGATATTATTCTCCTTTTTCAGCGCTCCAATTTTCTCCGATATTTTCATTCTACTACGCAGGAGTTCCATTAGTTGGAAATCTATATCCGAGATTAATGTACGGTGGTTTTCCAGCTCTTTCTCATAGCCTGAAATATCTGTTTTCCTTACTTTCAGCTGGCTGATGAGCGCTGCTAATACCTCTGGAGTTATTTGCTGCTGAGCATCGCTCCACGCATCATCTGGGCTGCTGTGGGTCTCTATCATTGCCCCTTGATAGCCTACATTTAACGCCTCTTGGGTAATGCCTGCCAGCCCCGTTCGGTTACCGCAGATATGCGATGGGTCTACAATGATGGGGATGTTTGGGTATTCCCTCTTAAAATCAAGGGCAATTTGCCAGTTGGGCGTATTTCTGTACTTTGTTTTCTGGTATGAGGAGAAGCCTCGATGTATCACTCCGATATTCTTTACTCCCTGCCCGAGTAGCCTTTCCAAAGCACCTATCCACAGGGCTAAGTCAGGATTTACAGGATTCTTCACGAGGATGATTTTATCCGTCCCGCGAAGTGCTGAAGCTATTTCCTGCACCGTGAAGGGGTTTACCGTAGAGCGCGCACCTATCCAGAGTATATCTATATCGGCTTCCAGAGCGGCTTCTATATGGTGGGCATTCGCCACTTCGGTTGCGGTTTTAAATCCGAATTCTTCCTTTACCTTTTTCAGCCAACCCAGACCGATGGCTCCTACCCCTTCAAATCCGTTGGGCTTTGTTCGCGGTTTCCATATTCCTGCACGGAATACGGGCACGCTTGCTCCTGTTTCTTTTATCCTCCTTGCTGTTTCCAGCACTTGTGCTTCGCTTTCTGCACTGCACGGACCAGCAATAATAAGCGGCTCCGAGTATTCGTGTATCCAATTATTTTCTAAATCCTGTAAATTCATAGCCCTTCAATAGCACTAAAAAGTTGGAGGCAAAGATAATAAAACCGTTGTAGGCAGCAAGCTCCTTAGCACACCTTGCAGGTGGCACACTTACACCGTAGCCGGTGAGGCACTTACCCACTAGCGTGGGGAGCACTTACCACAAACTAACCACACACCGCCAATAGCTAATAGCCAGAAGCTACTTTATTTCCTGACGCCAGCAATAAAACTTCCTAACACAAGGAGGGAATTTTCCGTACTATTTGAATTATCTTTTTTTTGATAAGAATAGAAGATTTTTTAAAGATATATGAATTGAGATACTTTATTTAAGGTAAGTGTCCCTCGTGTTAATGAGTTAGCTAAGCGCCTCACCTGCAAGGTGTGCTCCCCACGCAATGGATAAGCGCGCCACCTGCAAGGTGTGTCTAAGAGCCTGCCGTGCTACGGCTGGCATAGTTTTTACAAAAGGAGGGGGAGAAAAAATAGAAAATATGTTAGGATATTATGTAATTATTGGTCTTACGATGCTCGCGAGCTGGTGGGTATCGTCTCGTTTAAAGTCTAAGTTTCAGTATTATTCACAGGTATATCTGAGGAATGGTATGTCGGGAAAGGAAGTCGCTGAAAAGATGCTTCGCGATAATGGAATTTATGATGTAAAGGTCATTTCTGTACAAGGTCAGCTTACGGATCATTATAATCCGATGGATAAGACTGTCAATTTGTCCGAAGCTGTATATACAGAGAGGAATGCTGCTGCCGCGGCGGTGGCTGCTCACGAGGTAGGGCACGCAGTACAGCACGCTGTGGGCTATTCTATGCTTCAGTTGAGGTCTAAACTCGTCCCGATGGTGAATATTAGCTCAACTCTTTCTCAGTTTGTCATAATGGCAGGTATTGCTACGATGATTGGTACTCGAACAATAGAAAATCCGCAGGGGAATACCTTAGTATTGGCAATCGGAGTTGCATTGTTTGCTGTAACTACTCTTTTTGCATTCATCACCCTTCCTGTGGAGTATGATGCGAGCAAGAGAGCGATGAAGTGGCTTAAAAGTACAGGTACGGTAACCGATGAGGAGTATGTAGGGGTGGAGGATAGCCTTAGATGGGCGGCACGAACCTATGTAGTAGCGGCACTTGGCTCCCTCGGTCAGCTGATGTACTGGGCATCTATGCTTGTGGGTGGGCGTAGGGATTAGACCCGCTCAGGGAAAGGTATAAGAAAGATGATGCATCTCGGAGAGCTGTTCCGAGATGCTTTCTTTTTGGGCTAATTTCAGTGTGGCAGTGATGCGGCACTGTTCCGCAGTTTCAAAGCTGATGATTTTAGCATCGTATTTATTGAGAAGGGTGAAGACGAGGTTTTGATGGGCATAATCAAAGCTGATTTCTATCGTAGTTTCCAGTTCTTTTGTGATGATTTCGGCTTCGTCCAGCGTTATCTTTGCGGATTCTTTATAGGTCTTCACAAGACCGCCTACACCGAGCTTTATTCCTCCGTAATACCTCACTACGACTACCAGTACATTGGTAATATCGTGTGCCAGTAGCTGATTAAATATCGGTAGGCCTGCACTGCCTGAGGGCTCTCCATCGTCATTCGCACGGTAGTTTTCACCCTTAAGCCCCAATCGGAAAGCGTAGCAATGATGGGTAGCTTTGGGATGATCTTCGTAGATTTTTTCTAAGCGCTGTTTTATCTCCTCTTCAGAATTTACAGGGTAGGCAAAGCCGATGAATTTGCTGCCTTTTTCCTTCAAAAGGGTGTTTTCAATGGGAGATTTTATGCTGTTGTACTGATGCACTTTTGGGGTAGAGTTTTAAGGGGGGAGCTAAAAAGAAACCTCGTAGATTTTATCCCAGAGCTTTCCTGTTACTAACATTTTGCCGTCTTTAAAGGCTATTCCGTTCAGTACATCATCATCGCCAGTGGTATGTTTTTTTGCCAGTTCGGTAAAGTTAAATTTCCCTACTACTTCTCCAGTTTTAGGGTTTATTTTCAGGATAAAAGGCTTCTGCCACACATTGGCGTAGATAAATCCGTCGTGATACTCCAGTTCGTTGAGGTTATCATAAATCTCTTTATTTCCCGCTACAGAAATCTGTCTTATCACTTCTGATGGCTTTTCAGGATTGAGGAAATAGAGGTTCTTTGAGCCGTCGGAGAGGATGAGTTCCTTGCCATTGTAGGTAAGCCCCCAGCCTTCACCGATGATATTGGGATAATCAAATTGAGAGAGGAGTTTTAGGCTGTTTTTATCGTAAATGAAGCCTATTTTATTTCTCCAAGTGAGCTGATAGACTTTATCGCCAACGATAGTTGCCCCCTCTGAGAATACTTCATCTGGCTGAGGAGTAGATGCGATGGGTGTAGTCTCTCCAAGCGAATATTTCCATATTTTTGAGCTTCCATTTTGCCCATCGCTCTCGTAAATCGTGTTTCCTTCAATCTGGAAGCCTTGAGTAAATACCTTTTCTTTATTGTATTCTTTCTCTATTTTGAAGTTTATATTTTTCTCCTCCGTCTTTGAGAAAACATTGATTATAGCGTCTTGGTAAAGGCTTTCTCCATCTTTCTTTTGGATGATGAAAGTTACCGCATTATCCCCAAGAGAGAAAAAATCTGGGCTAATGGCGAGGGTATTGGTTTCCTTATCCCCAAAGCTGATACTGATGCTCTCTGCATTCTCCAAAACCTCTGCAGGAAGGCTAATTTTATCCCCAAAGTGGTAGCCTTTTTCCTCCATAGAAGTGTTGAAATCATTGAGTGTATTGAGGATTTTTTCGTCTTTATTGCAGGAAGTAAGAAGTCCCAAGGCACATATCCCGATGATGATTGATTTTTTCATTTTCTTTGCTAAAATTTGCCTCAAAAATACAACAATTAGCCCTTTTGGCAATAGAGGCTTAGTTTTATTCGCTTCTGTTTTGGCTCATCACATTCTGGGTTTTAGTATTTTTGTGCATTAGAAATATAAGTGTATGAAAATTCTACATACGGCGGACTGGCATTTGGGTAAAAAATTAGACAGATTCTCTCGCCTCGAAGAACAAACAGCCGTGATGGACGAGCTCCTCAACCTCGCCGAGCAGCAGCAGGTAGATTTAGTGCTTGTCGCAGGCGATTTATTTGATAGTTTCTACCCCAGCACTGCAGCGATAGACCTTTTCTATAAGTCGCTAAAGCGCCTCGCAAAAGAGGGGAGCCGTGCCGTCGTTGCGATTGCCGGCAACCACGATTCTCCCTCCCTCATCGATGCTCCGAACCCTCTCGCGAGGGAGTGTGGCATCATCCTCATCGGTCAGCCCAACGCCGAGGTTCCACCATTCGAGCTCAGAGACTTCAGGATTACAAAATCTGAATCTGGGTTTATCGAAATTCAGTTCAAGAAATACGACTATCCCGTGCGAATACTTCACACGCCTTATGCGAATGAAATTCGGCTAAAACAAAACCTCGAAGAAGAAAAAGAAAATAAGCTCAACCAAATTTTAGCAGACAATTGGCGCTCTCTGGCAGATAAATTCTGCGATGATAAAGGCGTAAATCTCCTCATTACTCACCTTTATATGAATCCGAAAGAGGGTGAGATTCTCGAAGAGCCCGACGGCGAAAAGCCGATAAAGATAGGGAATGCAGATATGATTTTCTCCGATGCCATACCCCCTCAGGTGCAGTATACGGCACTGGGGCATTTGCACGGATATAAGAATATCGGCACAGAAACGCACCCGATTGTCTATTCATCCTCGCCCATAGCATACAGTTTTAGCGAGGCGGGGCAAGCCAAATACGCCGTCATCATCACTGCAGAGCCCGCGAAGCCCGTTACCTTTGAAAAGCACCCCCTCAGCAGCGGAAAGCCACTGCATAGAAAGTCTTTCAAAGGCGTAGATGCCGCTTTAGAATGGCTTAGAGAGCACCCTCACACTCTTGTAGAGCTCACTCTGGAAACCGAAGACTTTTTAAAAGCTGAAGAACGGAAAATGCTTTACCAAACCCATCAAGGCATTGTTTATTTAATCCCAAAGCTCTCGCAAAAGCAGGCAGAGAGCCCAAAAGAGGAGAGAGAAATTAATCTTAACCAAAGCATAAACTCGGTTTTTGAGGATTATTTCAGATATAAAATGGAGGGGCAAAACCCTAATCAAGAACTGAAAGATTTGTTTAATGAAATCCTAACAGCAGAATAAATGTTACCACTAAAATTAATCATAGAAGGGCTGTATTCGTATCAGCAGCGGCAGACGATAGATTTTTCCCAGCTTACATCGGCGGGGGTGTTCGGTATTTTTGGGGCTGTCGGCTCTGGGAAGTCCTCCATATTAGAGGCGATTACCTTTGCGCTTTATGGCGAAACCGAAAGGCTTAATCAGCGGGATAAGCGCACCTATAATATGATGAACTTAAAGTCTAAACTTTCCTATATCTGCTTTGAATTTCAAAACTTCGAGGAAAAAAAGTTCCGCATTATAAGAGAATCTAAACGAAGTTCCAAGAGGTTCGAAGAGGTGAGTAAGACTACAGCTACTTTCTACGAATGGAAAAATAATGACTGGCTCCCGTTAGACCATACCAATGCAGAGAAAATTATCGGGCTCAGCTATACCAACTTTAAGCGGACGATTATCATTCCCCAAGGGCAGTTTAAGGAGTTCATCGAGCTCGGAGCAAAGGATAGAACTACAATGATGAAGGAGATTTTCAGCCTTGAAAAATTTGATTTGGCTGAAAAAGCAAAGCTCCTCAACGAAAGGAATAATACCATTCTCCATCATCTCGAAGGGCAGTTAAAAAGTTTTGAGCAGGTAACCGAAGAGCAGATTAATGAAAATAAAACCCATCTCGCCACAGAGAAAAAAGCCTTTAAGGAAATCAGTCTCGCCTTTGAGAAAATCACAGAGGAATATCAGCTGCTAAAGCTGTTAAAAACCGATTGGGAAGCGCTTACAGATAAAAAGAAAAAATTCAATACCCTCGCCCAAAGAGAAGCAGAATTTACCCAAAAAGCCCAGCAAGCCGATCAGTTCGAGGCGGTGTATAAAGCATTCTATACTCTTCTTTCAGATGAGAGAAGATTAAAAACAGAATTACAGTCAGCACAGGAAAAAAGGGACCATCAGAAAATAGAACTCAGCCAAACTCAAGTGAATGAGCAGAAACTAAAAAATGAGCTGAGCAGCCTCCTTCCCCTGTATGAAAATCTCAGCAAAACAAAAGAAGAGGAGCAGGATTTAGTCAATATTCTCCAGATATTACACCTTTCCCATAGCTTTGATATCCTTAACCAAAGAATACAAAAAGGGAATAAAGAAATAGAAAAAACAGAGCAGATTTTAGAAGAAAAAAAGAGAGAAATAGAGGCATTAGATAAGAAAATATCAGAACAAAAAGCGCTTAAAATAGATCACCAGCTTATCAGCAACCTGAGCCAGTGGTTTGATAAAAAAATCAACCTTACCGAGAGAAAACAAAAGCAGGAAGACAGGATAAAAGAAATACAAAATCAGCTCAACCGTATTGATGAAGAGATGAAGAATATTCCTCTATTTTCAGAGGGAGATGGTGGAGATTTTAAGGCAAAACTTTCCATAGAAATCGAGCGATTGGAGAAACAAAAAGCTGAGCTTTCTAAAAAGAGAGGTCAGCTGGAAGTGCAGAGAGAGCTCTCACGATTCACAACGGCTTTGCATTTAGGTGAGTCTTGCCCGCTTTGTGGTTCTAAGGAGCACCCCAATATCACCCATTTTGAAGATGTGAGCGAGGCTCTTTCAGGTGTAGAAAAAGAATGGGAAAGCATAGAACGACAGCTGAAAACCTTACTCTCTCAGGAGAAAGATTGGGAAAACAGTTTGGGCAAGCGACAGTCTTTGGAAGAGCAATTCCAAAAGGAAGATACCGAGCTAAAAGAGATAGATTTGCAAATCTCGGCTCATCATCGTCTTTTTATTTGGGAGGGTTTCAGTGCAGATGATTTTGAGGGCTTTCAGCAGAAAAAGCAGCAGAGCTTTGAGGTAGAAAAGCAAATAGAAAAATTAGAGTCTCAAAAATTAGAAATTCAAAAATCCCAAGAGCAGGAAACTGAAAATCTAGGGAAGTACAGGAAAGGCTTAGAAAAAATCACCTCCGAAGCATCGGAAAAGAAAGGAGAGATTTTATCATTAGAAAAATCATTAAAGCAACTGAGTTTTGATTCGTTTGAAAATGAAAATCCCAGCGATGTAGAGCAAAAACTCAAACAAATCGCCCAGCAGAACAAGGGCGTAGAGGAAAAATATCAAATTCTTACCGAGCAGCTTAGTACTTTGTCCATCCAACTTGCCGAGCAAAGCACCCGCCTCAATGATTTAGAAAATCGCTTGTCAGAATTAAATAAATCACTCACTACCCATACTGATTTGTTTAGAAAAACGATGCAGGAGCACAAGATGCAGTCTCAGCAAGAGGTAGAAAAAATCCTCGCGCAGAATATCAATGTAGTGGAAATTAGGAAAGAGGTAGCCGATTTTTGGGTAGATTTTAAAACATTGAAAAACGCTATTGAGGAGTTAGAATTGAAGTTCAAAGGAGTTGCTTTTAACGAGGAGCAGTTTATCTCCACCCAAGCTCAGTTTTTAGAAAAGCAAAAGGAAAAGGATACCAAGCAGTCAATTTTAACCAAAATAGAAGCGGAAATAGAAAGGCTGGAAAAACTCTTCGCTGAAAAAAAGAACCTCATAGCCGAGCACGATAAAATCCAGAAAAGGGCAGAAAACCTCAGTATAATGCTCAAACTCTTTAAGGGGGCGGGTTTCGTAGAATATGTTTCGTCCATTTTCCTAAGGCAGCTTTGCCACCACGCCAATACCCGCTTCCATAGAATGACGCGAGGGCAGCTAAGCATTCAGCTCAATGAGAATAATGATTTTGAAATTATAGATTACCTCAACGAAGGCAGGAGCCGAAGTGTGAAAACCCTTTCAGGAGGGCAGGCTTTCCAGTGTTCTCTCAGTTTGGCGCTTGCCCTCGCAGAGTCGGTACAAACCGAAGCAAAGGCAGAGAAAAACTTCTTCTTTATAGACGAAGGTTTCGGTACTCAAGACTCGGAATCCATCAATATCATTTTTGAAACCCTAATGAATCTCCAAAAAGAAAACAGGATTGTAGGCATTATCTCCCATATCGAGGAGCTGAAAGAGAGAATCCCCCTCAGTCTCTCCATTACCAAAGATGAGGAGAGGGGCAGCCTTATCAAAATCATCTAAGCAGAGAAAAGCAGCTTTGCATTTCAGACTTAAGTCTAAATAAGATACTTTTGCAAAACCTATTGGGTAAATATAAGTTTCAAATATGTACGAACAGTTTAATTTCATCATTGAATTTTTAGGGATGATTTCCTTCGTTATGTCGGGTAGTTTTGCCGCTATGCAAAGGCGATTAGACCCTTTTGGGGTGCTCATCATTGCGTTTGTTACGGCGGTGGGAGGCGGTACCGTAAGGGATTTACTTATCGATGTACCTCCGTTTTGGTTGAATGACCTCTGGTACCTCTATATGATTCTTGCGGTTACCCTTCTTTCAATGATTTTTAAATCTGTGGAGACCGATTTTAAGGTTACCCTCTTCGTATTTGATAGCTTCGGGCTGGGGCTCTACACCATCGTAGGGATACAAAAAGGGCTTAATGCACACTTAGATCCTATAATCTGTATCACTTTGGGGACGATTACGGGCTGCTTCGGAGGTATCCTTCGGGATATTTTGCTCAACCGAATCCCCCTCGTTTTCCGTAAAGAAATCTATGCTACGGCGTGTATCGTTGGTGGTTCTATCTTCCTCTTCCTGAAAGAATACACCTCCTTTCCCTATGTGCCTATCCATCTTTTCACCATCTTCCTCATCGTGGCGATAAGGATTCTCGCTGTGAAATACGAATGGGAAATCCCGAAATTCTACCTCCCAAAAAATGAAAGATAATAGATAATAAAGAACTAAATATGCCTCTAAAAGCTGTTTTATTTGATATGGATGGCGTGATCGTAGATACCGAGCCTCTCCACAAAAAAGCCTATTTTAAGACCTTTGAAGATTTAAATATCGAGGTCTCCGATGCGCTTTATTCCTCCTTTACAGGAAATTCTACCAAGAAAGTTTGCGAGCTTTTAATCCAAAAATTTAGCCTCTCCCAATCCGTTGAAGAGATTTCGGAAATCAAGAGAAAGTACTTTAAATACCTCTTTGACCACGATTCCGATTTTCAGCTCCTGCCAGGTGTCTATTCCCTTTTTGAAAATTACAGGGCGCACGGTATCACGATGGTTTTGGCGTCTTCCGCCACGATGAATACCATCAACTGGGTGTTCGAGCGCTTTAATATCGGGCATTTCTTCAAAGCAAAAGTCAGCGGTGCCGAGCTCAAAGAATCCAAACCCCATCCTGAGGTTTTTAACCTCGCCGCCGAGCTTTCTGGCGCTTCCAAAAGCGAATGTATGGTGATTGAAGACTCCACCAACGGCATCCTCGCTGCCCATAGGGCGAATATTTTCTGCGCCGCCTATCGTAGTGAGAACTCCAAAAATCAGAATTATGACTTGGCAAATATCGTGGTCTCTACCTTCGATGACCTCAAAGCAGAGCGCATCCAAGCGTATTTTTAGCCTTAATTCATCAGGCTTTTTATTCATCAAAATCGTATTAAAATTCTTTACTAAAACTTATGAAATACCTCATTCTTGGCATCGGAAATAAAGGCGAGAAGTACGAAAACACAAGGCATAATATCGGTTTTAAAATCGTGGAAAAGATCGCCGAGAAAATAGAAGCGAAATTTAATAGCACCAGCTATGGCTGGCTCGCCGAAGGCAAATACAAAGGCAGGAAAGTCCTCCTCCTCAAACCCGATACCTATGTAAATCTCTCGGGGAATGCCCTCAAATACTGGATGCAAAAAGAAAACATCCCCCTTGAAAACCTCCTCGTTATCACCGATGACCTTGCCCTGCCCTTCGGCACCCTAAGGCTTAAGGGCAAAGGCTCGGATGCGGGGCATAATGGGCTAAAAAACATCCAAGACCTCCTCAGAACTCAAGCCTACGCAAGGCTCAGGTTTGGGATTTCCTCAGATTTCGAGCGAGGCAGGCAGGTGGATTATGTCATCGGAGAGTGGGGCCCCGAGGAAAGCGCCCTCCTCCCCGAGAGAATAGAGGTTTTTGCTAATGCTGCCCTCTCCTTCGTCTTTGCAGGGCTCATCAATACGATGAATGCGTTTAACAACAAATAACCGATACACTCCCCTTGAGCCCTTACTCTTATGGGTTTAAATTATTAAATTCTCAATAAAACCATTGGATTATTGCTAATAAATCATTGGAAAACGCCAAACCCGTTGTCTTGACGCTGTCCGAAAATTGGACAGCCCCAAGAAAACGGGTTTGGGATAATTTTTTATTTTGGAGGGGGGAGATTTAGGAGAAAGAGGAAAAAGAGACTTGGATTTCTATTACGCAAAAATATCTGCCCAAATAATTTTTAAATCAGGGAAAATGTAGGGAGAAATCTCTTGTTCTATTCCTACAAAGGTGTTTTTTAGGGTGTATTTTCCGTCTTCAAGGACATATTGAGCAATTTCCTCATAGGCGGGCTTTACAATCCAATATTCTCGCACGCCACTCTCTTCGTAGAGGTCGTATTTAATTCTCATTTCCTTCGTAGAATTGCCTGGCGAGAGGATTTCTATAATAAAATCTGGTGTGCCAACGCAGCCTCTGTCGTCCAATTTTTCTGGGTCGCAGACCACGCATAAATCGGGCTGAACCACGGTGGTTACTTGATTATCTCCCTTGTCCTTTGTGGTAAGACGAACATCAAAGGGAGCGGAATAGAATTCACAGGTCTTTTTCCAAAAATAATTTCCTAAAAAATAGACTAAGTTTCTATATACTGATTGTGTTCTTCTTGGAGGAGTTTCCTCCATTCTGAAAACTTTTCCTTTAATAAGCTCCACTCGATCTTCAAACTTCCACAATAAATAATCGGCATAGGTATAAGAGCCGTTGAGGTTTAGGTCTTCAAATTTTAATACTTCAGCCATTTTTTAGGGTTTTAAGGGTTCAACTTAGGGTTTTGCTTCGGAATATCTCCAGATGCAATGCAAATATATTCATTATTTTAGATACGAAATGCTTTCTGAACGCTCCTGTTTAGAGACCGCTTGATTAAAAAATTTGAGCTAAATAAGGGCTATATTTTATGATTAATATAGCCTTCGGTAGCGTTTTCTTTTGGGGAGATACTTGCAGGGTTTCCCATTACTACGGTATTATTCGGCACATCGAAGTTGATAAAAGAATTGGGCGCGATGAGGACATTATCGCCAATCGTGATATTGCCTACGATAACGGCATTGGTGCCTATCCAGACTTCGTTTCCTATGGTGGGGAATCCTTCGTTTTTTCCTCGATTTTGCTGACCTATGGTTACGCCTTGAGCTATGTTGCAGTTCTTCCCAATTTTTACTTTTGGGTTGATGACCAGCGCCCCCCAATGCCCGAGATAAAGCCCTGCACCAATCTCCGTCTCAGGGTAAATTTGGAAGCCGTATTTTATTTGATATTTTCTCAGTAGATATCTCCACATTAGCCCGAGAAAGGGCTTTCGGGAGTACTTCTGGCACATTCTAAGGACAAAAATAAAGTGTAGATTGGGGTTGATGCACTTTTTTAGCATCTGAAATAAGGAAAGCCACTTGCCGCTTTCTCTGTAAAAATCTTTTTGTAGGGTGGAGTGGTTCATCGCGAGCAAAGGTAAGTATTATTTATGAGCCAAAGGTGGGCAGCGATGAAATCAAAAAAAATACTTGTGAGACTTAAATATTATATCTTAATTTGTAACGGATAAAAATAAATGCTTATGAATTTAACTAAACTATCATTATGTGTGCTGGCTACCACTTTGGGTAGCTTAGCTTTTGCTCAAAGTAGCAAATTGAAAGGAAGGGTTTTAGATGAAAATGGAAACCCATTGTCAAATGTAAAACTCTATATGAAAGACGATCCGCAGACGCAGGTAATCACCGATGAAAAGGGGAATTATTTCCTTAATCTGCCTGCGAATGCAACGCCCGTAATTGTGATTAGCAAAGACGGCTACGAGAGCCTCTCCACTGAAGTTGCCCTTCAAAATAATGAGAACCGCGTAACCTATGCAGATGTAGTGCTCCACCGAAATGCTACACTTATAGAGGGAGTAGTAATTACCGATAATCCGAGCTTAATTTCTAATTCGGTATCGCTTTCCAGAAAAAAACTCGATAAAATCGCTGGGGGAACGAATCTTGCCGATTTAAAAGCTCTCAGTTCTCAGCGCTCGCAAACACTGAAAGATGCTTTACACAGGCAGCCAGGGGTGGTGATTCAGGAATTTTTCGGGGGGAATGACCAGCCTCGTCTCAATGTTCGTGGCTCGGGTATCCAGTCCAACCCACAATCTCGAGGCATAGCTCTTCTACAAGATGGTATCCCGATTAATTTCTCAGATGGTGCTTATATTATAGGTGTGCTGGAGCCTCAGGCATCTAACCTTGTGGAAATCTACCGAGGAGCAAATGCTTTGGAGTATGGAGGCTCTACACTGGGCGGTGCTATGAATTTCGTAACCAAGAATGGATATAATGCCTCACCACTGAGCCTAAAAGTAGAAGGCGGTAGCTTTGATTATTATAATGTAGCAGCTTCATCAGGATTTGTAAAAGGAAAGAATGATGTTTTCGCATCGGTTTCTTATAATCATAGCAATGGATTTAGGGAGCACAATACTTCCAGAAGATTTAATGCTTTGCTCAATATGGGGCGAAGATTCTCGGAGAATTTTGAATCGAGATTGTATGCATCGTTTACGGATTTATACTTTGATATTCCTGGTCCGCTCACGAGGTATCAGATGGAAACCGATAGGAAGCAGATCGGGGGAGCACCTGTGGTAAAACCTCCGCACTATGTTGCTGGTCCTAATGTGAAAAGAGACCACCCCAATAGAAGTGCGAAAATTGCCCGCATCGGAAGTAAATCTGTCTATAAAATAAATAAGAATAATACCCTCTCTGGTATGCTGTACTTCCAGTTTGCAGAAGATCAGTTTACCTATCCTCTTCCTTACAATATGAGGAGAGACCTCAATAACGACTATGGCATCAAGGTGAATTATGATAATAAATCTGAGAAAAATGATTTTTCACTGGGTGCGCAGTTTGGCTATGGGGTGATGAGGCAGTCTTTCTTCCTTCATAAAGGAGGGGAGAGGGCAGGACTCTTTGCGCGGGAGAATTTAAAATCTTACCACAATGTAATCTACCTTAGCGATACTTATAAATTTACTGATAAGTTCCTCGCTAATGTGGCAGTGCAAGCAAGCTGGGACAGTAGAAAGATAGAAGATCTCTACACTGCTAAAACGAGACCTTTTATCGTTCTTCAGCCCAATGGTACACAAGTAAATGTCCCTGTACCTAACCCTACCAAGAATATTGGAGGAAGTTTTGACTATTTTGGCTTTAATCCAAAAGTGGGGGCTATCTATAAACCGAAAGAGAATGTACAGCTTTATTCCAATTTCAGCCTTAGCTATGAGCCGCCTATATTCTTGGAGATTGTGAATATTTCTGGAGGTTTTAATCCTCTACAAAAGAAATTTGGACCTTCAAATATGAATTCGAGTGGTACTTCTATAGAGGTAAGAGATTTGAAAGCTCAGAAGGCATCAACTTTTGAATTAGGTACTAAGGGGGATTTTGGTAAGGCTTTCGTATGGAATGTGAGCTTCTATAATTCTTGGGTGAAAGATGAAATCTTTACGCTTTCTACCGATATCGGAATAGGAGGAGAGACGATAAATGCTCCGTATAATACCATCCATAGAGGTATAGAGGCAGGCTTGCAATCCACTTTTGCACAGAATGTTTTCTCATCTAAAGGAGATAGCTTTACGGCTTATGTAAATTATAATTGGAGTGATTTCTACTTTGCAGGTGGAGGAGACTTATATAAAAACAAGCAAGTAGCGGGTATTCCAGAGCATTATAGCTTTGTAGCTCTGGATTATAAGCATCCGATAGGAGTTTTTGCAGAAGTAAATGCAGAATCTATTTGGACTAAAACTCCAACCGATCATAGAAATACGGTTTATCAAGACCCTTATACATTAATTGGAGCGAAATTAGGCTATAAATGGAATAAATGGACGGTCTTTGTTCAAGGGAATAACCTTGCAGATAAGGTGTATGCATCCAGCTATCTGATAAGAGATATTGTTCCTACGCCACCGCTTCCTGTTCCTTCGGGAGCACCTAAACCTACGAATGAGAATATCGCATCATTTATACCAGGTGTAGGGCGCAATTTTGTAGCGGGGATGAACTTTACATTCTAATATGCTTTATTAAAAAGGGTGTGGATTATAAATCTACTCCCTTTTTGTTTTAATATAGTGGTTTTCCTTATGATTATGAATAACTTTGTTAGACTTAAAAATTTTTAAAAATGTCAGTATTACAATCAACACAAAATCTTGGACAAATTCCAGAAACAATGCTCATCACCCTTTGGGCAAAAGCCGAAGAAATAAAACGCCCCAATCCATTGCTAAAAGATGAAAAAGCAGTGGAGATTTTGGAGCAGGTAGATTACGATTTTACGAAGTTTAAAAAGTCGGTAATGTCTCAGGTAGGCGTATGTATAAGGGCTAGTTTAATAGATAAAGAAGCGAATGAATTTATCAAAAAGAACCCTGATGCAGTGGTTATACAGCTTGGAGCAGGGCTTGATGCCCGTTATGAACGCTTGGGAGCGCCTGAGGTTACCCATTGGTATGAGCTGGATGTCCCAGAATCAATAGAACTTCGCAAGCGATTTTTTAATGAAAGTGCTCATCATACTTTCTTGGCTATGTCTTTATTTGATTATCGATGGATAGATATCGTAAAAGCGCATCAAAAGCCTGTACTTATTATATTAGAAGGCGTACTGATGTATTTTCCAAAAAATGAAGTGGAAGCATTTTTCCAAAAGGTTTGCCAGGAATTTGAAGAAGCTACTGTATTGCTTGATATACTTGCTTATGTACTCGTGAAGCAGGCTAAGCACCACGATACTGTAAGCAAAGTAGGAGATGGCAATGTACCAGAATTTAAATGGAGCGAGCTATTTACTCGGGAAATGGAGAAGTGGAATCCGAAAATTCATTTGGAGAAAGAGTATTATATGAGTGGTTATGACCAGAAGCGTTTTCCGTTTATTTTCCGAATGCTTTATAAGATACCTCGCTTTTATAGAAGGTTTAATCAGCGGATTGTCAGATTAAGAATTTCATAAGCGCTGAGGTATATAAAAGAATTAAGAGCCCTCAAAATGAGAGCTCTTAAAACACCAAATCACAAAATATTAATATGAAAAAATTTACTTTCAGCAAACTTGTGACCTGGCTGGGATTCGAACCCAGGACCCATACATTAAAAGTGTATTGCTCTACCAGCTGAGCTACCAGGTCTGCCACTTTAATAAAGATATTTACTTATCTCCGTTAAAAGTGGTGCAAATATACAGTTTTTTTTAAAACCTCAAAATTTTTTTCCACTTTTGTCAAAAATAAAATTATGATAATTTCTCTCGTGGGATATATGGGAAGTGGCAAATCGCATATATCCAAAATATTAAGTAAAAAACTCAATTTTAAACTTATTGACCTCGATAAAGAAATTGTATCTCGATATAAGATGCCGATAACGGAAATATTTGAAAAAAAAGGTGAGCTTTTCTTCCGAAAAGCAGAGCGAGAAGTTCTGGAAGATGTACTTAAAACCGAGAGCGACCTTATACTGAGCCTTGGGGGAGGCACTCCTGTTTATTATAATAATATGGAGATGATTAATTCTCAGTCAGAATCCGTGTTTCTAAGGGCAAGTGTGGGAAGCCTTTTTAGGAGACTGCTGCGTAATAAATCCAAACGGGTATTAATCGCTAGAATAAAAGACGAAGACCTTTCAGAGTTTATTGCAAAGCATCTTTTTGAGAGAACGCCTTATTACAATCAAGCGAAATATACAGTAGATACCGATAATAAAAGCGTAGATGAGGTTTCAGAGGAGATTATTCATCTTCTTCGGTAGTATCATCGTCTAAGGAATTAAAGAAATCATCCCAATCGGTATTTAAGATAGAAATAGACTCTGTATTTTCAAGAAACTCACCGATATCTCTTCTATCCTTTTTTGTAGGTCTTACTTCTCCTTTTGCTCGGTAGTAGTTTTGTTGCATCCGTTTCATTTTAAGGATTTCGTATTGCTCTTTATCGGTTTGGTCAGAGATATAATCGGGTACCAGCTTTGCTCCTAATCGGCTTTTGGGAAGTTGGAGAACTTTAATTTTTAGTTCAATCTGATTTTTCTTAATGCTGATAACATCCCCTACTTTTATCTCTTTTGAGGCTTTAGCGGGCTGGCTCCCGAGGCTTACCCTGTTCTTTTTAATTTCATCTGCAGCTATACTTCTGGTTTTATAGATTCTTACGCTCCAAAGGAATTTATCTATTCTCATTTTTCTTCGTTATTAAATGCCATTAAATACTTGTCAATATACAGTTGTTTTTCTTTGGATTTATATTGCTGAATATACCTTGGATGCTCCAAAACGGTCATTTTATCAAATAAATGTGCTTCTTTGTTTAGCTTTTTTATGAAGTCTGCATTCTTTTTCCCGAGTATGAAAACTTCGTCAGTATCCAATCCCAGGCTGATATGTTTCTTTAAAGATTCAATCATAAAATCTTTTACCATAGCGAATAGCTCATTGTCATCATAATAGTTTGCATTAAGCCATTTACCGTCTTTTGTCTTACGGACGATTGCCAGCGGAAACGGAGAGTTGATATAAAAATCTCGGTAGAAATCCTTCGTACCACCGTATTGATTAATCATATCATACACATAAACTGAAGACACTTCGTGTGTATGGGCAGATTTCATCTCTATCCCGCAATCGGATTTCAAGCGTTTGGTATCGGTAAAAGGCACTCCTGTAACTCCTGCACCGTGTCTGCTGGGGTTTATCCCGATAATAAATCTGCGAGCATTGTGGTCATCATAATATTTCTGATAGAACTCTGCCATCACTTTTAAGGTTTCGGGATTATCCAGATAGGGGTTTAATACATCAAATCCTTTGGGGAGTTCCCCAGCATAATGGAGGTTTTCATTAAAGCGAACTACTTTTTTTGCAAATGTATTTTTATCCTTATCCATAGAGTGTTATTTATCCTGTTGATGCTTATCCATCAGCCTTACACCGAAGAACCCTGAGATTATCCCCAAAGTATTCATCAGCAGGTCTAATGCTTCCATAGAGCGCCCGAGGTTCATTATCCCTTGAAGGATTTCTGTAATCAAGGCATAGGAAAAGAGTATCAGGATACATTTGATGAAAGATTGCTGAGGGAATCTTAGCCGAAAGAGGAAGCCCAGCAATGTAAAAATAAGAAAGTGGAGCACTTTATCCACACCGTGGAATACAAAAAGGCTGTGGGGGATTTGCTTAGCTGGGCGGAGGAGCATATAAGTAAGAAATGCCCAATAAATGGGCAAAGTCTTACTGAGTATGTTATTAATCTTATCCAATAACTTCAAGGTATTGTTCTGCGGAGAGGAGCTGGGAGAGGTCTGTACCTTCGGCTACTTCTAATTTAATAATCCAGCCTTTTCCGTAAGGGTCGCTATTCACTAATTCCGGCTCATCCTCTAGGGCTTCATTTACCTCGATTACCTTTCCAGACACGGGTAGGAATAGGTCAGATACGGTTTTTACTGCTTCTACGCTACCGAATACTTCATTTGCGGAGAGTTCTTCATCGAGGGTATCTACATCTATATATACGATGTCGCCAAGCTCGCTCTGTGCAAAGTCGGTAATCCCTACTGTTGCTACATTCCCTTCAATTTTAATCCATTCGTGGTCTTTTGTGTACTTTAATTCTGATGGTGTATTCATTTCATTGATTTTTGCTCGTCAAATTTAAATGAAATCCTTATACCTCACAAATAAAATTCAATTATTGATAAGAAATTAATTTTCAGATTTCTTTTTAGAAGCCAAAATCCTTTTTCTTCTAACGAAATAGAAAATAATTGCCAGAATAATGAATAAAGGCCAAATGTATAGCAGCCCAATGCATACCTTTTGGAAGAAGTAGAAGCCAGAGATTACAGAATCTTGAGCATCATACCAGAAATTTACCTGATATTTACTTTCTATATGCTGAGTATTGGTTACAGGGATTTCCGCAATCCGTATTTTAGGTTCTTTTAGGTTGATTGACACTTCGCTGTACTTCAAATCATCGTTTAGTGTTATTTGGGAGATTTGCTGTTGGGCATCATCGTCCAGATTTTGTTTTGTGAGCTCTACTTTTTTCCCACTGTTTTTCATTTTGTCTATCATTTGTGCTGTCTTCTGATTGTTTTGCCTTTGTATTTCGGCTATTTTGGCATTGTTGGTTACATCTTCAGCATTGATGATTTGGGAATTGAGGAAGAGTTTGTTCTGGTTGATGGTGTGTAGAAATTCACCGAGGAGCTGGCTGGGCACGCGTACCGTCATTCGGTTATAAGTCTGATATTTCCTGATAAGCACTGCATCTTCGTTAGAGGTATTATAGGTTTTATCGGAGATAATCTCGCTCTCAATACTGCTATTGGTAATAAACCCACCGATTTTTTTCAGTTCATTAGTTTAATATTCTATACAAAAAAACACCCTCTGAATGGAGAGTGTTTTTTATTTTGATTGTTTTTATTCTAATTTTTTCAGGAAATTTTGTAATTGGGTCGCATAAGTTGTATTACTATTTCCTATTCCTTCAGCAGAACCTCCTTGATTAAAGTTAAGCTCAGTGAAATTAACAGCATCTCTTTTACCTACCAATAGAGTAATTACCCAAGTACCATTTACTACATTTCCAGCACTAGTACTTCCTAAAGAAAACTCATAGGATCCTATGTTAGGATAATCTGCATATATTCCCCAATTTGATCCAGTTTTCGTTAATAGTACTGTAGCAGGAGCTGTTGTAACACCATATTTATCAGTAGCATGCTTTACACTAGGAGTATTAGTACCTCCTCTTAACATTACTATATTATTAGTGCCAGTAGGATTTGGCATTTTGAAAGAGTAGCTCATAATAGCTACGGCATATTTATTATAATCAATACCTGTATCAAATTTTCTAATATAGTCACCATTTACCTTATCAATAGTAAGGGTAAGGATACTCATATTGTTGATAGGAAGCCCTTTGTATACATCCCCTACAGCATCCACCATCAGTGGTCTGTAATCTAAGTAATTGGTAGAAGTTGCTGTATTCCCACCTAAGTCTGCATCCATAGCAGAACCAACATTCTTGCTATATATAGGTGCATCTACCAGCCTAAGAACAGGTTTTCCATCATTAGCAGTAGAGTTTTTTATAGTTAGTGTTCTTGTAGGAATATCAGTATTGATTCCTACCTTCCCGCTTGTTTTGGTTGCTGCTTTAGCCTCGTTAATAGTCTGAGCATCAATAAGTAACCCACTTCCTAATGAAACGAATAATAATGTTCTTTTCAGCATATGAATTATATTTTCTATATTTAATTTTACAAAGGTAATACTTTAATTATTTATTTACAACATTTTGTCAATATTTTTTTATATATGCTTTATTAACAATACCTATTGCTTTGTTTAAATCAGAGTCCACTCATATCGTATAGATACACTTCCTTTTATAGTATTAGTGGAAAAAGAAACCTTTATTTTATTAATGTTTTAGGGATTATTTTTCATATTTTTGTGCATTATAATATTCTTCCCATGAAAAATTAATGCTTCTCATTTTATCCTTTTTTACCCTTATTCCTTTTGGAACAAAAGCCCAAAACGCCGCACATCCGCAGGAGAAACAATATGTTCTGCTGGTTTCTTTTGATGGATTCAGGAATGACTATCCAGAGAAGTTCAACTTAACGCTGACAACGAAGGCAAAGAGATTGAGAATGCCGAAAAAGTCCTAAAATATTACAGGGCTATGGTAGATGACTTGGGCGAAAAACTCATCACAGCGATTAAAGAGCTGGATGAGGCCAAGCAGGTCATCAAAGAACTTGAGGATAAAGTAGAACTTCTTACTGATGAACTCAAGAAATATAAACAGCTCAATAGAAAAAAAGAAGAGTAAAACCCTTTGGATTTAACCTTAGGAGTGTTTAAACAGCCTTTAAACAGATTTTAAAACTACAATAGAAAAAGCAGTCATTTGGACTGCTTTTCTTATCTTTGTCATGTCAAATTTTTTGGACATTTTGTTTTGAAATTTTGGACATTTTGTTTTGCCGATTATATACCTAAGCTAATAACGGATTTTAAATTCATTCTTTTCATTGTTTTTTGTTTTTAATATTTACAAGCCAAAGTTGCGAATGAATGCTTTACTCCCCTTGTAAATAACCTTTCTAATACTTGTAAAGACTATTTTACAAAACATAACCGCTGATATAAAGTTTATTGTAAAACATCGTAGCCGGTGAGGCTATTGCCCACTGGCGCGGGAGGCACTTAGCCTAAAGCAAAAAAATACAGCCTTTAAAATACTGTATTTTTTTGTTGCTTACTGCTAAAAGCCAGCAGCTAAAAGCTAGCAGCCAAATTGCTATCTTTGCAAGAAAATTATATAAAATGACTTTTGGTATAGACGCCGTAAGCTACTATGCGCCCTCACTTTATTTGGAGATAAGTGAATTGGCTGTGCGCAGAGGCATTGAACCTGCAAAATTGGAAAAAGGATTAGGGCTACAGAAAATGGCATTGCCAGACTTGTACGAAGATTCGGCAACATTTGCCGCTGAGGCATTGCTCAGGCTTGTGAGAGATTATAGCATTCATCCGAAAGATATCAGCAGAATTTATTTAGGAACAGAATCCGCTATAGATGCAGCAAAACCCACTGCCAGCTATGCTGTGGAAATGGTAGAAAAAGCCCTTGAGCCCGAGTTTGGTGAGAGGGTTTTTAGAAATTGTGATGTAACGGACCTCACTTTTGCCTGCATAGGCGGGGTAGATGCACTCCACAGCTGCCTTGATTTTGTGAGGGCAAACCCTGATAAAAAAGCAGTGGTTATAGCTTCAGACTATGCCAAATATGCACTGGAGTCTTCTGGTGAATATACACAAGGAGGCGGTGCAGTGGCGCTCCTCATCAGTGCAAACCCAAGGCTTGTAGAGATCAACCCAACCTTTGGAGTGGCTATGGAGAGCGTTTTTGATTTCTTCAAACCACGAAGACAGGAGGACAAGAAAAACCTGAGTACAGCAACAGATAAAATGCCCGAAAAGATAGAGCTCTTCACCGATGAACCCGTATTTGATGGGCAGTATTCCAACCAATGTTATCAAGACAGAATCCGCGAGGCTTATGAACATTACAAAAGCCAAACAGGAGCAGTAAAGCCTTATGAACAATGGAGATTCCTTATCTTCCATCTGCCGTATGCTTTCCACGGGAAGAGGATTTTTACTGAGATTTACAGCTTGGAGAACAGTCTGCCATACGCTACCGCCGAGGAGCAGAAAGCCGTAGCCAAATCGGAGGGGTATATTGAGCTGATCAATCAAAAAATAGAGTCTTCGCAGAGGGCGTCTTCCGAAATTGGGAATATGTACACGGCATCGGTGTTTATGGCGCTTATTTCGGCATTGCAAGTCAGCTATGATGAGGGCGAAGAGCTTGGCGGTGAGGAAATAGGCTTCCTCTCCTACGGAAGCGGTTCCAAATCTAAAGTATTCTCAGGGAAAATAGCAGAAAAATGGAAAGATGTAGCCAGTAAATGGAATTTATTTGAGACATTAGCGGGCAGAAAAGCTATTAGTTTTGAAACTTATGAAAAACTTCACCTCAAGCAGCTGAAAGAACCCATTAATCCGAACTATAAAGGCTTTGGACTGCTAGCAATAGAAAAAGAAAATCCTGTGAAAATAGGTGCCAGATACTACGATTTTAAATAATTTTTTAAACGCTTTGAAATGAATATTAAAGAGAGATTACAACCTTATATACAAGAGGCTTTAGCTGAAATCTATCAGATAAATGGTATAGAAACCGAGCTCCAAAAGACGAAACCCGACTTTGAAGGAGACTTTACCCTCGTAACCTTCCCCCTTGTGAAGGCTTTGAAGAAAAATCCTGACCTTATTGCAACTGAAATCGGTGATAGGCTGGTGGAGACCGTAGGTTTTATAGAAAGCTACAATATTGTAAAGGGTTTCCTTAACCTTAAGCTGAAAGATACAGCCTTTACCCAGTGCTTGAGCGGTATAAAGGAGAATCTGGAACGCATTAGCCCGAAAAATGAAACCGTTATGGTGGAGTATTCCTCCCCAAATACGAACAAACCCCTACACTTGGGGCATATTCGTAATAATTTGCTGGGCTTTTCTGTGGCAAATATCTTAAAAGAAGATGGATACAAGGTTGTGAGAACCCAGATTATCAATGATAGAGGGATACACATCTGTAAATCTATGCTTGCGTGGGAAAAACTCGGCAATGGTGCAACACCAGAGAGCACCTCTACCAAAGGAGATAAGTTCGTAGGGAACTATTATGTAGAATTTGATAAGCTCTACAAAAAAGAAGTGCAACAACTGATGAATGAGCAAGGCTTGGATGAAGAATCTGCAAAGAAACAAGCCCCAAGTATCATTGAAGCTCAAAATATGCTCCTACAATGGGAAAAATCTGATGAAACCGTGAGAAACCTTTGGTCAATGATGAATGCCTGGGTGTATGATGGATTTAATCAGACTTATAAACGATTGGGAGTAGAGTTTGACCAAGTGCAATATGAGAGTAATACCTACCTGCTCGGTAAAGACCTTATACAAGAGGGATTAAGCAAGGGAATATTCTACCAGAAAGAAGATGGCTCGGTATGGATAGACCTTACCGATGAGGGGCTCGACCAAAAACTGCTCCTCCGCTCCGATGGTACCTCCGTTTATATGACTCAGGACTTGGGAACGGCAGTAGAACGCTTTAAACAGAACGATATCCAAAGGCTTATCTATACTGTGGGGAATGAACAGGATTATCACTTCCAAGTACTCTTTAAAATTCTGAAAAAATTAGGATATCAGTGGGCAGAGCACCTCTATCATCTGTCGTATGGAATGGTAGAGCTCCCAGATGGAAAGATGAAATCCAGAGAAGGAACGGTAGTAGATGCAGACGACCTAATGCAGGAAATGTATGAAACCGCAAAAGAAAAAGCCCAAGAGCTCGGTAAACTGGAAGAGCTCACCGATGAAGAGAAAGAAAAATCTTATGAGACCGTAGGCTTGGGAGCGCTCAAATACTTCATATTGAAAGTAGATCCTAAAAAGAAAATGCTCTTTAACCCTAAGGATAGTATAGACTTCAATGGAAATACAGGACCTTTCATTCAATACACTTATGCGAGGATTCAATCCCTGCTCGCGAAGGCAGGTAGCCGTTCTTCATCAATAAACGATAGCCTTGTACTGAATGAATACGAAAAAGATTTAATCAGCCTGCTCTCAGACTACCGAGAAGTGGTGTCTAAGGCAGCAAATACGCTAAGCCCTGCGCATATTGCTAATTATGTCTATGAAGTAGTGAAGACTTATAATGCTTTCTACCAGAATAACCCTATCCTCAATAATGAAAACCAAGACCTGAAAGAGCTTCGCCTCTATCTTTCTGAACTTACAGCAGAGGTGATTAAGAAATGCCTCTCCCTTCTCGGTATTGGTGTAGTGAATAGAATGTAAGATGGATTTTTACGACTTATTTATTAGACCTTATGAGGAATATGAGGCTTCTCAAATAGCATTGGAAGCCATTGCAACGGTCTTTGGGTTGCTCAGTGTGTTCTTTTCTATAAAAAAGAATATTTTGGTCTATCCTACGGGGATTATTTCTACCGTAATTTATGTTTATATACTCTTTATCTTCGGACTTTTTGGTGATTTGATGATTAATTTCTACTACACCGTGATGAGTATCTACGGCTGGGTTCTCTGGTCTAAAAGTTCAGAAGATAATATCCATATAGAAGTAACCAATACCACTAAAAAAGAGTGGGTGTATAGCCTTATGCTCTTTATATTGAGCATTGTACTGGTGAGTATTGTTTATTATTATAAGCCTTTTATTAATAATAAATTCTCTATGGAGGGGATTAGCCTTGATTTCTCTCATTTGGATTGGGCGAATAAATTAGATATCATAACTACCGCTATATTTTTGGTTGGGATGTGGCTGATGGCAAAACGAAGAATAGAAAACTGGATATTCTGGATTTTGGGAGACTTCATTTCCGTACCTATGTATCTCTATAAAGGGCTTGGGATTACTTCGGTGCAGTATTTGATATTTACGGTGCTCGCCATACTGGGCTATCTCAGCTGGCGGAAGACTAAAAGAGCTTTAGTTTAATCAACATTAAAAAAAAATAAAGACAATGAAAAAGTTAATAAAAATTTCTCTGGGTGTGGCTGTTGCTATGAGTCTTAGTTCTTGCGTTATCTATCCAGATAATTATTCAGGAAACGAGCAGTATTATGAGCCTTTCTATCAAAATGGATATTACTATGCTCCGCAGGTGTACTATGGGCAGGGTGGCTACTATGGAAATGATGGATACTATTACAGGAATGATTTTAATTACTATTACGACAATGGTATCCCTTACTACTATGGAACCAACAGGCAGAAAATCTACATTCAGAGGAATTATAATAATTACTACGAAAATAGAGGAGGTAGTGGTGGTTTCCGAAATCAAGGTCATCAAAACAATAATGGCTATAACAGAAGCAGCAATACCAACCAAAGCCCGGGCATACAGATGAACACTCACAGCAATCAAAATCAGAGAAGACAAAGTTCGGATAACAATTCCTACCGAAGCGGTGGAATAGAGGTGAGAAACAGCTCTTCCAGAAACTCGGGAGTTCAGCAAAATTCTTCTTCTGAGAATACACAGAGAAGTATGAGGAGATAATAAACTCCTCTTTTTATTTGGATTAGAAACGATAATCGGTTTATGAAATTTTATAAGTATCAGGGAACGGGTAATGATTTTGTGATGATAGACAATCGCAAACAGACCTTCCCAAAAGAGCAGAAGTATATAGAGCGGCTTTGCGACAGGCGGTTTGGAATAGGTGCAGATGGTCTTATTCTACTTGAAGAAGACCATACTGCGGATTTCCGAATGCTGTATTATAATTCCGATGGAAACGAAAGCACGATGTGCGGAAATGGTGGGCGTTGTATCGTAGCGTTTGCTCATTTCCTCAACATATTTGAGCATAAAACAACTTTTAATGCCATAGATGGGCTACACGAAGCAGAGATAAATAATGGGCTCGTAAAGCTAAAAATGATAGATGTACGGGAGATAAAAACCGATGGAGAGGCTTTTGTTTTAAATACAGGTTCTCCGCATTTTGTGAAATATGTCCAGAATTTGGAGGGTTATAATGTCTTTCAAAATGGTTATAACATCCGAAATTCCAAAACTTACCAGAAGGAGGGTATTAATGTCAATTTTGTGGAGGAATTGGAGGGAAATGCTCGCCTCTTTGTACGCACCTATGAGCGTGGGGTAGAAGATGAAACTTTCAGTTGTGGAACGGGTGCTACGGCAGCAGCACTTACCTACATTCAACAGCATAAAGTAGCAGCGATAGAGGTAAAAGTCTTGGGCGGAAACCTTAAAGTCTATGCCGAGCAGTACGGAAGTTCCTTCCAAAATATCTGGTTAGAAGGTCCCGCTCAGCAGGTTTTTTGTGGAGAGATTAATGAGTAATTTTTAACTTCAATGAAAAAAATATTTTTCTTCATCATCCTTATCATTGGGGGAGTAGGTAGCTATTTAGGATTTAATTTTTACAGGAAATACTATGCTTCCAATGTCAAAAAAGAGGGCATTATCCACATTCATCATAATGCCAGCTTCCAGCAGATACTAGACTCCCTATCGCCTTATGTGGCTAATGAGCACAGTTTTGAGGAAGTTGCCAGAAACAAACACCTGCCTAAAGCATTCAAAGCTGGGCGCTATCAGATAAAGCAAGGTACAAATAATACCGATCTTGTGAATATGATAAAGGCAGGGAACCAAGTACCAAACACCTTCCGAATAGGCGACTTTTATGATGTTTATCAGATGGTCGGTAGGGTTGTGAGGAAGACTGAGGCAGACTCCCTTTCATTCATCAAGGGATTGAATGAAATTGCCCAAGATAAAGGCTATACCGATGCCGAAGACCTAAAAAAATACTTCTTTATCGATACCTATCAATTCTTTTGGACGGTAAGCCCAAAGGACTTCTTTACAAAATTTGAAAACCAATATAACGACTTTTGGAATGCCGAAAGAAAGGCTCTGGAAGAGCAGTCTGGGCTTAGCAGAGAGCAGATTTACGCCCTTGCTTCCATCGTTTATAAGGAATCTGGAGGTAAAACCGATGAGCAGAAAACCATCGCAGGGCTTTACTTAAACCGATACAAAAAGGGGATGAAGCTCCAAAGCGACCCTACCGTAATCTACGCCATAAATAAAGAGACGAACTTCACAACCAAAATCCGCCGAGTGCTGTATAGGGATCTGAAAACCCCTTCGCCATACAACACCTATATGAATGCAGGAATCCCCCCCGGTCCCATTTGCATCGTAGATAAAAGCTCGGTAGATGCCGTTCTAAATGCGGAGCACAACCACTTTATTTATATGTGTGCTGACCCGAAGCGCCCCGGCTTTCACCGTTTTACAGACAATGATGCCGAGCACGCAAAAAACGCCAGAGAATACCAGCAATGGCTCAGCCAAAGGAATATTAAAAACTAAAATCCAGATAAAATCTGGATTTTTTTATATTTACTGACTAATAGTTAAATTATTAAGGTTGGAAATATTAGAAAACTTACTTTCTTATTTTCAGTATTTCAAACGATTTAGGATAGTTTTTTTGTAATTGCTGTACTTCCTGTGAATCTATTCCATCCACTCCTAGATTAAAATAGTTTTGAACAGTTTTGATTTCTGTTTTATTTAATTTTTGAAGTTCTTTAGAAAGTTGAGTATCTCCTATTTTTTCTAATAATTGAAGTAGTATATATCCGTGATCATATGCTGCTGCATCATATATATAATCTATTTTTAGAAATTTACTTAAACTTATGGAATCTCCATCTATAGACTTGTTTAATAGCAGTATATAAATCCTATTATTTTTTATACCTAATGCGATTTCTATATTATTAGAGATAGGAATTTGGGAGTTTGGAAATAAATAGGAGTAGAGCAAACTGATACTGACAATAAAAATT
>ERZ772827.130-NODE-130-length-40721-cov-16.174691_pt1 | contig 40721 bp, 49 predicted proteins | sample MGYA00580850_ERZ772827 | MGnify/ENA primary metagenome ERZ772827 (study PRJEB29015, sample SAMEA2737950) | human oral metagenome | biome: human oral; feature: human-associated habitat; material: dental | place: China | collected 2145 ... | reverse complement strand
TGGCAACGAATGTGGCCCCCATGCTGCCGCCGGTGATTCGGGCCCGCAAAGCCGCGGTGCACCCAACCTGTTCCTCCACGCACCTGGGGGTCAACGACGCCCTCATGATGCTCGCCGGGCTCGTTGCCGAAGAGTGCGTGGTTCCTAATGGGTGGCGGTGCTGCGGTTTCGCCGGTGACCGGGGCATGCTCCACGAAGAGCTCACCGCCACCGCCACCCATGACGAGGCCCGCTCGGTCCGCAACGACGACTTCGACCTGTTCCTCTCCTGCAACCGGACCTGCGAAATCGGCATGACCCGCGCCACCGGGAAGAAATACGTTCATGTGCTGGAAGAACTAGCTGCCCGCGTCGCCGAATAACCCGCTTTACGACGACGCTACGACGGAGAAGCCCCAGGCCCACGCCACGCGCTAAGCCCGGGGCTCCCTGCTGTTCCCGCTGTTCAGGGGCCTGTTCAGGGGCGGGGATGGCTGTGGGGCGGGAGCGGGGTGAGAGCGGGGCTGGGCTGCATATGTTCTAAGCATGGTTTCTATTCGAGGGCGTGTCGGCTCCTGGGGATTTGGGGTGGTGGATCTGAAAGACCATGCTTAGCGGGTGTGCTGTTTTATATTGATAGGGGAGGAACCTGGCCTAAAACCCATAGTGGCTAGGTAGCAGGTTAGATAAGCATGGTGTTTGGCTATGGCCGGATAGATGTCCAGGGGATATCAGGCCGCCAAAATGGAAACCATGCTTATCAGGTTTGCTGCTTTGTTGTGTGGTGGATATTCCGGGCTGGGCTGCCAGAACCGTGAGAGCAGCAGATTGTCTAAGCATGGTTTTTCCCGGATGAGCGTGTGGGCCCCAGCTGGTTTAGGGTGACAAATCTCAAAGACCATGCTTATCAGACATGAAGCCTTATCCATTCCGTTTGATGGCGCAAGTGCTAAGCCGCAAAATCCTCTTTAGATGCCCAGGGAATCCGTTGCTTGAACGAAACCAAGCTTAGGAAAAGTGCTGCCGATAACCTCAGGTGGAGCTGCACATGTTCTAAGCATGGTCTTTCTCTGGCAGGTGCTTTGGCTCCAGGGAATTTGGAACAGTGGATTCGAAAGACCATGCTTATCAAGTGTGAAGTCCATGAACCCTTGGGGTGGCAGATTATCTAAGCATGGTTTTCATTCTGGAGGTATGTCGGCTCCTGTGGGTTTGAACTGTCGTCAATAGAAATCCAAGCTTAGAACATGTGCTGGCGCTGGACCGCTTGTGTGTCTGACTGCTGCACATGTTCTAAGCATGGTTTTTCCCGGATGAGCGTGTGGGCCCCAGCGGGTTTGGGGTGACAAATCTCAAAGACCATGCTTATCAAGTCTGCTGTCGGGCTTGACGTGGCGTGGTGCGGTGCGGGACTCCACGACATAGCGCGGCATAGTGCGATATGGTGTAGCGCGGGCTGTGGTGGTGGAGGTTCATTCCCATCTGGATCACCGGAATTGTGGTTGCTCTGGGTGTAAAGGTTGTAACCAGGTAATTTGGTTGATTAGTGGTATCGGTGTAACATTCAGTGCCAGTGAAAACTCAATATGCGCCCGTAGCTCAACGGATAGAGCATCTGACTACGGATCAGAAGGTTGGGGGTTCGAATCCCTCCGGGCGCACAAAGGAAAACCCCAGTAAGCAGCGCGTGTCGACTGGGGTTTTACCGTATTTCCATAACCTTATATCACATCCTCTACCGTTGCAGATCGTTGCAGGTCATTGAACCTCGTGGGCAACATAGAGGTAACAACGAAGCACCAAAGAGGTAACAAACTATCTCCCCTACAACACCCGGAACCGCGCCCGCCGCTGCTTAGCATCTTGCTGGGCCTTCTCCTCGTTCACCGTGGCAATCCGCTGTCGCTCCCTTGCTAAGTGAGCTTCCATGGCGCCAGGAATAGCATCCAAACCCTCTTCCCACAGGTGCCCATAAATATCAAGCGTCATCGCTGCTGACGCATGCCCTAACATCCGCTGCACTGTCTTTACATCCGCCCCTGCAGCAATCGCCAATGATGCCGCAGTATGCCGCAGCTCATACGTGTCGATACCATCAATGCCTGTCCAAATCTGCAAATTCTTCCAAACCACCCGCCACCTGGCAGTCGTCCACACCATCCCCCGCTCATCCGGCACCAACCAAGCATCATCTGGCCGCCCCTCCCCAGCAGCCATCAAATCTGCCAGCAACTCCCCACCAATGGGCACCTCCCGATGCCGACCCGTTTTCGTAGGCCCCACCCTGCCGAGATCATCCACCGCCCGTCGAACCATAAGTCGGCCCCGCACTGAATCCAAATCTTTCACCTTTAACGCCTTCGCCTCCCCTGGCCGTAACCCCGTCATCAGTAGCACCCGCAACAACAACCGTGACTCCACTGTCGGCGCAGCCCCCAACAACGCATCTACCTCATCAACTCGTAAATACCGGCGCTCGCTCTTCCCCTGCGGCGGCAAATCACCCGCCCGCATGGGATTAGCATGCACAATCTTCAACTCCACAGCCAAATCCAACATCGAATGAATTAACAATCCAGCCTTCCGCTGCGCAGACGCGCTCACCGGCCGCGGCACCCCACCATCAGGCACCCCCTTCATCGTCGTCATCGTCGGCAACCACGACACCACCTCCGCCCGCGTAATCTGCCGAACCAACCGCCTCCCCCACTGAGGCGCCACCCGTGCCCGCCATGTACTGACATAGTCGCGCCGGGTTTTCTCACTAACCGTTGCCTTGCTAGCGATCCAAGGCTCCCACAAATCCCGCAGCGTAATAGACGCTTTATCTTTAGTGATCCAGTTGCCTTCCGCCTGGCCAGTCTCTACCCGTGCGATATAAAGCTCCGCTGCATCACGACTAGCAAACGACTTGGTCACCCGTTTACCATTCTCCGTCCAGCGTGCTTGCCACCGCTTCCCCGCCCCCCAACGGCTAGTACGGATTCGCCGACCCCCTTGCGGGTTTGGCTTGGTCCATAAATCCTTGACATGTGCCATGATATACTCCTTAAAGAACCCATCTACATGGGTATCTGTTTTTGTTTCCTCAAACCCCCGCTCCAGTTCTTGGCAGACATGAGCGGGGGTCAAAAATATTTCCAATGCGCTTACCGTTGCCGCAGTTGCTGGCTGACGGCAAGGTTATAGCCGATAGTCGCTAGGGTGTTCCAAATGCCGGCCAGAAGCATGACCGCAAGTGACCCGCCCGTCATTGTCAGGCCGGTAGCAAGGTCATCTACCCTGTTGCCGGTGAAGATCGCTAGAAGCCCAAGGATGAACACTACAAGCCCAAGGTTGGCGATTAGAATAGCGATGGTCTGGTGCCGCTCAAACGGCTTTGTTGCGGTGGGCCCCGCCTCAGCAACCGGCATCGGCTGCGGAACATGCCCCTGAGACTGTGGTTGATACTGCGGAAACACCTGCTGTTGTGGAGGGGAAGGGGGTTGTTGCGGTAGCTGTTCCCCCTGCTGCGGTTGCTGTGGCTCCTGCGGGGCTTGTGGTGCTGGTGCCTGATGCGTCATTGTGTTTTCCTTTCTTCTGTTTTACTGGACTAGCAGGGCTTCCACCCTGGCATTATCAGAACTCGTTGGGACAACCGTGCACACCCATTCCGCGCGGACTGTCGCCCCGTAACCGTTTTGAGAATCAACGTGCCCCCGCAGCGTCCATTTAGTGTGGGCGTCGTTTTGCAAAGCAGTAAAATCAAAAAGGCTTTCAAACTTCGCAGTAGACGGCGACTTGAGCTGCGCTTCAACCTGTTTATGGCAAGCGTTCCGTGCGGCGGCTTTGGTCCACCCATTGATCTGATCGGCATCATAACTAGACGAACTACTGCCAGAGTCGCCATATGACGAATAATCACTAGTGGAAGAAGTAGTCGCAGGCGTTGAACTGCCTGAAGAGGTATCACCAAAGCATGATGACACCCACCACAAAATGAGAAAGAAGCCTATGCAGAGCCCAATAAGAGCGCAACCTGTTTCCTTGTCCGATGTTGCCGACGCTCTCGCCGTAGGTGGATTGGAAGGCATTGGCGTGGCGCGGCTTGCCATGATTTCCCGCTCGTTTGCTTTAGCACGCCTGGCTGCTTCTTTGCGCCGTTCCGCTTCGGTGAATGCTGCTGATTGAACATGTGCGAACTTTGGGGATCGCTGATTAACATACCCCTGGGCAGCGGCGCTCTGCGCTTGGGCGATACCAGACGAGCTTCCCGACCCCTTAAACCGCCCCGGTAGCTGGTACGACCATGGGTCCCGTTCTTTCCTCACCAGCTCAGGCAACGGGTTGACTACTGGATCGTGTATCTGGGAGTAGCTTGCGCTCGCGGCAGGGGTGACATCTAAGGTGACCTGTATACCGTTAGCTCGAATCCATATCAGCGCATAGCACACAGCCACAAGACTTTTATCGTTGAAATGGTCAACAAAAGGCATAAGCTTGTTGCTGGAAACCTCAGTGAGCTCACCAAGATGATGACCGTTGAGGCATACTTCGATCACCGGGGCTTTCGTCCCCCGCATAACTTTATGAAGCGTGGCGAGAAAGCACGTGTCTCCAGCTGATAGAACATTCTTGTTCGCCTCGAAATACTCCTGGGTCTTCGTGACCTTGATGCTCTTGCCCCGAGGGATGAGCGCCCAATCCAAGGTTGGGGGATTATTAAACGGGGCGATAGTCCCAGGTGGCAGTACCCCCACTTTTAGTTTGTAATATGGGGCGTCGCCTGGCCTGAAATCAGGCCTATCCGTATTCGACCACAGTCGTGCCCGAACCCCAACATCGAACCCGCTCGCAGCCAACCGCGCTACCTCGGGAAAATACTTCGCAGTGTCTTCATCCGGCAGATACCCCAGCACCTGATCGTTGTATCGCACGGAGATCGCATGCCCACTATTGGAATACGGATTATCCGGCTCCAACACTAGCGTCGCATCGAAATATCGGGCACCCTCGGCATCAGCTCGCACCTGCCTGATAACCGTATTAACTTCCGCCGCATGGTACCGCATCCCCACCACATTTTGGCCGCACCAGGTTTCTGCAGGCTTCGCATCATAGATACCAACCATGGCTCCATTCCTTTTTCTTCATCTTATGTAAACCGCAGTTAAGATTTATCTTATGATTCATCTAGGTGCTTGTATATAGTTTTGATGGAATGATGTTTGCAATACCCTCTTTTGGGTTTATCAGGCATCCATAAGGAATCTCGCATATGTACCTGACCGGTACATTTCCTGCCACGCCTCAACCATAAAAATCGTCACCCCCAGCTCATGAGCGACCCCGCTCAGTGACGGGTGGACGCACTCGGCCGCCGCATACTCCTCAACTGTGATTAGCTGTCTTGCTGCCCACCGATTAGCTGCTAACTCTTGCTTCGCCCGCCACCACCCTACAGCGGCCGAATCATGCCCCAGCGCCGCGTGCCCCACCTCATGCGCCAAAGTGCAAAGATGCGCCACCGGATGCAGCCCCCTCCGAATACTGATCGCGCGCCGGGGCGCATTCCAGAGCCCCTTCTTGCCACCAACATGCGTACATAGCGTGACTCCTAGGGATAACGCTAAATCTTCAAGGTTGTCGATCGTTAACATTTCATTCTCCTAGAGATATGAAAAAATTAAGGATAATCATAAGGAGAATGAAACAAAAATATCAAATTAGCTTACGGGCCATCATGATAATCATCATCACCCGGCATCGGCTCATCCGGCGAATCATCCGCCGCCGCCATCTCTTCATATTGCCAACCATCAGCAGGAGACGGGATGTGATCCTGCGTGGTTTCTCGGTGATTTGTAAGTGAATTCATTTCAAAGCGGCCTTCGACCAGGCCCGAATTGTTCACATATTCAACGAGCGCCTCAAGCAATTCCGCAACGGTTGCTTCCTTGAGCACGTTTTTGACTGTAGACCGTTCATCGTCAAATTCTTCTGGTTGAAGAATGCCGTTATCCACGAGGGCGTCGACTGGGTTCACTCCATAGGCGCGGGCGATTGTGATGACGTTATCCGCAGTCGAATATCCACGTTCCGAGTGTCGCAGGAGAGTTGGGCCTGAGAGATTAGAGCGTTTAGCTGCAATAGTTGGCGTTGGTGCGCCGGGCAATGATCTTAACCAGTCACTAAAGGCCATAGATTCATTATGAATCATTAACAACAAAGGGTCAAGTTCATTTTGTATTAAACCTTGACAAAATGAATCCATAGATTCATAATAGATTAAAAAGTTTGAAATGAATCAAGGGTGATTATGACAAAAAAGAAGATCCGTCCGGGGGCATTGGAGGAGATTGCACAAGGTATTGGGGCTACTAGCGATCAGGAATTGGCTGAATTTTTAGGCATTACAACCAAGGATCTAGAGAGTATTCGTTATCGCGGAATCAACGTGGTTCAGGCAGCCGATATTCTTCGGCGCCGTGAAGCACATTTGCAAGCAGCCAGGCTGTTGGATGCCGTTGTTTAACCGTCGTGAGACAAGGAAGAAAAAGGAAAACAATGAAGAATTTGGATGTTGTGGTTCGTGTGAAGCGCGAGCCGATGTTGGTCGAGCTGCGGCAGGTAGCGGAAGCCCTCACAGCGCTGATTGATGAGGGTCTGGTTGATGTTTTGATCGTAGGTGGCGGTGCGGGGGACACCAGGGTTCCTCATGTGTCGGAGTTCATGCTGCTGGGGTTGTGCACTGCCGATAGCGCCCAGCCCGAGGTCGTGCATGGGAATATCACGGTGTTGCAGCGTGCGCTGCGGCAGGAGGTGGAGCCCCGTGCCTAGCGCGTTTGTTTTCTCGGGTGAGTTGGATGGTTTGTTCATCGAGCTGGGGCCTACCGGCGCGGATCTTCAGGATGGCGCTGGGGTTCAGATTCATATTGATCTTGAATTGTTCCCCCGGCTGTGCTCGATGCTCCAGCTCACCTACCAGGCCAATGCCGGCCTAGGCGCCTAATAACCCTTATTGCTTGTGGCCTCTTCCTCGCTTGGGGAAGGGCTGGGGAGGGGGCCACTTAGCACCTACACGCAGAAGAAAAAGGAATTTTAGTAATGATCTCGTTTATTGGAGTGCTGGCAGCGATGGTGTCCATGGCGTTGGCTACGTGCTCGCTGGCGTTAGCTGTTGTCGTCTATCGGCGTATTCGGGTGAGTAGCGCCAGTCGGCAAGAACGCCAAGAAACGGCGCAGACGGCACCTGCTGCTGGTACGCCGGCTGCTGCTGTTGCTGCCGGAGGTGGTGCTGTAGACGGCGCGCCTGGGCGGCTGCTCATCACCTCATGTTGGTTTAGTCGCCTCGTGGCTCCTCTTGACGTTTGGTCTGCCCGACTGGTGGTGTCCTGTTTGCGCGCTGTGGAGGAGCGGCTGCTATCAAGCCGGGTGCCTGTCGGTTGTCGGCCCCGGTGGTGCCAGGGTTCGCTGCTCGTGATGTCTCGATTGGTGCGGCTATGGCCGCTGGTTGTTGTGCGGTCGGGTCAGTGTTTGATGCCTTGCCAGGTGGAAGGGAGAGGGCCGCCCGTTTATGACGTGCGCTTCTTGTCGCTGATAGCGGCGGCAACAACCCCCTATAAACCAGAAAAACCGGGGGCTAGTTTTGGGAATTTGTGCTAGCCCCCGTCGCAAAGCCTTTGAAAGGAAAGGCACATGAATCATATCACTACCCCTCAATTACCGCAATGGTTGACCACCGCCCAAGCCGCCACGCTTTCCGGCTTTTCCCAATGGCAGATCAGGAAATTCTGCCGCCAGGGCGTGCTGCGCGCTACCCAGCCGTCGATGACTACCACTGTGGGACGCAACGCCCCCTACCGGATCGCCCTAGCCGACTTGACGGCATTCATGGATGCCCATCCGGTGGCCGACCAGGAAGGATACCGCCATGCCGGATTCCACCGCTGACCTACCATCTCGCCTTGCAGACAGCTTGACTGCCACCACGGTGTGGCAGCAGGAGCTGATCGCTAAGCTGCTTGAGCGGGGGAACGCCGAAGCGGAAAGCGGCCTCGACATCGCTTTGATTATTCATGATTTGCACGCCCAGGTTGAGACGTTGACTGCGGCGAAAGTGGTTGCCGAGCAGCGTGCTGCCGATTTACATGCGGCACTGCATGATGCATGTGAGCAACGGGACGCCTATAAAACCCATCAGTGCCCCCACGAAAGCCCTTGGTTAGTCACTGTAGACGCATCTGCCCCAACGGCGGACAGCATTAATGCTGTTGCCGACTCCGGCTCTGCCGCTGGCTCCGATCGCAGCAGCACTGATGCCGGGTCGGCCATGGCAGATATTGAGGCCATAGTCCAGTTACTGCCCAATAAACTACTAAAAGATACCCGGTATGCGGCCAACGCTGCGCTCACCGCTATCGGTATGTGCCGGGAATCATTCGAGAACGGCAACGATGAAAAAGCATTCACCTGCATGCGGCACGCAACGACCCACATGGAAAACGTCATCGCTGGCTTGAAGACCATAACCTCAATAGCGACCGGCGAGTCCCAATCATGACTGCGCCCGTCGTTCGTTCTCCTATAGTTATCCGCCGCATGTATTCAAACCGGTTGGTATCTCTCCGGTTCTCCCAGGGGCATGCGGATGCCATCGGCCTGGGCGACTTGGTCGCATGCATCCCCGGGTTCGAGCTGCTCCCCGAGATGACGCTAGCTGGCCTCCCTACAGTGCACGGAAGTTGTTTCCTCCAGGTACCTACCGCGTGGCAGTGGGCTGCTGCGTTCCAACGCCGTGGCCAGAATAATCAGTACCGTGCGCTGTCTGGCCTGCTCCAGTGGGCAGAGCAGCAGGAGGCGCCAGCATGAGCCGCGCATGGTGTCGCTGGTGCGGCGCAGAAATCCGCTGGGCAAAAACCACCAACGACAAAAACATCCCACTTGACCCCTGTCCGACCCTAGACGGTCGCTGGCGCATCAGCCTTGGCCTCGCCCACTACGTGCACGGCGTCGCCAGGGAACAAGCCCGGATCGCGGGAGAACGACTGTACGTGGCACACATGGAAACCTGCACACGTAAAACCCACCAACCCAACCTAAGAAGGAGTGCTTGATGAACACCACTGACATTCGGCGAACGTCGCTTGCCGCGTCCGACGACACTATCGGTGCCCTACACATCCGCGAAACGTGGGCGATCGTTGACTGGCCCCGCAATCCCGTTACCGGGGAACGTGAACCCTATGCGGTCGTCTACTCCGCCGACGGCCGGCGAGTTACCGAAGTGCCCATCCCCGCCGCCGCATACAGCATCGCCCACGCCGCGCCGGGGCAAGTGCTCGCCGCCGCCTACGGTGTTTTGGAAGACAATCCCCATCTTATTGATACCCTCCGCACTCTCCAGGAGTCCTAAAATGCTGACCTACCTCGAAGAAGACGCTGTGCTCATCTGCCGGTGCCTGCCGAAAAACATTGCCAGGCCGGACGACGAGCAGTTTCCCCTATTCCTTATTTATGCGGTGCTTATGCGCGCTAAGGGCACTGCTGCCACGCTATCAGACGTTCATGACGCCTGGGCTGCTTGGCGCACCGACAGCGCGCCCCTGCACAAGAGCCTGGTGCCGTTCGATGAGCTGGATGCCGCCACCCAGGCGCTGGACCAGCCATACCTGGATGCTATCCATGCCGCCGCCAGGATCCGGGAGGCCGAGACCCGTGCCTGACTATTCCCAGCTGCCGGTCAAGTCAAAAGCAGTCTTGTTCACCCGGGAGCTACATAACGCGATCCGCGCTGTGATTAAAGTGGCCAGTCGGAAGTTTGAGGCCTTCGATGTTGTCAAGCTGGTGTTCCGGGGTGAGCGGCTGCTTGTGTGCGCCGCTAACCCGCGGCATATGGTTCAGGCAGTGGTGCCCACTTATTTCGCTATCGTTGCTGCCGAACATGCCGAGGTGGAGATTACCGCAGCGTCGGCGCGCTTATTATTGAAGCTTCGGCCGGATTTCAAGAAAGCCCCTGAGTCGAGGTGTGCTCTGTTTGTCTCGGAGAATGAGCTCACCCTCCAAGACTTATCCGGCACTTGTGGCGATCTCACCGACGTCACTGCGGCACGGCTGGCCCCAACGTTGCCCACTGATGTTGTTGCTGTCATGGACCGGGTGCGCGATGAGGTCAGGCAAGGTGTTGACGCTGCCTCGCCAGTGGTTCTTACCGCCGCCCAGATGGACGCCATCAGCGCCGCTATCCAGTACGCCCAGGTGCCATTCTGCGCACCCATTGGCCTGCCCCCAGGCGACGACTACTTAGCGCGTTGCTACGTGCCGTTGGGCGGTATGGTGGAATCCTATTCGACGGTAACGGACATCCGCAGGCCCTATGCCGCCGACGGCGGCCCGGCGCGGGATGCTGACGGGTTCGAGTACGTGGCCACGTTGCCGGTGGCGCCGCGGCAGATTACTGCCCGGCCGAACCTGAGTGGTGGGGCGGTCTAGCTAATGATTCTCGGTATCTGCCAGCAGCCCCGGCACCAGGCGACAGCTACACGGCCCAGCCTGTGGGATCCTACTTTCCCCGGGGAACCGGTCAAAAACGCGCTGGCCAGGCAACAACAGGCTAGGTTATTGTGTGCTACCTGTCCGCTGCTGGGTGCGTGCGAACGCATGCTCTCCGACACGGAGCGCCGCGGTGTCCTCGTGGGCGGGGTGGTTGCTGGCAGGTACTCGGACATTCCTCAGCAGCACGGGAAAGAGGGGGATCTGCATCAGGAGCGGTGCCGCGCTTGTGGGCGGCAGATGCTGCCGCAGGCGGAGCCGCCGATCCAGGCCAGGGGGCGCAGGAGGAAAAAACATCCGCTCCGGCACGTGGGGGAAGGATTATGCAACAAGTGCTACCCCACGTGCTCTCGGCTAGTTCATGCGCGGGGTGGGGCGGCATGACAAACCATATTTTCATTTGCATTGTGCACGTTTATTTGTTAGAGAGGGGAGAGGCGTATGTGGTTTAGGGGAGGCGACACGCTTACCACTCACCCGTTGATGATTCGGTTGCTAGAGGTATGCGACGGGGACCATCTACTGAAGAACGAGGCAAAGGGTGTTCTTGTCGATCTAGTGAGCATCTCGGCAGCTCACGCTACCGATTACCTGGTGGGGTATGGTGCCGTGGCGCAAGTAGCACCGGGGCGGGAAAAGATTGTCATTGAGAATCTTTGTGGCGCAGGCTTGCTTTTCCGGGAAGAAGGCCCCGATGGCCGACCAATGCTGCGCATCGTCGACGATCCCACGCTTTTCCATATCCGGCTGAAAGAAGAGATGGAGATCGACCGACGCAGGGCGAAAGACAAACAGAATCCCGAACTACTTATTACGGTTCGCGTCCGGGATGGTGACCAGTGCAGGTGGTGCAAGAAGACTGTAGATTGGCGGGACCGCCGCTCCGCCAGGGGCGCCACCTACGATTCACTTAATGGACATAGGGAGTCCACCCCTGAGACGTTGGTTGTTGCCTGCCGCGGCTGTAACAGCAAGCGTGGCGCAGGGGTGGTTTTAGATCTCCAAGACCCGCCAACGCCGGACGAGGTCTATTACACTGCCGCCAGCTTGGAGTTTATCAACAGCAGCCAATACGCACAGGACAACGGCATTCACGTGATTTCACGGAAGGAACGCCACGCTCCTGTGCGCCAGACGCCTGCTAAGCACAAGGGCAAGAGCAGTGCGCCCAAAGCGGTGGTTAGCGCCCCGCCGCCAACCTCGTCGGCGCCAATCGGTGTTGATGGGTTCAGTGACCCCCTCGACGACGCCCCAGACTGGGTACTCGACGGGCACATAGAAACGCCCCCTGCCAAGCCTGCCGACTCGGCAGCTGCCCAGGCGGAAGATGCGTCACCACACCAAGAACAAGAACCCGCACAGCGGTCAGAACATGGCACAAAGCCCGCACAACACCCAGACGCCGCGCAGGGGGGTGTGCAGGACGATCATCATGGGGCGCGACCAATAACCGCGCAACGAACCACAGCCGGTCTTGAACATGGGTGCAGGCATCGGCGCCGTCGCCGTAACCGCCGCCGCGGAGGCCGGCAGCGGGAATAGTCACGAATATCCCCGAACTTATACCTCTCTAGCCGCTACAGGCTTGCCGTAGCGGCGATTAACCATGCCTGAAAACTTTTACCCTTGAATCACCTACCGCACCACTAAAATCCGTTATGAACAGCGGAAATGGGGCCTTAGGTGCCATCACGTGCGCATGGTTGCGCTTAATGTCATAGCGCCCATCGCTTGCCGCCTTCGCACTCACAAGTCCCGCTGATTCGCTATTGCTCTCCCCAGACGGCGCCTGGGGAGTTTTTCTTTGTCTATGTTCATAACGATTTGCGCATATCTAGATATAATCCAGATTGGGTTCAGGACGGCGGGGTTGCGATTCTGGTTTTGTCGGGTCGGGTCGGGTCGGGGAGGCCGCCGTTAGGCGGCAGCCCAGGTAAGATGCTTCTTTAAGAGAGAAGGGAAACCTGGTGGACAATTACCTTTTACATGAGTTAGGGAAAGCTCTTTACGCGCTGGAGACTGAGGGGGGAGCACTGTCTGATCTCCTTACCTTCCACAGGGGTAGTGGTGGTGATGCTCTAGTCGGTCGGTCGGCTTGCACTTCGAGGCCGCCGGTGAATCTTTCCATGCTGGACCTGAAGATGCGTACGGAAAATCTCCTGGCGTTTTGGGCGGGGCAGATCGCTGTGGCATCCGGGTGTGGCGCCCCTCAGGGGCGGGATGTTCCTGTGTTGGCTGGGTGGCTGCAGCAGCGCCTGTGGGTGTTTGATGAGGCGCCGTGGGGCGCTATGGCGGCGGAGGAGATTGTGGCGCAGGCACGCCTGGTGTCTGAGGTGGTGACCGACTCTAGCGTTGATGAGGGTGAGGAGGTGCCGCCGGAGTGGGCACCGTGCCGCGCGGTTGCCTCGTGGCTGGCCCGTCGTGGGTATCAGGTGAGCCATATGCGGATATGGCGATGGTCGCAGGCTGGGCTGGTGCGGACAGTGGTCGGTGATGATGGGGTGTTGTTGGTCTGCTATGCCGATGCCGAGCGTGCCTGCGCCGACGCTGCCCCTGGTGTTGGTGTTGCAGTGTTACGCCCCATGGTGTAAGCTAACGCTCGTAACCCCTGGGTCCAAGGCTCAAGGGGTTTCGTCGTATCCGCAGCAGCTTCCCACCATGCGGGATGCCCCGTTTTGATATTGGGGCCGGGGTTTGGCTTTCCGCGACCTGTCGGGAGCTTCTTTTCCTTTTTCTTCACTGCCCGACACTAAACCCATGCTGCTGCGGATACGACACACATATACTTAAACCCCTCCGAGGATTAGAGGAGGTGATGGCCATGCCGCGCGCAGGAAGCATTTGCTGTGAACCCGGGTGCCCGAAGTCCGCCAGCTACCGGGGCAGGTGTCGCAGCCATGCCCAAGAGCACGAGCGGCACCAGCGTGCTACCGTGGCCACCAAACGCAACGAGCCAGGTAGCCGGGAGGCTCGGCGCCGGGTGGTTGCTGCCTGGCGCGCCACCCATGGTGACGTGTGCCCCGGCTATCGCCGACCGCCGCACCCGGCGCGGGATCTCACCGCCCAGCACGCGCATGCCCTCGCCGACGGCGGCGACCCCGGCCAGCCCCTGGCGGTGCTGTGCCGCAGCTGCAACAGCCGGCATGGTGCCGACCGTCTTGCCACCCGCCGTAGCTGCCGGTGACCCCAGGGGGACACCCCCTGTAGCGGGTCTGCTATTGGCCGTGACGGAGGTAATTAGATGGTGCGGAGGGTTCAAAAACCGCCTCTAGCCTGCTATTTTTTGAACCCTCAAACCTGATATTTTACTCAATGAAACCTTTTGGTAGGGGGTGATCTCATGCCCAGTGGTGGTGCTAGGCCCCGGTCGGGGCCGCCGCCGGACCCTCGTTCTGGTCGTTCTGATGCCCGCGGTATCTCCGCGGAGCTGCGGGTGCTGCCGGCGTCCGGCTACGCGGGCAAACCCCCGCCGTGGCCACTACCAACCGGCACCACCAGGGAGCGCGCCCTATGGAAAAAAGTCTGGAAGTTTCCCCAGGCTGCGGCGTGGGCTGACGAGGAATGGCGGTGGCTGACCATCGCCCATTACGTGCGCTGGGCGGTCCGTAGCGAAGCGCCAGGGGCTACGCCGTCGATGATGACCCAAGTGCTGCGGCTTGCCGATAGCATCGGCCTGTCGCCTGCTGGTCTACTGCTTAACGGCTGGACAATCTCCACCGCTGACGACGGCTCCGTCACCGAGGCGGCCCCGCCACTACAGCGTGATAGTCCGCCCAGGCGTCGCCTGCGGGCGGTAAAGGACGATGGCGATGATCCTACCGGCTGATTGGGTTGTCGACTTCCCTACCCTTGGGGATCTGTGGGATGCCTGGGTGCAGGCTCACTGCCTCATCCCCGATGGCTATCGGCGTGGGGAGGCGTTCGTTTGGTCCGATTGGCAATTTTGGTGCGCCGCGAATTTCGGCCGTATCCGCGCCGGGCTGCAATGGGAAGGCGACCCTCTGGGTGCCAGGGCATTCACCTACCGGAGGCTGCAGGTCATCGCCCCGCAGAAGACAGGTAAAGGCCCGTGGGCGGCTTCGATGACGGCTATCCAGGCGGTAGGCCCTGCCGAGTTTGACGGCTGGGCTACCGCTGGGGACGTCTACCGGTGCTCCGACTGGGGCTGCGGCTGCGGCTTCGTCTTCCCCTACCAGGCTGGGGAACCCAAGGGCAGGCCGCATCCATCGCCGCTGATCCAGCTGACCGCTACGTCTGAGGATCAGGTGGAAAACACTTACCGCCCGCTGCGGGCGATGATCCAGATGGGTCCCCTCCAGCATCAGATGGCGGTTCGGGATGGTTTTGTGCGTATCCTCGGTGGTCTGGGCGGCGATGACGCCGACAGGGTCGACGCGGTAACTGCCAGCGCCGACAGTCGTGTTGGTAACCCCGTGACGTTTTGCGAACAGGACGAGACGGGGCTGTGGACCAAGCGCAACCGCATGACGAAGGTTGCTGATGCGCAGCGCCGTGGTCTGGCTGGCATGGGTGGTAGGGCGATCGAAACGACAAACGCCTACGACTCCGCTGAACAGTCTGTCGCCCAAACGACGCTCGAAGCCAACCTGGCTGACGTGGCAACGTTCTACATTCCGCCACCTAAACATCTACGGTGGGAGCGGAAAAGAGACCGCCGCCGAATCCTCGAAGCCGTCTATACGGGCAGCCCCTGGGTCAATATCGACGCGGTGCTGGCCGAGGCCGACGAAATATCCCTCCGCGACCCCGAACAAGCAGAACGTTTCTTCGGTAACCGGATCACCTACTCATCAGGCAGCTGGCTGCCAGCAGGACTATGGGAGGAACACTATGCAATGGTTGGAGAATCCCCCTGACGGCACTAGCATCTGCGTGGGCTTCGACGGGTCAGAAAACAACGACTGGACTGCTATCCGGTGTGAAACCCTTCAAGGGTTTTCGTTCACACCCCGTTACGGGCCAGACGACCGCCCCACCATCTGGAATCCTGCCGAGTGGCAGGGCCGCATACCCCGCGGGGAAGTAGCCGCAGCCGTCGACGAACTTTTCGACCGCTACCAGGTGGAACGCATGTACTGCGACCCCCAGGATTGGAGGTCAGAAATTGGCGAGTGGGCGCTCAAATACGGTGATGAGCATGTGTTTGAGTGGGCCACAAACAGCATCAAACGCATGTACCAGGCGATTCGGAGGTTCGAGGTAGACCTGACAACGGGGCGCATCACCCATGACGGGTGCCCGCTCACTAGTCTGGCCATGGCCAACGCTCGAAAGGTCGCCAAGGCCGGCCAAATGTACGTGCTCGGCAAGGCAACAGAGCAACAAAAGATTGACCCGGCTATGGCCACTGTGCTCGCCCACGAGGCGGCCATGGACGCCCACGCCGACGATTGGGAAAACAGCACGCCGACAGCCAGGGTTGTTGTGCTAGGCCGCCGCAGAAGGAGGTGACGACAATGGAGCTCACGCCAGAAGAGCAGCGCCTCGCCGAGAAGCTATTCAACAAGATTCAGCGGCAGCGCCGGGAGGATCGTAAAAACGAGCGTTACTACCGGGGCCTGCAGGAAATTGGCAATTTAGGCATCGCGGTGCCGCCCGACGTGCAGCCGTTTGCTTTTCCTTTGAATTGGTGCCGCACCTATATCGACGTCCTTGAGGAGCGCCAGGATGTGCGGATGTTCCTGCGTTCCGGGGCGCTCGAAGAGGATGCTGAGCTGCGTGCCGACTGGGAAGCCAATGATTTGGACAGCCTATCACATTTGGTGCACCGTGACCTGTTGATTTACGGTCGGGCGTTCATTTCTGTTGCCGCCCGCGATGGCGGCGGCAGGCCCCGGATCATGCCCGAATCCCCCAAAGATATCGCCGCTTTGGTCGATGCGCGCACCCGCGAAATGACTGCTGCTCTCCGCATCTACCGGGATGATACCGGCGTCGCCGAATACATGACTCTCTACCTCCCCGACTCCACCGTGCTCATCGACCGCCGCGCCGGGAAATGGGAAGCGGCCAGGCGTATCAAACACCGTCTAGGTCGGGTGCCGCTGGTGATGATCCTCAATCGTCCACGAACCGGGGAATGGTCGGGTGAAACTCAGCTCGCTGACCTTCGGCCGCTGGTCGATATGGCAGGCCGGGTAATGCTGCAGCTCCAGCTAGCCATGGAGACTGTGGCAACGCCTCAGAAAGTGGCTCTGGGTGTAACTCAGAAAGATTTTGTGGACGCTGACGGCAATCAAATCGACGACCCCTGGGAGACTTATCTAGGTGCCATCTGGGCGATCTCCAGCAAAGACGCCAGGATCGAGCAGCTGTCGGGCGCCCAATTGACGGGTTTCCACGACACGATCAAGATGCTGGCCGAACAGGCGGCAACCGTGACCGGCCTGCCGGTGCGGATGATGGGGCAGAACACTGCCAACCCCGCCGCCGAAGGGGCTATCCGCGCTGATGAATCCAGATTGGTCAAGCAGGTGGAGCGGCTGAACGTCCTCATGGGCGCTGGGTGGGCGTGGGCGCTCGGCATCGCCGAGCGGATCCGCACCGGCAGCTGGGAAGCCGACGGCAAAATCAGCACCCTATGGCAAAACCCCGGCACCCCCACGGAATCGCAGAGGGCCGATGCGCTGCAAAAGAGCACTGGCGGCAGGCCGTTCATGTCAGTGCGCGGGGCCATGGCCGAGATGGGATGGCCACAACAACGCATCGACCGCGAACTCGAATGGCTGGAGCAGGAAAACAGCATGGGCGGCATCATCGAAAAGCTCGAACGCGGCGCCGACGACAAGGCGGAACCACCGTAACCGCCCGTCGTCTAGCGGTGTGGAGGGAGGCCTACCATCATGCTGGATTCCCAGTACTCCAGGCTCCCCCCACAACTACAGGCCGCCGCCGACTACCGGCAACGCCTTATCGCCCAGATAGTCCGGCGGGTGCTCGCGGCCTGGCGGCCCAACAGTCCGCAGGACCCCAATAGCTGGTTCGCTAGCCATGCCCTGCCGCTCACCGAGATGGTGACCCACGGGCAACTACTGGCGGCCCAAGCAGCAGTCGCGTCGGCGGACGTTGCGCTGGATCTACAACACTATGATGCGGTACCGGAGCTGTCGGCGGACCCGGAGGCGTTCGCCGGGGTAACAGGCAGCGGCGACCCCGTGATGGGCCTCGCCTACGCCCAAGCCCAAAAAATCACCGAACTGGTCGACGCCGAAGCCCCTATCACGGAGCGGGCGCAGGCGTGGCACCACGCGGGCGTGATGCTCGCAACCGCCACTCAAACCGCCATTTCTGATGCCGCCCGCATGGCCATACTCACCCACCTAGCCGCCAGGCCTGGCACCACATGGGTGCGGGTGGTTCGGCCCCCATGCTGCGCCAGATGCGCCATCCTAGCAGGCAAAAAAGGCAGCAGCCGCATGAAATTCCTTCGACACCCCGGATGTGATTGCACCGCCATTCCGGTCTCCGAGGCCACGTCGGATATGCACAAACTGTTCTATTTCGACGCCAAGGAATACTTCGACTCCTTGTCCCCGGAGCAGCAGGCCAAGGTGTTCACCAAAGCAGGCGCCAGGGCTATCCGGGACGGTGCCGACATCAACCAGGTTGTTAACGCCCGCAGGGGCATGAAAACTATCACCTCGGCAGGTGGTAGGCGGCGACTCATCACCACCGAAGGCACCACCAAGCGCGGCTGGGCGTCTGAATACTTGCGGGAACAATACGGTGCGTCGCTGCAAAAAACCAGCGGCGGCAGGTACCGTCGCACGTCGGTAGCTAGGCTGATGCCGGAAGAAATCTACCGTATCGCCGGCAACGACCGTGACTTGGCTCTCGCACTGCTACATGCGAATGGGTTTCTCACCGATGCCACACCAGATTTGTCTAGCAAGTGGTCGTGGGCGAAGCGTGATCCTGAAGTCCTGGCGGCCAAACGCAGGATCGACACCAGACCCAGCATTGCGCTCTCTGCGAAGAGCAGTGCTGACGATCAAGCTAAACCCGCCCTCGGCGCCGAGACTGACGCCAGGCTGAAACACGAGTATTCCCAGCGTATAACCACGACCCCCAGGCAATTCCGCAAGGTTGTCAACCGGGCACTGAGTTATATGGATGACGCGCACCAAGGGAAAACGTTCCTCCCCGACGAATACAAAATCGAGCTAATGAACGGTCGTGATCGCCTCGGGACGAAAGTGGAAGAGAGTCCGATCCGCGGAACTTCGTACCGAACCATTGACCATGAGGGGATTACTCGTTATCGAGTAACGATTAACGGGACTTTCCAAGGGCAGGAGCTAACTGTCCTTCACGAGCTGGGACATCTCATCAAATGGAAATATGAAACCCTGCCAGAGATAAAACCCGTGCTTGCTGCGATTCGGCAAGCACCGTCGACACGTGAGATCGCAACGTATGCGGGGAATCTGACGGAGAGCCACACCCAAATCTATCTTTTGCTAGATGATGAGCTTTTCGCTCGGGCGTATGCCCAGTGGGTGACTACTAAAACCGGGGTACCGAGGCTGGTAAACACCCTGAATTTTCACCGGGGCCGGGAGCACGTTCTAGATAGCGTACAGTGGCAGGACTCCGAATTTGCGCAGTATATTATGCCTGCTCTTGATGAATTTTTTACCCAGGTGTAGCATTGTAATTATGTTATTCACAGATGCCCCTATCGACGCCCCCTGGGACGTTATTGTGCAGTCCTACATGGACGTCATGGGGTGGTCACGCGAGCGTGCGGAAGAATACGTAGACGCGCTCGCGGGTATTGGCATGTGGAAGCCTTGCGACCGGAAAGAAAAGTACCAAAACGCCGCCCCGCCGCCCCTCAGCTGCCCACTCTGGTAACCCCTAAAAAACTGTGACACCGGCCCCCAAAAGTGGAGGTCGGTTTTTCTATGCCCAAAACAAAGAAGGAAGGAAGATCCATGATTGTCAACGGTCTAATGCGCTATCACATTCGGTGCGTTACGCAGCCCCCCATCGACAGCCAGGAACCACTAGCCGGCGGTGCTAGCAACGCCGCCGGGGCCGCTTCTACCCCCCAGGCCAGTGGCCGGCAACGGGAAGGCGAAACCGCATCAGCCACCAGCAACGCCGACGCTGATGCTGACGCCGACAGCGACGGGGATGGCGGCGAACCGAACGGTCGGGGCTCAAAAACCCAAGTGCTTGCCGACCTCGCTAAGGAACGCGACAAGCGCCAGACCCTCGATAAGGAAAACGCTGCGCTGAAGGCGCGCCTGGCAGAGTTCGAGCGCGCCCAGATGACAGAGCAAGAGAAAACCGCAGCAGACCTCAAAACAGCCCAAGACCGCGTGGCGGCTCTGGAAGCACAGATCGCCGAACAACACCGCCAGGCGGCAGTTGCTAAGGCGCTGAAAACTGTGGGGTTGCCTGCTGACCTAGCCGGTCGGCTTCAGGGCTCAACCCCGGAAGAACTCGCCGCTGATGCCAAGGCCCTAGCCGCGGCGCTAGGCGAGCCACCAGTCGACCCCTCCCAAGGGCAACACGCCGGCGGCAAGCCGGCCCCCCGCAGCCTCACCGAAGCGCTCCGTAACCACTACAACATCACATAAAAAATAAGGAGGCTCGCTATGCCTATTACCCTGGCAGACGCCAAACTCAACACCCTAGAAGACTACGACCCGGCGATCATCGACGAGTTTCGCAAAAACTCCCCGCTGCTAGACGCCTTGATCTTCGATACTGCAGTCAACCCCGCAGGTGGTGGCGCCACTCTCGAATACGGCTACCGGCGGCTAGTCACCCAGCGGGGTGCCGAATTCCGCGAAATCGGCAAAGAATACACCCCCCAAGAGGTCAAGACCGTCAAGAAAAGCGTGGAGCTCAAACCGCTGGGCGGCACGTTTGAGGTGGACCGGGTGCTCGCCCACCTCGGCCCCGCAGCCAGCGATGAAGTCGCACTGCAGACCTCCCAGCTCATCAAAGCCACGAACGCCAAGTTTAACGACGCGATCATCACCGGCGACACCGCGGTCGACGTCAAGGGGTTTGATGGCCTGGACAAGGCGCTGAAGGACTCCGTGACCGAGCTGAACGCCACGGGGGAGAAAGACTGGACTGCCCTCACCACCGCCGACACCGCGCTGGCTATCCTCGATGACCTGGACGAACTCCTCGGCGCCTTGGACGGCCCGCCCACCCTGCTGCTCTGCAACAAGCGTGTGCTGGCGAAGATCCGGGCAGCAGCGCGCCGGGCCAACCTCTACACGCAACAGCCGGTCGAGGGGCTGCTGGGTGCGGGTGGCCATGAAATCACCCGGGAAATGCTCGGCAACGTCATCCTGGCGGATGCTGGCGAGAAAGCCGGCACAAACGACCCGATAGTCCCCGTGACCGCGGGCAAGACCAGCATCTATGCCGTACGCATCGGCCTAGACGGTTTCCACGGCGTGACCACTACCGATGGCCAAATGCTGCGAACCTGGCTGCCCGACTTCAGCACCTCCGGTGCCGTGAAGCGTGGCGAAGTAGAGTTGGGGCCGGTCGCCCCGGTACTTAAGTCCACCCGGGCCGCCGCGGTGCTGCGCAACGTCAAGATCGGGGCCTAATCATGGCCATCGTGAAAACCCCCGTCGAGGGCTACACCGGCCCCATCGGCGCTGACCTGTTCGTCGGCGGCGTCTGCACCGACGTCCCCGACGACCGGTTGGACTACTACCGGCGTCAAGGTTATGTCATCCTCGACCAGGAAATTACCACGCCGCAGGAGACGCCAATCCAGCTGCCAGCCGATGGCGCCCCGAAAGCCGACTGGGTCACCGTAGCTGTTCAGCTCGGCATCGACGTCAAAGGCAAAACCAAAGCCGAAATCATCGCGGCAGTCACCGCAGCCACCCCACCAGCGGAGGAGTAACCCCCATGGCCACCTGGCTCACCGCTGACCCCAAAACCCTGTGGCCACACCTCGACGGCACCCGCCTGGAGGAAGCGAAACGCCTTATCGAACGGGCAGAAAGTATTATTCTCCAGCGGTTCCCCAGCATCCCTACCCGCATCCAACAACACCGGCTCAGCGCCGAGGTTGTTGCCGGCGTCGTGGAGGACATGGTGACCCGCGCCATCGCAAAGGAGGACCGGGGTGGACTCACCCAGCTGGCCTACCCCGAAGTGACCATGCAATGGGAAACCGACGGCGGCCTAGGGCAAGGCTCAAGGCTGTGGCTCACCACCGATGAGATCGTCCTGCTGTCCCCGCAGCTGGCCCAGGGTGCCTGGAGCATCCGTCGCAAAGCGGCGCCTACACTGCCGGAGGACCGATGCTAACCCCTCGTGTCCTCTTCCAGCCAGGGTGGCAGTATCGGCGGCAAACAACCACCCGTGACGACCCCATCACCGGGGAAATCATCGCCACCACCTACGAACCCATCGCCGGCACCGGCCTCGTCCAAGAGGCCTACTGGACCGGCATGCAAGAAACCACACCCACCGGCGGTATCCGCGACGAACGCCTCGTCATGTTCGCCCCCACAGGCACCGCTGCGGCCGACCTCGACATCACCGCCAAAGACGAATTCGCAGGTCCCGACGGCCGGGTGTGGCAGTGCATCAGCGACGGCATCGCCCGCGGCATCCCAGGCCGGCCACCCGACTACATTGCGGCACGAGTCCGCAGAGCAAAGGAGAAAGAACAACCATGACCGAAACCATCCCCGCCACCCAGGCCGAGCAGTTACTGCCCGAGGAGGAAGGCGTCCACGACGGCATCTACCACGGCACCGACGACGCCGGCAATCCCTTCTACACCGCGGCCGGCAGCCCCCACCACCTCGCCGACATCTGCAAGAAACAAGCCGCCCGCGCCGCCGAAGCGGCTGAGAAGGAAGCAAAGGAGGACCCCAGTGGCGAAAGCGAAACTCACCCTGTACCGGCGCCGAATACTCCGCGAGCTGCGGCGCCAAACAGTGCCGGCCCGAAAGAAAATCGCCCAGGAGATAGCCAGCCAAGCTAAAGCTATCGCTCCCGTCCTCACCGGCACCTACCGTGACGGCATCGGCACCAGCACCCGGGGCACTATAGTGCGGGTTGTCGACAACGACGAGCTCGCAATCCATAAAGAATACGGGACAGCCGATACCCCCGCCCACGCCGTCCTCACCGGCACCGCCATGCGATTCGGCCGCTACCGAGGCATGAGGCCCCGATGAGCGCCATAATCCCCACCGCCTACATCCCCGGAGAGGTACGCAAACATCTGCTGGCTGACGCCGAATTTGTTCGCCTGCTACGCGGTGGTGCCGTCACCTGCCGGGAGGTCCCCGACCCTCTTACCAAACCCCACGTCACAGTCAAAGCCGTGGGGCACCAGGGCGGCGACCCCAGGCTGCACCGGGTACTCATCCAAATCACCTCCTGGGTGCCCCGACCCGACGTTTCCCGCATCCCCGAAGACCCCGACATCACCGCATGGAACCTCGCCACCCGCGCCGGGGAGTTAATGGCCAGGGCGAAAAATATCATCGTTGATGACACCCACGCTTGGTCAGCTCACTGGGTGGACGGCCCCATCCAACTGGAAGACAAAGGCCGGGGGCTCGACCGAATCATCTATTACGCGCCCGTTCGCATTGGCGTTCACCTGCGCAGGCGCACAATCTAACAAAGGAGTGAATCATGTCTGATTATGCTGATTCCAAAAAAGCCCACGTGTGGCTGGACGGCGACGCTTTCCGCGCCCCCGTAGGCACCGCCATGCCCACCGACCCGTTTGCTGCTACCCTCACCGGATGGGACGCCTACGGTGGCATCGAGGCAGGCATTGAGGTGACTGCTGAGCAGCAGGTCACCAAGAAGAAGATCTGGAACAAGCGCAATGCCATCTACAAGATCATCCGCGATGCTCTAGAGAGCGGCATGAAGTTCCGCGCTGTCGACAACAGCAAGGCGGCCCTGTTGACCCGCCTGCAGGGCGGCAAGATCACTAAGAAGGGTGATCTCTATGTCGCCGAGCTTGGGCTTGGTGAAGAATTTGCCTTCTTCTGCCGGTTCGATGATGGTGCTTCCAAGATGGCGTTCTACTGCCCTCGAACGACCTTGGCGTCGCCGGCGAAGCGCGCCACCCTCGACGACCAGAACCTGGACGGCTGGGAGTTTGAAAACTCCTTCCTTGAGGGCTACGAGGAAGTCATCCCCGAGTTGCCCGCAGGCATTACCGTGCCCTAATGACAAATCCTTCATGCCCATTTTGCGCAATTATTATGGGGGAGGGCCGGGCGCGAGAAGTCTACCGCGACGACCATGCCGTGGCGTTTTTCCCACTTCAACCGGCATCTCTTGGCCACACCCTGGTGGTTCCCCGTCGGCACATACCCGATATTTGGGCGCTGCCGGAGCAAACAGCTGCGCACCTATCTCGCGCCGTCTTGCGGGTTGCCGCGGCGCTACGTGCGGCTGTCACCCCGGATGGGCTAAACATCATCCAGTCCAGCGGGGCGGCAGCAACCCAAACCGTCCCTCACCTGCATGTGCATCTGGTGCCGCGCTGGGCAGCAGATGCTATGGGCCCTATTTGGCCGGCTAAACCTCCCAGCCACCCGCCACAGGTGCTCGACGACCTCCGCGACAAGCTGGCTGGCCTCATATAGGGCGTCTGGGTGCTGGCAAGTGCCCGAACCTTTATCCCATTCCAAACACTAGGAGAAACCGAAACTCATGGAAAAAATCGACCTTTTCGAGCGCGCTCTCGCTATTGGCGGCGGCGACCCCGTACCGGTTACCCTGCTTGGCGTTGATTTGTCGCTGCGCCGGAATTTCACCGGCCAGGAAGCGCACGATATCGTTCGGGCGCTGTTTGACCACGCTGACGAAGCAGTGCACGACCAGGCCACGCGGGTTATCGCCTTGGTGTCCGACTCCTCCAAGAAGGCCCAGGCGGCTTTTGTTGACAAGCTCATGACATTGAGTCTTGCTGAAGTGATGCGGGTTTTTGATGTCATCGGTGAGATCTGCGGCTACCGGGATGCCGATGGCAATTTTTTTCCTACATCCTCCAACTAATCAGCCCCCAAGAGTTTGCTAGGCGGCTGGTCGGGTTCCAATCCAAATACCACCTGAACTATCGGCAATGCCTGGCGGAGATGTGGTGGGTTGACCTGACGATACTGGCTGATGGGTTGGATGAGTGGACCCCCACTGATGAAAACATTGCTCGCCTGGTGGACAGGGAGGACTACTGGCTGAACTCCGAATACAGGTCGTGGATCACCGACCCGGACGACCCCGAAGTGCAGGCGGAGAAAACCCGCCAGAAACTACTGGGTGTGAAACCCCCAGGCCAGCCGCAGTTGTGGCCTGTCGCGGTCCGCCCACCTGCGCTGCAGCAGCAGCTGGTGCGGGCGGCCACCCAGGCGGCGGAGGCCGCGGCTAAGCCACTGAAAAAGAAGATCACCATCACGGAGTTCCTGCGCATGCGTGGCAACTAGACAGTTAGGAGGAGGGCATAATGGCCGGCGGCAAAATTGACATCCTGGTTGAGCCGAACACCAAAGGATTCAACAGGGCGTTGGAATCCAGCCTAGGCAGTGCCCTGGGTATTGCGGGGAAACTCGGCGCCGGTATCGGCGTCGCTCTCGGTCTTGGCAGCGTCGCCAGCGATATTGTTTCTGTTGGCACCGAGTACCAAAGCCAGCTGAATACCATGGCGGCGGTGTCTCAGGCGACCGCGGGGCAGATGGACACTGTGCGAGCCAAGGCTAGGGAACTCGGCAACGACATCTCTTTGACTGGCACGTCGGCGTCTGATGCCGCAGCGGCTATGACCGAGCTCGCTAAGAACGGTCTGACCGTCGCCCAGTCCATGGAAGCCTCCAAGGGGACATTGCAATTGGCTGCTGCCGCCCAGATCGACGCCGCTCAAGCCGCCACTATCCAGGGGCAAGCGTTGCAGGCGTTTGGTTTGAGCGCCCAAGAAGCAGGCCGGGTATCCGACATTCTCGCAGGCTCGGCGAATGCTAGCGCTGCGGAGATCACCGACGTGGCCCAGGCCCTCCAGCAGGCAGGCACGGTGTCACATGCCTTCGGCGTGAGTATCGACGACACGTCGACCGCGATCGCCATGTTCGCCAACGCGGGCATCACCGGTTCCGACGCTGGCACTTTGCTGAAAACTTCCCTACTGGCGCTCACCGACCAGGGTAAGCCAGCCCAAAACGCCATCCACGATCTGGGCCTGACCGTCTACGATGCTAAAGGCAAGTTCGTGGGGCTGCCGTCCCTGATTGGGCAGCTGAACGCCGCATCGAACCGCATGACGGAGGAGCAATACCAGGCGGCAACCGCCACCTTGTTTGGCTCCGATGCTATGCGATTTGCTTCTATCGCCGCTGGGAAAACCACCGAGGACTTCAATGCCCTCAAAGAAGCAGTCACCCGGCAGGGGCAGGCCGCCGAGGTAGCCGCCGCCCAAACCAAAGGGTTACCAGGCGCCCTGGAACGCCTCGCCAACGCCAAAGAAGACCTCACTCTTGGCCTGTTCGAGGCACTCCAAGACGATCTGGTAGCAGCCGCCGACGCTGGCACTGCCGCCCTCGGCAAAATCGGCCCCGCCGCCGAATCAGGCATACACCTAGCCTCCGGTGCCGTCCACGGGCTCATCACTGTGCTAACCCCTGTAGCCGGCCTCGCATCCACCCTCGCCAACGACTTCACCGGGCCCCTGCTCGGCATCGCCGCCGTCATGGCCCTGAAAAACTGGACAGACTTCCCTGCGAAAATCCAACAAGCCACCCAGTCGATGGCCACGATGAAACAAGGCGTCGCTGACCTGCAAGAATACTACCGAAAAGGCCACAAGGCGATCAGCGAGTTCGACGCGAAAACCCAATACATGATTACATCATCCAACGGGTTGACACAGGCCTTAGGTAGGTCGCGGGAGGCATTCAGCTCCGGGTCGGAGACTATGCAAGTCGCGGCTAAACGCTATTTTTACGCGGGCAACACTATCGCATCCGGCGCCGCGAAAATAGGCAATGCTGCTGCGGGCGCTGCTAAAGGCGGCCTCTCCCTCATGAAATCCGCCGCTGGCGGTTTAGTAGGCGCGCTGGGTGGCCCATGGTCTGTTGGTATCATGGCCGCTGGTGCAGTCATCGGCGGGTTTGTCGAAGCGAACCATGCTGCTACTGAGGCCCAGCGCAAGCTAGCAGCAGCGACAAAAGCTACTCAAGTTGCCCAAAATGATCTGGCTAAAGCAGTCGCGGGCACTACTGGGGCTTTAACTGAACAAGCAACAAAAGCTGCAGAAAAACTTGCTGACGCCACCCTGACACAGTTCACTGCTGTTGGGGAAAACAGGGCGAACCCGTTCTATAAATATCTTACTGATGCTCCCACTATTACCTCCGAAGACCGCCGTAAACTCTCATTCGCAGAGCTAAAGGAAATCAACCATGGGGCAGACGAGGTCTCGGCCGCCTATAACACGTTAGACTCCACACTCACTACTCTCGGCCTGAGCATGGAAAACCTCAACAGCATCGTTGCCGAGGGCGGTGACGACTATAAGAAACTCGTTGCCGCGCTGCGTGCCGCTGGTGAGGAAGGCGAGCGTGCTGCGGGCTACCTGGAGAAGTCACGGAAGCAGATCGAAGACACGATAGCTGCTGCGCGCCGGGTTGACCCTGCTGCTGCCCAGGCGGCCAAGGGGATTGACGTTCTGGCGGATTCGTCGGCCAACGCCAACGATAAGCTGAACGCCCTGGAGTCGATCATGCAGGCCATGGGCCTGGCGCCTATGGCGGCAGAAGAAGCCATGGCTTCCGCTGCCCAGGCTGCGACTGATATAGCGAAATCCGCCGAGACAGCGAGCCACCCGGTAGAAGAACTGGGCGAAAATCTCGGCGACCTAGCTGCCGGAAAGCTGGACCGTACGAATAACAGCGCTAACGAGCTAGCTAAACGATTCGCAACAATGCGGCAGGAGCTGGAGAAAGTAGCCACTGCTGGCGGCCCAGTTAACGAAGCTTATAAACAATTCCAAGGAACGTTTACCACTCTCGGCCAGGAGTTCGGCCTGACTACAGAGCAAGTCCAGCACCTGGCTGATGCCTATGGTGTGCTGCCCAAAGAGATCACCACCCTGGTTGGTGTCAATAGCGAAGGCGCTAAGAAGGAGTTGGCCACGGTGTGGTCCCAGCTCTACCCGTTGAAGGCCGGCACTAGTATTGAGGTCAAGGCTGTGGGGGACCAGGCCATGGGTGTGCTCAAAGACCTGGGCGTCAAGGCAGAAAAGCTGCCTGATGGCATCAACATGAAGCTGACCGCCACCGACGCCGACGCCGTGGCCAAACTCGGAGAAGTAGCCGCAAAGGCCGACGCTATCGGTGACAAGCCGGTCGACGTGAAACTGCTGCTGGACGACACGCGGTTCACGACCAACGTGACAGCTGCTAAAAACCTGGTTGATGACTTAGCCATCCAGAAGCCCTCTCCCCAAGCGCAGCTCATCATTGATGATTTCCTCAAGACTGGGGAGATTGCCAAAGGTGACCTGTACTACCTGACCGGCCTATCGGCCCGCCCCCAGGCTGAACTGAACAAAGACCTGTTCGACGCTGGGTTTAACACCACCAAGGAACAGTTGGACTCGCTCACCCGCACCACGGCGATGCCGACCGTTGACGCGAACACCGCGCCTGCGCACAACAAGATTCGTGATCTCTGGAACGCGCTAGTTTCACTGACGGCTATGGGGCCGGTAAACGTTATGGGCATAGCGGCGAAAGCCACTGGACTCTCAGGAAAAGCAGCTGGCGGCCGCCTACCAACAACCGGCCCTGGCGCCGACACCACCGACGGCATCCTTGCAGTCAACCCCCAAGGTACCCCGGTGGCATGGGTGGATGCTGGCGAGTGGGTTATCAACCGACGCTCGGCTGACCAATACAACCGCACCTTGCACCACCTGAACCAGGGTGATGGGCCAGGTGCCCTGGCGGCCCTCTATAATGAGCTGCCCCGCCACGCTACGGGTGGGCGGGTGCAGAAGGTTAAGAATGATTTGGCCCCGCTGGATGGCACCCCTTACATCCTGGGTGGCTTTTCCCCGGCTGGTGTGGATTGTTCCGGCGCTGTGAGCGCCGCGGTGAACTCCTGGGAGGGCGCCCCGATCTTCCAGTCCCGCATGAGCACCGCCACGGAAGGCCCTTGGCTTGCCGCCCATGGCGCCCTGCCTGGCCGCGGCAACGCTGGTGATTTCCAGATTGGCTGGTGGGATAACGGCGGCGGCGCCAACGGACACACCGCTCTCCGGTTGCCTGATGGCACTTATATTGAATCCGGCGGTAACACCGGTGGTGGCCTCACTATCGGGCGGGGAGCCGGCCCCCTCGACGGGCGGGGGTTCACCAACTGGGCGCATTTTTCCGGCAGTGCTGCTGACCTTAACCTCCCAGCCCTAGAGCTGGCGTTTAGCAGCCTCACCGGTGGCGGCACCAGCGTGAGCTGGGGCGAAGCCCAATCCCTCCACGATCTGGCCATCAAATACTTAGGCGCAAAGGTCTATGACCAGGGTGGCATCCTGCCCCACGGTGGCGTGGCGGTTAACCTTTCTGGTCGCCCAGAGATGGTGCTGCCACCATCACTGAGCCAGGCTGCCCGTAGTGGCCAGCTGCAGGCAGCGTCCCCAGAGCTGGCCCGCGCCGTCGACAAGCTCACCACAGCACTGGTGACGGCGACCTCGGCGTTCGTCAAAGCTGCGAAGGAACTGGACAAACCAGTGCGCGCCGGCTCTAAAGAGTTAGCCGCCTGGGGCGGCGGTTTCCTTGGTAAGAGCCAGGTTGTGATCGACGCTGAAAAAGGCCTGGCGGATACCCGTAAGGCCATTGCCGATGAGTCCAAAGACATCGCCGACGCCGAGAAGGAACTGGCCAAAGCTAGGAAGGACCTGTCGAAAACCGAGCGAGACAACGCCGACAAGCTCATCGACGCTCAGGACCGGCTGCGGAAAGCCCGCAGCAAAGATAAGGCCAGCGCTGAAGACATCGCCGACGCCGAACGCAACCTCGCCAAAGTACGGGAAGACGCCCCGGAGAAATCCCAAGAGGCTGCCGAGAAGATCGCCCAGCAGGAAGAGAAATTGGCCGAGGCCAGGAAGAAAGCCGCCGACTCCGCGAAGCGACTAGAGGCAGCCGAGCGCACAGTCACCGCAGCCTACTACCAGGCCCTGGCTGACCTTATCGACGGCGTGAGCGGGCACCTAGCGTCCGCTGCTGGGCACTTCGGTGAGTTCTTCGACACCCTCGGCAAAGCCGCCGAGATCGCCGATAGTGAGCGCAAGGCCATAGGGGAGCTGCAACAATCGCAGATCCGCAACAGCCTAGCGCTGCAAAAATCTCTGCTGGACCTGCAAACTGCGGAATGGGATGTGCATACTGCCCGCGCACAGGGCGCTATCTCGGTGGCCCAGGCGGAGAAACAGTTAGCTGAAACCCGTAAGCAGCAGGCGCTGCTGGGGGCGACCGGCATTGAGGCCATGGGCGCCGCCCTCGACCGTTTCCGTACCACGGGCGTGTTCTCGATCGGCCAGGTTGCTGACTCGGTGGTTGCCCAGACCGCAGCGGTGAAGGCCGCGGAGTGGGCGGTTGCCGAGGCCCGCGCCCAGGCAGCAGCCGACCAGCACGCCGCCACCCAGAAACAGGCCCTAGCCCAGCTGGACGTCGCTGACGCCACCCTGACCCAGGCGAACACCGCGGAAATGCTGAGGATCAAAACCGAGGCGCTCACGCAGCAAACCGCCCAGCTGTACGGGCTGACACCCAGCGCAGCCCAGGGCGCTAGCGCTGGCTTTAGCGGCATCGGGAAACTCCTCGGCGGCCTAGGCAAGCTCGCTGCTGGCATTGCCGGTGGTGCCGCAGGCTTCGCAGCCGGTGGCCCTCTGGGTGCTATCCCCGGTGCCACCATCGCCCTCGGCGGCCTAGGCGACCTGGTGCGCGGCGGCTTCGACCTCTTCAACAACAAAGCTTCCGTGAAGGAAGCCTGGAAAGGCATGGGCCTAGCCCAGAAAGCCGGGGTCGTTTTGGGCGGCCTGGGCGGCGGGGCGCTCGCTATCGGCGGCGCCGCGCTCACCCCCCAATACGGGGCCGAGGCGGCCATCGGTGGTGCCAAGCTGGCCGACCAATGGACCGATGCTGTCCTGGGCGGCATGGCCCACGGTGTGGAATCGAAGATCGCCGCTATCCAGCGGCAAACCACAGACCGCACTGACCGGCTAGGGCTCGCCACCGACGCCCAAAAACTCCTTCTCGATACCAGGCGGCAACAGCTAGAGCTCGCGGGTGCTGCGAAAGCCGAAGCGCTGAGAGCTCAGGTGGACTACGCGAACCTGCAAAAGCAGCTAGCTGAGGCCACCACCAAGGCGGAGATCGACGCCCTCACCGAGGCCGCCCGCGTGGCAGCCACCAAGCGTGACGCCATGCTAGTACTGGCGGCACGCCAAGCCCAGGCTGCTGAATCCCAGCTGGCGCACACTCGCGCGCTGGTGGAGGCCGCCCGCTCCGGCGCCACCCAGGCCGGAGTGAAAACCATCGACATTAATATTCGCGTCCCCGACGGTGCCATTGCCTTCACACGCGCTGATGTTGCACGCATCACAACCGAGGCGGTGAAGGCTGCCACGGGCGCCGACTATGTGAACGCCCGAATCTAGAAAGGGAAGGAGGCAAGCGTGTATGAGATGACCTACGTGTCGCCTGACGGCAAGTCTTTCGCCCTCACCGGTGGCCAGATCGAGGTTGCCGAGGGCGGCGTCGACAAGCTAACCGGCAGTGTTAAGGAGCGCGCATATACTGCGGTGGGCATGCCAGGGCAGCTACTCGAATCCCACGTTATCGAGCCGATCCGCGGGTCACTCACCCTGGTGCTGGTCTCCACCCCCACCAAGCCCGCGGAAGCACTGGCCTTCGAGCTGCGCAGGGCATTCTCTCACCACCGGCCAGGCCAGCTCGCAGCCGCCACACCCCGCGGCGTAGCCAGACTCCGCTGTCGGCTAGACGGCACCATCACCGACCCCGCCGAGGTGTACAGCCGCTCCAGCGGCCTAGAGCTGCGAATCCCCCTCGTTGCCGATGAAGGCGTCTGGAAGGTAGGCCCATACACAGGCACCGACAAGACCCGCGTTTCAAACTTCGGTGACGCCACCACCTACCTGGAAATCACCTGGCAAGGTAGCGGCGGCCCTATCACCCTCCCCTCCGGCGCCACCCTAACCCTGCCCGCCACCTCCGAACGCCGCCGGCTGCTCCTCAACCCCACCGACTCCTGCGCCATCATTGACCCCGCAGGCGCCGTTGACCACGCCCTATGGCGGCAAATTCCCTACCTGCCTGAGGGGGTGCCGGCAGGCGGGCAGCGCACATACCAACTGCCCGCAGGCGCCACCGCCACCTGGCATGTTTCCACCCTCGACCCCTGGAGGTGACACATGATCGACTGGACAGCCCACCGCAAACACCGCGAACAGACCATCGCCGACGCCGGCCAGTGGATAGGCCTGCTCGACGCCGACGGCACCCCCCTCATGGACCTACCCCCTGTGGTATCCATGGTGGCGCCGGAGGCACGCAACGACCCAGGCTCCCTAGAACTTACGGTGTTGTGCCGCAGCACCCACGGTATCATCCACCCTGTCGTCACCGAGCTCGTCGCCGAGCAGCTCGGCGTGCTCAACCCCGAAGGCCGGCTCGTCCCCGTCACTGACCAGACCCGATTCGTGGCCATAGAACGCGCAGGGGTGCCGCGCCGGGTGTACTGGGTGACCCACACCGTAGCAAGAGGTGACGCCGACACCCCTGCCACCCTCACAATCCACGGTGTGGGGCTAACGAAGCTGTTGTCGAGGTTTCCCGCGATGTCTGCCCCGACCACGTGGCAGACATCGTTTAGGAGGTTTGAACGCGACTGGGTGGGACCGGAAAACACCAAGGTCGCATTCTCGCGGCCCCGGGAGCTAGCGGGGATGAAAATGGTGACTGTTGCTGACGGCGCCACCCTCGATGGCCCCGCCGAGGCCACCATCCGACGGCTGATTGCCGAGTCGCTGGCGGCAGCGTTCCGGGTTGCTGGGATCACCAAGGATCTACCTATCCAAGTGGCGACCACCCCGACGGGACGCCCCTCCCCGCGTATCCTGCTGCGACCCACGGATGGGCCGCTGCTAGAAGAGATCGCCCAACCGGCTGCCGCTGCGGGCGTTATCATCACCGCCCGAATGTGGTGGCCAGGTGATCCGCCGGTCACCGGGCTGGTGTTGTCTTTGCCTACGGTCGTCGTGGCAGTTGAGCAGGCAAAGGAGGCACCATAATGAGGCCCACGCTCATTGCCGACGGTGGCGAGATGACCGTCGGCCGCCGTACTTCCACCTACGTGTACGGGGTTTTCCAAGTGGACATCCCCGAGGGCAGAGAACAAGCCCAACAAGACGATCGGCTGCAAGAAGGCTACATTTACCGCCCAGATCAACGCCCCACGGGGCGGTTCGATATCGGATTCGTCCGCGCCGACGCCCGCATCGACTTGAACGCCCAGCAATCCAATCTTGAGTCCATTGTCGACGCCGCCCAAAACCGGGTCGAAGGCGCCGTTTTCTTTGAGCGTGACATCACGGGGCGTGGTCTGGGCAAGTTCCGTCCAGGCGTCGACTTCACCACCGCCAGCCTCGTCGACGTGCTGATCTGGGGCAAAACCCTCGCCCTGCCGGTAACCGCTATAGACATGACAAGCGGCGACGCTGCCGCGGTGGGCTGGCGGGCGCACGTTGGTGGCCAAATGATCGCTGATGCTGATAGCCTCCGATCCCACAACGACGCCATCCTCGGCCAAATAGAACAGGAACGCCGCCGCCGACTAGCCACAACCAAAACCGCTGAAACCGCGGCAACCACTGCTAACAGCGCTACCTCAGCAGCTGCCACGGCAAACACCAAAGCTGCCTCAGCAGCTGCCGCCGCTGACGACGCAGACAAGAAAGCGAAGGAAGCCGATGCTGCCGCACGCATCGCTGACCAAAAAGCCAAAGAAGCAGATCAAGCCGCCCGCGCTGCCGATAGGAAAGCGATCGAAGCTTTGCAAACCACGGTGCAGGGTATGCCCCGCATCCTGCACATTGACACTGGCGGCGCCAACATCTTCACCGGCTCATCCGGCAGGATCAACAACGGCGAAGCATGGGGTACTCTCAAATGGTTCAGCGCCGGGCTGCAAGCTCGATCTGGTGCCAGATTCGAGGCCAAAGGCGACTGGACCGGTTCTATTCTCATGATTGCTGTTGCTACTCAGGGCGCCACAGATGTCTCCTGCGCCGATATCACTGCTGGTAACCGCTACCACGAGTCCGCCACTGGCGGAATCTTCCAAACCTATAAGTCCGCGACGGTTATCATCCTGCCCAGCACCTAACCACCGCCACTGCCCTCAGGAGGCCCCACCATGCCCACCATCACCGGTGACCTGCGGCTAATAACTAACCAGCCAGCCGCTGTCACAGCTTTACAAATCCATGCCCCCGAAGCCCGCACCAGCGTCGGTACGGTTATTCTCCCTGCTCCCGCTATCGTTCCCGTCACCGGCGGTAAGTTCACCGCCGATATCGGGCTTGGCGCTGCCGTGTGTATCCCTGATTACAGCGGCACTTTGGGCGAGCCCATTCACATCGCTATCCGTCTTGGTACCGCGACATTTGCCGAGGCGCTGGACAACGGTCGTGACCTCACCCCAGACGAGCGCGACCGGGTTGTCGAGCTGTACCAGAAGATGATTGCCGCCGGGGACGCCGCGAAAGCCGCCGTAGCGAAAGCCGAGCAATCAGCCACCCAAGCAGCGCAGGCAGCCGCGGCAGCTAAAGAATCCGCATCCCACGCTGCCAGTGGCGTGCCCCCCGCTACCGCCACAGTGCAAGGAAAAATCCAACTGGCAGGCGACCTCACCGGTACCGCCGATAGCCCACGCATTATTACTGCTAGCACTGACAAATACAGCGTAGTCGCCGGCCACGCAGGGTTTGTACACACCCAACGGAACGGCGCGCTGACAATTGAGGACGACACCATCCGCAACTACGCCGATGCAGTACACAAGGGGTATGTAGATGCGCGAATCGACAGGCACAGCCACACTACTGACCAGATCAAAGGTTTGGATGCAGCACTAGCCGGCAAAGCAGCAACCAGCCACACGCACACAAAGGCCGATATCACTGATCTACCGGCAACCTCGGTAGAGGTGGCTAACAATACCCTAGTAGTGCGAGACTACAGCGGTAGGGTGAAGACCGGCAGCCCCTATAGTGATGAGGACGCTGTGAACATGGAGACCTACCGAGCCATGTTCGAAACCCAACTCAGCCGCACGCTGTACAAACAGGAACTGTTCGACGGGAAAATCTCCGCCCGAAAAATCGGGAAAATTGTCATTCTCAATACCGCCATCCGCCCTGGCACCATAGGGAAACTCCCCTGGGCTTTCTGGCCAGAAGACGCTGTACTCTTCCTTATTCCTGCGGCATCAAGTTCGGTCCAGACGCTGGGTAGGTTCTTTATCAGCAAACAAGGGGACGCTAGCCTGAGCACGTATAACGGTGCAACAGGCGATGTGTTCCAAGGCACAGTCGCATACCTAGCATCCAACTAAACCCCTATAACTCCCCGGTCCGGTCATCTACCGCGCCGGGTTTCTTCATGGAAGGAGGAAACTATGGTCACTACCTCCCAGCTTGCCGCGATTATGGGCGGTGATATCGACTACAGCCAACATGTGGCGGCAGCGAATGAGGCTATGCGGCGTGCTCAGTGTACAACTGTGGCGCGTCAGGCGATGTTCCTGGCGCAGATAGGTCACGAATCCGCAGGCCTACGCTATTTCCGGGAAATAGACCCGGGTTATTATTTGCGGGGTCGTTCTGATTTGGGGCATGGGCCGGGGGAGGGGGAGCAGTGGCGTGGCGCGGGCCCTATCCAGCTGACAGGCAAAAACAATTTTCGGGCGTTCGGTGCCTGGTGTCACGCCCAGGGGCTGGTGGATGACCCGGAGGTGTTTGTGCGCCAGCCGGAGCTGGTGGCCACGCCCCGCTGGGGGTGGCTGTCCGCATCCTACTACTGGACAGTCGCCCGCCCTGACATCAACCAACTAGCCGACGCCGGCGACATTGTTGGCGTGACTCGCCGCATCAACGGCGGCACCAACGGGCTTGACGACCGTGAGCGCCGCTACCGGCTAGCCTTACGCATCCTCAGGAAGGAGACCTCTATGGCAGAGAAAATACTGCCGTATTCACGCGACCAGGTGACCCAAGACACCGGATATTTCTGTGGGCCGGCATCGTGTCAAACCGTGATCCGGGCGGCAACCGGCACACTCATCGACGAATCCGTGCTCGCTGCTGAGCTGGGAACGACCACCGAAGGCACCAGCAGTATCGACCGCATGCCCTCGGTGCTCAACCGGCACATCCCCGGTGCCCTGTACGAGTATCGGGTGATGCCGAACGACCCGCCAACCCCAACCCAGACCGAACTGCTATGGGACGACATCACAGCCAGCATTGACGCAGGACACGGCGTCGTCGCCAATATTGTTGCGCCGCCAGAAAACTACCCGCGAGGAGTGAACGGGTCGATCTCCCCCGCATACTCCGGCGGCACCGTATTCCACTACATCGCCATCATGGGCACCGGGGAAGACGAGAACGGCGACCCCTGCGTGTGGGTTGCCGATAGCGGCTTCTGGCCATACGGCTACTGGCTTGGCCTCGAACAGCTAGCAACGCTCATCCCGCCCAAGGGGTACGCCTACTCAACTGCCGCCCCACAACAGGAAGGAATTTTTATGGGACTCCCCCAAGACCGCCAAGAGGATCTGGCGCGCAAGATCGATGACATCCACACCATCCTTACTCGCCGCCTGCCCAGCCGCAGCGGCTACCGCACCACCGACGAACCCATCGACACCCTAACCGGGTTCGTACTCAACGCCGACGCTCGCCTGCATGAGCAGGCGGTGCTGGAAACCGCCCAGGCCACCGGCCTCACCCCCGGTGACGTCCACAAGCGCCTGGCCAGCGGCCAATCGTTTGTTGAAATCCTAGACCTAGAAGGAGAAAAGTAATGACCACTATCAACCCCACCCTCGATGCCGTCCAAGCCGCCATCGCAACCGCCATCGAGGCCCAGCCCTGGTATCGGCGATTCGCCAACACCGTTAACGCTAGCCTCGGCGGCGTAGCAGGCGCCCTAGCAACCCTGGCCGCCGCTTACACCGCTACCGGCCGCGCCGACTCCACCGCCGTCCTCGTCGGTGCGGCAGCCGTTATCGCCGCAGGCATCGCCGCCCGCCTCACAAAAAACGGAGTCACCCCCTCCACAGGTGAGACCATCACCGCTGTGGTTGCCGCCCAAACCGCCCCCGTAGACGTCACCGCCGCAGTGCGCGACGCCGTCCGTGCCGAGCTAGACGCCCGCGACACTGCGCCGGGTGGTGAGCACGCCGAATGATGGGCATGGCGCCGGCGGTGATGCTGGTGCTGGATGCCCCACCCGCCCACAGCGCTGCATGGGGCAATATCTGGGAGCGTATCAGCGCCTCAGAGGCCATCATGCTTGCGCTTGTGACAGCCATCGGCGGCGCCTACAAAATTAGGGCTGACCGGCGCGCTGAGCGCGAAGCCGATAAAGCTGCTGCCTTGGAGCGCAAGGCGGCAGCGGTAGACAAAGCCGCGCAGGACCTCAGGGAATGGCTGACCACCCGCGTAGCCATCCTCGAAGCGAAAGTGGAAGAGATGCAACGAGAACGCGAGCTGCACGCGCGTGTTGCCTCGACCTTTTTCGACGTCATGGCCGACTATCCAGATCCTCCGGGTGCGCCGCCGATCCCCGCCACTGTCGCCTCCGTCATCGGGTGGCCACCACAGCGCGCCCAGCCGGCACCAGCCCCATCACCCGAACAAACATAAAATTCCCCCTACCTGATGCCTAACGTCAGGTAGGGGGAATTTTTCGCGTTACCGGGAGGTTGAGCGCGGCGCCTGGCGTGGGCGCTGCTCATGCCACTGCCGTACTTCACGGGCGCTCCACACCCGGAGATTATGCCACCGAGTAGCCGCCGCCGGCGCTTGGCCCCGACTAACGTATGCCGTCCAGGTGTCAGGCGCGATACCTAGATAGGTAGCGCACTCCCCAGCAGTCCAGTACTCGGCGCCGTCCTCGTCAACGAGTTTTAGCCGCATCATTTCTCCTTTAACAGCGTGTCGACAATAACATTGAGTGCTACCACTGCAAGCAGCATGATGCTCACCCAGAGCCGACCCCCTACGAGGGGGAGCAGTACTGCTGCGATGGGCAGCACGATGTAGCAAAACACTACATGACGCTTCGACATGATGGTCTCCTTTCTTCTGATCCGTGCGGTAGGGTGGTGGGGGTGCCCCCGGTTCAGGATGGTTCGAGCTTCCTGAACCGAGAGGGTCACTTGCGATGACGGCCTCGGTAGCGCCAGGGCTTAGACTTTCTCACGAGCCATTGAGCGATGCGCTCTAGCATGCTGTATGCCCCGAGAAACCCCAGTGCCAGACCGAGAACGGTGTGCCATTCCATGGGCCTCACCTCCCTTCCACTATTGAATTTTCAACGTGAGCGTTTCCCGCTCACAAGAACCATTATACACGGCTAGCCGTGTATAATCAAGATGGGGGTAGGTAAGGGTGGGGGCGTTCACGGGTGATGCGGGCGGGTAACAGGGAGGATATCTGTCATAGATAGTCGCTGTTGAACGGCTTTTAGCATCTGACTACGGATCAGAAGGTTGGGGGTTCGAATCCCTCCGGGCGCACAAAGGAAAACCCCAGTAAGCAGCGCGTGTCGACTGGGGTTTTACCGTGTTTACAGCCTATTGTTGGGCCTTCACAATGTGGTTGCGCAGGCGACGTTGAGGGTTGTTGTGTGTATTCCTGAGGCTGGGGTTGGGGTTGTTGGTATTGGTACTGTGGAAAGTCTTGTGGCTGTTGGGGTGGTTGCTGGTTCGTCATAAGTTTCTCCTTTTCCGTGATGACGGTTGGGGCCGGGAGGACGTCGTAAAGCGAAGATATAATGTGGTATGGTTCAGCGCTTCAAACCAATATCAGACGATTGCCACATCACCAGCGAATTCGCTGCGGGCCACCCGGGCGTGGACTTCGGTAGAGACGGTGGCTCCGGCGACCAACCAGTTTTCGCAGCTCAGGCCGGGCTTGTAACCCACGCCGGCGCCGCGCAAGGATTCGGCGGACCCGCGCCCGCAGGCTGGATCGTGATCGACCACCCCACCGCGGCAGGCAGCGGCACCACCGTCTACGGCAGCATTATCGCCGAAGTCGCGGAAGGCGAGTGGGTGCGCGCCGGCCAACGCATCGCCCGCATCAACCCCGACCCTCACACCAACGGCGGCACCGCACCCCACCTGCACTTTCAAGTACACCCATTTGTATGGCAGCCCGGCTCGCAAATCGACCCCGTTGCTTGGCTTGACGACGCCCCCGCGCCGACCTCCGCGCAAAGTAACCCGCCCATCTGCTACGGTGTGGACCTCTCCAACCACCAGCCGGACATCAACCTGAAGACCATAGCCGAAGAAGGATTCGAATTTGCCATCCTCAAGGCCACGGAGGGAACCTGGCTGGATCCTTGCTTCCAACAGCACTATTCCGCGGCCCGGGAGGCCGGACTCCACACCGCGGCCTATGCGTACGTACGTTCGGAAACCAGCCCGCAGGAGCACGCCGATGCCCTCGATAATGTGGTTCGGGCAGCCGCCGGCGACATGAGCGTACCCATCTGTCTCGACATTGAATCGGGCTCCGGTACGGACCCGAACCATTGGCGGGCCATCCACGACGAGTTCACCAGCCGGGGTTACCGGGTCATCCTCACCTACCTGCCCCGCTGGTATTGGCAGCAGGTCGGCAGCCCCGATCTTGCCGACACCGGCCTGCCGCCCCTGTGGTCCTCTCACTATGTTGAGCCCCAGCGGGGATACGCTTCCGCTATTTACCAACGGGCCGGCACCGGCGGGTGGTGCAGCTACGGCGGGCTGCTTGTTGACCTGTGGCAGTTTTCCTCCGAGGCCACGGTTGCCGGCCACGCCATTGATGTCAACGCCTACCTGGGGGATCCCCGCGACTTGTTCGGGTGAGGGCTGCGTTGGGTCACCGCCGAGTCGGTACCGCCGCCGAGCACCCGCCACCCCGGCATCACAGCAGCGCCCCCGCGCCCGCGTCTACACCACCTCGATGCGGGCCCCCGTGTTTTCCGCCTGGATCAGCTGATTCACCCACTGCGGGCCGCCCGGATGCAGCCGAAACACCGGCCGATTTGAAATATGTGTCGGGCTCACCGACTGCTCCTTATTCAACCCCGACCTAGCCTCGAATCGAATACGCGAGCGATAGCCGTTGTCCACGAGGTCCGCGAGGGAGGGATTGGGCATGAGGAGGTGATCCCGGGCGTCGTTGAGCACGCTTAACGCCTCATCCAGGGCATCGAGGAGGGCCACATGGTTGGTTTCGCACATGGCCCGCACCAGGTTTGGCGCGGTACCGGCCACCCGTGTGCTGTCGCGGAAACTGCCCGCTGCCAGCGATAATGACAGGGCGCCGCCGTTATCGCCAACAATGGCCAGGGTTTCCGCCAATAGGTGGGGGAGGTGGCTGACCCGGGCGACCGCGGCATCGTGTTGGCGAACCCGGGCGGGGATGACCTCGGCACCAACCTTGCTGGCCATGTGCACCACATCCACCCAGAGTCGAAGCCAGTCGCGGCTGGGGTCGGCGTCGATCGCATGGTCGAATGTGACCACCCACACGGCGCGGCGAAACAGGTCGGCGCGGGATGCGGACCAGCCGGAGTGCGCGGTGCCGGCCATGGGGTGGCCGCCCACATATCGGTCCGCCATGCCGTATTCCTGAACCAACTTGTACACCTCGCCTTTCACGCTCACAACATCGGTGAAACCGCAGGAGGGGGCGTGCTCGGACATGACGTCGAGCAGGCCGGCGATGGCGGGCATGGGGGTCGCCAAGACAATGAGTGCCTTGTCGATTTCGGCACGTTGCAGGGTTTCAATAAGGTCATTGCTGACGTCGTACCCTTCGTTTCTGGCGGTGCTGGCTGCGGACGGGGAACGGTTATATCCGTAAACAACCA